>Ga0265294_10011346_pt1 | contig 10025 bp, 13 predicted proteins | sample MunlanPumphouse3_FD_192504 | JGI IMG/M metagenome (GOLD analysis project Ga0265294, IMG submission 192504) | Groundwater microbial communities from a municipal landfill in Southern Ontario, Canada - Pumphouse #3 | ecosystem: Environmental > Aquatic > Deep subsurface > Groundwater | place...
TCCAATCTCTTTCCTACGTGCTCCGTTTGGGTTATTGCACATTAAATAACCCATTCTTTTTCGCTCCGATTTCCCAAATACGGCAGATTTACAGTATTTCCACTCGCAACGGAGGTAGGGAGGTATATTTCCAGTGGAACTTACCTGGCCGTTCCTCCCCAAATCAGGCTTAGTTTCCTATTTCCTCACTCCAGCGCTCCCCAATACCCTTTGTAACAATTCCGTAACTTTCGCAAATGTTTTTGATGAATATCGGTGGGGTTGTTAACACTGTTAATTCTCCACTCGCAACCAACCCCAGGCACCTTCATTGCCGATGGAGAATGTAGGCTTTAGACTACCAGGAGATACCCTGATGAAAGAGGGTATTAGAAAAGAGCAAAACGGTAGGTATATATACTTATACCGCTAACATGGTAGTATACTAAGAGAGGTGTTAAGACAATGGTTGATTATGAACTTATGAATGAAATAGCAGACAATGACGAACAAGAGATAAGAGAACTTAAAGAAGAGTATGAGATTATTGCTAGATTTGAAGCAATGGAAGAGGAAGAGAAGCACAAACATGAGCAGTCTTTAAACGCTGATGAGTTTGATAACGGATATTATTAACTTTTTCAGAGGTGTAAAAACATGGATAGACAAACCGCTAACAACATATCAGAAGAACTTGTTAAAACGCTTAACCTAGTAATGGAGTTTAACAGAGAAGTTACAAACAACGTAACAACGCTTTATGTAAAGATTTATGTAACCTACCTTATAAAATCAAACCTTGAATTTATGCTTCAATTAGCAGAAAAATATCACGTAACCATAGAACTATATTCAGACAGAGGGTATTTTACCCTTCTCTACTCCTAACTCTCTTTTTCTTCCTCCTTTTAAAATTCCCTCACATACTACCCTCTATTCCTTCCTTTTTTCCACTCGCAATACCTCTGCTTCCAATGGAAAGCCTTAAATACTTACCTCCCCTACTATATATTACAGTGGGTGATATACGAAACATGGTTTCTAAGGAACTCTTTGGAAAAATCCTGGCTAGAGCGAAGGAACTTAAGGCAACAGGCTTCACTCCTGCCGAAATGCAGGAAACCCTTACCAGCGAGTTTAACGAGAATGGAAACATCTCTGTTGGCGCCGCTATTGGTCTTTGTATTTCCCTGGTCGTAGTTGCTGCCGTAGTGCCAACCGCTATTAGTGCCATCATGGGTGCTAATACAACTGGTTGGGATACCGGCACGATTGCAATTTGGGGAGTGCTAGGTATCGCAGTAGTCGGAGGTATTGTTGCACGCTATGTGTGGGATAGGTAAATAAGGTTAAGGAGATACCTAAAATGCCGGGAAAATCTCTTACATTCAGCATAATATCACCTCTCTTTTCCCGGCAAAACTCCTTTTCAGGAAGGTTCTTTTATGAAGGTTAGTTATCTTTTACTTATCAGTCTTTTAATTGTCGGGTTGCTCTTTATCCCGGCGGTATCGGCTGAAGTGCTGACAGACGAAGGAAGCAATTATGTTACCTTTGATCTGCAATCAATGGGAAGTGTTGGACATGCCCAGATAGACGTATTTAAAATTTATATGATACAAGATTGGGACGGGTTATATTTCGTCTATGCCAAAACCTACGATATCTATAATCCGTCAGTATTGATGAATAACCCATCATATAATAGCGACGTCACCCTAAAAATACAAAATGATATCGTAGGAAGTGGAACCGCCCATTATAATGCTCTCTATAATAGCGAGGGGGATATTGCGGGGGTACAGGTTTGGGTGGATATTGACGAGTGGCATCCTACAGGGTATACCGGTACGCAAACAGTGCGTATTACCCCCGCATCGGGAACGCTCTTTAACGGTCTGGAGTTAAGATTTGATACAATCGCTAGCCTTTCACCAACTAGCCCGATAGGGTTTATCTCAAACGAACCCGGTAATCCTTACCTTGTTAAGGGCATGCATATAGCGAGGTCAGATTATTATTGGGAAAACGTCATTGACATTAGCGACGAATTTGTTTCCTTAACTCGTTATTTGGACGGGACTACTTATGTATCTAACCTTGAAATAACATCGGATGCAGGATATTTGGCGGATGCATCACCTAATAACATTAATTTGCCTTACATCGGGACAGGGACATGGAATGTAACCAATCCCTACGGCCGCATATACTCAGGCATATTAGGTTCCGACCCTGTCACCCCGACCCCGACCCAACCCAGTCAGCCGGTCTTACGTACGGGAACCGTAACCATGACCGATAACAACGGTACGGCGATTACTGGCTTTGAGGTGACGGCCGTGAACGCATATACCGGACAATCGTATACCGTCGCGACGGACAGCGACGTTGCCGTAATGTCCCTACCAATGGACCAATCGATTAGAATTCGTAATCCACAAACGGGAGAATATGAGGAGTCGCCGGTCGGTTACTATCGGTTTTACGGACAGACGCCCGGCTACAGAATGCTCAACGAAGACGGTATACAGGTCTCGGTATTACCTGAAGAATACACCTCATATCAAATCTGCGATATCAGGGTTACGTCTGAGTCTGGTTACCTCACCGGGAACCATAAGTTCCAAATCCGTTCAAGGGCCGATAACAGTATCCTGCAGACCGGCACCGTCAGCGCTAAATCGGCAACCACCGGAGAATGGTATAACACAACTGTGAGTGGTGGTCTTGCTACCCTGATATTACCTTATGATACGTCTAACTCGATATCGCAATATGCCGGGGATTACTACGTCTACGCAACGAGCCCCGGATATGAGGATAGCGATTACGGCACACAAATTGTCGTCATGCCTCATACCGTTTCAGAGATACGGGATATTCACCTCACGCCTATCGGCGGAATTCCGACGGCAGGCAACGTAACCCTACGCATACAGGCGTTTTCGGAGACCGGGCCGGGAGTCGCAAATGCAGAGATCTTCATCGCCGGTGTGTTGGGTGAAGGGTCTTCCATCTGGGATACGTATACCGCTTCTTCAACAGGCTACCTCACGGTTTCCGTGCCTTGCAATTCCACCTATGATATTGTAGCCTCTGGTACCGGATATTACGATAGCGCTCGACGTGTTGAGGTGTTCGCGGAGGACCCTGCATTGATAGAGATAAAACTTTACCTCTCCGGAGCACCTACAGTAGAACCTACTACTCAGCCAACAGGATGGGTAACCCCAACAGTTACGCCAACCGTTAGACCAACCGATGTAGCACCAGACAATAACCCTATTGATAACTTTAGAATTATCTTCCTTAACATGGGTTTTGATGATAATTATACAGACTGGTTAACAGGGTTATTTATCATCTGTATTGGGGTTGCATTAGGGTATTGTCTGGTTAAAAGGGTTGGTGCTATGTGTGGGGCTCCTATAGGACTATTAACGGCAGTAGGATTAGGGTTAATCCCAATATGGGCACTAGTGCTTATCATCGTTATTGTAGCATTAGCATATGCCAAATTCTTCATGGGTCGGTGAAACAATGGCAGACGATTCAAAAACCTATTTTTTAGGGTTAATTTGTATCTATCTAATTATAGCGAGTGCTTTAATTAGTTATGCTATTGTTAATATTGAGAATGAAGACGGAGGGAAAGAACTTGATATCTTCAATTCTATTCCCTCACTGAAAAATGCAGATTTTAGAAATCCTACCTATCAAAACATATCCCATATTGATTATACCGATTCATGGGAATTTAGCGAAACTAAAGGACTGTATAGCACTAGCGAAAGCGATAACAAAGTTTACTTTCAGGGTATAAATACCCATGACGGATATTACCAAACTACCTATTCAATTCAAAACCCTAACGAAAACTATATCGAAATAATTTATCGGGATACCTCCCTGTTATCTCGCTCCTATGTTTCGATGTATGATAATCACTTAGAACTTTGGGATAAAGCAGGAGTAATTAGCGGTTCAAACCTCCTTTATCCGGTTGCATCCTACCCTGTAACCTATAATCAGAGTGCGTTTACTGTTTCTACGTATTACAACTATGAAAACGGGATTGCTCGATTTTATCTTGATAACAAGTTGATATTTGAGCGAGTAATAAGCACTACAAGTACAAGTGGGGCATATGCAGGGTTATTTACCGATGGAGTAGATACCTGTATACTTTCCATGAATAGTAATATAGAGGTAGTGAAAACATCAGAGGAAGCATGGGGTTTCTTTGAGTTTTTAACCGTTATGGTAAGTTTAATCGCTTATACGGTTGACGATGAATATTTGCCGTGGTGGTTAAATGCAGTTTATATTAAAGTGCCGATTCTCTTGTTAATTTATATTATCGTATGTCTAGCGAGAGGTTCTTAATATGAGTAAAATCTTTTTAACGCTTATCGCATTGATATGCCTGATTTCTGCCGTATCAGGAGCAGAGATTATTATCGCTAATGAGAGCGGTAATACCTGGGTAGAATGGCAATGGCAATACGAAACGCCAAAAGATATTTATATTGACGGAAAGTTGGTTGCTGAAAATACCACTACAGAACAATGGATTTTAACGGATATTAATCCAGAGGAAAAGCACTCTATAAAACTGGTTGATGGAGAAAATACCGGATATAGCGAGACTACCACATTATCATTAACTCCGTTTAAACTCACTACTGGAATTCTTATAGCCATAGCGCTAATCCTAATTATTGTTGGCGGTTTAACCGGAGGATGGATATTTACGCTTATGGCAGTTTTCCCGGCAACAATAGCGCTATACGAATATCTCACGTATTATAGCGACCCATTAATGATGATTTTCGTTGGGTTTGTTTGGGTTGCTTCCTTTGGTATCGGAGTAAAACAGTATGCTGACAGAGGTGTATAAACATGGAAACAGGATACAAAGAACTAAAAATTAAGACGAATGAAAAGAACGGATACACCGAACTTAAAGTAAGACCTATCGAAAAGAACGGTGATTCTGTCGAATATCGGATTAGAGGTAACTCTAAAGAAAGCCTGTATAGCCAACTCTTAGAACTTCTCGATTCAAAGGTGTTCTAAATGATTACTACTACTACTAGTAACCAAAATAGGTTTATCAATGAGATGGTATTGGTTTTTCTTCCTACCATTCTTATTCTGATGTATGAAGCATTTAACTCCCTGGTAGGTAATACGATTTTCCTTATTGGGGTAATTGAAGCACTCTGGATACTTATCTTAAGACCAAAGGATATCTTTAATGGAGGTAAATAATTATGCCTAACGGTCTAAAAAAAGCCTGGTTTAATTTCCAGAATAAGACGTATTACGATTGCGACGTTTACCATAATGAAATTTACGTAAAAAATCATGTAGAAGTGGATAATGGACAGTCAATTATCCGAATACCAGGCATTGGATACTTTGAAGTTCCCAACCGGGAGAAGGCACATTTTAAGAAGAAAAACGGAATTGTCGTATTTGTTGACGCTGAATCCATAACTCCTTATGAGATGGAAGTAAGGAAAACGGAAAAACTACTTAAAGCAGAAATTCCGGTTATTTCAGAACCAGAAATAATATCCAATGTCGAAGTAAAAGAACCCAAACCGAAAAAGAAACTTTCTAAGAAGGTGAAAGACAAAATAGAAGCAATTAACGACAATTCCAACGGATTAGAGATGATTCAAAGGTTGGATTATGTCACCTTCAAAGAAGCAACGCTTTCGCCAAAAGTTTTTAAAGAGAATATCGAAGCGGATACCGTAGCAGATTTACAACATGGAGAAACTACCTTTATGGAAGCACTTGCCCCACAATTACCTATGATTATGGTTTGCGTGGTTGCATTGGTATTGCTCTATATTGCAGGTCGATTAATGGGAGCGTTTTAAAATGCCTAACGCACTTGATGATATCGCATTAGCACAAGAAACGAATAATAACCAACCTTCCAATATGACGGAGGCGTTAAAAGCAGTAGATACGTTCTTTAATGAAGATAACATTGACCAGAAAAGCAGACTTACCGGCAGGAATATTAGAGGTATTGGGAGAGTGAGAGGAACCAACGCTTATTTTTTCAGAAAATTTGGCGTAAAAAATGATGTATTAGAAACTCTCGCAAACTGCCGAATAGTCTTAAGCATTAGCGAAAAGGGGAAAGGCAGAGATGAAATGATAGAGATGGTAAAATCAATGAATGGCTCTATTCAAAATGAACAACAGATAAGTATGTTGATGCAAGGATTAGGGAGGAAAGTTTAATGGGATTCTTTAGAAACCATCCTAAACTAACTATAATTTTTGATATGTTGCTAACGATTAGCGCCGCATGGGTATTGTATCAGAGCGGATATACGGCAGGGTATTATGACGCACAAACCGCTTATCAATTTATCAATAACCTTAATCCGATAACCTTTGGAGTATATCCATGATTTTTGGGTCTGTTGGCACAATTGACGATATGTATTCTGGAGGTATTAGAGGGAATGGTAAGACCCTTACTGCTACGTATTATGCTTATCGTGATTATCAGCAAGGGAGAAAGGTATTAACAAACTATAAGACATTGTTCTCCGAAATAATGACTACTAAGGATATGGTTAATTACATTTTTGAATCGGAATTAAGGAATGTCACCGTTGTTATTGATGAAATACAGGTGATTTTAAACTCTATTGGAACGAAAGGAACGGTATTAAAGTTTGTTGAACAACTCTTAAATCAGTCTCGGAAAAGGAACGTTGATATATGGTATACCACTCAAAGATATCTTAACGTGCATGTAAGGTTAAGGCAACAAACTGATGTATTATTAGAGCCATACAAATTAGACGTTATTCCAATACCAGGAACAAAGAAATACAAAATTGATACGTCGCATATTTGTACGATAGATTCTTGTGATAAACATCATTTAATTGTTGTTAAATCTAAAGTGCCGTTTGTGGTAAAACCTATAAGCATGTTGAAAGCGTGGAAAGTGGGGAATTTATACGATACGAACGAGATTATTAACGAAAAGATTATCTTATAATCTTTATTTTACTAAATGCGGAATAGAGCAATGTTTAACTTCATAAGCCTCTAATCCGTTTTTAAAGTCATTACTCCATACTCTCTTTTTATCGCCATTTAACTTGATAGATTTATCTATTGCCTGCCATATGTTCATATCTGCTTTGGTTTTTGTTTTTGTATGAGCCAAAATTTCCCCTAAATGTATTGGGCGATTTACTACGTAATTATAAACGCTGGAATCAGGCATACATTGAAGGATATCCAATAAGGAAGTTATTTTATCCTTTGGCGCTATTTCGTAATCGTCACGATTAATCTCTTCATAAAGTCTGAAACCTCTAAATCGGTTTTTGGTTTTCTTTTCGTTCCATAAGGCATAAACATCTGACATTATAAAAATACCTTCTCCCTCAAAATCTAAATCCCATGCACCTAGTTTGCCGGTATTGTCGTAGTCTAAGGGTATTTCGGAATGAACACTATCGGTTGACATGCCTATCACCTGGTTAATATTTGGCAACGCTAGTTCTAATAATTGTAGTCTGGTATTAGCGGTTATCTCCGTTGCCCAAATAGGATTAAAAACCCTGCCGGTATTACCGCCAACCGTTTGAATAAATTTTCCATAGAGGGAATTTAATACTATTTTTACGACATATTTTATATCATCGTCTTTTTCAGTGTTTTTCCATTCGTATAATTTCTCTATTTCCTCTTTTAACGGATAGTTAACGCTATTTTCGATAAAATACCAACCGTCAATAACTTCAATTTCTACGTTGTTGAAATGATTTAATATAAACTCAATCTCTTTTTGCGTTAACCATTGCTCATATTTCCCATTGGGATAAATGTTTAAACTGCCTTCTTTCACCATAAACGGAGATATTAAGGAGTGATAAAATTCTACCTTACAGTGATAATAGCCATAATAAGCATTATCTTGATACTCTCTTGTATAATACCATTTACCGTTATTTACATCAATCAAATTAGCCATAACAGAAGGATAGGCAGATTTGATATCATAGGTATAAACATGGTCAAATTTTCCTCTCTTTAAAATTTCAAATCTTCCCCCGGAATAGGAATTATACGCATATCTCAATACCTCTTTATCAATACCGTTAATGGTTGGAATATAGCACTTATGCAGGAAATATTCTTGTGCGAAAGAACCTTTAGAGTATGGGGCGTTAGGGAGAAATTGTAGGGAGTTCTCTAGCAGATTAAAAAACCATACTGCTAGCCGTTGGGTTAAAACACTATCCTGTATGCAGTATTTTATAATATTTTCTTTATTTTCTTTCCAATATTCAATATCGGTATTCAGTCTGCTAGAATCTACAATATCCGTTAATTTTCCCTCTTTTAAGTATTTGTTGGCTGCATTGTTTAAGGAGGTTGAAAGGAAGTTATTTAAATCATAGAACCTATATGAATGGTTTGCACTATCAATAATACTAAAATATTTCCCGGCAATGTAATGAATATCCCAATGATGATAATGAAGTTCTCCGTTGGCGTATAACTCCTGTAATTCTTCAATTTCCAGGTGTTTTACGATTGATTCAAAATCAAAACGAATGTTGAAAAACCAGTTAAATTTAGAACGGAAATGGGAATGGGTTAAAAAGTAAATAATATCGTCAATATCTTCTACCATTTTATACCTGCCGGTATTATCGGTTATCAGTTTTACGTAACCGTCGAATGTTTCGGTATCTAATCCGGTATGTTGGCGCTGCTTATTATGTTTGTTTTTATAGCGTTTTTGGATTACGATATTCAAATCGTCAAAGGGTTTCATGTTAAAAAACTCCCTAACATGATACAACAGAGATGGATAAAATAGCCAAACACTATAAAGATGATAACCGCTAATGCGAGATAGAGATAAAATAAGGTTTTCGTCATACTTCATCAACTCCGATAATTAAACCATAAATACCGTTTTCCCTCTGTTTATGGAGATTACCGTAATAGTTACCTATTGCTACGTTGTAGGTTTTATTAACCTCAAATATGCTTAGTGAAAAAGGTTCTTTTGATACATAGGTATATCCGTCATAAGCATCTATTAAAAACTCTCCGTTAATGTAGGTAACTTTTTTTACGGTTATAGGTTTTTGGGATATTACGTTTTCATCTGGTAGTAAATACGGAGCAATAACGTATAACCCAAAGGTAACAATAGCAATAACCGAAAGGCAAAATGCGGTAAACGCTAATCCGTCTATAAGGGTTTGTTTATCCATGTTATATACCTCCGGTAAAATACAATAATCACTCCTTAGATTTTTCTCCGGTAATTTTTCCTCTTGCTGCATCTCGCAATGATACATCAGGGTTATTATGATAGGTTCTAATTACCCTGTATTCTCCCTCCGTTAATTCTCCTTTGGGGAATGGTTTGGATAAGTCAACTCCCTTTGGCAATTTATCATCAATGTTATGCTTTTTCGCCCATGCTGGAAACCAGTTTTCTTTAGGGTATATCGGTTTAAACAAAACCTCTGCTACTGGTAGGTTTGGTTGCTCTGCTACTCGTGCGGCAATGTTTGCCAGGGTTTTTTTACTTCTTTTTGGAGCGCTAACTATCTTTTCTTTGATATCGGAGATAAATTCTTTCGCTTTTTTCCGGTTTTGTCGCTTTTTCTTTTCGTTCTGCTTTACTTGTTGTTCTTCTTTTTTGGAGGTTGCTAGTTGTTTCCGTTCAATTTCTTTCTTCTCTTTTTCAGTGAGTTTTTTAGTTGTTTTTTCTTCCATATCGGTTGGCTTTGACTCCTGGTATAAACTATCTGATTTAGAGTTATTTTTGATAAATTGTTCTGCAGATAGTCTTAATTCATTCCTCACTACTTTACTACGTGATTCGTAAAATCTCTCCCTGGTATCTACATTATCAGATAAACTCTTCTTTTTTAGAAACCTCTGGTAATCGGTTGATTCGGTAAAATAAGGATTCTCCTGCAATACTGTTTGCCTGAAGGCTTTATGCCTTTTTTGGGCGGCTT
>Ga0265294_10011347_pt1 | contig 10025 bp, 3 predicted proteins | sample MunlanPumphouse3_FD_192504 | JGI IMG/M metagenome (GOLD analysis project Ga0265294, IMG submission 192504) | Groundwater microbial communities from a municipal landfill in Southern Ontario, Canada - Pumphouse #3 | ecosystem: Environmental > Aquatic > Deep subsurface > Groundwater | place...
TACTTCTTAGTACTTCCATATAAGTCCAAAAACTCCCATTTTATCGATACTCTTAAATTTATAAGTCCATATGAAACCCTATGTATCCAAAATTTTTATGGTAGTTTTTATGGTAACTTTATATATAATAAATGAGTTACCATAAAAAATGATTAAATATGCCTAAAATCATAAAACCTCTTTCTGATACACAAGTTAGAAATGCAAAACCAAAAGAGAAGGATTATAAATTATCTGATGGTGGAGGTATGTATGTAATAATAAAGAAAACTGGTGCTAAATGGTGGAGACTTAATTATCTATATAATAAGAAACAAAAAACAATCTCTTTAGGTGTATATCCTGAAGTATCTTTATTAGAAGCTAGAGAGCAAAGAGAATATTATAAAAAAGCTTTGAAAGATGGAGATGATCCATCAGAGATTAAAAGGTTAGATGACCAAGGAACAGTAAAATATACATTTAAAAAAGTTGCTGAAGATTGGTATAGCTTAAATGAAGAGAGATTTAGTAGCTCATATAGGCAAAGTGTTACTGGATATCTTAATAATCATATATATCCCTATATTCAAGATAATAATATAGAAACACTTACTACTCTTGATATTATAAATCTATGTAAAATAATGGAACAAAAGAACATACTTGAAACCCTAAGAAGAACTTTATCCAGATGAGTGTAATGAAAACATATTTGATAAGTTTGTAAAAAATCTTTCATCAAATAGTATTGTTTGTATTGGAGCTGAACTCTTTATTGCAAGAATTTTTAAACATATTGGCTTTAGTAAGGTTTGTAATGATGAGCTACTAAAACATCTTGTAGTAATTAGACTTATAAACCCTAGTAGTAAGTTAAAAACAATAGAGTATCTAAAACTTTATCAAAATATCGATATAAATATTATGAGAATCTATAGATTTATGGATAAGTTCCATACATTTTATGAGGTTATAATAAATATTTACATATTAAAAATGAGATAGAAGTTGCAATAGATTATGAAAAGTTTGAACAAGATGGATTATGGGATGGTATTAAAGGCTATATTACAAATATTACTCTTAAACCACAAGAAGTCATAGAGAACTACTCAAATCTATGGCATATAGAAAAAGCTTTTAGAATCTCAAAAATAGATTTAAAAATTAGACCTATACATCATTATCTAAAACATAGAATAGAAGCTCATGTTTCAATATCTTTTATAGCTTATACAATCTATAAAGAGCTAGAGAGAATTCTAAAACTGCACGATAAAACTATATCTGTATAAAAAGCACTTGAAGAGATAAAAACAATCTATGGTTTAGAGTATATAAATCCAATAACAAATGAGAGAAAGTTTGAAGTGTTAAAACTAAATGAAATACAGCAAAAAATACAAAATATTATAGATTTGGAGCTTGGGTGACCCAAATGTTGAAGTCAGAAATACAACCAAACACCCTAGCAAAAAGATAAAAAATATGTTATAATATTAAAAATAAGAAGTATTATAGTTTATTATATAAGGATATGTTATGAGTCGTTTATTTGAATTTAGTTCTAGATTTAGGATCTTAAAAGGTGGTAAGTGCTGCACTTACAACGACTTCTTTGTTTTCTGCTCCTAGTGGTGGAGTAGTAAGTAGTGGAAATGCCAATATTATTCAAGATGGTAATATCACAAATATAAACCAATCCTCTCAAAAAGCCTCTATCAACTGGCAAAGCTTTTCTATCTCACCTCAAGAAACAGTGAATTTCAATCAACCAAATCAACATAGTATAACACTCAATAGAGTTGTTGGTCATGAAAAGTCTGTGATAGATGGAGCTTTAAATGCCAATGGTCAAGTATGGATCCTAAACTCTTATGGAGTACTCTTTGGTAAAAACGCCAAAGTAAATACAAGTGGACTTTTAGCTACTACAAAAGAGCTAAGTGATGCTGATTTTCAAAAAGGTAACTATAACTTCAAAGGTAATTCACAAGCCTCTATAGAAAACTTAGGATCTATTACTATCAATGATAGCTCTTATGCTGCTTTTGTAGCTAATAGTGTAGTAAATAGTGGAGAGATCAAAGTATATGGCGGAACAATACATCTTGTAGGTGCAAGTGAGTTTAGTGTAAGTTTAGATTATAACTCAAATATCTCTTTAAAAGTAGATAAAGGTACCCTAGATGCCCTAGTAGAAAACAACCATCTCTTAGAAGCCCATGATGGTAGGATCTACCTTACTACCAATGCAAAAGATGAGCTACTAAAAGGTGTAGTAAATCATAGTGGTATTATAGATATAAGCTCTATAGATGAACTTAGTGCTAATCAAAATGAAGTAGTACTATATGCTCATGGTGGAACAACCAATATAGATGGAACTATCAAAGCTAAAGGTGGCTTTGTAGAAACAAGTGCTAAAGATCTCAATATCACATCAAGTTCTACTATACAAGCATCCAAATGGCTAATAGATCCAGAAAATGTTACTATAGATAGTGGTAATGGAACTATAGGTAATGAAAGTGTTGGAGCTAATGTTGTATCAGCTGCACTTGATAGTGGAACTGATATCACAATAGAAGCTAATAATAATATCTCTGTACTTGAAGATATAGCTTGGAGTAGTGGAAATACATTTGAGCTAAATGCTGGTAATGATATCAATATACACTCTACTATAGATGCAAGTGGTGGTAGTGGTGGAAAGGTATTTTTAGTTTATGGTAACGATTATAGTTTTGGATTAGATACAGATGGGCAGGGTACTGGATTTAAAGGAAAAATAGATCTTCAAGCAGGAGAAAACTTCTCTACTCAAAAGATAGGTGAAGAGAAGGTAATCTATACAGTTATTACAGATAAAGATACTCTACAAAATATGGCTATAAATGACTCAACAGTAAGATATGCTTTAGGAAGAGATTTAGACTTTGGAAGTGGTAGTAATAATTGGACTAGTATTTATAACTTTAAAGGTCACTTTGATGGTTTAGGACATACTATAAACAATCTAAACATAGATAAACCTACTTCAGACTATCAAGGATTATTTGGAAAAGTAGAAAGTAGTATTATCAAAAACATAGGTTTAGAAAATGTTGATGTAAGTGGATATGATTATGTTGGTGGTTTAGTTGGATTGAATGATTCTGGAACTATATCAAATTCTTATACTATGGGAGATATAAGTGGAAACTATGAGGTTGGTGGTTTAGTTGGAGCGACCGAGTATGGAACTATATCTAACTCTTATGCTACAGGGGATGTAAACGGAGTGGATCAGGTAGGTGGTTTAGTTGGATATAATAAGGCTGGAACTATTGAAAACTCTTATGCTACAGGGGATGTAAGTGGAGTTCGTAACTATATTGGTGGTTTAGTTGGATCTAGTTATAGTATTGATGGAACAATATCAAACTCTTATGCTATAGGGGATGTAAGTGGAGATAGATATATTGGTGGTTTAATTGGGTATTATAGCAATGGAACAATATCAAACTCTTATGCTATAGGGGATATAAGTGGAGATAGATATATTGGTGGTTTAATTGGGTATTATAGCAATGGAACAATATCAAACTCTTATGCTAGTGGAAAAGTAAGTGCAACTGGTTCTTATATCGGTGGTTTAGTTGGGTATTATAATAGTGGAATAATATCTAACTCTTTTTATGATAAAGAAACAAATAGTAGTTCTTTGATGGAAGATATATTGTATGAGTTGGATAAAACTAGAGAAGAAATTTTAAATGCATTTAGTGGAAAAGATGGATGGATTACTAACGGTAGTGATGTTGAAGGGTATAGCCTAGATACTATTATTTTACCACAATTAATAACTTTATATAAACCTACAAGTACACTTTTTAGTGGTGGCTTTGGAACAAATGACAATCCATATACCATCACAAACTGGACTCAACTACAAAATATCAATAACTCAAATATTTTAACTAGTGACTACTATTTTACACTTTTAAATAATATAGATAAAAACAGTGATGGATATATGGGAGATAGTGGGGATGGTTGGCTTCCTATAGGAGATATTACAAATAAATTTACTGGAACATTTGATGGACTAAACAGTACTATTTTTGATCTATATATCAACCGTCCTAGTGAAAACTATATAGGTCTTTTTGGATATATAGATAATGCTAATATTAAAAACCTTGGTTTAGAAGATATTGAGGTAAGTGGATATTCACATGTTAGTGGTTTAGTTGGATATAATTATTATGGAACTATTTCAAACTCTTATACAACTGGAGATGTAAGTGGAAATAGATATATTGGTGGTTTAGTTGGATATAATGAAGGTGGAACTATAGCAAACTCTTATGCAACTGGAAATATAAGTGGAACTGACCGTTATATTGGTGGTCTAGTTGGAAGAACTTATTCTGGAACCATAACAAATTCTTATGCTAGTGGAGATGTAAGTGGAGATTATGAAGTAGGTGGTTTAGTTGGGAATAATGAAAATGGAACTATCGAAAATTCTTATGCTAGTGGAGATGTAAGTGGAGATGAAATAGTAGGTGGTTTAGTTGGAGAGAATTATTATGCAACTATTTTAAACTCTTATGCTACAGGGAATGTAAGTGGAGATTCGTATGTTGGTGGTTTAGCTGGAAGATTGGATGATGGAACTATAGATAACTCATATACTACTGGAGATGTAAGTGGGACATCAGGTAGTATTGGTGGTTTAATAGGTACAAACAATAATGGAACGATAGATAACTCTTATGCAACAGGAGATGTAAGTGGAAATAGATATATTGGTGGATTAGTTGGAGATCACAGTAATGGAACTATAGATAACTCTTATGCAACAGGAGATGTAATTGGAACTGGATATTCTATTGGTGGTCTGGTTGGAATTAGTTATTATGGAACTATAGCAAATTCTTATACTAGTGGAGATGTAAATGGAACTGGAAATTATATTGGTGGTTTAGTTGGATATAATTATAATGGAACCATAACTAGCTCATATGCAAAAGGCAATACAAATGGAGATAATTATGTTGGTGGTCTAGTAGGACGAGCTGAACCAAATGTACATATAGAAAAGAGTTTTGCTTTAGGAGATGTAAATGGAAACTATTATGTTGGTGGATTAATAGGAGCTTTTATTTATTCGGACACTACTCTTTTTGATAGCTATGCTTTAGGAGATGTAAGTGGAAAAGATTATGTTGGTGGTTTAGTTGGATATCTAAGCTATAGTACTTTAAAAAACAGCTACTATGGTGGAACTCTAGCTTTTGTAGGTACGGGAGACTATAGAGGTGGTATAGCAGGCAATATATTTAATGGTACAATAGAAAACAGCTACTATGATAAAACTAAAAACCAAAATCTATTTGATGAAGATGATTATGGCAAGAGTACAAATGAGTTACAAAGATTTTCTACTTTTAGCTACTGGGATATTGTAGAAGATCCAGATATAGCAAAAGGATACCCAATCCTAGCTTGGCAAGAAAACAAAGATAAGTCTATTTGGCTTATACATAGTATCCCTAAAGAAGAGCCTAAAGAAGATAATCATGAGGATATTCAAAAGTTAGTATCAACTATAGAACAAAGTATAAATAGTGGACTTACCTCCCCTCAATCATCGTTCAATCCTATTGGCTCAGCACCAACTCCATTAGCTGATGATGCAGGTGGTAGTGGTAGTAATGCAGATGATCCAAATTTTGCAGCTCCTTTAGGTGGTATAGAGTATCTTTCTGTAGGCTTAGCTCAAAATGTACAAATAATCAATGGCGGTATCAAGCTTCCAGATGAACCAATGTTTCTTGATGAAGATAATAACTAGGAATAAATAATGAAAACAATAGAAAAAATAGTAACAATATCAGCTCTAAGTGCAAGTTTGCTTTTGGCTAACTCTATGCCAAGTGGTGCTACTATAGATAAACAGCTCCAAGCTCCAAAAGATATACCTTCTAAGAGTGAGGGCATATCTACTATAGATCTACCTCAAGATCAAGAGCTTATCAAAGATGGAGATGATGAAAGTAAAAAGATCTTTATTGAGGATTTTGAAATAGAGGGTAATAGTAAACTAGATAGCTCATACCTATATGAATATATAAAAGACTATGCCAATAAAGAACTAAGTCTAAAAGAGCTTCAAGAAATAAGCTCCATCATAACAAATCTATATAGAGATAAAGGATACTTTTTAGCAAGGGCTTATATTTTGGCTCAGGATATAGCTAAAAACAACAATATCTTAACTATTACAGTACTAGAAGGAAGATATGGAGAGGTTAATATAAATAATAACTCCTTAGTTAGAGATAGTGTTATAAAAGAGATATTTGATATTGCTAAAGATGAGGATATTATAAATAAAAACACTATCCAAAGAGCTATGCTACTAGTCAATGATAGAGCAGGGGTCAATATACAAAGTGCAACGATTAGCCCTGGTGCTGAAGTAGGTAGTAGTGATTTTAATATAGAAACAAAGCCAGAAAATAGATTAAGTGGATATCTAGTAGCTGATAACTATGGAAGTAGATATACAGGAGTATATAGAGCTCAAGGCTTGATCAATATCAATAGCCCATTTGAACTAGGTGATAAGATCTCTATTTCTGGACTTTTATCAGATAGCTCAGATCTAAAAAATGGCAAAATAGCTTATGAACTACCTCTTATGCCAAATGGCTTAAAAGCCAATATATCATATAGTAGAACAGACTATAAACTAATCAAAGAGTATAAAGATTTAGATGCAAAGGGTAAATCAGATATTTTTGAACTAGGAGTCTCTTATCCTATTATTAGAAGCCCTGAACAATCACTATGGACCAGTATCAAATACTACCATAAAGATATGAAAGATTATATGCTAGGAAGCAAATATGAAGATAAAGATATAGACTCTTTTGTAGCTGGAGTAGAGTATAACAAAAGCTATAGTATAAATTCATTGCCTTCATATCTAAGCGGGGATCTAAACCTACATAGAGCTAAGGTAAAAACTATAACTGATAGCTCACACTATACAAAAGTAGATGCATATATTTCAAATGATATATTTTTTAATAGAACATATTGGTTAAATACATCACTTAACTTACAAAAAGCTCTTAATAATAAAAACCTAGATGGTACAGATGAGTTATCTTTGGGTGGAGCATATGGGGTAAAACTCTATCCTTATAGTGAACAAAACGGAGATAATGGATATATTCTATCAAATGAGATCTTTGCTCAACTACCAAATATTAACTCCCTAGACCATAGAGTAGGACTCTTTTATGATATAGGTGATGTGTATAATAATAAAAATAGTGATATTACATTTGAGAGAAAAAGACTTAAAGATATAGGTGTAGGATATTATACAAACTATAAAGATTTCTTTGGAAAGTTTCAACTAGCATATACAGCAAATAGCCAAGCAATACAAAGTGAAAATTCACATAATAAACACTCTAAGTTCTTGTTTCAAGTAGGAGTGGTGTTTTAGGAAGTGAGGTTTTCTCAAAGAGAGTGCTAAAGCACAAGAGCCTCACAAGGTGACATTAAAATGTCACTTCCTAGTACTATATGGATTGTATTGTAGGAAGTAAGGTTTCAACCTTACCAATTCTTAAGTATTACTATACCTTTTTGAATTGGTGAGACTGAAGTCTCACTTCCTGAAAAGCCCCACCTGACTTCAACATTTGGGTCACCCAAAACTAAAATAAGAAGCCTATAAATAGGTGCTTACAAGGATATGTTTTTATAAAATAAGAAAAAGTGTTGAAGTCAGGAGATATAAGTCCATTTAAGTTTTTGTACATATCTAAAGCATACATGATTTTTACTAGATTTATAATACTGATTTTTCTATCACTAAACTTAGCTCTTCTATGATTTCAAATGGTGTTTTTAGCTCAATTATTAAAACTCCTTAATTGGTGTCCTATAGTTATAAATGTATATTTAAACATATTATATGGAGTTTATTATAATAGATATATACTTAAACATATATAACGTTACATTTTAAAAAAGTTCAATTTAGTAGAAAAACCAGCTAATCTTATTATAGGCTATCTACTATCATACCAGATACTAGTTCTATACCTTTGGATTGTAACTTTTCTATTTCAGCCAAAGAGCTAACACCTGTAGCTATAAGATTGACTCCTAAAGAGTCTAAAACTATTTTTAATACATTGATATTTTGGTCAGTATCTAGTAGGTATTGTTTATCAGATTTTACAAAAAGAGGTTTTAACTCTTTTAGATAGACATAATCCTCACTATCAGCTATAAAGCTATTGATTCCAAACCCAAAACCATACTCTTTAAAAAGTCTTATATAGAGTAAACTTTTTTCATAATGTTTATTGATAGTTGTCTCTGGAAGCTCTAATATAATATTTGCTTTTTGGGTACTCTCTATTGTTTCAAAAAGTTTTTTTAGATTTTCATATACATTGATATCTTCTATAAATTGTGATGAGATCTGTATAGATAAAGGTATGTTTGAATTACTGCTAGTTTGTAATACTTTTTTTAAAATATATAGATATATATCTTTAGTTAGTCCAAGTTCCACGATAGGTGCTATCAATGTTCCATAATAGTACTTTTTGTTTTCATAATTTAAAGCAAAGCTAAGAGTATTGTGAATTTCTTTTTTGGAAGAGCTATTTACTGTTTTTCTATATAGTATATCAAATTTATCATTTTCTAAAGCATCTTGGAAAATTTGTCTCCATTTGTCTTTTCCTATAAGTATATTGTTATCTATTAGGGTATAGTGTTCGTTTTTTAAGATAAGCTTAGCTTGAGATAGGGAATAATCAAGAATAGTAAAAAACTCTCCAAGATTTAGGCTATCACTATATCTAGCTACACCTATATTTATTCCAAAATCATTTTGATTTAGGTTAAATATTTTAAGCTGATTATCTATATAAGAAAATATATCTTTTGTAAATAAAGCTATATCATCTATAGTTTTTCTAGGTAAAAGAATTATAAATTCTGTTCCATTTGTTCTACAAACAATAGAGTCTTCATACCCTTTTATTAAAAGTTGTAGATATTGAGCAAAGTCAAAAAATAACTTATCGGTATTTTGATATCCTATGGTTTGATTTAGTAAATCAGCTTTCTTAATAGAAATAATCACTCCAAGTCCATGATTGTTTATATTTTCTTGTGTTAAATACTCTTTTGCTTTTAGTACAAAGTATTTTCTATTTGGAATTTTAGTAATATTATCGATATATAGAAGTTCTTTATTTTCACTTAGAGTTGAACTAGCTGTTTTGAAGATTGATTCAAATTTTTTAACCATTTTATTGATAGTAGCTGTTAATATCCTAAACTCTTTTGTCCAAGGTTGTCTTTCTTGTATTATAAATTCATCATTCATTACAGCTATAGCTTGTTGTTCTATCTCATTTAGTGGTCTTAAAATAAGATGTATCATAAATCCTAAAAATATCAAAAACACAATACAAAGCACAACTAAATACTTTAAGACTTGAGTCATTATCCCATAAAGTTGCATATAAACAACCTCTTTATCGCTTATAATCTCCAATGTTCCTATAACTTGCCAACCACTTGAAAGAGTTGATTTTGCAACTGGGATATTTAAGGTTGTTAGATTTTCAAACCAACTAGGTACTATTTGTATTTTTTCTTCTAACAATCTTTCATATACTACAATACCATTACCATCTTTATATACAATTGATTCATAGTTTCCATTGTCAAAAACTGCATTTATCATAGTTTCAATATTTGCTATAGATGTATCTGTGTTTGTTATAGATATACTTAAGCTTGTAACACTATTTTGTGCATTTTCATAAAGTTCTTTTTGTGCAGATTCTTTTGTAATACTAAATGATACCGACATAATAGTAAAAAATAAAATTACAAATATTAAAGAAACTAATATAGCTATTTGTTTATAAAGAGTCATAGTTTTTTCTCCCTTATGTTTTTGATTAGAGTATCCCATTTTTTCTGGGCACTTGTGTTTTGTT
>Ga0265294_10011348_pt1 | contig 10024 bp, 11 predicted proteins | sample MunlanPumphouse3_FD_192504 | JGI IMG/M metagenome (GOLD analysis project Ga0265294, IMG submission 192504) | Groundwater microbial communities from a municipal landfill in Southern Ontario, Canada - Pumphouse #3 | ecosystem: Environmental > Aquatic > Deep subsurface > Groundwater | place...
AAAGCTCGGAAAGACTCGTCATCCCCCGCGCGTACACGACACATCTTTGCTCTTTTGGCTCTATATGATACATCTGTTTGGTTTTAAAAATACTACCCGCAAAATGTTTCAAAAGAGGCTCTTTTGCATAAAATTTCTCTATCGCTCTGCGGCATGTTGCATTGGTTTTCTCGTTTGCATAAATCTCTTCAAGAGAAACGACCCCGTAGGGTCGGCAAGTAAGAAAGCTTTGACCGAGTAAAAATACTTGAGAATCGTTGGCATGTACCCCTTGTAAAATCGCCATAAGAGGCTCTTTTGCCGATGCCGTGTGACATAAAAAGGAAAAATACAAAAAAGACAAGAAGATGCGCATAAAACATTGTAACATGATATAATTAATTACAAAACCAAAAACGGGCGCGTAATGGAAGAGTTTAAACTGAAAATAATAGTTGCAATCTTGGGGGGAGTTTTTTTCTCGTTTATTATTATTTTATTGGCGTTTATTCTCCCTTTAGACAAGCCTGAGACAATTATCATCAAGCCTAAAGGGGTTTTAGAACGAGTTTCCCACTCCGTTAAAAAGTAGGTTTAGAAGATCGTACTCTTTATTTTTATAAGCTTCATCGTGTCGTAAGCACATTCCGGCTTGAGACGTATGGCACATACTTCAAGCGCTTTGACACAATCAAAGAGGCAGTCGATGTCCTCCTCTTTCATCATTCTCTCCAAAATCATTTGACCGTCTTTGATCCTAAGATTTCTTGCGACACCGAGGTTTTTGTGTGCGAGTTCCCGTAAGGGGATAAAGTCCAATTTCTGATTGCTTTGTTTTGCATCTTGCAACTGCGAAATGTAGTAGATAAAAAGCTGCTTTGTTTTTATAACTTGTTCTACATAATCTTCCACGAGCTGATGCACAAGTTCATCGTCGAGTCCCAGTTCCGAAATAGCTTCGTTTGTGGTGTAGCTGTAATCGCAAAGATTGAAACCGCAATGCTGCGCATTCATAATCTCGGCACACTCTCTTTTGGCTTTTTTAAGCAAAAGAGCGATCTCTTCTTGTTTTGATAATGTTTTTATTGTAGTTTCATGCGGCATAAAAGAAAAAATAACATAAAACCGAACCGTTCGTTGCTATTTTGAAGAAAATGGGAGAAAAAAGAGAGGCGGGTGCTACGATTACACCCACCATAAGTTTTTATTATAACGCTTTTAACATTACTCTGTTAAGTCTTGTTATGAAGTCTTGCGTATCGGCAAGCTCTTTGCCGTCGTAAAGTTTTGCCTGATCCAAAAGAACGTGCGCCGCATCCGCGATCAAATTTTGATCCGCCGAGTCTTTAAGCTTCATAATGAGTTCGTGTTTTGGATTGATCTGTAAAATCGGAGCCGGCTCAGGTGTATCGCCGCCCTGTCCAAACTGTTTCATCATCTGCGCCATCATATACGACGGGTCCTCTTTGTCCATTTTAAGTTTTACGGGTGAGTCTACAAGATCAAACGTTACTTCCACGTTTTTCACGCTTTCCCCTAAAGTATCTTTGAGCTCTTTTACAAGTGAATCGAAATTTTTCGCGCTCTCCTCTTTAGCTTTTTTCTCCTCTTCGCTCTCCTCGAATTTCGCATCGCTTACGTGAACGAATTTGTACTCTTTGTACTCCGTCACCATCGGGAAGATAATAGTGTCGATCTCTTCGTTGAGGATCAGCACGTCGATGTTGCGCGATTTAAATTTCTCGAGTTCGGGAGAAGATTTCAACATGCCAAGAGATGTTTTGCCCGCGATGTAGTAGATCTCTTTTTTCTCTTGATCTACGTTTTTAACGAACTCTTCGATCGTCGTTTTTTCGCTTCCTTTGAGCGTGTTAAACTGTAAAAGCTCCAAAATCTTCTCGCGGTTTGCAAAATCGTTGTAAAGCCCCTCTTTGAGTACGTTGCCGAACTGTGCATAGAACTTGTCGTATTTCTCTTTGTCGTTTTGCGCCATCTTTGCAAGCTCGGAGAGCACTTTTTTCACCGAAGCACTTTTGATTTTTGCCATCACTTTATTCGATTGCAAAATCTCTCTTGAGACGTTAAGCGGCAGGTCTTTTGAATCGATCACACCGCGTAAAAATCTCAGATACGTCGGCATAAGCTCTTTGTCGTCGTCGGTAATAAATACGCGGTTGATATAGAGCTTAATTCCCGGTTGGTAATCGACGCGGTACATATCCATCGGCGCTTTGCTAGGGATATAAAAAAGTGTCGTATATTCGATCGCACCTTCTGCTTTGTTGTGCATCCATGCCAAAGGCTCTTCCGAAGAGTGTGCGATAGAGCTGTAAAAATCTTTGTACTCCTCCTCTTTTATCTCGCTTTTTGCAATCGTCCAAAGTGCGTTTGCACGGTTGATCTGTTGGTTTTCTGTCTCGGTTCTTGAAGGCTCTTTTTCATTCCCTTCATCGTCGCGCACCGCAGGGATAAACTTCTCTTTGTCCATAAAAATAGGGAAAGGGATATGGTTGGAGTATTTTTTGATGATCGACTCGATGCGGTAGCTCTCTAAAAACTCGCTCTCTTCGTCGTTAAGATACATTTTGATCTCGGTTCCGTGAGACTCTTTTTGCGCTTCTTCGATCTCAAACTCGCCGTCGCCTTTGCTGATCCATTTGTACGCTTTTTCTTCGGCTGCTTTTTTGGTTGTTACTTCAACCTTGTTTGCAACCATGAAACACGCGTAAAACCCGACCCCGAACTGCCCGATAAGGCGGGAATCTTTCTTTTGATCTCCCGTAAGGTTCTCCAAAAACGCTTTCGTTCCCGATTTTGCAATCGTTCCGAGATTGTTCATAAGGTCCTCTTCGTTCATCCCGATCCCGCTGTCTTTGATCGTCAATGTTTTGGCCTCTTTGTCGGCGACGATATCGATGCGCGGAGCAAACGTAACCCCTTTGTATTGATCGTTCGTGAGCACCAACATGTTAAGCTTGTCAAGCGCATCCGAAGCGTTTGAAACAAGCTCACGTAGAAAAATCTCTTTGTTGGAATAAAGTGAGTGGATCATCAAATGGAGTATTTGATTTGCTTCTGTTTGAAATTGATGTTTTGCCATCGTAAAAATCCTTTATCGTAAATTGCGCCGTTATTTTAGCAAAAAAAAATTAATAGTTGCAAGTCAAATCAAAAAACTTTAGCCGTAAAGACTAAACTATTCTTAGCATGCCATAGAATAGAGAAAAGAAAATAGGTCAAAATATTTTTTCGTTTCCTATACAAAAAAATGAGATTTGTGGAGTATAATTTCGACCCAAATTACCATTCTTTCTGTGGAGAAAGTTAATGCAACCATCAAAATGGACCGTAGGCGCAACCAAGGCAAATAAGTCGATGCAATCTAACAATAAACCTGCAAACAGCACAAAATGGGGCGTAGGTATTAAAAGTAACGTCAAAAAATGGACGATAGGCAAACCCAATGACAAATAAAGATCTCGTTTATGCGTACTACAAAATGTGGAACGACAAAAACTTCGACAAAGCAGATCAGCTTTTAGACGAAGATATCCGTTTTAGAGGATCGCTCGATATTACCGCAAACGGTATTGAGGGCTTTAAAGAGTATGCGCAGATGCTCACCGTAGCATTTCCCAATCTTTACCATGCCATAGAGATGATGGTCGCAGAAAACAATATGGTTGCGGCGTACGTTACCTACACGGGGACGCACGAGGGAAAAATATTCAATTACGAACCCACCCACAACCGCATTTGCTATTCGGGTGCTTCGTTTATCCAAATACGCAACGGCAAAATCACCAACATCAATATCCTCGGAGACCTTAATTCCCTCTACAAGCAGCTTAGTAACTAAAGCCGCTCCCCTTTTTTCGGGGAGTTTAAGATAAATTTACTTTATTTTCGATAGTATGCCTTACAAAGGTTCCGACCTCCATTATTTTCCCTTACACAAAGGATTTTGTATGAAAAAATTTACAACGCTCGTAGCCATAGATTTTTCGCAAAGCAGCTTTATCGTCTTAAGCAAGGCGCTTGATTTTACCGAAAAAATGGGAGGGGAGTTGCACGTGATTCACGTAGCCGAAACTCCGTTTTTCTCTTTAAAGAAAAATATCGACCGCATCCGCGCCAACAGCTTCGCCAAGCTTAAGGAAAATTTCCCGACGTTCGAAGAGAACCGATTTTACTGCGTGGAGGGGAAAGTTAAAACGGAGGTTGCAAAGATTGCAGGCGTTATCCAAGCAGATATGATTATCATAGGCAAAAGCGGAGAAACCTACCTTTTAGACGATCTCATACTTGGATCACATACCAAAGATATCGTCCGCCACTCCGAAATTCCCGTGCTTGTTATTAAAAATATTCACGAGCTTGAGTACCAAACGATCTTGGTACCTACCGATCTCTCGGAAGCATCTGCAAAAACGGTGCAAACGCTTGCTTCCTTGTTTCCAAAGTCAAGACTTCGCTTGCTTTATTTTTACTACCTTCCGTTTCAAACCCGCCTAAACACCTACGGTTTTAACGAAGCAGAAGTGCTCGAGTACCAATCAAGCATCGTCGAAGAATCCAAACTTCGACTTGATACTTTCATAACCTCACTCAACCTTCCAAAAGAGGTTCAAACTTCCACCTCGGTACGCCGCAGTTCTTTAAATGCAGAACTTTTCAACGACGAGGTTGAAGATATTGAGTTTGATCTTTTGGCAATGCACACCACGGGCAACGTAAGTTTCTACGCTTTTGACGTTTTAGAGACGTGTAAAAAAGACGTTATCCTTATTAAACAATCCAAATAGCATGCACTTTGCTGCATGCCAAAGGGCTATAAATGCACGACGACACGATCGTTCTTTTTGAACCCGTTCCCGCTCTTAAATCTAAAGGGTGCAGATTTTTGAGTTTCTTGCTAAAAATATTTTTACAGTACACCGTATGGGTGCTTCCCCTTGGCATGTGGTACCGTTATGATCTATTTATCGCTTTTCTATCGCTGGTTCTCACTTTTATACTTATGGGGATTCTCCGCTCCAAAATGAGAAACGATTCTGTCCCCTTTAACCAAAGGGAATTTCACTATAACGACGCCCAAATCGCCAACTGGTTTTTGGCAAAGAGGGTGTGTTTTGAGAGTCAAGCAACACCCTAAATATCCGCTCTTCTAGTTTTTAAGAGCATTCCTATTTCTCGTAAAGGCTGCCTGTGCAAAACATAGACTTTGTTTTACTTATCACCGCTTTTATGATGCTTCTTAGTGTTATCTCGAGCAAACTCTCAAGCAAATTCGGTATACCTGCACTTGTTATTTTTCTCGCCGTAGGGATGCTCGCAGGCTCCGACGGTATTTTAGGAATCCATTTCGACAACGCCGCACTCGCCCAAAACGTAGGAACGTTGGCACTTATTTTTATCCTTTTTGGAGGCGGGCTCGATACCAAATTCAAATCCATCAAACCCGTTTTAACAGAGGGGCTTATTCTGGCGACCCTCGGAGTTTTTCTCACCGCCGCATTTGTAGCCGTATGCGTACACTATTTGTTTGATTTTGGCATTTTGGAATCGTTCCTGCTCGGTGCCATTATCTCCTCGACCGATGCGGCAGCCGTTTTTGCCATCCTTAGAGCCAAAGGTATTGCGCTCAAAAAAGGGCTCTCTCCGCTTTTGGAACTCGAATCGGGAAGCAACGACCCTATGGCGATCTTTTTGACCGTAACGATTTTGCAACTGATGACACTATCCCAAACTCCTTCTCTTTACGAATGGATCTCTAATTTTTTCATTCAATTTGTTTTCGGTGGTATTATGGGGTTTATGTTCGGCTTTTTACTACCGAAAATTTTAAACAAACTCCATTTGGATTTTTACGGTCTCTATCCCGTCTTCACCATCGCTTGGGTCTTGCTGCTCTTTAGCTTAACCGACACACTCGGCGGCAACGGCTTTTTAGCAATCTATATTGCGGGGATTGTTGCCAATACCAAAGAGTTCGTTTACAAAAAAAATCTCATAGGGTTTCACGACGGCGTGGCATGGACGATGCAGATAGCGGTGTTTTTAACCCTCGGACTTTTGGTGTTTCCTTCGCAACTCCCCGATGTGGCTTTTAACGGCTTTTTGATAGCTCTTTGGCTGATGTTTGTCGCCCGACCGGCAGGAGTTTTTTTAAGTCTGCTCTTTAGCTCTTTTTCCTTTAGGGAAAAAACTTTCATCTCATGGGTCGGTTTACGCGGCGCGGTTCCGATTATTTTGGCGACCTACCCCTTTATACAAGGACTCGAACACGCTCCTTTGTTATTTAACACGGTTTTTTTCGTCGTGCTTCTCTCCATCTTGATCCAAGGTACCACCCTTCCAAAAGTCGCCAAATGGCTCCGCGTCGATCAGAGGGCGCAAAAAGAAGAGAAGCCGCTACATGCCACACCCCTTTTGTACTACACGATCAAACAGTTTGCCATCGACAAAGATTCAAAAGTCGTAGGAACGAGCATAGCCGAATTGGAGCTTCCGAGCGATTTTTTGATTTTGCTTATCAAGCGAGGCGAGAGTTACATTCGACCTACGGGTTCGACTATCTTTCAAAGCAACGATATTTTGCTTATCCAGTGCGACAAATCGGTCAAATACAAAAAAATCTTACGCAAAATTTTTTAACGATTTAATCTCTATCTTTTTAGAGTGAAAAACACTTTTTTTTACTTATCTTGCCTATAATAACCCAAAAAAGGAGTTCCATGAAGTTTGTAGCCTTAGTCGTTATCGCTCCCTCGGAGTACGAGAGCGATTTTAAACGTATTGCAAAAGAAGCGGGTGCCAACGGTGCGACCGTCTTCGATGCAAAAGGAAGCGGCGTAGAGGAGAAAAAAACCTTTTTCTCCCTTACGTTTGAAGGAAACCAAACCGTACTTTTATATATCCTCGAGGAGGGGATGTCGCGCAAAGTGCTTCGTGCACTCAAACGCTTTATAGACGAGAGCGAGAACAAAGGACTTGCTTTTACTACCCCTATCGTCAATCTCGTCGGGCTTGATAAAGCACTTTTGGAAAAATTTGAAAAAAACATAGAAGAGGAGGAGAGATTATAATGGAAAAGAAAGTGCTCGTCGAAGATGTTATGAAAAAAGAGGTTACCACCATCAAAGCACATGCCACACTCAAAGAGGCGTTGCAGCTTATGAAACAAAAGGGTCTTAAATCGCTCGTGGTCGATAAAAACTCCCCCAGCGATGCCTACGGTATCATCACGAACTCCCAAATCTTGGAAACGATTTTGGTCGAAGAGGGAGATATCGAGCTTTTGAACGTTTTTGACGTTTACAAAAAACCCGCTTTTTTCGTCTCCTCTAAAATCGACGTCAAATATGCTGCAAAAACAATGCTTGAGCACAATATCAAAAGAGTCGTCGTCACCGACAACAACGAGCTTCAAGGGGTTCTTAGCATCACCGATTTAAGCCATTACCTCCTTTCGATGGTAGAGTAGCGTTCTTATGTTTGAAATTGTGAAACAACTGCGAGACGCGCTCAAAGAATCATTTCATAATATCTTACCTATACTCATCATCATTGCAGGTTTTCAGATTTTAGTTTTTCAAAGCGTCCCCGAGGGTATTGCTTCGATCGTAGTAGGCTTTTTGATCGTTATCGTAGGCGTTGCTTTTTTTCTTATAGGTCTTGAAGTGGGGGTATTTCCCTTGGGAAACTCCCTTTCAAATGAATTTTTGGAAAAAAAATCGGTTGCACTTTTTACCCTTTTCGGCTTTTCTATAGGGTTTTCCGCTTCGATCGCCGAACCTGCCATTATCGCCGTGGCAATGCAAGCCCAAGAGATTACGGGCGGTGCCATCAATGCACTCACATTGCGTCTTATCATCGCTTTTTCGGTAGGGTTTATCACCGCATTCGGCGTTGTGCGCTCTTTATACGGTTGGTCGGTTTCAAAAATCATCATCTCGGGGTATATCCTCGTGCTTCTCATTACCGCTTTTACCCCGCCGCAAATCATAGGGCTCGCATACGATTCGGGGGGCGTTGCAACCAACGTTGCCACGGTGCCTCTTATCGTTGCCATCGGCATCGGAATCGCTTCTTCTCTTCAAGGAAGAAGCGTTTTACGCGACGGTTTCGGTTTTGTGGCACTCGCTGCCATTACCCCGATGATCAGTATCCAGCTTTACGGTATTTTTGCACTGGGAGAAAATTTTAGTGCCATGGAGAGCTCCCTTGTCGCCGACGTGGAAAAAGCAAAAACATTGGCAGATTTTACGTTTGCTTCGATATTTACGGGAATATTTGATACTTTTACCAATATTCTCCCTATTTTGGCGACCATATTCGTATTCCAATATGCCGTATTGCGCAAAAGACTTCCAAACCTTTTTCGGGTTATCGTGGGATTTCTATTTTTGGTTTTAGGGCTTTACGGTTTTATCGTCGGTATAAAACTGGGGCTTTTTCCCATAGGTGAATCGATCGCCGGAAACCTCGTGGCAATGAACAGCCATTTTTATATCTATCTTTTCGCCTTTTTGATAGGATTCGGCACGACAATGGCAGAACCTGCACTCGTAGCGGTTATCAAACAAGCCGACAAACACTCCGAAATCGCTCTTAACGTTACTCTTGTGCGTCTTTTGGTGGCTTTGGGGGTCGGATGCGGTATTTTGCTAGGAACCTACAAAATCGTTCACGGACTCGATATTTGGGTGCTTATCACGTCCCTGTATTGTCTGGTAGTCGTTTTGGTGTTTTTTGCTCCCAAAGAGATGCATGCCTTTGCGTTTGATTTAGGGGGTGTTACGACATCCGAGATTACCGTGCCTCTCGTTACCGCTTTTGGAATTTATCTAGCGACAAATATCGAGGGGCGAAATATCCTTATGGACGGTTTCGGGCTTATCGCATTTGCTTCGGTTTTTCCGATGATCACGGTGCTCTCCTACAGTATTCTTGCAAAATATTTAGCACGCTAAACCTTGGCATGTAATATCCACATGCCAAGAGCCTCTTAACCATAATCTCGCTACAATTTGAAAAAATATTTTTGTAACGGATTAAACCACGTATGGCACTCATAGACCTTTTAAATATCTCCAAACACTACTCCGCGCAAAAGATTCTCACCGATATCAATTTCCACGTCGATGAGGGGGAGCGTATCGTTATCATCGGCAAAAACGGCAGCGGCAAATCGACCCTGATGCAGATTATCAACGGCACCTTAACCCAAGATGCGGGGGAACGCTACACCAAAAACGATCTTGAGATCAAGATGCTCGCACAGCGTCCCGAATTCGACCCCGCTCACACCGTACGCGAAGCGGTCGAAGCGGGGCTTGAGGAGCTTAATCGCGCCAAAGCTCGCTACGACGAACTCACCCTGCTCATTGCCGAAGATTTCGAGAACAAAACGCTTTTGGAAGAGCACGAAAAAATCTCCCGCTACATCGAACACCACAACGCATGGAATCTCGACGATAAAATCGAGCGCATTATCCAACATTTCGATCTTAAGCAGTACGAAACAAAACCCGTCGTTTTACTCAGCGGAGGGGAGCAACGCCGCGTCGCCCTTGCCTCTTTGCTTTTACAAAAACCCGATATTTTGCTGCTTGACGAACCCACCAACCACCTCGACGTCTATATGGTGGAGTTTTTGGAAGATCTGCTTTTAAAAGAACGTTTCACCCTTGTTTTTATCTCGCACGATCGTTATTTTATCGACCGCATCGCCACGAAATCGGTCGAAGTGGAAGATTGCAAACTGCGCGAATACCGCGGGGGATACAGCGATTACCTGCAACAAAAAGAGGAGTATATCCGCACACTCGAGAAACAGCACGAAAACCTTTTGGGGATGCTCAAGCGGGAAAACGAATGGTTCGGTCGAGGGGTACGTGCTAGACTTAAGCGTAACGAAGGGCGTAAAGAGCGGCTAATGCAGCTGCGCGAAGAGGCAAAAACGAACCCTGCCAAGATACGCAAAATGTCTTTGGAACTCCAAAGAGAAGCAAAACACTTCAACCGCGACAAAAGCATCAAT
>Ga0265294_10011349_pt1 | contig 10024 bp, 7 predicted proteins | sample MunlanPumphouse3_FD_192504 | JGI IMG/M metagenome (GOLD analysis project Ga0265294, IMG submission 192504) | Groundwater microbial communities from a municipal landfill in Southern Ontario, Canada - Pumphouse #3 | ecosystem: Environmental > Aquatic > Deep subsurface > Groundwater | place...
CGACGAAATCGAAAAAATTTCTCTTTTCGACGTCACTACCGGAAAAATCAAATCGAACCTTGAAGTTGTCTCCATTTTCCCGGCCACCCATTTCGTCATGAATGATCAAAAGAAAGAAGAAGCCTTAAGACGAATTGAAGAAGAACTAAATGAACGCGTTGTTTACTTTAAAGCCAATAATCAGTTGCTTGAAGCCCAACGCATTGAACAAAGAACCAAGTATGATTTGGAAATGTTGCGGGAGATTGGAATCTGCAGCGGCATCGAAAACTATTCGCGCCACTTGGCCTTACGGGGCGAAGGCGAAACACCATATGTACTATTGGACTTCTTTGGCGACGATTACTTGATGATTATCGATGAATCGCATGTGACCATCCCCCAAATCCGCGGGATGTACAATGGCGACCGCAGCCGAAAACAAACCCTTGTTGACTACGGTTTCCGTTTGCCTTCCGCTTTGGACAATCGGCCGCTCAATTTTGAAGAATTTGAAAATAAGATTCGTCAAGTGATCTTCACGAGCGCAACCCCGGGTGATTATGAAATAAGCAAGTCTTATCAAGTGGTGGAACAGATTATCCGACCAACGGGACTTTTGGATCCGCTAATCGAAGTAAGACCGACGGAAAACCAAATCGACTATTTGCTTAAAGACTTAAAAGAACAAATCAAACGTAACGAAAGGACTTTGATTACCACCTTAACCATCAAGATGAGTGAAGACTTGACGAGTTACTTAAAAGAAGCTGGTATTAAAGTCGCATATTTGCATTCGGAAATCATGGCCTTGGAACGTCTGGAAATTATCCGCAAACTCCGCCAGGGTGTTTTTGACTGCATAGTTGGAATTAACTTGTTAAGGGAAGGCTTGGATATTCCGGAAGTAAGTTTGATAGTGATTTTGGACGCCGACAAAGAAGGATTCTTGCGTAGCGAACGCTCGCTTATTCAAACTATCGGTCGAGCCGCCCGAAACGCCAACGGACGAGTTGTGCTTTATGCAGATAAGGTAACAGATTCGATGTACAAAGCTATCGAAGAAACCTATCGAAGAAGAAGAATCCAAGAAAAATACAATCAAGAGCACGGCATTACTCCACAAACTATTCAAAAAGATATTCGCGAATCAATCTCCATCAGCAAAGAAGCAACCGGTACGGTTACTGATACCGTTATTGATTTTGAGACCAATCAATTAACCTCTATGACCAGAATCGAAAAACAACAATTGATTAACCAACTCGAAAAACAAATGAAACAAGCGGCGAAAGACCTCCGGTTTGAAGATGCCATGATGCTTCGCGACGCCATTTTGGAAATTAAAACGAAAAATCAAATAACATAAATAAAAACAAAAGGAGGTGACACCTTGAAAGAAAAAGTAATAGTCGGCCTATCGGGCGGAGTGGACAGTGCAGTATCGATTATCAAATTACTGGAAGCGGGCTATGACGTGGAAGCCATGTTTATGCGCAACTGGGATGCTTTTACCAATAATGATATCTTAGGCAACCCGACGATTGAAGATCCCCTTTGTCCTCAAGAAGTCGATTATCAAGACGCGATAAAAGTCGCGGATAAGCTTGGTGTTAAACTCCATCGAATCGACTTTGTCGAGCAATATTGGAATAATGTTTTCCTTTATTTTCTCTCGGAATACGAAAAGGGGCGAACCCCCAATCCCGATATATTATGCAACAAATACATTAAGTTTTCTTCTTTCTTAAAGCATGCTTTTTCACTGGGTGCCGATTTCATCGCGATGGGCCATTATGCTCGGGTGCTACATCAGGATAAGCATTATTTGCTTAGGGGAATCGACGAAAACAAAGACCAAACTTACTTTTTGTCGCAATTAACGAGCGAACAATTAAAATACACGCTTTTTCCGATTGGCGATATGTTGAAAACGGAAGTCAGATCGCTAGCCAAACAGTATGGGTTGGAGGTATCAACCAAGAAGGATTCTACGGGGGTATGTTTTATCGGCGAACGTAATTTTAAGCAATTCCTGCAAAACTATCTGCCGGCCCAAAAAGGTCCAATGAAAACCATGGAGGGAAAAATTATTGGTGAGCACGACGGCGTGATGTATTATACCATCGGTCAACGCAAGGGTCTTAATATCGGCGGACCGGGTGACCCTTGGTTTGTGGTGGGAAAAGACATCAAAACCAACTCGCTTTTTGTCGGTCAGGGCAAAGAACAAGCGCTTTTATACGGCAACCGCGTTATAGTAAGCGGGGTCAATATTATCAATGAACCGTTTATTGACGGCGAAAAGATGACCGCAAAATTCCGCTATCGCCAAAAAGATGTCGATGTTATCGTTAAGTGGTTGGATAAAGGTACCTTGGAAGTAAGAACCTTGCAACCGGTCAAAGCGATTACCCCGGGACAAGCTTGTGTCTTCTACCAGGGGCAATACTGCCTGGGGGGCGGAACCATCGAGGAAGTGTATTTTAATGATGAGAGGAGGTTGTACTAGTGACGATAAAAGGTACAATTTCCCGGATTCAGTATCATAACCAAGCCAACGGTTATACGGTGGCTATCATTGAACTGGCCCCCGACGAGTATAAAATCGTTCGGGAAAAGAGTCGCTTAATCGGCAATCATATTACCGTAGTCGGGGTGTTTGACCGCGCGGTGTTTCCCGAAGAAGAATACCAATTCGAAGGCAATTTCGTCAATTCTCCCCGTTATGGAATGCAATTTCAGTTTACTTCTTTTTCCCGTTTGGAACAAACCAACGAACAGGGAGTAATCAATTATGTATCAAGCGAATTATTTCCGGGCATCGGTCTCCTAACCGCAAAATCCCTCGTCGAAGCTTTGGGGGTAAAAGTGGTGGAGAAAATCCAAGAAGACGAAACTGTCCTTGACGCTTTGAAATTATCCAAAGCTCAAAAAAGATCGCTCATTGAAGGCATCAAGAACAATGCTAACACGCAAGCGATGATGCTTTTCTTAATGAATAATGGCATTACCATCGATATGGCACATAAAATAATCGCTATTCTGGGCAGTAATGCTTTAGAAAAAATCAAGGCGATGCCTTATTGTTTAATGCAAGCTGTTCCCCGCTTTGGTTTTAAGAAAAATGATGCTTTCGCTTTAAGAATCGGCGTGGAAAAAACCGCGCCGGTGCGCATAAAAGCGGTTATTCAATACGTGTTAAACGAATGGATTTTCAACTCCGGCAACAGTTACATCGAAACGCAGGAACTGTTTAGGTTAGTCAATAAGTACTTAAACGGCGAATTGGAATATAATTTATACCGACAAATGATTGATGAACTATCTAAAGAAGGGTCAATCATTTATCACCGGAACAATTTGATTTTTGATGCCCAATTATATCAACAAGAAATTACGCTTGCCAAGCAAGTGGCTATGCGCATCAAAAACGAACAACAACTAATTGAAAGTTTTGATTCAGCTCAAATCAAACGCTATCTGGATAACTTCGAATCCGAAAGCGGCATAAATTTCGATAATGACCAAAGAACAGCCATAATTCATGCGCTTTCGGAACCAATCTCGATTATTACCGGAGGTCCGGGAACCGGAAAAACAACGATTGTCCGAGCGATTATTTATTTATACTTAAAACTTCAAAACAACAATACCACTTGGCTCGATCAGATTGCCCTGGTGGCTCCGACCGGACGCGCAGCAAAACGCCTCAAAGAAACCACAGGCATCGATGCGCAAACAATTCATAAATTCCTAGGCTATCAAGGCGACAATCATTTCACCAGAGGACCGGATAATCCGACTCATCAACAATTAATCATTGTCGACGAAGCGTCGATGATGGATTTGCCGATTGCTTATCGCTTGTTTGTTTCCTTGGATGAAAGAGCCCGAGTCATCATTGTCGGCGATGTCGACCAACTTCCGGCGGTCGGTCCCGGACAAGTCCTGAAAGATTTAATCGATACCAAAGAAATTACTACGGTTCGCTTAAGAACCATTCACCGTCAGGCGGAAGGTTCTAATATCATTCTTTTTGCCCATGCTTTAAATGACGGTCGTTTGGTGGAAAATATCTTGGAACCAAAAGACGACCGCGTGTTTTGGGAATGCGAGGAAGTTTTGGCAACTCAGGAAATCATAAAACAGGTAGAATTGGCTAAGTCTAAAGGTCTGGATATCATCCGCGATATTCAAGTTTTAATTCCGATGTACCGCGGTGAGGTGGGAATTAACGCGATAAATGATCAAATCCAAGCATTGGTTAACCCGCTTGCCCATGGTTCAAAAGAAGAAATCAAATATAACGGACAAATCTTTCGCGTCAACGACAAAGTCATTCAATTAGTCAATCGCAGCGAAAAAAACGTGATGAATGGCGATATCGGTATTATAATGAATTACCTTTATAAAGATAAAGCCATTAACGGAGTGAATGTTTTGTTTGATACCGGATTTGTGGAATACACTTGGGAAGAAATGGAAGATTTAAAATTGGCATATGCTATCAGCGTCCATAAATCCCAAGGTAGCGAATTCGATACCGTGATTGTGCCGTTTGTTACGGAACACCGCTTTATGTTGAGACGTAAACTTATCTATACGGCAGTCACCAGAGCAAAAAAACATCTTGTGATGCTGGGTAATTTGCAAAGATTATATTATGGTATCAATCGCATCGAAGATCCTCGTCAAACAATTCTTGCCCAAAAGATCGTTGAAGCGATTCAAAATAAAAAAATTTTAATTGACGATGCGCAAAGCGCTTTTTCCACTTTGGGAGAAAAATCATTTGGAAATAATAACCCATACGATTTTGAACCGTAAGTGCATAATATTGCTTCTTTTCTCGCATAATATGGGCGCCAATTAGTTGAAACAATTTATCGAAAAAGGACAATTTTTCCAGCTTTTTGGCCGATTTTTTGAAGCGTTAAGGTAAAAGGCTAATCCTAGCTTTTTTAGGGGGAGTGTAGTTTAATGGTGTTTAACTACAATCCAGAACTATTAAAGGTGATTGTCTGATTCACCAATCGGCGCTTCGAAAACTAAACGAGCAAAAGGGGTGAAGTAACTTGTGTAAATCAACCAAATTATGCTTACTTAGTTTTTTGGCGGGAGGGCTGATGGTAGCTGGTATTTGCGCATATCGCGCCAACAAATACCAAATTGAAACCTTTTTGGCAAAACTGCGCGCCAAAACTAAAGAAATGGTCGAGAAGGTAAAACCTACCGACCCGCATGAATATCCCACAACATAACTCGTTTAGGAATGAGGTTTAATGATTCGTTCATTAAACCTTTTTCTAATGAAAGCGTTCTAAACAACTGTTTTTCGCAACCAGTAAAAGTCTATCCTTATACGCAATATCATGATGGAGGGATAGAAGATGTTAAAAAGAAATTGGTTAATCATTTTTCTGTTTGCTTTTGGGCTTTTTGGTTGCGCCCCTCAAGAAAATGCGCCGATATCTTTTGGCGAAAAACCCCAAAATAACAATTTCCTAACCGTGGAAGTTCGAGGAGAAGTCATTAACCCCGGCCTTTACATGATTAAGCCAGGAACGATGCTTTTTGAGTTGATTGAGATTTGTGGGGGTTTTTCTTCCCGTGCCAATATCAAGGATCTCACTTTGGTTTCCGAAATTACACAAAACCAAACGATAACCATTCCTTCCCAAAATCCGGAACAAGCAAGCAAAACCGCTAAAATCAATCTTAATGTAGCCACGGTGAACGAGTTAATGCAACTTCCGGGAATTGGACAAGCTAAGGCGGAAGCTATCGTTACTTATCGAAACAAAAATGGAGGATTTCGCCAAATCGAAGAGATAATGCAGGTGCAGGGAATTGGGCAAGCTATATTTAATACGATTAAAACATTCATCACTATATAACGAATTATTATCTGGCTGGCATTTTATTTGTTTTAGTCTTGTGCTTTTTTTAATTCTGGTAAATTCCAAGTCTTTTTTTGTGGGTTTATGTTTGGCAATTCTGTTATTTTATTTATCAAAGCTGAACAAAAGATTTGTTGTTCTATTGGTGATTTTATTTATTATTATCGGAAGCAAATTGCTAATTTATGAAGGGAAATACCAAAACCGCCATCTGGGCGATTATTATGGTTATGGAATAATCGAAAAAGCCAAGCAAAACGACTACGGAAAACAATATGTGGTTAATCTTAGGCAGGGTAAATATGTGCTTTTCTTAAAAAAAGATCAAGGAGACTTTAAGATTGGCGATCGAGTTTTACTTAAAGGAACTCTTAGGGATGCAGAAAGAGCACATCTGCCCTATGGTTTTGATTACCAAAAATATTTGAAAAACCTAACAATCTACGGTCAAATCGAAATAGAAGAAATTGCTTTTGTCGAACACAAGTTTACCGTAAAAGAAATAAAAGCAAAAATCGAAAACTATTATGACCGCTCCTTTTCGAAAGAATCTTCCACGATTTTAAAAGCTTTAATCATGGGGTCGGAAGACGCTTTTTCCAAAGATTTGAAAACACAAATTAACCAAATCGGCATCAGCCATTTGTTTGTTGTTTCCGGACTCCATGTATCGGTTTTTGTTTTAATCTTGACGAAACTTTTAAAAATCTTCAAGGTTAAAGAGAAGCACCATTTCTATATTTTAACCCCGATTCTTTTTGGTTATTTAATCATCATGCATTTTATGGTTTCCATTATTCGGGTGTTTTTAAGCGAAGTCTTGAAAAGGGTTAATCAACAATATCGTTTGAACCTAACCACTATTGACCGTTTTTGTTTAAATATAATCATCGTGTTAATTATCAACCCAAACTATTTGTTTCAAATGGGGTTTATTTTAAGTTACCTTATTTCTGGTTCTTTAATCGTTTCTTCGCGATTGCTTGGCCGGTTTCACAAGCAAAAGTTTCGGTCTGGTTTAATCATGTGTTTTATCAGTCTGTTGGTATCTATTCCGGTTGTGGCTTGGCTAAGTCCCGAGGTTAATTTATTAAGTGCGCTCTTTAACTTGGTTTATATTCCGTTTGTATCGTTCGTGCTTTTGCCTTTATCTTTGGTTGTAACGTTTTTGCCAATTTTCGACGGGGTGTATCTAGGGGTAGTAAGACCTTTTTTATGGATTACGAAATTGTTAAGCACCATAAAATTTGGGGTTATACGCTTTCCCCACCCCAATTGGTTAATCATCGCCCTTTATTACGGTTTCCTAATTTACTTGCTTTCAAGTTGCGAAAGGAACGAATTTAAAAAAGCAAGAAACGCTTTTTTATCTTTTTTTGGTGTTTGCGTGTTTTGGTTAAACATGGCTTGGTTTAATCCCTTTGATAAAGTCTTGTTTTTGGATTTGCCTATGGGGGAAGCTACTTTGATTGTCAGTCGTTTTAACCAAATGAATATCTTAATCGATACAGGAGAAGCGGGCTATGAAGATGTCCACCAATTGTTAATGAAATTGGGAATAAAACGAATTGATTATTTAATACTTTCTCATGGCGATAGCGACCATGCAGGTGAGGCTTGGAATATCATGAACCGTTTTATGGTAAAAACGCTAGTGGTAAGTAAATACGATGATAGCATAGGCATTCAAAAAGCTTTGTCCGGAAAACGAAAGAACACTTTCTTTTTGGAAGCGGGTGACTACCTTAGGGTAAAAAACCTTTTTTTTCAAGTCCTTCATCCCGAAAAACCCTATTCTTCATCCAACAATAATAGCCTTGTCTTATTTGCCAATCTGTTTGGCAAAAGTTTTCTTTTTACCGGCGATATTGAAAAGGAAGCCGAAAGCGATTTGGTTGATAGATTCCCCCATATTGAAGTTGACTATTTAAAGGTTGCGCATCACGGTTCTTTAACTTCCACGTCTGTGGCCTTTTTAAAAACGGCTAAATTTAGTGAAGCTGTTATCATGAGCGGTTACCGTAACACTTTTGGGTTCCCGCACCCCCTTACGCTGAAAAAAATAACCGTTCCGGTTTGGGATACCAAAGCAAAGCAAACGCTGGTTTTGCATAGGCCTCCCTTCAAGAAAATCTTAAAACCGGCGAAAAACAAAAAGTAAATATAAAAATAGTTTGATTATCAAACAAACCTACGTATTTTTGTTAACGTTATTATTGCTAATTGGGGGTTTTGTGATATAATATAATTAGATTAAAGTAGTTTTTTAATGGAGTGATATATTATGAGCAAACATCGGTTTCAATTGTTTTGTCGATTATCGTTGGCTTTGACTGTTCTCTTCACTTTTGTTTTTACTACACCCCTCAAAGCATATGCCCAATCCAGGGGACTCTCGATTTTAAATCAATACCAATTGGTTGAGATAGACAATGACGATGGCGAATACTTGAAACAGTATGGCAGACTCCAAACCCAATTAAATAAATTTCATCTAATTGGGTTATTTAAAGTGACTGAACCGGGAGATGAAGAAACGTTCAGTTTAAACATACCTGCCATTTATCAACAGCGCAAATCGCTTCGCTTGTGGTATTTGTCCTTGGAGTCAGATGAGAATGAAAGTGTAATTGAAAAAGTGAACGAAGTTACGATCTTGGAAACCGAAATAACCTTTAAGCCTAAGCAGCCAGGATACTATGCGCTTGTGGATTTAAAAGCGGTATCGATTAGCATCTATAAAGAACCGGACAAAATGGCCTTTTCCGCAAACGAAACCCGTGATTTTTCGGGCATGATAATCGAAGCTCAATTGGAAGACGACACCAGTTATTTGACCGATGATTTTACCGTCGGCGATACGGAATTAACCGATATCTTCCACGATGAAGTCGAAATTATTTACGAAAATTGCGTAACTCATTTGGTAATCGGGGTCGGACCAATAGCCTGCGGTTGTTTTACCGGTGTTTATCAACGTGCTTTATCACTCCTCGTTATTGGTTTGCTTGCAATAATGTTGATAAGAAGAAAATAAAAAAGGGGTTATTTTAGTCTTTTGTCTAAAATAACCTTTTATCGATAAAAGGTTTATTTATTAATTGTTAAGGGAGAAAATGCACTATGCGCAATATCAATGTCAATAAAATAGCAGTAGAAAATGTTTATCTCTTTACCGGTACCGAAGAGGTGCGGGGAAATGCTAAAATCGATCAAATCATTCAAACCATCCCCCCCGCAACCTTTAACATTACCAAATACGATTTAGATATTTCTCCTTTAAGCGAAGTGATTATTGATGCGATTACGGTGCCGTTTCTGGTAGATTATAAAGTAATTATTGTAAAAAACCCCTACTTTATCACGAAAAAGAAACAAGGCAAAGCACAAGACCTCAACAATTTAATTAAGTATTTGAAAAATCCTTCGGATCACACGGTTTTAATTATCAATGCGATTGGTTTGGAACCTGATTCCACCAATGAAATCTATCAACTGCTTCAAAAGGTGGCTTACATCAAAGATACCCAACTGCTGGATGAAGTAGAATATAAAGGCTGGGTCATCAGACTCTTTCGCGACGAGCAAGTTACGATTAAAGATGCCTTGGAACTTCTTGTGGAGTTGGTGAAACAAAATTATGTTCGAATGGAACATGAGGTTAAAAAACTTGCTACATTTGTGGGGGCGAACGGAACCGTTACTTCAAAGGATGTACAAAATTTGGTTAGTCGCGATTTGGAAGGCGAAATCTTTAATTTCATCAAAGCGATAGTGACGAAAGACACCAAAAAGGTCATTGAACTTCATCAAGCTTTTACCAATTCCACTCAGGACCTGATGGGAATAATCGCCATGATAAGTAGAACCTTCCGAAATCTGCTTACCACCTTAAAACTATTGAAAGCCGGTTATAAACAACACGACATTGCTCAATTTTATAATGTGAGTGATGGCAGGGCTTATTACATGGTTAAGGATGCCAAGATGTTTGATGAAACGGATTTGGTGAATTATGTTAAAAAAATGGCCGACCTTGATTATCATATCAAAAGCGGCCAAATAGAAAAAAAAATCGGCTTGGAAAGATTATTGTATCATTTCTAAAGCAAACAAAAAAAGACCTTGAAGGTCTTTTTTTA
>Ga0265294_10011350_pt1 | contig 10024 bp, 10 predicted proteins | sample MunlanPumphouse3_FD_192504 | JGI IMG/M metagenome (GOLD analysis project Ga0265294, IMG submission 192504) | Groundwater microbial communities from a municipal landfill in Southern Ontario, Canada - Pumphouse #3 | ecosystem: Environmental > Aquatic > Deep subsurface > Groundwater | place...
AAAATGCGTATTAAAAAACTTGAAAACTTTTTCTGTTTTATTATCTTGGAGTAAGGCATAGCTGCAGATTCGGTAACAGTCCCCGTCCCAACCTTTCGATACCGTATCGGGCGTATCGGACAACCAGAAGGTACCGCTATCCAAAAGCGTAAACTTATCTTTTTTATAAAGAATAAGGTTTTTTTCCGAAAAAAGAGCGCCCTCGCCGTTTCTCGCGATGCCGACATTGGCATATTCTGGCAGGTTTTCTTCTAAATAGACATCTTGAAAAGGGGTAAATACTTCTTGTGTGCCTATAACATCAGGGTCGTTCTCTAAGATATGTTGGATGAGGGCTTCTTTGCGGTTTTCCCAATAATCCGGACTCCTAAGGCCTGCTGCTAAGTTCACGGTTCTGATATTGTAGCTCATTACCGTAAGAAAAAGAGTATTGTCCTCGGGGATGTACGCGGGCGGAATATCCGCGTTTTTCACATGAGGCGCAAGCAGCGCGCCTCCTCCCACCATTGCGGCAGAAACAACGAGTAATATTGCTACAGCAAGCCATTTATGCTTCAAAGCGAAGCCTCCCAAACTTCAATAATACTTCTATCATAAATAATACAGCTTAAAATGTCAATACTAGAAGCATGAATAAAGTTGTTATGATAGTGGGCGCGTCAAGCGGCATCGGGCTTGCGAGCGCCAAAAAGTTTATCAAAAACGGGGATATCGTGTATAACTGTTCCCGTAGGGAAGCCCCTTGTGACGGTATCAGAAACCTGACGCTGGATATCGTCAATACACCCGACATTCGCAAATGCGTCGATACCATTCTCGAAAACGAAAAACGGCTTGATATTGTCGTCAATTGCGCGGGGTTCAGTATGGCGGCGCCTGTCGAGCATGTACGAAGCGAAGATTACCGCTATCTGTTCGATGTCAACTTTTTCGGGGCAATCGAGCTGATGAAAGCCGTTATACCCCCTATGCGCCCAGCGGGCGGAAGAATCATTTTGATTAGTTCGTTCGGAGGGGTTTCGCCAATCCCGTACGATGCGTATTATTCGGCCTCGAAAGCCGCGCTCAACCTGTTGGCGGAAGCATTGTCGTTCGAGTTGGAAAAACAAAATATCTTTATTACTTCGCTCATGCCCGGTGGCACCAAAACAGATTTTTCTTTCAAACGCAAAATTTATCAAAAAGACGAGGTTGAAGCCTATGAAAACGACTTACAGAACGCCGTCAGCTCCTTACAAAACATCGAACAAAATGGAATGTCCGCCGAAGAGGTCGCCGATTCGGTATTATCTCTAACCGAAACGCCCCGTCCGCCGCTTACGGTTTGTTGCGGACTCAAAACCAAAATTTATAACGGATTGTATAAAGTCTTACCGCAAAGAGTTCTGCATAATCTTGTGAAGGTTCGTTACCATATTGGCGATTGACTTATTAGGAAACCTCTGTTTAGCACCTTCGAGGAATTTCGGATGACACAAACTCAAAATGAAGCGGGGAAATAGAAGTGCCCTATTATGCGATGCTTATAACTTTCCCAATCTTTTTTTGACAGCGGCGTCTCCCGCAATGGCGCCGTCGGCACAAGCGGTGATAATTTGTCTTAGAGGTGTCACCCTTATATCTCCTGCCGCAAACACATTGGCAAGGCTTGTCTCCATATGCACATCGGTAACGATATAACCGTTGTTGTCCGTTTTTACTTGCCCCCGTACGCTCTCCGTATTGGGCAAGGAGCCCACTGCCACAAATACTCCGTCTACCGCAAGTTTTGATGTTTTTCCGTTTGCCACATTCTTTACTGTGATTGCTTCCAAAGGGTCTCCTTGTAACGCTGTTACAACGGATTCCGTAATCATTTTAATTTTGGATGTTCTTTGGACTCTTTGCACCATTACATCGGCTGCTTTAAAAGTTTTGCGTCGGTGTATTAAATAGACTTCTTTGGCAAGATTGCTTAAATACAATGCATCCGTAAATGCGGAATTACCGCCGCCGCATACCGCAACCACTTTGTTCTTAAAAAAAATACCGTCACAAGTCGCACAATAACTGACACCATGTCCGGTAAGTTTTTCTTCATTTGGTATACCCAACTTTTTATTATTGGTACCCATAGCAAGTACAACATATTCACTTGTAAGTTCTTTTCCGCTTTCGAGCGCCAATCTTTTGGGTGTTTCCGCAAGGCGGTACTCAACAATCGTGTCATCAATGAACTCGACACCGAAGCGGTCGGCTTGCTCACGCATGGCAGAAGTAAGAATAAAACCGTTAACTTCTACCATGCCGCTGTAATTGTCTATTTTGTTAATTAGAGATGTTTTACCTCCTCTGTATATTCCAGTAATAAGACCCGTCTTTAGCCCGCCTCTTGCCGCATAAATGCCTGCCGTAAGTCCCGCGGGGCCTCCTCCCGCAATCAATAAATCATAATCCATCATCATCTCTCCTACTTTTATAGTATTCGCAATTAGCATAACACAATCTCATCAAACTGCTATTTTTAGATTATAGTCACAAAAAGAGCCGCTCGTGTGAGCGACTCTTTGTCTTTTTGCTTGGGAATCTTATTTGTCCAAATCCTCGAATTTGGGAAGTTCCACCACCTTAAACTCGGCGGCGTTCACCACGGGTTCTGCGGGGGCGGCGGGTGCCGCGGCTTCGGCAGGAGCGGTGGCGGTTTCGGTTGCGGCTGCTGCTTCCTCTTTGGGAAGCTCTTCCAACCCTTCTTTGGCGGCGACAACGGCATCGGCCATAACCGAAGCAATCAGTTTAATAGCGCGGATAGCGTCATCGTTGCCGGGAATCACATAATCGACTTCGTCGGGGTCGCAATTGGTATCTACAAGACCTACCACGGGGATACCCAATGCTTTTGCTTCTTTTACCGCAATATGCTCTATCTTGAGGTCTACGACAAACATCGCGCCGGGTAAAGTACGCATATTTTTGATGCCGCCGAGGTTCTTTTCGAGAATGTCTCTTTCGGCTTTGAGTTTTGCAACTTCCTTTTTGGGGAGTAAATCGAACTCGCCAATGGCTTCCATTTGGTTGAGTTTGTTAAGCTTGTCGATACGGCTTCGGATCGTGTTAAAGTTGGTAAGCGTGCCGCCCAACCATCTTTGGTTCATAAAAAACATTCCGCAACGCTCGGCTTCGGCTTGAATAGCCTCTTTCGCTTGCTTCTTTTTGCCGACAAACAAAACAGATTTGCCTTCTTTGACGATGGAATTGATGAATTTATATGCCTCTTCGATAAGCTCTACGGTAAGCTGTAAATCGATAATGTGAATATCGTTGCGCGCGTCGTAGATGTACTTCTTCATCTTAGGGTTCCATCTTTTGGTTTGGTGACCGAAGTGTACACCGGCCTCCAATAGTTGCTTCATTGTGATAACTGCCATGTTGCAATACCTCCTGTTTTTATTCCTCCCCGTCTGTCTACAGGGCCGCGACCTTATAAAGGCAACCGCGACTCCCTCGTTACGGGTGCGATATGGCGATAAGATAATACCATAATATAAAGTATAATGCAATGATTTTGAACAAAAAACAACGGTTTCATTCCTATAAATAAGCGGTTCGCACCGTTTGACGACTCGGTATCTCGATACGCATCTTTGGGGAGTCACCGTATTTGGACGAAAAATTCATTAGATTCAGCTCGCAGTATTTATGAAGTGTTTCCTAACGGTATTTTAATTATTTAAAATTGATGTTATAATTAAATAACAACTAAATTATTTAGAGGTGTTTTATGTTTATTTCTTTCAATAGAACGAAACCTTTCAAAATGATGTTTGTTTTGTTAATCGCGATATCTCTTACCTTGTCCTTCTTCGCTTGCGCTCCCAAGGATGACTTGGTTGAGGAAGAAGCTGAGATAGCAAAAAACATCATTCTGCTCATTGGCGACGGTATGGGTTTTGAACAAATCAATGCCACCCGTATCTACAATGACAACGAGCCTTTGATTATGGAAACATTACCCTATCAAGGCGCTGTAACCACAAATGCATACATAAAGGAACTTCCTACCGACAGCGCAGCTGCGGGTACTGCTCTTGCCACCGGTAACAAAGTAATACATTTTTCTGTGGCTATGCTTGGAGAAAGAGCTTTAAAAAGCATTACCGAGTATAGTATGGATGCCGGCAAAAAGACGGGCATTATTTCTACAAAAGATATTACTGATGCTACCCCTGCTGCGTTTTCTTCCCATGCACCGAATCGTAGTAACGAGGATATCATAATAGAGGGTCAAATAAACAGCAATATAGACCTATTTATGGGACAAGGAAAAAGTATTTATGACCCGCATGCGGAGCGTCTTATCTCCAAAGGATACTCCTATCTTAATACGAAAGCAGAGTTGGAATCTTGCGATTCGCAAAAAATATTTGCCATGTTTGACAGTGTAACCCCCGATAGCGAACATTCTCTGGCTTTTCTTACTCAAAAAGCTCTTGATACCTTTTCTCAAAATAATGATAACGGCTTCTTTCTTATGGTGGAAGGCAGTAAAATAGACAGTAAATGTCACTCAAATGATATGGATGGAATGTTGGCAGAAATAAATGCGTTTGATGAAGCGGTAAATACCGCCTTAAATTTCGCTAGTGCCGACGAAAACACGCTGATTATCGTTGTTGCCGACCACGAAACCGGAGATTTGGTTCTTCCTGCGAGCACTACGAAAGAAGACTTAGATGACGAGTTATTCCATTCCAGCGCACATACTTCCAAAAAAGTTCCGTATTTTGCATATGGCCCCACGGCGAAAGATTTTTTGCCTGAAATAGAAAATACCGACATCTTTGTCTATATGATGTCTGCCTTTGGTTTGGAAATCACCGAACCGTGCCAAACAGAGTATTATGTATTTCCTTCCGCTGCATAATATAATAATCCTTATTCCATTGACATTGGGAATTGTGTTTTGTATAATTGTGAAGAACTGAATAGTTTACGGGTGACATGATGTCATAACAGGGAAGAGCGTCAAGCCGCAGCCCCCGCTACTGTAAGAGAATGCGCATAGTCCAATTTGCAGTGATGCAAGTGAAGGCGCGCAGGGTTTACCATCGAGCCAGGAGACCTACCCGATAAGCATTAACGAATCATCTCGGAGGGAGATGCTTAATTCGGGATACGGCAATTTTGTCGCATACTATATTAAGCGCCCTTAGCGGCGCTTTTTTTATGGAGGACCTTATGAAAAAAAAGGTTTTGAGCATATTACTACTTGCAGTTCTTGTGATTGCACTCTCGGTTTCGATTGCGGCTTGCGATGAAGACAAAAACGAAAACGCCCTTATCTGCACCGTGATGCTGGTAGACGCGCAAAACAATGAAGTTGCTACCTTCGAACTCGAAACAGAGTCAAAATATCTTGGCGGAGCCATTGAAGAGCTTGCCGCAAATCCCGACAACAAAGTCAACTTTAATATTAAGGATGGTTATATCTGTACTTATATTTATAACGACACGGTGTACGGCAATGCCGCGAATTCCGATTATGTCATGTTGTTTACTGGTCTTAACGACGCAGACCTCATGAATGTCGCTTGGGGCACGGTGACCGTGGATAACAAGGTGTATTTTGCCTGCGCCTACGGTATTGAAGAGATGCCCATTAAAGAAGATGCGGTCTATGTGATTGCAATCCAACATCTGGAATACTAAGAAAAATGGACGGCGCAAGAAAAAGAACGATAAAATCCTTGGTTCTGATTGGCTTGCTGGCGGCTTCGATTACCGCCGGCAAGCTTGCGCTGATGCAACTCCCCAATGTAGAAATCGTTACTTTGTTTATCATCATGTATACCGCGGTGTTCGGATACAAAATATCCCTGCCTGCAACCGTTATTTTTGTCACAATTGAAATGCTACTTTTCGGCATCAATACTTGGGTGGTTTCGTATTATATCCATTGGTGCGCCCTTGCTCTTATCACCGTTGTTATCGTAAAGTTTTTCAAAATGAGTCGCGTTGCGCTTACGGTAGAGGCGGTCGTGATGACCGTATGTTTCGGCATACTTACCACTTTGGTAGATACAATTTTTGCAAGCAGTCTCGCCCAAATTCAGTTTTTTCAATATTTTGCAGCATTATATGCGCGCGGCATTGTTTACTTTGCCATCCATATCGTTTCCAACGCCGCAATCGTTTGCGCGTTTTCGGAGCCTCTTTCTAAGTTATTATTCAAACTAAAAACGCAATATTTCACAGCGGAAGGCAAAATCGTTTGAGTTTTGCGGAATAATACTATAATATAGAAACAGGTAATCTCCGACAATATTTTTTGGTTTTGTCAGAGATTCCCATTCGTGAAATTCCGGAGAGGATTCGAATTGAGCATTATAGAGCTAAACAATGTTTCTTTTGACTACCAAAGCGGCGAAGATCTTTCGCGCGGAGTCAAAAACATCAACCTTAAAATAGAGAAAGGCAAATTTATCGTATTGCTCGGGCATAACGGCAGCGGTAAGTCTACACTTGCAAAACTGCTGAACGGATTTTTAATACCAGATGAAGGCGATGTCATCGTAAACGGTATCCACACCAAAGATACCAAAAGAATCTACGATATTCGCGCCAAAGTAGGAATGGTGTTCCAAAACCCCGACAACCAAATGGTGGCGTCTATCATAGAAGACGACCTTGCTTTCGGACCCGAAAACTTGGGCGTCCCCCGTGAAGAAATCCAAAAGAGAGTCGATTGGGCGTTGGAAGCCGTCAATATGAACGAATACCGCTACGGCACGCCATACAAGCTGTCGGGCGGGCAAAAACAGCGTATCGCCATCGCGGCAATTCTTGCCATGTTGCCCGAAATCTTGATTTTGGACGAGTCCACCGCCATGCTGGACCCCAAAGGACGCGCCGAAGTGATGGAAACCGCAAAACGGCTCAATCGGGATAACAATATGACCGTTATTTTAATTACTCATTATATGGATGAGGCAATCGACGCCGACGAAGTTATCGTGCTGAATGACGGCGAAATTGCCATTCAAGGCACGCCAAAAGAGGTATTTCGGGAAACCGAAATCATAAAAGAAGCCGGATTGGAACTTCCTGTTTCTACGCAAGTTGCCCTACTTTTACAAAAAGCGGGTCACCCCGTGCCTTTGGTACTGCATGACGAAGAACTTGTGGAGGCGGTATGTCGATTGAAGTAAAAGACCTTTCTTATACCTACTCCGTAGGCTCTCCCTTCCAAAAAGAAGCGTTAAATGGCGTATCGTTTTCCATATCCGAGGGCGAAACCGTGGGGATTATCGGCTCGACGGGCAGCGGAAAATCCACGCTGGTGCAACATCTCAACGGACTTATTAAGCTGACTTCCGGCTCCGTAAAAGTGTACGATATCGACTTGAGTATCAAAAAACCTGACTTTAAGCAGCTGCGTGCCACCGTCGGGATGCTGTTCCAGTATCCCGAGTACCAACTCTTTGAAGAAACAGTATTAAAAGATGTAGCGTTTGGGCCTCTCAATTTCGGCGCGACAAAAGAAGAAGCCGATGCCGCCGCCGAAGAAGCAATCCGTCTTGTCGGCCTCGATTTTGAAGAAATAAAAGACAAATCTCCTTTTGAATTGTCAGGCGGACAAAAAAGAAGAGCCGCAATAGCAGGCATACTCGCAAGCAAACCCAAAATTCTTGTGTTGGACGAGCCAACTGCGGGGTTGGACCCCGTTGGAAAACGAGAAATACTTCGCTTAATTACCTCATTAAAGAAAAGCTATGTCAAAACCGTCCTTATGATTAGTCACAATATGGACGAAATCGGCGAGTATTGCGACAGGGTATTGGTGATGAGCGAAGGCAAATTGATCTCGGACAACTCTCCCCAAAATATATTCGCAGACGAAAGTATCCTTTCGGGTACGGGGTTAAGCTTGCCGCATACCGCCCGTATTAGGCGTATGCTGGAGACGCAAGGTGTTTTTCTGCAAGGAAACCCCTTGTCTGCCGAAGCGTTGGCATACGCCATCGCGGACGCACTGGGAGGTCGCTCGTGAACAGAGATATCACTTTTGGCCAATATTATCCCGCAGACTCTTTTGTACACAAAATGGACCCTCGTGTCAAGTTGATACTGGTAGTCGCTTTTATTGTGGCGGTCTTTCTCGTAAAGTCACTTTTCAGCTATATTGCAATTACTATTTTTGTTATAGTAGGCATTTTGGGCTCTCATGTTCCAATAAAAAGTATACTAAAAAGTGTTAGAGGCATCATCTTTGTAGTCTTGCTTACTGCGATACTGAATGTGTTTTTTTACAGCGGCGGCGAGCGTGTGTTGGTACACTGGTGGAAAATTACGATTACAGTCGAGTCTCTTTTATTTGCCTTGCGCATGGCGTTAAGACTTATTTTTTTGGTACTGGGTACCACTTTACTGACGCTTACCACAACGCCCATGAACCTTACGGACGGCATGGAAAGCCTGATGGCGCCGCTCAAACTAATCCGTTTTCCCATACACGATGTGGCAATAATTATGAGCATCGCGCTTCGATTTATCCCGATACTCATGGAAGAAGTAAACAAAATCATGCTTGCGCAAAAGGCGCGCGGCGCCGATTTCGAAAGCGGAGGGTTAATGAAAAGAGCGAGAGCTTTGTTGCCCGTACTGATTCCTCTTTTTGTATCCGCGTTTCGAAGAGCGGACGAGTTGGCGCTTGCTTTAGACGCGAGATGTTACAACGCGACACCGCACCGCACAAAGTATAAAGTGCTTAAACTGGGCTGGAGAGACGCCGCAGGCGCATTTTACAGCGCGCTTCTAATCTTCGCGGTGGTCGCAATCAACGCCTCTTTTTGGGGCCTGTTCGGTTTTTCTTTAAGCGTATGAAATACAAGCTTATCGTTGAATATTTTGGGAAGAATTATAACGGATGGCAGCGTCAAAAAAACGGCGTGGGAGTTCAGCAGGTATTGGAAGAAAAACTTAGTGACCTTTTGGGCAGTACCATAAAAATTGTCGGCAGCGGCAGAACGGATACGGGCGTTCATGCGTTAGGACAGGTCGCCCATTTCGAAGCGAACACCACGATTCCTCCCGAAAAAATGGTATTTGCGCTAAACGGGCTTCTTCCGGACGATATTAAAGTGCAGCGTTGTGAAGCGGCGGATGCCGATTTTCATGCCCAGTACAGCGCAAAGCGCAAAACCTACCGTTATCAAGCCTATCTCTCTAGAATACCGAGCCCCTTGCGCGACGACCGATACGCCCGCATTGTTCCTCCTCTCGATATCGAAGCAATGAAACGATGCGCGCAAAAAATGGTGGGAGTGCACGATTTTGCGGCGTTTTCCTCTTTGGGCAGCGAAAAAAAGAGTACTATCCGCGAAATTTATCGATGCGAACTGATCCAAAACGGCGACGAACTCTATTTCGAAATCGAAGGAAACGGATTTTTATATAATATGGTGCGCATTATTGTGGGGACTTTGGTGTTTGTCGGGAAAGGTAAACTGCCCGAAAGCATCGCAGACGAAATGTTCCGCACCGGCAATCGGAAAGCAGGCGGCAAAACCTTCCCCGCCAAGGGACTGTTTTTGAAAAGTGTAAGTTATACGAAATAATTCGGTAAAATAAGAAAAAAGCGGAAATTTATGTTAATTGATTGACTTATTTCGGTTAATATAATATTATATTTAGGCATCGTCTCGTTTTGCAAAAGAACCAGCCCCTCGATTGCAAACGGCGAACATAGTTTATTACGGAGGTCTTTACCATGAAAACATATATGGCAAAGCCTGAATCCATCGAAAGAAAATGGTATGTTGTAGACGCGACCGGCATGGTGTTGGGAAGACTCGCATCTCAAATCGCAACCATTCTCAGAGGCAAGAACAAACCCTCTTTTACTCCGCATGTGGATACAGGCGACTGCGTTATCGTTATCAATTGCGATAAAATTGTTCTAACCGGCAAGAAGTCGGAGCAGAAATTTTACCGCTATCATACAGGATACATTGGCGGTCTTAAAGAGACTCGTTACGATAAGTTGCTT
>Ga0265294_10011351_pt1 | contig 10023 bp, 10 predicted proteins | sample MunlanPumphouse3_FD_192504 | JGI IMG/M metagenome (GOLD analysis project Ga0265294, IMG submission 192504) | Groundwater microbial communities from a municipal landfill in Southern Ontario, Canada - Pumphouse #3 | ecosystem: Environmental > Aquatic > Deep subsurface > Groundwater | place...
CTCATGGTAGCCTGTTCCAAAAGCCGATCCGGGATAGATATAGAGGGGGATGCACCCTTCAGGCTCGCTTCCCCTGTGCCAGGGTGCAAGGACTACGAGTCGTTTTCCGACCGGAAGGGGAGGGAACGCCTCCTTCCAGTCCGTATGCCACTGTTTGTTCTCTATTTTTCCCATGTCGGCAATTCTGATCTCCGGCCACGGGCTGAGTGCCTCGCCTATTTTTTCGACCCAGTAGCCGAGATCCTGCGAGCTGCGAAAATAGGATCTGATACGGACAGCGTTTTCTCCGCTCCCTTCTTCCGAGCCTATGCTCCCGGACATTTCCGCAAGGGAAGCGAGCACTTCCTCGCTTCCGGGCCCTCCTTCCAGGGTTATATACCACCAGAAACTGTCCGTTGAACTCATCATGGGAAATCCCTCCGATATGAAGTAAGGGAGGCATTTATGCCTCCCTTAAACAGAGAAAGTGTACCAGATGATGAGCGGTTTTGACAGTGCCTTTACGGATGAGATACTGCTCCACTCCTGTGAGAGTGGTTCAGTCGAAGAGATTTCGGAAAAACTTGCTGAAGACTCCAGAGTCCTCAACCTCCACTTTCATTTCCCTGGCAAGCTCTTCGAGGAGCGCCCGCTGCTTTTCCGTCAGTTTTTTGGGAACATCGACCGTAACGTGTACGTGCAGGTCTCCTGTTCCCCTCGGCCCGCGAAGTCGGGGCATTCCCTTCCCGCGGATGGTAAAAACCTTGCCGGGCTGTGTTCCTGCGGGGACAGAGAGCTTTTCAGGCTCACCGTTAAGGACAGGTACCGAGACAGTGCATCCAAGGGCGGCCTGGGGAAACGGCAATACAAGCCTGGAGTGGAGGTCTGCCCCGTCTCTTTTGAAATCCGGGTGTTCAGCCACAGATACGACAAGGAAAAGATCACCGGAAGTACCTCCGTTCACCCCTGCTTCCCCTTCCCCGGAAATCCGCAGTCGCGTACCGGTATCCACACCGGCGGGAATTTTAACCTCTACCTTGCGGGTCTTCCTCACCCTTCCCGCACCGCCGCATGCAGGACATTTCTCTTTTATGATCCGCCCTGCGCCTCCGCATTTGGGGCACGTATTGACCGTCACGAACTGGCCGAAGGGGGTCTGTTGCTTTGCCTCGACCTGGCCGCTGCCCCTGCAGTAAGAGCACGTTTCAGGAGAGGTGCCCGCTTTTGCACCGGTTCCGCCGCACTCCGAACACCCCTCCCAGCGGGGGATCTGGAACTCCTTTGAAGCACCCGCAGCAGCTTCCAGAAGGGTCACTTCCGCTTCCATCTCCAGGTCGGCTCCCCTGCGGGGAGCGTTGGGATTCGCCCGTCTGCGCCCGCCCATTCCGCTGAAGACGCTCTCGAAAATATCGCCGAAGATGTCGCCGACATCCCCTCCGAAGCCATCGAACGGGCTTCCCCCCGCCATATCTCCCACTGTACCGAACTGGTCGTACTGGGCACGCTTCTGGGAATCGCCCAGTATTTCGTATGCATGGTTTATCTTCTTGAAATGCTCTTCGGCTTCCTTGTTTCCCGGATTTGCGTCAGGATGGTACTTTCGCACCAGCTGCCTGTACGCCTTTTTAATATCAGCCGCGGAAGCGTCGCGCCCAACCCCCAGCACCTGGTACAGATCGTCGGTCTCTCCCGGGCCGTACACCTTCCATCACTCCTTACGCCTGTTCCTGGTCGCTGAATTCCGCGTCCACTGTCTCACCGGCCTGCGTGTCTTCCCCATTTCCGCCGTCAGGAGCACTGCCCTGCGCGTTCGCCTGGGAATAGAGCCTTGTGGAGAAATCCTGTATCGCCTTCTCAAGGCTGCTCCTTGCCGTTCGAACCGCGTCAAGGTCCTCGCCGGAAAGAACCCTCTTCACTTCCTCCATTCCCGAGGAAATACGATCCTTTTCTTCTGCAGTCATCTTGTCGCCGTTCTCAGAGAGAAGACGCTCGGCTGCATAGACTGTGCTGTCAGCCTCGTTCTTTGTCTCGGCCGTTTCGCGCTTCTTTTTATCCTCTTCCTCGAAGGTCTCCGCATCGGTCTTCATTTTCTCGATATCTTCCTTCGAAAGGTTGGAGGAATGGATCGAAATATTCTGCGCTTTTCCGGTCCCCTTGTCCTTTGCGGACACGTTCAGGATCCCGTTCACGTCAATATTGAAGGCTACCTCGATCTGGGGGATCCCCCTGGGAATTCCGTCAAGGATGAAGGTACCCAGCTTCACGTTGTCAGCAGCCATTGCCCGCTCTCCCTGGAGCACAACGATCTCCACCTGGGTCTGCCCATTGGCGGCAGTAGTGAAGACCTGGCTCTTGGAGACAGGGATCGCAGTATTTCGATCGATAACTTTCGTGAATACTCCCCCGAGTGTTTCGAGCCCCAGGGAAAGAGGAGTAACGTCCACGAGTACGATATCCTTGTGATCTCCGGAGAGTATTGCACCCTGGATAGCAGCCCCCGCCGCAACACATTCATCGGGGTTGATGCCCTTCGTGGGATCTTTCCCGAGAAGCTCTTTTATCTTTTTCTGGACCATGGGCATGCGGGTCGAACCGCCCACGAGAAGTATCTTATCGATCTCTCCCGCGGAAAGTCCCGAATCCTGAAGGGCCTGGCGTGCGGGCTTTACAGTCCGCTCCAGCAGGTCCGCGGTCATTTCCTCGAACCTTGCCCGTGAAAGGGTCATATCGAGGTGCCTGGGCCCGGAGGCGTTGGCCGTGATAAAGGGGAGGGATATGGTCGTCTCCGGCATGGAGGAGAGTTCGACCTTGGCTTTTTCCGCAGCCTCACGAAGCCTCTGGCCGGCCATGCGGTCGTTCTTCAGATCGATACCTTCCTTTTTCCGGAACTCCTCGATCATCCAGTTCACGATGCGCATATCCCAGTCGTCTCCACCCAGCCGGTTGTCTCCTGCCGTAGCGAGCACTTCAAAGACGCCTTCCCCAACGTCGAGTATGGATACGTCGAAGGTTCCGCCTCCGAGATCGAACACGAGTATCTTGTGCTCGCCCTGCTTGTTCTCGCCGTACGCAAGACATGCCGCCGTAGGTTCGTTGATGATGCGAAGCACCTCAAGGCCCGCAATGGCTCCGGCATCCTTTGTGGCCTGCCGCTGGGCGTCGGTAAAATAGGCCGGCACCGTGATCACGGCTTTTGTTACGGGTTCTCCGAGGTAATCCTCGGCGTCCCGCTTCAGTTTCTGCAGTATCATGGAGGAAATTTCCTGGGGGGAGAACTTCTTTCCATCTATTTCCACCCGGCGGTCCATCCCCATGTCCCTCTTGATCGACATTATGGTGCGGTCTCCATTCACTATGGCCTGCCGCTTTGCGAGCTGCCCGACGAGCCGCTCCCCTTCCTTCGTGAATGCGACAACTGACGGCGTGGTACGGCTTCCCTCCGAATTGGGGATGATGGTTGCGACATCGCCTTCCTGGACTGCGATGCAGCTATTGGTCGTTCCTAGATCAATTCCGACAACTTTTGACATTCTTCTCACCTCATGAAATATAAAAAATCAGTACCGGCGCACAGGCCTATTGTGTTTTCCCGGTCGTACAGGACGCAACTTTCACCTTCGCCGGCCGGAGAGTACGCTCCTTCGTCCGGTATCCCGTCTGTATCTCCTCGATGACAATGCCGTTCTTCTCCGGATCATCCGTCTCTTCAGCCGCCACTGCATCGTGGAACTCAGGGGAGAAAGGATATCCCACCGTAGGGACAGGCTCCACTCCCATGCTTTCAAGAACTGAAAGAAACTGCCGGCGCACCATGGTCACTCCTTCAAGGACGGTTTTCCCGTCGGATCCCGACTTGACTGCAAGGGCCCTGTCAAGGTTGTCAAGGACAGGAATAAACTCCATGGCCTTTTCCTCTCCGGCCACCGTACGCTCCCGCTGCCGGTCTCTCTCCACCCTTTTCCTGTAATTGAAAAAATCAGCGCGGGCTGAAGCAAGGGCTGCGGTCAATTCCCGGTTCCGTTCCTCAAGGGTTTCGATCAGCGCCGCCATTTCTTCAGCTTCCCTGTCGGGCGGCGATGGGCTTTCCCCGGAAGCAGACGCGTCTCCGCCTTCGGCAGCAGTATTCTTCTCAGTTTCCGGAATGCTTTTTTCTACTTCGCAGATCTCTTCTTCAGCCTGCTCCGGAAGCGTGTTTTCCTTTTCCGTATTCATTTTTCTTTCTCCTTTCAATGTATCAGTCACTCCATCAGTTGATAAGGGAGTCGTCAAGATCTCCGGCAATTGCCTCAAGAATGGCTATGGATTTTTCGTAATCCATCCTCAGGGGACCGATAAGCCCCAGTATCGTCCTTCGTCCATACCCTGCGGACGGTACAAGAACCAGGGAGCAGTCCTTCATCATCTCTTCAGATATCTCGTCTCCGATGGCTACCGATACCCCCTGCTTGATGCTGTACCGTTCCACCATTTCAGCCAGGGCCTGCTCCTGCTCCAGGAGTGAGAGCACTGTCTGGAACTTGCCGATATCCTGGAAGTCCGGCAGACTGAGTATATGCCGGGCACCTCCTACAAAAAGCCGGGAGCTTCTCCTGTTCAGGATGGCATCGATCTGGACAACCGCCTCCCGGCACGTGTCCCAGACCCGTTCAAGTCCGTCGAGGACATATGTAAAAAGAGCGTCCCGGACCTGGCTCCATGGATGGCCGCAGGCGACGGCAGATATTTTCCTGCCAAGTTCGTCGAGGATATCCTGGGAAAGTTCGCAGGGAAGCTGTATGTTCGCATTATGAACAAGCCCCCCTTCGAGAACTATAAGAAGAAGCACTGTGCTTCCGCCGAGGCGGACGAAACTCACCCTCTGGATCTCCACTTCCTCAAGGGCGGAGAGGGCTGCGACACCGACACAGTTTGTGGCCTTGCCGAGCAGCTGTGAAACATATGAGAGCATGATGTCGATCCCCTGGCGCTGTTCCCGGATCTCTCTCTTCCATTTCTCAGTCTCGGCAGGTGCGGGCCTGTCCCTCTGCATGATGGAGTCGACGTACAGGCGGTAGGCCTTGGACGTAGGAAGCCTTCCGGCAGATGTATGAGGCTGGTAGAAGTACCCCATATCCTCCAGGTCGGCCATTTCATTCCGGATCGTGGCAGCGCTGCTGCCCCTCAGGTATTTTTTCGAAATAGTTCTCGAGCCGGCTGGTTCGCCGGTCTGTATATATTCGTAGACAACGGAGAGAACGATTTCAAGCTGTCTTTCAGTAAGCATTCCGCCACCTCCTCAGAGAGGCGTTAGCACTCTCCTTAGATGAGTGCCAACTCATTTCCACCGATAGGTAGAGTAACAATCCGTGATATTATTGTCAAGACTGGTCAGACGGATTTTATTTTATTTTTTCCGGTTTCCGGATGAACAGACAGGAAGAATCAGGGAGGCTTCAAAAATGCATTCGAGCCAAAAAACCACTATTCTTCTCGCCAGGCACGGCGAGTGCAGCGGAAATATTGAAGGCCGCTTTCGCGGGAGAGTCGATTTTCCCCTTAATGAGACAGGGATACGGCAGGCGGCGGAACTGGGAGAAGCGATGCTCGCCTTCCATCCCGAAGCGGTGGTTACAAGCCCGCTCCTCAGGGCAAAAGCCACGGCCGTGGCGATCGCCTCCAGGTGCTCCGCCCGGCTGATCGAAGAAGAAGGATTCACCAACACATCCCTCGGGATCTGGGAGGGACGGCTGAAAACAGAAATAGAAAGAGATTCTCCTGAAAAGTGGAAAACCTGGATCGAAGATCCTGAAAAACTTGCAGTGGAAGGAGCCGAGTCAATGGGGGACGTACTCGGGAGATCCATGGACGCCCTCGAAAAATACGCGGAACGTTTCAGGGGGAAAACTTTTGCCGTGGTCACCCACAGGACGGTCATCAAGCCCCTTCTTGCCGCCTGTCTCGGAATCGCCTCACCCTATTTCTGGAAAGTTCACATGGACACGGCGGCTTATTCCGTACTTTTCCACGATGATATACACGGCTATTCTCTGTACTCACTGAATATTACCGGCCACCTTTCAGGCTTCACCACCGAGTGGGTGTAATCCTTTCCGCTGAAGGGCCTTCCTCCCGTCAACCTTGACCGGCGGGAGGGAAGGCTTTATTATCGGACACGGCACACAGACACCTATTCGGGAAGGAGTTCCCTCCGTGATCATATATCCTATTCCTGCGGACAGCCGGGCGAAGCTTCTGTCCGCGCTGCGTTCCATCGGGGCTGACCTTCGGTCGATGGCGTATTTCGAGCCGAAAAGAGAGATACACCCGCTTTTCGTTCCCGGCGCGGATTTCCGGGCCGCCGCATTTTTGAAGCAGGAACTCCTCGCACGGGGAGGCGATGCCGTAGTGAGCCGCGGCGTTATTTCCTGCGAGGCGCAGAAGAGCGATGTTCTGCTGCTTGGAACTCCCGGGCAGCTGCGCTCGCTGGCCGAAAAGCTCGGTGCCCTCGACTGCTGGGGGCTTCCCGTGATACGGAATGCCCTGAAAAGAGCCCTGGCAGGAATGGAGACAGATTCCTGGGCTATGCCCCTTGACGGGGGAAGATCGCTTCACCTTGGAAGAAAATCGCTCATAATGGGAATACTCAACCTCACCGGGGATTCGTTTTACGCAGGCAGCAGGATTTCGGACGCCTCCGCGGAAAACATCGTTTCCTCTGCGAAAAAAATGATCGAAGATGGTGCTTCGATCCTCGATCTCGGTGCAGAATCGACCCGCCCGGGCTCCCTGCCTGTTCCGGAAGAAGAGGAAACGATGCGCCTGATCCCCGCCGTCAAAGCAGTCCGGAAAGAGCTGCCCGGGGCCGTGATTTCCGCGGACACGTGCAAGGCTGCAGTGGCAGCTGAAGCCGTTAAGGCAGGAGCGGACATCATCAACGATATATCGGGGCTCGGCTTCGACCCCGCTCTGCCCGGAACCGTTGCTGATTCCGGGGCATTGTTGGTTCTTTCCCACATACGGGGGACTCCGAAGGATATGCAGATAAACCCCCATTACGAAAACACGGTCGAAGAGATTCTGAATTATTTTGAAGCCAGGCTCAGCATGGCGGAAAAGGCAGGAATAAAAATGGAAAAAATAATTCTCGACCCGGGCCTCGGCTTCGGAAAAAGGTATGAAGACAACCTCAGGATCCTCAAACACCTTGACGCTTTCCGCATTTTCGGGCGTCCCCTTCTTGTGGGACATTCAAGAAAAAGTTTCATAGGAAAAGCTCTCGGCCTGGAAAAACCGGAGGACCGGCTTGAGGGCACACTGGGACTCACAGCCCTCTGCGCAGCCGGAGGAGTCTCCCTCGTGAGGGTCCATGACGTGAAGGAGAACCACCGGGTCCTCTCCATCCTGAACGCCGTCTCGGAAGTTGAATCGTGAGTACTGCAGCGATCGCGCTGGGCAGCAACCTGGGAGACCGCCTGAGCGCTCTCCGGAAAGCAGTATCCCTTCTGCAGTGCGCGGGAATCATTGTGAAAGCCTCCAGTGATGTTTTCGAAACTCTTCCCTGGGGCGAAACAGACCAGCCTCTTTTTCTCAACGCATGCATCCTCGCGGAGACGTCCATGCCTCCGGAAGACCTTCTCCATCTTTTGAAAAAACTTGAGACAGACCTCGGACGAGAAGGAGGAAAACGGTGGGGACCCCGCGTCATAGACCTGGACATAGTATTCTACGACTGCACGATCCTCCATACGAAAGACCTCGTTCTACCCCACAGGGACATGGCATCCAGGGGATTCGTGCTCCTTCCCCTTCTTCAGCTGGCGCCGGAATGGGTCCACCCTGTATCGGGCCTCAGCGTACAGGAAATGGCGGATGATCTCCCACCCGGGGAAAGAAAGCCGCTTCTTCGCATCTGTTCCCTGATATAAAGAAAAAGCCGGAAAATCCTTCCACAGTCTGCGAAAAATGCCGAACAGCAATTTCCCGGCGGGAGATGGATCTCTCCCGCCGGGAAACTATTCATCCCTTCAACTCCTCCAGGGCCAGAAGCACATTTCCGGCATGACCTGCGACCTTCACCTTCCGGAAGACCCGGGCCGCTTTTCCCTTCGGGTCAACAATAAGCGTGGAGCGCTCAACGCCCATGTACTCTTTTCCGTACATTTTCTTCGCGGCCCAGAAGCCGCACGCCTCGATGAACTCGTGATCCGGGTCGCTCAGCAGCGGATAGTCCAGCCCCAGTTTCTCCGCAAATTTTTTGTGTGTTTCGGGAGAATCGGGGCTTATCCCCACCACACTGCAGGAGAGGTCCTCAAATGCGGACAGCCTGTCCGCAAAGTCCTTCACCTCGTTCGTTCACCCCGAAGTGTTGTCCTTGCTGTAGAAAAAAAGCACCAGCCAGCGGCCTTCAAAATCCCCGTTCGTCCACTGCCTGCCCGATCCGTCTGAAAGACGGAATTGCGGCACCCTGTCCCCTTCTTTCATGTAACATTCCTCTCTTTCTTTTCAACAGCACATGGAATCGATCAGCTCTTTTACAGCCTTCCTGGGAGCCTCTCTCCGGAAAAGCGGCCTGTCGTCATTCCTGTAGGCCGCGAGGGTATCCTCGAAAACGGGAACACCCTCCCTTCTGTACAAAACTCCCAGGGGAAACGGACCTTCTTCGACGAGGGCAAGCTCCAGGGCCTTGCGAAAATCCTCCTCGTCGTGCCCCTCCACCGTGTAGGTGTTCTCCTGGAACCACTTGTAGGTATTGACGCTGTTGAACGAGACGCAGGGCTGGAAAATATCGACAAGGGAATACCCTTTGTGCAGAATTGCCCTTTTAATGATCTCCTTCGTCTGTTCTCCGTCACCTGCAAAGGCCCTCGCTACGAAAGTTGCCCCGTTGACGAGAGAAGCTGCAAGGGGATTGAACGGCCTGGACTGGACCCCGTCAACCTGGACTGACGTACGGAATCCCACAGGGCTTGTAGGTGAAGCCTGTCCCTTTGTCAGTCCGTAGACCATGTTATTGAATACGAGGTTCGTGATATCCGGATTCCTGCGTATCGTATGGGTGAAGTGATTGCCCCCTTCACCGTACATATCACCGTCGCCCCCTATAGCGATGATCTTCAGGGACTTGTTCGCCGCCTTTATGGCCGTCGCGTTTGAAAGTGCCCTGCCATGAAGCCCGTTAAAGAAATGGGATCTCATGTAATGGGGGGTCTTGGCTGCCTGTCCTATTCCAGAGACCATGACCACGTCATGGGGGGTCAGTTCAAGCTCCCGGAGGGCATTTTTTATGGAATCAAGAATTTTGAAGTCCCCGCAGCCGGGGCACCAGGATATGTCAATTCCTGCAAGGTCGAATATGCCGCTATCCATTATCTGTTTCCTCCTTTGCCGGAAAGAACCATACCAAGCCTTTCAGCCACCTCTTCTACGGAAAACTGAAGACCGCTGTATTTCAGGATCGCCTCGTCCGAACCTCTTCCGAATACGGACTGAAGAAGCCTGGATAACTGGCCTGTGCTGTTGCCCTCCACAGAAACAATGAAGGGGGCCTTGGCAAGGACCTCTCCCGTTCCGCCATGAAGCGGCCAGAGCTGCTCGAACGCCAGGAGAGCCGTGTCGCTCCTTTCCAGGAGGGAAAGCGCCTCCCTGACTATGGGAATGGTTGACCCCCAACAGATCACGAGTTTTTCAAAACCTTCGGGCCCGGAGAAAAAGGGCGGCAGAGCCTCTGCAGCCATTCCGTCCAGTTTTCTCAAGCGCTTGTCCTGCATCCGCTTCCTGAGCTTGAAATCCTCGTACACGTGGCCGATTTCATCGTGCTCGTGGCTGTCGGCTCCCACGATACCCTTGCCCCACCCGGGAACACCAAAGGGCGAGCATCCGTCCGGGGAATCCTCGTAGCGCCTGTAGTCTTCCGGAGTCTCTATCGGCAGAGGCGGCTCGCCAAGATACTCAAGGGACTCTGGATCGAGGTTGTAGAAAGCATTCATAAAGTACTGGTCTGTAAGCACGATCGCCGGTGTCTGATACTTCAGGGCCGTAAGGAAAGCCCTCTGTGCTATGGCAAAG
>Ga0265294_10011352_pt1 | contig 10022 bp, 9 predicted proteins | sample MunlanPumphouse3_FD_192504 | JGI IMG/M metagenome (GOLD analysis project Ga0265294, IMG submission 192504) | Groundwater microbial communities from a municipal landfill in Southern Ontario, Canada - Pumphouse #3 | ecosystem: Environmental > Aquatic > Deep subsurface > Groundwater | place...
CGTTCATTGATGGGAATGGCAGAACGGGACGCTTGCTGGTGAATCTGGAACTGATGAAAGCAGGTTACCCGCCGATTGATATAAAATTCGCCGACAGAATGGCATATTATGATGCCTTTGACGAATACCATGTGAAGAAGAATCTGTCTGCAATGGAAAAGCTATTTGCAGGATATGTTAACGAACGATTGAATCTGTATCTGTCTATGCTGGAGAAGTAAAAAGCTTCAGGGCACAAACAAAGAAAAGGATATTTTCTAAGTTGCTTGCAACCTCAGTCATTCAGGCGCTGAACCGGAGTGCAGTCATGATGCGAGTCCCCTCGCTCCAGATTTTGTTTTTCTGATGGGTATCTGATTGAAGATAATTCTTCCGATTCTGTTAGTTATCAATCGAATCCATCGATGGTTCCTGTTTCTGGAAACGGAGATGACATGTCTGTCAATACTCAATTCTAAAATAGTCCAGATACTTCTTAAACATGTCCTGCGCCGCAAGGCATGTATCGGTCAGATAGCCCTTTTCTCTGCTCCCCTCATGCAGCCCGCGATAGTAAAACAGCTTCATATCGTCGTCGATGATGAACGGCACAATACTGTTGCGCAGGCACTCCTTGAACATGATAAGCCGTCCGACACGACCGTTGCCATCTTGGAATGGGTGGATAGACTCAAAGCGGACGTGGAAGTCGATGATCTCCTCAAGCGTTTTGTCCTTCGCCGAATTGTACTTGGTAAGCAGCTTCTTGATCTCGTTTGCGACCTGCTCCGGCGGAGTAGTTTCCTTGCCACTCAACTCGTTTGGCATCCGCTTGTAATCGCCTACGGCAAACCAGTTTAAGGCGGATTGGAACGTTTGTTGCTGCGCTCCGGCTTTTCGGCATTTTCGGGGACATTCCACGTCTTGCCCGTAATAAACGCGCCGGGTATCCTATTCTGGGCGCAGTAATTGCGCACGGTTCTCTCGGGCATTTCCCATTTTTTTGCCGTATCCGCAACAGAAGTATAATTCATTGTGCGCCCTCATTTGACTTTCGCTTTATATTGCATGTCATCGGCAAGAAATCAACAGGTTATGTGTGAGTAAATCGAGATAATTGCCGATGCCGGCAAGTTATCAACGGATATGGGAGTTTCTATGGACGTGTAAAAAAAACTTGCTGCATAACAAGAATCATGCAGCAAGTCTGATGGGCGATGGCAGGATTGAACTGCCGACTTCCACGATGTCAACGTGACACTCTCCCGCTGAGTTAACCGCCCGTGCACAAAACAATCTACAACAAACTGGGTTTTGTGTCTAGTGCTATCTTAGAATTTGCTTCCGGGCAAATGCAGAAGAAGTGCAAGGGATTGGCCAGAATCAGGAAAGAACGCCTTTTGCGACATTGACAATGAAGTCCTGGACGTTGGTCACGATGCTGGTGGACGACAGCGAGCCGCGGTCCTTGAGCTTGTTCACGACGAACTCCGAGATATCGACGCAGTAGATGAACACAGGGCGTATCACACCATCGACCACACGGAAGCATGGGGTCATGTTGCCGGATGCGATTGTGTGAAGCTGAGTTGCGACGCAGATCACCGTAGTGGCCTTGCGCAGAACTGCTCGCATCCTGTCCTGGCTCTCGTAGACGTTTGCGCTGACCTCGGGAAGAGGGCCGTCGTCGCGGATCGAGCCTGCAAGCACGTAGGGAATATTGCCTTTCGTGCAGCCGTACATGATGCCATCGCTTATGCCTGCCTGGTCGATGAATGCAGCGATCGAACCGGCCGAGCGGACCTTGTTGAGCACATCGAGATGGTTGTAATGGCCGTTGGGCTGGCTGCGCTGAGTGTAGATGTCCTGACCAAGCGCCGTGCGGAAGAAGCCGGCTTCCAGGTCGTGGGTGGCAAGTGCATTGCCTGCGAGCAGTCCGTCGACATAGCCGTTCTCGATGAGGCTCTGCATTGATGATCTTGAGTCCTTGTCGAATGCCACGGCAGGGCCCATGACCCAGACGATGTTGCCGTGATCCTTCTCATAGCGGAGGATTTCGTACAGCTTGTCATAGTCACGGGAGTAGGCCGTTTCGCGGCTTCTGCCCTGACGGAATGCGAATTTGTCTTCGAATTCATCTTCAGGAGCCTCGAATGGGTCATCGTCAAGGAAAATGCCGTCATCGCAGTCATCCGACCTTCCAAGCACGACCTCATCGCCTGCCTTCAGACGGCGCGGCTCGACTACCTCGAGCTCTCCGTCCTGGCGGCGGACCACAGTGCAGTCCATTCGGCTGTCCTTTGCAAGATGCCAGCTTCCTCCGAACTTGAAGAATTCGGGGAACATGGAAGTGCTGTGGTAGTTCTCAGGGGCAACTCCATCCTTAGGCGCTGGCGCGGTGAGGACATCTGGTGCATCTGCGAAATCTTTCCGGGTGAAATCGATCTGCTTGAAAGTGGGCAGGGAAAACGGCATATGAAGCTCCTTTTGCTTATTTATTGAAATTGCGAAGCATTGCCAGGATCACGGCCTTTATGGTGTGCATCCTGTTCTCTGCTTCATCGAACACTACAGACTGCGGCGATTCAAACACTTCATCGGAAACCTCCATTTCGGAGATTCCGTACTTGCTGCAGATATCCTGCCCGACTGTGGTGTTTGTGTCATGGAACGAAGGAAGGCAGTGCATGAAGATCGCATTAGGATTTGCATTGGCCATTGCCTTGCGGTTCACCTGATACGGCGATAGGTCCTTGATTCTCTGGCTCCAGACGCTGTCCGGCTCGCCCATCGATACCCAGATGTCAGTATAAAGGACATCGGCATTGCGTGTTCCTTTCTCGACATCATCGGTGAGGGTGATTGTGCCTCCGGACTTGGCTGCGACCTCTTGGCACTCGGCTACAAGAGCCGGATCAGGGAACAGATCGGCGGGAGCGCAGGCAGTGAAGTTCAGGCCCATCTTGGCGCAGCCCACCATCAGCGAGTTGCCCATGTTGAACCTTGCATCGCCCATGTATGTGAAGTTGATTCCATTCAGACGCCCGAAGTTCTCCTCCACGGTGAGAAGGTCTGCGAGGATCTGGGTAGGGTGGAACTGGTCTGTGAGGCCGTTGAACACAGGGACCTTGGAGTAGCGGGCAAGGTCAACGACCGTCTGCTGCTTGTAGCCGCGGTATTCGATTCCATCGTACATCCTTCCAAGCACACGTGCGGTGTCGGCAAGGCTCTCCTTCTTTCCCATCTGGGAAGAGGCTGAGTCAAGGAAAGTCACGCCCATCCCGAGATCCATGCCTGCGACTTCGAAGGCGCAGCGGGTGCGGGTGGAAGTCTTCTCGAACAGCAGCACGAGGTTCTTGCCTTCGAGGTAGCGATGGCTCTTCTTGAGCTTCTTGTCCTCTTTGAGCTCCTTGGAGACGTCGAGAAGATAGCGTATCTCCTCTGGTGTGAAATCGAGAAGCTTTATCAGGCTTCTTCCGGAAAGATCCATTCTGTTGATCACTGATGATTCAGGTATTTTCATTGCATTGCTCCTTATTTTTTATTTCTATGCACGCTCAAGTGGCATGCTCATGCATCTTGGGCCGCCTCTCCCGCGGGAGAGCTCCGAGCTTGGAATCTCGATAGTCTTGATCCCGTGCTCGTTCAGGACCGAATTGGTTATAACGTTGCGGTCGTACACCACGACCTCGCCAGGTGACACGCAGAGGCAGTTGGAGCCGTCGTTCCACTGCTCTCGTTCGGCCGCGATTGCATCATCTCCGCCGGTGGTGATCAGGGTGATCTTCTGTCCTATGACAGAGGAGAGCACTGTCTCCAGATCGTCTTCCTGATACTCGACCTTGAGGTTGCCCTTGGTTCCTCTCTTGATCTTGTAGATCGAGAAGTAATCGAGAATGCCTGGATGTACGAGGAATGCTGCTTCGTTGACCTGGGTCAGGACTGTATCCAGGTGCATGTAGGCCCTCATGTCAGGGATATCGATTGCAAGGACTGTGTCTATCTGTGATTCAGGGTCGTCGAACACGTTGTTGGAAAGAATCTCGACTGCTTCCGGTGAGGTGCGCTGGGAAAGCCCGACTGCGAGGATCCTGTCCGAGATGTTCATCACATCCCCGCCTTCGATGCAGAATGGAATGTCCGGCGTGTAGTACTGGCGGACCTTGTCCTTGAAGTCCGGATGGTAGTTGAATATGTACCGTCCGTAGATCGTCTCTCTGGCACGGGTGACGCTGTACATCCTGTTCAGGGTCACTCCATGGCCGATGATGGCGAATGCATCGCGGGTGAAGTAGAGATTGGGTATCGGGTCGAGGACGAACCGTACCTTGGGCTGGATCATGTCCGCCAGAGGATTCTTGCCGTCCTCTCTCTGAAGCTCGGTGTCCACGACTCCGGCCATGGTCTTGAGCACCAGTTCCTTCGGATCCTTGATTGAAAGAAGAAGCTCAGAAAGCTCGGATATGTTGCCGATGGCAGATGAACCGCCTTCGTAAATGAAATCCTCAATGAACTGCCGCCTGAGATCATCGTTATGGCCGATGACTTCTGTCATCAGATCCTCAAGATAAACAGTTTCGACTCCATGATCCTGAAGCGCCTTCGCAAACGCATCATGCTCTTTCTGAGCAATTGGAAGAAATGGTATGTCATCGAAAAGAAGACGCTCCAGGTAGTTGGGGGTGAGATTCTCCAACTCCTGCCCTGGGCGGTGCAGAAGCACCTTTTTCAGCTGTGAAATTTCGCTGGAAACATTAACACTCAATAGATTCGGCCCTCCCGGAAAATCATATGAAATCGACTGCATTCTAGCTTTCTTGATGGGTTTTAACAACACCGGCGGGGGCGGTTTTCCGAATATTCACAAAATGGAAGAAAATGCATTCCCAGAGGGCTCAAATGCATAAAAACACAGCAGATATGCATTGAATTCTTCTCTGTTTTACATGAATGACTTTCGCTTGCGGCTGAATATCGAGAAGATTATCATCGCCGCCAGAGTGAATACGTAAGGTATGGCGAGGATGAAGTCAGCAGGCACGTTCCAGAATCCCTGGGCGAAGTTCGAGAATGAATCGGCAAGGGCGAATACCAGTGCGGCTGCAAGCAGTCCAAGAGGTCTCATGTTTCCAAGGTACACGATCACCAGTGCAATCCAGCCTTTGCCGCTTGATGCATTGGGCACATAAGCGCCAAGCCTGAACATTATCGCTGCTCCTGCAACCGAGCAGAAGGCTCCCGAAATCAGGAAAGAGGTGAGGTTGTAGAAATCCGCCCTGAGCCCCAGCGATGAAATAGCTTCCTGGTTCCTTCCGCAGGCCCTGAGATGAAGCCCGTAGGACGTGCGCCTTATCACGAAAGCGCAGATCAGGGTGCCTGCAAGCGCGATGGGCAGGAATAGGTCCAGCCCGTGCCATGAGGCAAGCTTTGGAAGAGATGCGAAGTTCACGACGCCCTCTGTTGCATAGATCTTCCCTGATGTGACAGTGCACACCCCGCCTGCAAGGAGGTTGGCTGCAAGACCGGCGATGAAGGGATTGGCCTTGAATCGGATCGTGAACAGCCCGAGAAGGGCTGAAAGAGCAGTCGTGATGATCATTCCGATCAGAATCCCCAGAGCAAGGGAGCCTGTTGCAGAGGCGAATGCGATGCTTGAGAATGCTCCGATCGTAAGCATCCCTTCGAGGGCTATGTTCAGTGTCCCTGACAGAGCAGAGAAGAGCCCGCCCAGTGCGGCAAGGAGAAGCGGAGCCATGGTGGAAAGAGCGCTGAGGATCACTTGCATGAAACGCCTCCTTTCTTCCTTGTTCTTCCGAAAGCCTCGCATGTGATCAGGAAGAAGATCACTGCCTGTGCGATCGACGCAACCTGGGAAGTGAGGTCGCTTCCCTGCATTGCAATGCGGGCTCCGCTCTGGATCCAGGCGAAGAACAGCGCCGCTGGAATGACAAGTACGGGATTGGACCCGGCAATCAGCGCTACGGCGAAGCCGTTCCATCCCAGTCCTGACTGGAAGTCCCTGACGCATGCATAGTATGTTCCGAACACGGAAAGAGCACCGCCCATGCCATAAAGCGTTCCTGACAGGAACATCGGAAGCCAGGTGTACACTCTGGTGTTCAGGCCGCTGTACACTGCATAGCGGTACGACATTCCAGTGATCCTCAGGCTGTATCCGCCTTTGGTCCTGTAGAGATAAGCCTGAATCACCGCTGCCGAGGCGATTGCGATGAGGATTGCCGTTGAAAGGCCTGACGGAGGCAGGATCTTTGACAATCTCATTGCCTGAGGCACTTTCTGCGTCGTGAGCAGGTTCGATCCCGGATCCAGGAACGGCCCTGTGATGAGGTAGTTGATCACCATCACCAGAGCGCTTGAAAGGAGGAATGACGAAATCATCTCGCTTGTCTTCCATTTCATGCGGCACCATCCGGAGAATCCGGCTATGGCACCGGATGCCAGCGAGCCTGCTGCTATGGCAATCAATGTTCCAAGCATTCCAAGATCCTGAAGCGCGACGCCTGAGACTGCGGCCACGAAGCCCCCTAGATAGATCTGCCCTTCGCCGCCGAGGTTGAAGCTGCTGCCTTTCATGGCGATGGAAACACCAAGTCCTCCAAGGATGAGGACGGTGGAGGAGGCAAGCATGTTGCCCAGGCTGTAAAGGCTGGAAAACGGGCCGATGAAGAACAGCGACAGCGCCTTGACCGGGGTTTCAGAGAGAACGAAGCATAAGGCTGCGATTATCGCCATTGCAATGAGAATGACGATGAATGCGCCCTTGGCACGTGAATACCCGCTATTCATCCCTGTCCTCCTTCCCGAGCATCATTCTTCCAAGCTTCTCGCGGGAAAGACCTTCTTTGTTGTCCATGATCCCTGCTATGCGTCCCTTGCTGATTATCACGATCCGGTCTGCCACGGCAAGGATTTCGTCAAGGCTGTAGGAGATGAGGATCACGGCAATCTTCCTTTTCCGAAGCTCCTGCATCTGCAGATAGACGAACTGACTGCTTTCCCTGTCCAGACCCCAGGTCGGCTGGCTCAGCACTATGCAGTCTTCTGCAAGAACGGTCTCGCGTGAAAGAATCATCTTCTGGATGTTTCCTCCGCTGAGGCTTGATGCTGTCTCATCAGGAGATGCCTTGATGCCGAACTTGGATATCCTGTCCTCGCTGAATTCCCTGATCCGTCTTCTGTCAAGAAACGGCCCGAGGGAGAAGCGTCCGAGCATTGGAGCGATGAGATTCTCGCTCACGGTTGCTTTTGCGCAGCTGCCCATTGCAATTCTGTCGGCGGGCACGTACGAAAGGCCGTTTTTCCTGAGCTCTCTTGTCGGAAGCCCTGTGATGTCCTGCCCGCGGAGGGTTATCGTGCCCTCCGAAGTCCTGATGAAGCCGCCAAGTACTCCCTCAAGCACTCCGAGCCCATTGCCTGAGACCCCTGCGAATCCCAGGATTTCCCCGGCTCTCGCATCAAAGCTCACATGGCACAGCAGCGGCTTTTCCTGGGACTGCTTCTTCACACAGACATTGTGCAGGCTCAGAACGGTTTTTCCTTCTTCGCTTGCTCTCTGGCGTGGAATCCCGAGCTTGACGGAGCTGCCGAACATGAGCTTCGATATCTCATCCTCCGTGACGTCTGATGTCCGCCGGATTGCTGTCATGCGTCCCTTGGTGAGGATGGCGACTCTGTCCGAGATGCGCTTTATCTCATCGAGCTTATGGGTTATCAGGACAATCGTCTCCCCTTCGCCGGCCATTGCCTTGAGATGCGAGAACAGTCTGGAGACTTCTTCCTCGGTGAGCACTGATGTCGGTTCATCAAGGATCATGATCCTGTCGTTGCGGCACAGGAGCCTGAGGATCTCTGCCTGCTGCCTCTGCCCGACTGTAAGCGAGTCCACGCAGTCGGTGGCTTTGAGCGAAAGCCCGAACTCGTCGATCTTCTTCTGGACGAAGTCCTCTGTCGCCTTGGTGTCCAGGATTGACCCGAATCTCTTCTTTTCAATGCCAAGAGCAGCATTCTGGGCTACCGTGAAGCCCCCGACAAGCATGAAATGCTGATGGACCATCCCGATGCCAAGAGCTGCGGAATCAAGCGGGCTGCGGAGGGACACCTCTTTCCCGTCAATCCTGATCGTTCCCGAGTCAGGCTGCTCCATGCCATAGAGGATCTTCATCAGCGTGGTCTTCCCTGCGCCGTTCTCTCCTGCAAGGCATATGATTTCACCGCGCCTGACATCAAGGCTCACGTCATCGAGGGCCTGGACGTCATTGTAGCGCTTTGAAATTCCTTCAAGCTGAATTGCCGGGATCTCATTCATTGGTCAATCCAGCGATGGAAGCTCGTACTTGATCTTCCCGGCCCTGAAGTCAGCAAGCCAGGCATCGAAGCGGCTTCTCACGTCCTGGCTCAGTCCTGTCCCATACAGCGGGTCGGTATCGATGAAGTCCACATATCCTTCTGCCACGCCCACGATGCTTGCCTCCCCGTAAGCGGTCTTTCCGTCATGATCTTCCTGAAGGGCCTTTCTTACGAGCTCCCGCTGGCCCATCTTGCCGCATCCGACGATGATCCCGGGTGCGGTGCTGTATGCATCGATGTTGTGGTACACTACATAGGCGCCGTTCGTCTTGGCAGCTTTGAAAAGCCCAGTGTCGGCACCTCCGGCAATCGTGGCGAACACGTCGCATCCTGAAGCCATCATGCTTGAGGCAAGCTCGCCGCACTTTGCGGCATCGTACCAGTTGCCGATAACTCTGAAGTCAACTGTGATTTCGGGATCCACAAGCTGTGCTCCGGCAAGGAAGCCAGGCACGAGATGCTTGTTGAGAAGAGGGTACTCCTGAGCTGCAATGAATCCGATCTTCTTTGCAGGATTGGCGTACTGCATGTCGCTTGTGGTTATGAGCCCGGCAAGGTATCCGAGGATCATCGACTGCTCGTACTGGTTGAAGAGGTAAGTGCGGATCTGAGGGTTGCCTGAAAGATAGGCGTCAGTGATGATGAATTTCTGGTTTGGAAACTTCTCCGCCACGCTTGCGCATATGTCCGTGAGCGCCGGATTGGAAGATACGACGATGTCGTATTTTCCTGATGAGACAAGGTCTGAAAGCTGGCTTTCCCATTCTGCCTGGTTGTATCCTGATTCGTAGATCTTCAGCTGGGCATCCGGATTGTCTGCGGCGAAGTCCTGGGCACCCTGGACCATAAGCTCATAGCTTGGGCTGCCGGCTGTGACTCCGGTGACGTATACAAGAACAGAATAGACGCCGTCGTCTTCTGATGTTCCTCCAGCGAATGCTGCAAGGCAGCAGAGTGCAAGAAGGACTGAGCATATAGTAATTTTCTTCATTGATAGAACCTCGACAGATGAATATAGCTTTTCCAGCGGTTTTTTTCATCGGCTTTGCATTCTGAATCTGTCCGCTTGAAGCGGATTATTCCCGAATTGAGGCAAATTACCCATGGCTTTCCCGCTCTTTTACGTTGCAGGTGAACTTTTTTGCTGAGCTCGGTAGAGCTTCCTGTAGGTTTCCAGAGCATCATGATAGAGGCCCGCAAGCGTGCGCCTGGGTTCATATGTGCGTCCGGTCTTCACCAGCGCTTCGGCTCCTTCGCTGAGCGTAGGGAAGACGCCAAGCCCTGTGTATCCGATTATAGCAAGTCCAAGCAGTTCCGGCTCAGGCGAGTCGATTGCGGTGATCGGAATCTGGCATACGTCCGCCTTGAGCTGGTTCAGGAAGCTGTTCTCCGATGGCCCTCCGGTGATGCGCATCTGGTTCCTCGGGGCCTTCATTGCATCCAGCACGTCTGCGATTGCAAGGCAGATTCCCTCGCATGCCGAACGTGCAATATCGCAGCGGCCGGTCGATGCCGTCATGCCGAAGAGGCTTGCCCTGGCGCTGCTGTCCCATATCGGAGCACGCTCTCCTGCAAGGTACGGCTGGAAGATTACTCCCCCCGATCCTGCGCTGCTGTGCCCTGCAAGTTCATAGAATCCTTCATAGTCATTGTCTTTGAATCCGAGAATGCTCATC
>Ga0265294_10011354_pt1 | contig 10022 bp, 8 predicted proteins | sample MunlanPumphouse3_FD_192504 | JGI IMG/M metagenome (GOLD analysis project Ga0265294, IMG submission 192504) | Groundwater microbial communities from a municipal landfill in Southern Ontario, Canada - Pumphouse #3 | ecosystem: Environmental > Aquatic > Deep subsurface > Groundwater | place...
TACTTTGTGCTTTCAGTTTTTTAATAAACATGTACCTCCCCCGAAATCCTTATTCGTATGACCGATAATCACTAACAAAATTCGATTCATCTGACTCTGTCCAATCGCTTTGCTCTACTGTTGTCTCATTCGCAGTCTCTTCATAATCCCCACCGGCATTTGACCATTCACGTTCAGATTCGGTCAAACCATCATCTAATATTTCGGCTATTATCGTGTCATCTTCCGCATATGCGTTTTCTGCGCCGGCCTTAACCTTAACGGCTGTATTAACCGTTGCCAAAAATGTTCCAACACCTACAGTGGCAAACACTAACGCAACACATATATATTCAAGAACCGATTGAGATTTTTTAAAATTTTTATTCATATTTACATATAATATACCATATTAGACGTATAAAATGCAAAAACCGAGATGTCATTTCTCAACTTAAGAGACCTTCGACAACTCGGCTTTTCTTATTTCTGAATAAGACCCGTAGCTTTGCGCTCCTTTGAATTTCCTGCCGGAAATCTTTCGGATTGCCTTTTCGTCGCCTCTTACTCTACATTTATACCATAGCTATATACCCTTATCAAGCTTATAAAAACAACACATGAAAACGTTTTCAAGCTATATCTGTATAAGTTTCTTACCCTTAAAATATAAATCTGAAACTTCAAGAAGCTTCGTACTATTTTTAACAGAATCTGACCATTTAACACAACAAAAGTCATCCTTGAAAGTAATCAAACCTCTGAAATTAACTATGTTAACCATATATTTAGCAAGAAAGAGTTTGTTTATTCTGTCCCACAAAATGCCTAAATCAGCGGCTGTATTTATATTTATATCCGTTAAGGCAAAATCCGATAATATTTGACCCTTCTCCCTCGAATGTTCCTTTACCGCCGTATGTAATCTTGGCCAGAGCAAAAAATAACGTTTAAATAAACTCTCCAAATCTGTGCGTTTATTAGTTAACAAACCCCAAATAAGTTTTTTAGAGTTCCTGTTCTTTAAAATAAAATTGTTTAATATAATCTCTTTATTCCCTTCTTTCAGACCAAAACGTGCCATAATAGAAGTATATGCGAAAGTGCCTGATATAGTATGAATAGACTTGTATTTAATTTTGTCTATACTTTCTAGTTTTTTATTCAATTGTTTGGGGTAATACCCTGCAATAAATGAAAGCTTCTTATCCCCAAACTTGTAAGTTTCTATTGTTTTTCCGCTAATATCTATTGCTTCGATTTTGTTTATACCTGAAGTAACCCCTTGCGCAAAATTTATAAAAACCTCAGAAATTGAGTCTATCTTTTCTATATGCCCTATATAAAAAACACGTTCTTTAAAAAACGTTTTTATCTTTCTGCGCACTTCAGAGATTAGAGCATAATTGGTAATAACATCAGGCAGTTTATCATATAAAGATTGGAAAACCGGATCGCAAAAAAGCTCAGTGCCATCGGTGAAAAACATCTTCAAATGAGCAACGGGTTTTACCTTATCGCAAAAGAATGTTTTCCCTATATTTATAGGTGTTGTTGCTAGAACCTTTTCGACAAGTTGTATGTTACTTCTTTCGCTTAGCGATACCTGAGAAATATATGCAATTTCACTATCTTTAAGCAAAAGGTTTTTAGCTACTAAAAAATTTTTTAATCCTATATACTTTAAGTAGTTTTGTATATCAGTCTCCGTGACTGAGGGCAATTTATTTTTTATTAAATTAGATATCTGCTCAAAAAAACCTAATAAGTCGGAAAATGCTGCTAAAAATATAAAACCACATGGAAATTCTTTACGCTTATATTTTATTACCTCATTTTTACGACCGGTTTTACGAGATTTTCCGGAAGGCTGCAAGATACTAGCCACATAGCTTTTTGAAATACTTATGCCGAACTTGTGCTTAACTTTATCAGAAATTTTCCGTACACTTAGTGAGTTCTCATTTCCGGAATATCTTTTTATATATATTTTTATTTCAGAAGGTATTTTTTTAGGCATAGCAGTTGGTATATAGGATACAAATAAAATTGATAGTAAGAATCCGCAGTATTTGTCAAATTGTTAAACAAATCAATGATAATCGCCAAATATTTTTTCGTCCATAATGCCTTGACGCTGAAATTCGGCGAAAAATCTAGGGTACATACGCATAACGGTTTTAAAGGCACCTTTTATCTTACCTTCAGGAGTTTTACCCTGGCGTTGGAATATGAATAAATCCTGTAAGGCTACTTCGTCACGTTCGACACCTCTTACTTCGGAGATATTTGTCACTCTGCGTACCCCGTCAGGAGAACGTTCTTGCTGAACAATTACATTTAAAGTGTTGCCTATCATCCGTCTTATTTCCATTATAGGAAGTTTGATACCTGACGATAATATCAGTGTTTCCATACGGCTTGTAATTTCCTGCGGCGAATTACCATGAATAACCGCAAGCGTGCCTCTGTGACCGGTTGACATTGCTTGTATCATATCTAGAGCTTCCGGACCACGCACCTCACCTACTATTATCCTGTCAGGGCGCATACGTAAAGCGTTCCTGATAAGATCACGTAAAGTTACTTCACCTTTATCTTCTCTGTCCGGCGCACGAGTTTCCATAGGTACTAAATTCTCATGATGCAAAACAAGTTCCGCTGTATCTTCAATTGTTATAATACGTTCCTGTTCTGGAATATGATAAGATAACATCTCCATAGTAGTAGTTTTCCCTGAACCTGTAGGGCCGGAAAAAAGTATGTTGACCTGGCCTTTTATACACGCGATAAGGAAATCCCGCATCTTTTCGCTTAATGTGCCTTTTGCCACAAGGTCATCTATACTATGCAGTTGTTTGTCAAATTTACGTATAGTAAGTGTCGTCCCACAACGCGACAAAGGGTAAGTTATCAAATTCATTCTTGAGCCGTCAGGCAAACATACATCTCCATACGGATTATAATAAGATATCGGTTTCCCGACTTTATTGAAATATTCGTCTATAACTTCCTGCATATCCTCTTCAGAAAAAATAACATCGATCTTAGATTTATGCCCGCCTATTTCAAGAAAAGTTGCCTTACCACCATTTACCATTATTTCGGTAATAGTTTTATCAGCAAGCAAATTCTCTATTTTTTCTATACCCTGTGCCATAATAATTTAATCCTTAGGTACAAAAATTTCACGTGATAGAGGTATCCCGCGAGATCGAATCTCATCATAAAAAGTAGGAATATTACCTGTAGGCGTAAAATAACCCTGAACTTTACCGTCTTTATCAACACCTGTTTGTTTATAGACAAAGATGCTTTGCATAGATACGTGGATCTCATCCGACATACCGGTAATTTCAGAAATTTGCGTTACACGTCTTGACCCATCAGATAACCGCGCAGTTTGCACAATAACATTTATTGCTGATGAGATCATCTCACGTATAGCACGTATAGGCAATTCCACGCCGCTCATAAGTATCATACTGTCCAAACGTATAAGAACATCATACGTTGAGTTAGCATGAATAGTTGACATACTGCCGTCATGGCCTGTATTCATAGCTTGTAGCATATCTAAAACTTCCTCGCCGCGCACTTCGCCAACCACAATTCTATCAGGACGCATACGCAACGTGTTTTTAAATAACTCACGAATCGGTATCTCACCCTTACCTTCAATGTTTGGCGGACGCGCCTCTAATCTCACCCAATGAGCTTGTTTTAATCTCAATTCAGCGGAATCCTCAATTGTTACGATACGTTCGCTTTCGGGTATGAACTCTGACATTATATTAAGAAATGTTGTTTTGCCCGATCCCGTGCCCCCAGAAACCAATATGTTACGCCGCGATAAAACAGACGCCTCCAGAAAATTAGCCATATCAGGCGTTAAACTCTCAAACTGCTCGATCAATTCTTTCATGCCGAATCTATGTTTGGCAAATTTTCTTATGGTTAATGTAGGGCCGGTTAATGATAAAGGATGTATTATCCCATTAACCCGCGAACCATCAGGCAACCTTGCGTCAACATAAGGAACAGCTTCATCAATTCTTCTGCCTAACGGCGCAAGTATACGTTCTATAATTATACGGACTTGTTCATCAGACGTAAAAGCTTTTGATGTTCTTTCGAGCTTGCCGTTACGTTCAATATAAACATGGTCTTTATTATTTACCATAATCTCTGTTACAGTATTGTCACGCAATAAATCCTCTAAAGGCCCCAGGCCTAACGCCTCCTCTATGATATCTTTGATTATTTTATCACGAACTTCAACTGAAGATATAAAACCACCAGCTTCTTTACTTATGATGTTAGTCACAACACGTTCGGCGCGTTTACGCAAATCATCCATTTTTTTCGCACTGGCATAAGTCTCTATAGGCACACGCTTTAGATCCAATTCTTCTAAAAGTTGTTTGTGTACACCTTTTTTAAAAGCCACTATCCTGTCTTCTTCTTCCTGGAGCGTTATTTTTTCGGCTTTATCCATAAGCCCCACACGCTGCCAAAAATCGTCTTTCGCCTGTAATGTATGTTCTTTCTTTAAACGTACATCTTCCAAAGTTTTATGTTCAACATAAATATCTGAACGGTTCATTATGTTTTTCGATAAATCTTTTATTGACAATGAAAAACGGGATAATGGAGTATCTAGAACTACGGGGATACTACGATTAATAGCCAAGCCTACCGTCTTACCTTCCGAAGGTATTGTCGCAATAACCTCAGCCGGTAAAATTGTCTTTACTTCTTTCCAAGCTATAGAGCCTTTACTTTCAGCACGGTTAAGCACTATTTTTATCATCATTAAAGGGAAACCCAGACTCTGCAATGTATCTAAAAGCCACTGTGTTTGATATACTGCCAAAATATCCGGAGTTAAAACCAGAAGGATTAAATTAGATAACTCAAAAGTCGTTATAAGATCATCTGTCAGGCTGCTACCGGCATCTATTATTATGTAATCAAAGTCATCCCAAATAACCGAAATAAAATCACGAATAACATCTGGCGTCAACGCATTACGTTGAGAGATTTTTGATATACTCGGTAGAAAATAAAGATTATTTTTGTACGTTTCAATGTAATTCTCTACTTTTCGTTTTTTCGATTTAAATTCGACAAGATGATCTATTAAATTATATAAAGAGTATTTAGGATTAATACCCAAAAGTCTAGATGTTACCTGCGGCGCACCTAAATCAAGATCCAGCAAAAAAACCTTTTTCTTTTCTTGTATTAACTGTACCGCAAGATTTACTGACACCAAAGTTTTCCCGACACCACCTTTGGTACTGAAACAGGATATCACCTTACCCATAAAAGATACTTTCGTTTTATATGCTACTCACGATACATAATCGGCACTTCAACTTCCAACTCATCGGTTGACATAGTTGAAGGAAACGGCGAATAATTAATCCCATTAACAAGAGCCATAGCCTCAGAATCAAATAAATCATAACCGGACGATTTAATGATCCTGGATTTCTTCAATTCACCTGTCTGGTCAATAACTAATTTCACTAGAACTGTACCTTCCCATCCGGTATTATACAACGCGGCAGGATAGGTAACATTGGATATGATCTTTTTTTGAACGCCTATAGCATAATCTCTTAGAGAAGGCGGTACATTATTATCATATCTATCAAACTTTGATAAATACTCATCTTCAATAAGCTCTTCTTCCGCAGGCATCTGAAAATCTTTTCTTGTATTCACAATCCTAGGATTAAGTGATATAACAAGTTCTGTTTGACGTTTCTGAAAATCTTTTGATCTGAACAAAGCCCCCAATATAGGGATATTACCCAGTGCCGGAAGCTTATCTATATCTTTTGAAGTAACGGTCTGGATTAATCCAGCAATAAAGACCGTATCACCTGAATTAAGGTTTACAACTGTCTCAGCTGTACGCGATGTAAAAGCAGGCGCGTAAACATCGGTCAATGTTATGCCGTTAACCCAGTCAATTTCACTTACCTCGGCTTTTAGATTAGCATATATTTTGTTCCCGCCCAGAACTATCGGCCGTATCGTTAATTTAACACCGTAATCTCTGTATTCAACCTGTACACTCGTACCTGACGCACCTGTCGTATTACCACTTGTATAAGGAACTTCACCACCAACCAAAAGTGTCGCTTCTTCTCCGCTTAAACACATAAGTTTAGGTCTAGACAGTTCACGGCCGTTACCTCTGCTTATAAGCATATCAATTCTCGCGTGAATTGCATCACGTGAAACTTGTTCTATCCCCCAAAGATTTTTAACTTTATTTAGCGTAGTCTGTATACCCTCCCCATCACTATCAGGCGCGGTATACGGTCCTTCTCGGAATTGAATATATTCCTGCCACTTGATACCTAATTTATCAATATCTGTTTTGTTCAATTCTAATATACGAGCTTCAATTTCAACCATTTGGTCTTCTTTTGAAACAACCAATAAATTGTTTATATACGCATTGAACGGCTCTAAAACACTATCTATATGATCTTTTTCCTGCTGTGTAACGTTCCCCATAAGCATTATCTTACCGGCAGTTTCGTTCTTTTTTACTTGTATTCCTCTCAAACTCAATTTATCAAATAACAAAACCTCAAGTTTTTCCTGCATACGCTCTAAATCCTGTCCAAAAACAGTTATAGTGTACGTTTTTTTCTCTTCATCTTTAAGCCAAACATTCAAAACCGTTTCACCCGGTTGTTTAGCTATAATAACAACTTCATTATCATTTACTTTGCTTATATCGGCAATTTCAGGATTACGAATTGAAACTCTTTCAGGATTCGATATATTAAAAACACTTACCTCTCCAACGACTACCTGCATATCGGCTTTTTCTTTATGACCGATAAGATCCAGGTATGTTTCAACTTCTGAATATCCGGAAAAACCAATAACAAATGTAAAGATAAAAACTACTAAAAATTTTAAAAACCGTTTTCCCATACATTCTCCTCGTATTTAAATTTTACGGAGCAATTTCCGTTTCTTCTATTTCTTGACCTCGGTAAACATCTATTTTGGGCTTTTCAACCTCTATAGGCTGATCAACCATTAACCCCAATTTTCTCATTAAAACATCAAAACTTACAGCCGAATAGCCATATTCCTGGGTAGTATCTAACGGCCCGCGCAAAACTAACCGTATTACCTGCCCAAACCCTAAAATATAAGTAAACGTACGTATATCGTCAGGCATTAAAGCTAAAGTAACTGTTTGTATTTCATTTGTAACCATATATGGAGAAATGTTTTTATTTGTCGCCAAAACCTTCACACCCTGAAAAACTGTTATTACTACAGGCATTTGTTGCCCACCACCTACCGGAACAGGGAAAGTACCGACAACATCCACTTTATCACCGGGTTTGAGTAGCCCTTCAACCGCAGATAATTTATCTACAGGGATAGTTAAAGCTCTCATACCCTGCGGAACGCTTTGTGATAAATACTTAATAGTATTCAATGCGCGTATCATATTACTATTTATATGCTGGTCTTTAAGAATATTTGTCTCAGCGAATTTTCCAATAGCCGAAGCTTCAGATGTCAAATCACCCGGCTGTAATGTCTGGCGTCTGACACGTTTCATCTCTACCATCTCTGAAGAAATCGTTGTTTCTTTTGGTATATCCGTACGCGCAACAACAACATCGACTATTTCTCCTTTACGAATTAAATCCTGTATAAGCGCATCACGCTTTTTCATTTCCTGTAAGATAAAAATGATAGCAATAGTTGAGATTAAAACACCAGCGATAATATTTATCATCACCCGTTTATCCATAATGTGTCCCCCTTAATTTAGTTAGCAAATCAATCTAACAAATCAGCATTTATTATAATATTATATTTCGATTTCGCAGAATCTATAATATCCTGACGCTTTTTATCAGCGTTTATCTGTTTTAAAGCAGAACGTATGTCTTCTCTAACTTCATCTAGACTTCTTGTCTGTCCTTTTTTTACATCTTCTACATATAAAATGTAATATTTGCCGTCATCACCTTTAAAATAATGTGAGTTCGTGCCTTGATCTGTCGTAAACGCAACTTCCCAAAATCTAAGAAATTTCTCATCTGCGTTAGGTGTTAAATACCCCAAATCACCACCCTGCCTTTTGGAATCAGCTACAGATATTGTACGGGCTATCACAGAAAATTTCTCGCCCTGAAGCAATCTGATTAAAACGTCTTTAGCTTCTTGGTCAGTGTTAACAACTATTTCTCTGATTTTGCGTTGTTCGGGTTCGGACAATCTGTCTTTATTAGATTCATAAAAGTCCTCGACTTCCAAATCAGTAACGACCGTCCCATCGAAAATCTCCGCTAACATCTTCTGCGCCAACAAGGTACGCTTGAAATTATGCAGAGCTTCTTTCACATCTTTATCTTTATCAAAACCTTTAGCAATAGCTTCACGTGCCAATATTTCAAGATTAACAAACTCCTGTAAAAGATTTCTTTTAACATCCGGGCTGGAAAGATCGGCGCCAGTATTTAAAGTCTTAACTGCTTCTATTTGTTTTTCGAAATCTCTTGTACCCATACGCCAGTTATCCACCTGAGCCAACAACAGACCATCTATTTGTTTTATCTCATCTTTTCCCATATTATTTGATAAGTCTTTTGTTAAAGAAAAATAATCACATCCGGCAAAACAAAAAATCACAAACAAAAATAGAATAAAACAACGATTCATATATTCCTCCTTAGTTATTCTCAAATATTGTAACTTATAGGAATATCCTTGTCAATTAATTTAGATATATATAATAGGAATTGAGATGAAAGAATTACGAAATGGAAGAAATTTTTAAAACGGTATAAATCTGCCTATGCCCCTGCATCTTACGATATTTTTTGCGGCGTTTAACTTTATATACCAAAATCTTATCGCCCTTTTCTTCTTTAAGGACTTCGGCCTTAACTTGAGATTTAGCAACATAAGGCTTGCCTACTTTAATCTTATCGCCATCAGCAAGTAACAAGACTTTTTCAAAGACAGCTTGACCTTCTTTTGAACGTATACGTTCAACCTTAAGGATCTCCCCTTCTTTGACCAAATATTGTTTTCTTTTAATTTCTACTACTGCCCACATAATGGCGAGAGTATAACAAACATTTTCTCCAACGTCAAGGTATTTTATTAAATTTACAAAAATAATAAATTTTCTTTAAAATATCTTAACGGTGCAAAAAATCAAAAATTTTACATTAATAAATAAAAAAACATGGTCTATTGTATCACCTGAGCTGTAAGTCACTGCACTGCAATAGTTTATCCCGTATAGCATTATGCATATGATCGACTTCATCAGACCGCAATGTTCTATCTTTTGCGCAATAATGGACTCTCACTGTACAGGCTAAAGCATCATCCTCTATTTTATCACCTTTATAGAACTCCATTATTTCTATCCCGGAAATATACTCAGCACCACTCTGCATAATGATATTCTCAACAATAGAAAACTGAGTATTATTTTTCATAATAACACTTATATCACGAGAGACGGCCGGGAATTGGGTAAATTTAGAATATTTTTTTGTCTTTTCAATATCCATTAATAATCCCACATTTATTTGCATAAAAAAGAAATCCGAAGATATGCCTAATATCTTAGCTGCTGAGCTATCAAGTTTTCCTATAAAGCCTAATTCTTTCCCATTGATCTTTAGAACAAGCGCATTAGTGAAATTATTTATCGGTTTATTTTCAAAAATTATTTTATCCAGATTAAAATATTTAACTATGTTATTAAAAACACCTTTTAACAATAAAAACTCTTCCCTGCCCCCTGCTATACCCACAGCTAAAAATGGTTTTTCTGTTATGGTTTTTGCGCGAAAGTAAAGGTCGGCTATCTCAAAAAATTTACAGTTCTTTATCCCGCGATTAAAATTATATGCGAATACCTTTGACATCCCGGTTACAAGTGTCGGACGCATAACGTTCTCTTGAGAACGTAAAGGATTGGATATCTGAACAAACCGGCTATACCCCAACTCTTCCAACAGTTT
>Ga0265294_10011355_pt1 | contig 10021 bp, 10 predicted proteins | sample MunlanPumphouse3_FD_192504 | JGI IMG/M metagenome (GOLD analysis project Ga0265294, IMG submission 192504) | Groundwater microbial communities from a municipal landfill in Southern Ontario, Canada - Pumphouse #3 | ecosystem: Environmental > Aquatic > Deep subsurface > Groundwater | place...
CTTTTATACCCTACTATTTGTTTTATGATAATCTAATGAGACAGGCTTTATTATCGCTAACTTTATCACATAGCTCACTGTATTACAACAAATTATAGCAAAATTATCCTTAATTTTCTACAATCCGATTATCTTCTTCGGGCAGATATGAGACTTAAAAGAATTCTACTCAACTGACCTTTTGGGGAACATAATTGCAATACGGGTCCCTTTACCCGGTGTGCTCTCCATATCAATCCTCGCACGATGAAAACCAGCGATGTGTTTTACAATAGACAGTCCCAATCCCGTGCCCCCCGTCTGTTTGGAATGGCTTTTATCTACACGATAAAACCGTTCAAAGATCCTGTCGTGATGCTCTCCCGGGATTCCGATCCCCGTATCCTCTACGGAAAGAAGTGTTCCTTCACTCTCTTCAGAAATCCGAATACTTACCCTGCCATTCTCCCGGTTGTACTTGATTGCATTATCACAAAGGTTGGTGATAAGCTCCTCAAGAAGCGTCTCCACTCCCATAACTGTCTCGCCGCCACCCTGCACTTCTACCTTAATATTCTTTAGTGCAGCCAAGGGCGCAAGCTTTTCCTTTACTTTGTGAACTAACGATGTCATATCCACTTCTGTCATAGCAAATGGAACATTTTGCTCATCCAACTGCGACAAGCGTATGATATCCTCCACCAGGGTGATCAGCCCGGCAGATTCATTATAAATTTTCCCGGCAAATGCACCTATGTCCTCTTGCTCCACCATCCCGTTCTTCATAAGCTCTGCATAACCGGAAATGGCTGTAAGAGGTGTTTTCAATTCGTGTGAGACATTGGCTGTAAACTCTCTGCGAATTTGCTCCGCCTTCTGCTGCTCTGTAACATCTAAAATCAGTAAAATAGCACCTTTCTCTGTGCCTTCTTCTATGATGGGAGTCGCTCTGATCTGGTACTGTCTCTCTCCTTCCGCAATGAGTTCCTCAGTCGCTCCTCCGGTCAATGCGGTGTTGACCATTCTCTGCAGTGAAAGGCTGCGGTTTAGAACAGAAAGGTGTGTACCTTCTCTTCCTCTTTGTGATTCGAACTCCTGCTGCCCCGCTTCTCTTCCCAGAAAACGCAGCGCACTTTCATTTACGGACAGGATATTACCCATGTCATCCATTACCACCAGACCCTCTGCCAATTTTCCTGTAATCTCTTCAAACTCTCGTTTTTTGTACTGCAATTCTTTGATCTGATTCTCTATGGAGTCATTCTGGTGGTGAATACGAATCAGCAAGGGGGCAAGTTCATCATAGACTTCATTATCTATAGGATTTTCCAGATCGATTTCGTTAATAGGTCTTACGATGAGCCTGGTCAGATACCTGGCGAAGATCACTGCGATACATAGGATTACAAAGATGATCCCCAGCATCGTCGGCGCACTGCTGGCCAATGCCGCTGGTATGCTGTCCGTGGTGCTGGCCACTCGAAGAATATTGCCATCATCCAATCTCAGGGCAAAATAGTAGGTATAGCTGCCCACTGTTTCCGATAGGCGAACATCGTGACCTCTTCCCGAGGCAATTGCTTCCTCCACCTCAGGCCGGTTGCCGTGGTTTTCCATTGTCTCCGCCTCTGCCCTGTTATCAAAAAGGACCTCTCCCGCAGAGTCGATAAGCGTGATCCTGGATTCCCTATCAGCTCCTTTTATTTGAGTGAGATAGTCTACACCTTTTTCAGACACGCCTGTCTGCAGATATAATGCCTGGTTGCTCAGCTCCCTGTCCATGTCTTCCGTGAGCTGCTGGTACATGATCAGCGAAAGGGCGGTAACGGTAAGAACTACCGTCAAAATTGCCACCAACGACATGCTGATAAAGATTCGTTTTCTCATCTTTTTGCCTCTATCCTGTAACCGATACCTCTAACGGTCTCAATCATATCCCCGTAAGCGCCAAGCTTTGTCCGCAGACTGCTGACGTGTACATCTACCGTGCGGGTTTCTCCTCCATAATCATAGCCCCAGATCGCTTCTAAGATCTTGTCCCGGGATAGCACAATCCCTATATTATCCATCATATAGTGGAGGAGCTCAAACTCTTTCAATGTGAGAATGACCTCAGCTCCACCCGCAGCAACTCTGTGACTTCTGAGATCCAATTCAACCTCGCCGATGCGAATTTCCTCTTTCTGCCCTTTCGGCGAATACCTGCGAAGCACAGCCTTGACCCTGGACAGAAGCTCCATGACTCCAAAGGGTTTTGTAATATAGTCATCGGCCCCTAAATCCAGCCCTTGCACCTTGTCGTATTCGGCGCTCTTTGCTGTGAGCATGATAACAGGGATATCCTGGGTGTCTTTCTGCTTCTTCAGACGGGACAATATGGATATTCCGTCTTCTCCCGGCAACATGATGTCCAGCAAAACCAAAGTAGGCTTGCGGACTGCCATCTCTCGCATAAAAGTCTCTCCGTCGGCAAACCCTGCCGCCTCAAACCCGCCTGTCCGAAGTGCGTATACCACCAAATCTCTGATGTTGTCTTCATCTTCTACACAGTAAATCATATCCCGTCAACCTTTCCATTTTTACTATACCTGTACCAAACCCTTTATTTATTTCGGGGCCCCCGCAAAGCAAAGCTTGCTCCGACGACATGTCTGCCTGTAATAGAAAACTTCACCCATTCCGCAATATTTGTAGCGTGGTCCCCGATTCTCTCAAGGTACTTAGCGATCATCAAAAGATCCATGGCCTGCCCTCCGTTATCAGGATTCTGGAGAATCATTTGAAATAAATCATCCTTTACTATAACGAAAAGACCATCCACGATATCATCTGCCGCGATGACGGATTCCACCAGATCCAGATCCTTGCGAACGAAAGCATCGATACTGCCGGAAACCATTTTGATGGTTTCTTTCGCCATCTGGGGAATGGTCTCAAGTTTCTTAATGAATGGACCTTCGGACAGGTAGACGGCAATTTCAGAAATATCTGCAGCCTGGTCGCCGATGCGTTCCATATCCGTGATCATCTTCAACGCTGCGGATATAAGGCGCAAATCCTTGGCTACAGGCTGCTGCTGAAGTAGCAGCTTTAAGCAGAGGCTTTCGATTTCCTTTTCTTTTTCATCGACCTCCCGATCTCCTTGCATGACCTGCTTTGCCAGGTCTTTATCCTGCTCTATCAGAGCCTTGATCGCGTTGTTGATGGAGGTTTCAATCAAGGATCCCATCATGATCAGCTCAGTATTTAGCTGATCCAACTGTATATCAAACCGATTGCGCATCATCCAAACCTCCCTGTAATATAGTCCTCTGTTCTCTTGTCTTTTGGTATTGAGAATAAGCTCTCTGTATCTCCAAACTCCACCACTTCGCCCAAAAGGAAGAAGGCTGTATTGTCGGAAACCCTGGCAGCTTGCTGCATGTTATGGGTTACTATAATAATAGTATAGTCTTCTTTCAATTCCAGTACAAGGTCTTCGATCTTTGCTGTGGATATGGGATCCAGAGCACTTGTAGGCTCATCCATTAAAAGCACTTCCGGCTCCACAGCCAGTGCGCGAGCAATGCAGACCCTCTGCTGCTGACCGCCGGATATGCTGAGTGCACTCTTTTTGAGCCGGTCCTTTACTTCATCCCAAATAGCGGCATTTCGCAGAGACCTCTCTACGATTTCATCCAACTTCACCTTGGAGTGGATCCCGTGAGTCCTGGGGCCATAGGCAATATTGTCATAGATACTCATGGGAAAGGGATTCGGTCTCTGAAACACCATGCCTACCCGTTTGCGAAGCAGGTTTACGTCTGTACCCTTATATATATCCTCCCCGTCCAGCAGGACTTCCCCTGTGATCCGGCAACCTTCCACAAGGTCATTCATCCGGTTGAGCGTTTTTAGAAATGTGGATTTGCCACAGCCTGAAGGGCCGATGAATGCGGTGATCTCCCTTTCAGGAATGACCATATTGACCTTTGTCAGTGCCTGAAAATCACCGTAAAATAAATCTAAATTCCTTATCTTAACTTTTTCTTTGTTCATGCTTTTGTCACCTTCTTTGCAATTGCTGCGGAGAGTGTATTAATCAGTAGTACGATTGCCAGCAAGACCACTGCTGTGGCGTAGGCCTGGTCCGTATTAAAACCTTCGCTTGACAGCAGATACATGTGGACGGAGAGTGTACGGGTGGAAGAAAAAACAGTTTCCGGTATCCGTGCAACGGTTCCCGCTGTGTAAATCAGCGCAGCGGTCTCTCCTACTATGCGACCGATGGCTAAAATGACACCTGCCAGTATTCCCGGTACCGCGGAAGGAAGAACGATTTTACCCACCGTCCGCAGTCTGCCTGCGCCGATACCAAAGCTGGCTTCCCGATAACTGTCAGGCACAGCCCTCAACGCTTCTTCTGATGTTCTCATAACCAGCGGAAGGATCATGATGGACAAGGTAGCACTGCCGGCGATGAGGGAGTAACCCAATCCCAAATATGTCACGAAGAACAACATCCCGAAAAGGCCGTACACGATGGATGGAATCCCGGCCAGGGTTTCCGTGGTCAGGCGGATGGCTTCTACCAGCTTATTTCCCCTCTTGGCATACTCTACTAGATAAATTGCAGTAAAAATCCCGAAAGGAACCGCAATCAATAGGGACAGAGTGGTCATGACTATCGTATTGATGATAGCCGGGAACATGGAAACATTATCAGACGTATATTTTAAGGCAAAAAGAGAGGGTGTGAGGTAGGGAACACCTTTTACTAAAATATATCCGATGAGGAAAAAGAGCACTCCTAAAGTAATGGCCGTAGCCGCATATACAAGAGCTCTCAACATAATAGATGACATCTTTCCACTCATAGACTCGTCCTCCTTTTCAAGAAGGAGAAGGTCAGGTTGATGATCAAAATGAACACAAAGAGAACCACACCTGTAGCGATGAGGGCGCCTCTGTGCAACTCTGCCGCATAACCCATTTCGATTACGATGTTGGCCGTCATGGTCCGAACCCCTTTCAGGATGCCCACAGGCATTCGCGGCTGGTTTCCTGCAACCATGATCACTGCCATAGTCTCTCCGATAGCTCGCCCTACTCCCAAAACCACAGCAGCCACTACTCCTGATTTGGCAGCGGGAAGTACTGTGGCGAATATGGCTCTTTCATGGGTAGCTCCCAGAGCCAGGGATCCTTCATAATAATGGTCTGGCACTGCCCGTATGGCCGATTCACTGACACCGATTATGGTAGGCAGAATCATGACGCCCAGCAGGAGGGAAGCGGTGAGCATGCTGTTCCCGTCTCCGCCGAATAGGTCTCGGGTCAAAGGAACCAATACAACCAACCCGAAAAAGCCATAGATGACGGAGGGAATTCCGGCAAGCAGCTCTACGCTGGGTTTTAAATAACGGTAAATCATCTTCGGGCAGTAATACGCCAGGAATACTGCCGTCAGAATACCGATGGGGACTCCGACGATGATGGCTCCCAGAGTCACGCTGACGCTTCCTGCAATCATGGGCAGTATGCCGAAGGAAGGAGGTTCGTTGCCCGGCGTCCATTGCCGGCCGGTTAAAAAATCGAACAGGCCAATTTCCTTCATCGCCGGGATCCCATTGGCAAAGAGAAAAACACAGATAAGCAGAACCGCAAAGATGCTTGCAAGAGCGGCTAGCATAAAAATGTTTTTCATTACTGCTTCTTTCATGTACTTCATATCATTCTCCAAAATGTTGTGACAGGACAGGGACCTTGTCACAACGTTGTACGAACTTTCGTACCCGCATTTGTTTATTTATTAAAGTGCATCCCAGGTTGTAGTCTCACCTATGAATATGGATGTGGCTATATCTGAAGCGATGTTGTCTACGGGGTTGTCGTTGTTCACTACTACTGCGATTCCATCCATTGCGATTACCACGGGGGTCAGTTCAGCCAGTTCGCTGTCCTTCAGCCCACGGCTGGCCATGCCGATGTCGCATGTACCATCTATTGCAGCTGTCATTCCGGCGGAGGAATCACTGGTTTGAATTTCGATGTCCGCAGCGCTGTTTATCTGCAAATATCCTTCAACCAGCTTTTCCATTACCGGTGAAACAGAGGAGGAGCCTGCAACAACTAACTTTCCGGAAGGCATTGACCCACTGAAACTGGCTGCGCTGTCATCAACTGCGATGTAGCCGTCATTAACGATGGCTTGCCCTTCGGCGCTCAATATATAGTCAATGAAGTCTTGTGCTAATACAGAAGGTGCTCCCTTTGTTGCGATATTGAAAGGTCTGGCAACGGGATAAGATCCGTTATTGATGTTCTCAGAAGAAGCTTCAACACCGTCAATCTTAACTGCTTTCACATTGTCGTTCAAAGATCCCAGAGAAATGTAGCCGATTGCGTAAGTGTTACCTGCAACGTTGGTCATGACAACATCTGTCTTGTTTGCGATAACAGCTTCTACGGTGGTGCGATCTACTTTATTCCCATTGGCGTCTTTCTCTTCGATTCCCATGAGCTCAACGAAAGCGCCTCTGGTTCCGGAGCCGTCTTCACGGGATACTACGGTGATTTCCGAAGAAGTGTCAAATCCATCAGCGTTTCCGCCATTTCCGCCGCATCCGGCCAGTGCTACAACGAGTGCAAGCCCCAGGACCAGACTAATAATCAATCTGTATGTTTTTTTCATTTCTTTTCTCCTTTTATAATCCAATTTAATCTTTCGTTCTTAGGATACTCAAGAAATGTAAAATCTACTATCAGACCATTGTAAAATCTATGTAAAAGATGCGAAAGCCCCGTGGGGCGCAGGGGCACAGGTATTTTTTTCGATTTTGTAGAAGATCCTTTTATTGGCCCTTTTGTAGAACTTCACCCCAGTGTGCAAAAAATCCAGTTGTACCGACATTCCGGCTAAACTGGCCCCTGGGTGAGCAAAAAAGTAAGTTGTACGTAAATTACTGCCAAATCCGCCTCCGGGTGAGCAAAAAATCAAGTTGTACGCCTGACTTAGAGGAAATGCCCAAATAAATCAACGTACAACTTGAAAATTTGCACAGAAATGGACAATCAGATTAACAAATCAACGTACAACTTGAAAATTTGCTCACTTCGGTATCCGAATCCGTTTTTCCTTCCGTAGGAGCCAGAAGTTGATTAGCACAAGACAGGTCGCTCCAATGGCAACAACGACGAAGGCTCTTTCAAGTCCGAAAGACTCGCCGATGGCTCCTACCAGAGGAAAGACCCAGAGCATATAAAAACTAAAAGCCATGCTGGATACTGACAATAAAGTAGCTCTTTTGGCACTGGGAATCAGCCTGTTTATGTAGTCGAAATAGATGACATATGTAAGGCTGTCGAAGAAACCGATACATATAAAGGAGATTACGGCAGTGCGAAAGCTTACCATACCCCATGTGATCAACATAAAGGCAATGGGTAGAAAGAGCAGAAGCAATCGCTCTTTGAAACGCCTTTCGATGCGGCTGGCGCTAAACCCGCCCAAAGCACCAAACACACAGGATATTGCAGCAATCCAGCCGAAGGCCTGCTCATCTACTCCATTTTCTTTGCAGTAGATCTGCATATAATAGAAGATTACCACTGTAAATACCGTCATGCCGTTGAGGAGCAGGATGAGATAGACCAGCCGCCTGTTTCCTTTTACTATGGAAAAGCTGTCAACAAACTGCGCCTTAATCCGCTGTCGGATTTTCAGTACCTGCTTCTCCTCTCTCCCGATGGTAGTTTCAGTGAAGAAGAGTGCCACCGACAAGGACAGCAATACGATGCCGATCTGGCCCATATACAGTGTTGTGTAACTTTGAATAGCAATCCAGCCTCCGAAAATCAGTCCAAGGGCTTGTGCAATTTGATAGAGCACTTCGTTCCACCCGTTGACCTTCATATAGCGACTCTCTTCCCCGTTCTCCAACAAGGAATCGTACACCAACGCATCTCCGGAACCCGATTCCAGATTGTAACCGATGGCGCAAAGTACGAAAGCCAAGAGGTAATGCGTGAAACAGGTCCCGAAAAAGACCAACAGTAAATCCCCGATCAAAAATAATCGACCCAGCATCCGGCTGAATTTTCTGCCATAAAGATCAGCTACCGCTCCCGTAGGCGTTTCCATGATAAAGGAAGTAACGTGAAAAACTCCTTCCAAAATGCCCAGCTGCAGCAGAGTCATCCCCTTCGATGCCAGATAGATGAGCCAAAACCCCTGAGTCAAGCTAATGCACATGATAAAGGTGTAAAGGTAGTTTACCTTGATATTTCTCTTATATAAATTTTTAGTAAAAAATAATCCCATATTGTTTCACTTTCCTTAAGCTTTCTGCCATGGTAATTATACACTGCCTAAAAGAGTAGTCAATCCTATGTTCACCTTCTGGGATGTTGACGACCATTTCTCCCTTATGGGTATTCTCCGAAAGGATGAAAACCTTTAACCCCTCTCAATTATAGTATTCAATGAAAACCTCGGATTTCTTTTCATTGAAATAAACAAAATCTCCCTCCGGATAATGCCAGATCGATATCAGTACACTTGGTTGTCTTATGCCATTGTTGTCTTTATAATCGCTGTATATTGCTGACCATTCAGCCCCCCGAACTGTCCCGTCCATATCAACAGATGTTCTGTCTGAAGTCCGAAAGGATACCACCTCACCCGTTTCATTGAAAGTAAAAACACCGCTTGCAGAAATGTTATTATAAGAAATCGTCGCCCTTGCATGGGTGTCGTCTATATCTTCCCAGGATATATAGTTCTGCAAAGCCACACTGGGAACAAGAAAGCATTCGGCAAGAACCGTGACTAAGCATGATTTGTTCATGTCCGTGCCTTGCTGGTCAAATAGGGTAATGACTTTTCCAAGTGTACCTTTCATGCTTCCAGATCCGTTTTCATAGGAATCAAACCCTTCAAAGGGCACACCATATACCCTTGAATCAATATAGGCGAAGCGTTCCGGCTTTTCCACAAAATTGTACTGAACATAATTAATTTTAATTGTTTTGTCGTCAGACATTTTGAAGTTTACATCGCGGAAGGAAGCCCGCGCATAAGACATTTTGGGTGTTCCGAGATAACCGCAGGATTTGAAAAAGCGCTGCACCGGCGTGGGCAATCCGAGTAAATTTTCCTCTGAAAAAACATCCTCTTGCTTTTGCACACTTGCTATTTTGGCATCGACACTGTTTTGAAAATCATATTTTGTTATTGAAGCGGGCAACTGAAAAAAGACAAAAACAACTGCCACAAATACAAGTAGACCAATGAATATCCACATAAACCGTTTACTCCTTTTCTTCATCATTCTCTAACCTCGCAATATTTTCCATGTTTTTCTCTAATCTCGTTATCCCGCGAACTAATTCATGAAGTTCAGACGGTTGAAAACCTGCAAACAGCCGTTCGAGAAAGTCTATTTCCTTTCTTTCCCGTTGCTTCAGATAATCTAGACATTTTTCAGTCATCTCAATTCTTTGTGCTCTCGCGTCATTTGGATCGTTTTGAATTTTTACAAACCCCAAGTTTTCAAGCTTTACCAGCATCTTTTTTACATTCTGCCTTGAGTTTCCTATGATTATCGCCACCTCGCTGATGGATGGGCTGCTGTTCCGGCAGTTGTGGATACCGGCCAATAACAACCATTGTTTTACAGTTAGGTTTCTGTCAAGGCGGTCTCCTAAAATCTGCAGTCTATTCGATAATGTAAAAATTGAACCAAATATAAACGCCTTATCCTTTAAACTATCCATGTGATCTCCTCCCAAACAACAATAGGTAACCAGTTGCGCAATTATTATACGTAACCTGTTACCCATTTGTCAATGGCTTTGAACACTTATATGAATTTCTTACTTTCCGACTTATAGTATTCTTCCACTAAATGTGCAAATATTGCGGTTGTGGTCAACTCCTGTAACAGTTCAGCCCTTAATTCGCAGCAAAGTGAGCAAAATTTGCGGTTGTATGCAGATTGTAAGGAAGTTTATGTAATATGTTTGCATATAAACAAAAATTTTGCTCAGATTTGCTCAAATA
>Ga0265294_10011358_pt1 | contig 10018 bp, 8 predicted proteins | sample MunlanPumphouse3_FD_192504 | JGI IMG/M metagenome (GOLD analysis project Ga0265294, IMG submission 192504) | Groundwater microbial communities from a municipal landfill in Southern Ontario, Canada - Pumphouse #3 | ecosystem: Environmental > Aquatic > Deep subsurface > Groundwater | place...
CTGTCGGTCATCGTTCTGAGATCGTTCGTTCCCATCTGCTCGATGCCGCCACCGGTCATCTGGTTTAGCATTTCAAATAACTCAGGTATACTCTTGTCTTGCCCCATTATGTCTCGCAGATTTGCTGCCAGGCCAGTTCCGCCTGACATCTGCCTGGCCCATGAAGCCGAACCCTGCTCTGTGTCGACATCTGGCCTTAATACGCCGTGCCTATAAAGCGACGATGCAACATCGGCAACCTCTCTGCGATTGAGCCCATGGCCGAACGCAGCGTTATACACTCCATTGTTATACATGGAGTTTTGGATGTGGGTCATGATGTCGCCTATCTGCGACGAACCAAGGCCAAGGTGACGCGTACCGTAGAACAAAGATTCGCCCATCTGGTAACCGGAGGCGCCAGCAATATTATCAATGACATTATCCATGCCAGACATTCTCAAAATGCCCTGAAACATGGGGTGATTTGCTATGCCAGAAGCCTTGGTGGCCAGTGATTCTGCTGTTGCGTAATCAGCAGGAGACGGTCCGCCTATTCGGTTCTGGCTCGCAGCGATTGCCTGTGCGATCTGGGCTCTCATCATACTTGCATCCAAGCCAACAGCGTGTTGCTGTATGTCCTGGAGCATCAGCTGGTTGGCCTTGTGCAGGCCCAGCATGGCTGGATCGTGGGATGGTGCTGTGAAGAATTCAGGAAATGACGAGCCCAGAAGTTGCGAAGCGATGGGGCCAATGGTGTTCCCGAGCATCTGCATCATCGTGTTGCCACCGAAGCCTCCCCACTGCACACTCTGAGAGGCTGGCGATTGCGTTACGCCATACATGGTGCCAAATCCAACATTGCCTCCCGAAAGATACGCATTCTGGCTGATATTCTGAGGGTAAAGCGGCTGGCGCCAAGGTCCACCGGCTTCAAAGTAGTGTGCATAAGTCATGGTCAGTATCCAAGCAAATGCGCGGCGAGCGCATCGCAATCATTCAGTATTTCTGGGTCGTCAAGACTGCCATATGTATTTTCCCAATTCTCAACATCTTTCTGCATCTCAGCCGCCTCATGCTCTTCTATCGCGCGATCCCAATCAATCCATGGCCTGAAGTCGCCAGCAAGTTGCAACATCGCCCTGTCTGAGCTTTTCTTGTGTGTCTTGAATATGACACTGTCGCTATCTCCTGGAACAAACCTTGTTGATAACAATGCCTCGCGAAGCACATTTATCTCATGCATCTTCATGTCGAATTCGCGAGATAGCTGATTAAGCACGATCCTTTCTCGCATCTTCGCCATATAGTCCCACGGCAAAAATGGCTTCAGCAAGCCTCGTATCAGGGCGACACCCATCATTGCTGTGGTGGGGTCGCCAAGGTAAAATCCGGATTGCCGCTTTTTGCAGTAAGTATGTTGGTTATCGCCAAAAACTCGCCATATCTACTATAAAGAGCACTTGATAGCGCTGAGTTCATGCCGCTGACTATTTTCCGATACGCCCTACCCATAGGCGTTGCCATCTCGATCTTCATGTACGTTTCCATTGCGTCAAACTTGTCGCTGCTTACAGGGGGATAAGTATCAGGAGTTACTTCAGGGTAATCGATAGTCTTGGATTTGTGGCCAGCCTTGAATTCGAGCCTCATAAGGGACGCTGCCATGCACCACTTGGTGCACAACAGATGGATAGCCTTCTCGTCATTCATGTGCCATGAAAACGCCTTACGAAGTTGCTCTTGCAGCATATCGTCTTCACACGGCTTGCGTGACCTGAACCAGGCCACAACCTTACCCCCCCATATCTCATACTTCTTGATAAAACGCGAATCATCAGGGAAGCATGCAGCCCTGAAGAAGTCCTCCATGTCCTGCGGCGTGGGCTCAAACTGTGGCTTTTTACCAACCTTGTGACCACACACCTCGCACGTCACTTCGCTTTTATTGGCAGCGGCCTCTTCGTCTGACTCGACAGGAGACTGTTCCTGTGCTTTTTCGCTATCAGGCTCTAGTTCGGCCTTCTTAAGCGATGCGTCCTTAAGAAGCCTGTTCTTTTCTTCCTCGATTATCCTATTCGCATCCTCTGGCAACACGGGCTCTTGGGGGTCTCCATCTCCAATCAAGCCGCTTGCCACATCTTCAGGCAATTTCTGTCCGGGCTTGAATGGCAATCCATTTCGTTCGACTTCCATGCTCATGCTCTTCGCTCCTTTGTCACTTTAAGGGGTCAACCAAGTAACCGTTTTGTAACGACGTCAGCTCTATATCAGGGGCTTTCGTGTCGCCTCGGGGCCACGCCTTGCCCTGCATGGTAACGAGGTCGACGTTATTGCCTGCGTTTATCCTGCCATATGATTCGCTGCCTGTCCACACTTCATATCCTGGCCACGGCATAGTATGGGCACCAGCGAACGTCACCGTATTCTCAACCCACGGCTGCCCCCCGTTCGACTTGAACGAATGCTGCCATAGCGTTTCGTACAGGCGCACGTCTTCGGTCTGATAAGTTTGGCTGTTATTGAAAGAGAACTGGATGCTGTCGATAAAACGATCGTTGCCAATGCTAGTATTGGCGTCGGCATAGATGGCCTGCTGCCAATCCGGTATTTTATTGCGAATTATGGCGTCCTTCCGCGACCGAGCCTTTTCCTGTATGTTTGAAACCCTCTCGCGAATGTCGCCAGGCTGTGCGTTCTTCTCGTTCCGCGCTGCAATCACACCAGATACCGTAACCGAACCATCAATCAGAAGTGACGACGGCGCGTTGCCGCTTCCGACTACGCTGACGGCCCCAGGCGATACCACCATACGCGTACCGTCGATGTCGGACACAACCTCAGTACCAGAATGCTTGAAGACCGAGACGTTTTCTGGACTGGTCATGCCGCCCAATTCTGCGCCGACGATGCTGGTGAAGCCCAGAGAACTTATGGCGTTGATGTCGCTGCCTACCAGCAACACCTCACCCTTGCCAGCGTCAGCGTCAATGGACACCTTGCCGCCCGACATACTTCTAATGTACGCATTTTTTGCCCATACAGCCGTTGACGCCGACTGCGACTTTATAACAACACCAGAAGATACCGACTCGTCGCCTTGGCCGCTGAAGTCGAAATGGTCTGACTTGGCCCTGTTCTCTATCAAGGTGCCACCCGTGCCGCTGTTGCCGCTGAGCATGTGAAGGTTCTTTTCGGCCTTGATGCGAACATTGCCGTTGCTGCTAGAAATATCGGTGTTCCTGCCTGATCTGGCAACCAGATCATGCGGAGCCAATGCCACAAAACGCCTGCCTGGCCGCATGATAACATCACCAGGACAAGTTATGGTTATGTTGCCGCCTGACATACTGATGCTACTGCCATACCCATCGCTCAAGACTATGCCACCGTCGTCGAGCATGTGTACGGACGAGGTGCTTTTGTAATACTTCACTCCCTTGCGCCTGTAGTCAACATCAACCACATCGCTGTCCGGCAGATCGGCTGAGAATTTGTCGCTCAGAGGCGATATTGGCATTACACCGCTGGATCCACCAACATAGCATTCGCTATCGTTTGGTATACGCCAGTCTTTTTCTTTGTCGCGGATATGCTGGACGCCCGAGACGCCCTTTAGCCATGCCCTGTTGTCTGGGGCTATGCATGGCCTGGCCATTGCCTCCTCGGTGCCCCAGTCGTATTCGACCTGGTCGTCCTCGAACTGAGGCTTTTGGCCGTAATCACAGTCGCCATCAGTGTCGCCCTGCGGGTCATAGGGCTCCCTGAGCTTCTGAGGCGTAGGGATCATGTTGGTTTTCTCGATCAACAGGCCCTTTGCCGTCCTGATAGCAACGAACCCGTTTTCTGCTACATGCGCCTCCATCAGGCCTGGCCAGTTCCGAGGCGTACCGAGATAGTCATTGCTGTTTGGCATTGAGACCCAATGATGCCACAGGTCTCCAAGATACCCACCAAGCGTCATCGCCCTGAAGATTCCACGCTGCTTCCACTCTGGCTCATACATCGCATGATCATTTGCCTTGTCGATATCGATCTCAGATGAATGCTCGGCAAACGCCATCGTATTTGGATTGCTCTGCCCCAATCCTTCCCACAGAAACGGAGTCATGTACGATTCGCTGCTGCCCTCGCCCTGGTCGCAGTATTGCAGTTCTTCGGTGGTCTGTGTCTCATTGATAATCGTATTGGCCGTAACACGCACGGTATCGTCTATCGCACTGGCAATTACTTCAGCACAGCCAGCTTTTAGCGAAGCCAACATCTTGCCAACGGCAATGCCGACGCCAAGCTCGTTTTGGACGCCCCAGTCGCCGCCAAGCACATCCCACGGCCTGCCAGCATTGAACATTTTGCCGAAATTCGTCTGGCCAGACTGGGCCATGGCGATCTGGTCTTTAACCCACAGAACATGCGACGTCTCGCCGCTTGGAAGGCCAGCAGGCGTGCCTTGCGTATTGATCGCGCCAAGCATTGATATGGCTGGGCCATCGTGGGGAGGGGCGGCGCCAAGAATCAATCCATGCCCACTCATGGCCGAAGGAAACCACACGAGCACGTACGTTCCCACCTGGTATGCAGAATACGACCTGGCGCCAAGTGGGTTTGCAGCACTTGCAAGATCTGTGGCGTACCTGTCTGGATAGCCAGAAGCAGTGACCACATACACGTATGTTCCAGCAGAGTAATCTTTAATACGCGCCGGAACGACATCCATTTGTCCGCTTAATGAAGACTGGCTATCTATCTCGCCAAGACCTAAGTCGGTTTCAGACCCGAGCTGCGATTGATTTGAATGAACCCCCCTTGTGCGCCTATATTCATAGTCTGCCATGCGCCGTCCTTTCCCGTCCCATCCCTAAAAACACTGGCCATCGCTCGACAAATCAAGCAGATGGCCAGCACACAGGCATCATCGCGATCACAAAGGTATTACGTCAGGCAGCGGCCGTGTTGGAGCCACTCTCGTTCCAGTCAAGCGTAACAAACTGCATGTTCATGCTCTGTCTGATAATCGGGCTTTCGCCGCCTGCACCAAGGCTCATGCCACCCATCAGAACACCGCCTACGTTCAGGTCGACGCTGTTGTTGAACGTTCTGGTCTGCCCCATCACGTCGGCACTGCATCCAACGCTTGCCTCCATCATGAGATTGTTCTCGGCAACTCGGCATGCATCGGAATATCGCTGATAGAACGCGTTGCTCAGGGTGCTTGGGCCAACGACCTTGGAGATAGCGCCCTGGCCAGCCGCGTGCCCGGTAATCATGTACGTAGTGCCATCGCCGCCATCCAACTCCCAGATGCGGACAATTTGCTGGTTGTAAGAGACCTGGATATTCTCAAACGTAAGACCAGACCTGAACCCAGCAAACACCAGCTTCGTTCGAGTGCCGTCGAAGCCGCCGCCGAAGACTGCGCGTTTTTGGAATACGCTACTCATGTTAGGTTCCTCATTTACCTGTCTTCACTGTAACATAAAAAGTCGACAACAGCAACTCGTGCCTGACTTAGAGGCCATATCTATTATCTGGCGAGAAACGTCGTCCTTGCGCCCCGTAGGAATCCTCAACATGCTTCACGGGGCTGGTCTTTGGCGGATTGGCCTTATCCCCATCTGGTGCATTTGGCGAAGACTTAGATTTATCCACGATCTCTCGCTTGTCGACGTTGTCGCTTCCACTGTCTAGATTGGACGATTCGGTCTCTGTCGAAGGCCCATCTGGTGCATTTGGCGAAGACTTAGATTCATCCATGATATCTCGCCACTTGTCGAAGTTGTCGCTTATACTGTCTAGATTGGACGATTCGGTCTCTGTCTCAGGCCCATCATCTATACGGGTGGCAGCATCGTATCCGGCACGCCCGCCACGATATGCACCATAGCCAGCACCGCCAAGCAGTCCGAGCAATGCCAGGTTCCTGGCGCGGTTGCTCTTCTTGCCATCTTCATCTTCGTCATCGTCAGTTATCTTGCCAGCAAGATAACCAAGGCCAGCGAGTGGCAATCCTGGCAGGGCTGCTCCTCTAAGAGCACCCATTCCGCCACCTGCCGCCGCCGAAAGCCACGGTGAAGCCTTGGGCGCTTCATCTGCCGAAGACTTTCGCATCCAGTTTTTGCCGCCAACAGCAAGATCAATCAGTTCCATGTTCAAGCCCTTTGTATCAGCTCAATTGCAAGGTCATTTTCAAACGGCCAAGACCAAATGGCATCCACAGCTCCACCGCTACCGCCACCTCATCCTTTAGTATCAGATCCTGCTCTGGACCGCTTACGATCCGACACAGATCGCCATCGGGGCCAGGCACCAATTGAGGTCCAAGGTTTGGCGTTGCGGTTGAACTTGCGAAGTAATCGGCAGTGGACCGGATTTCGTTTCTTATGGCACTGAGCAGACGGTCGTTTATGACTGTCGACCCCATCATGCCTTTGAACCTGTTGTTAAAAGCAAACGACAGAGAGTCCGCGTTGCTTACTCTGATATCCTGGCTGACGCTGATGTCGGACGTGTCGGTGGTAACAGCCATTCGCGTGTAGATTGCGCCATCATCGTCCTGTGTCACAACCCACGTGCCGTCGCGTGCCATGATGTCTAGATGCTGCTCTTGCATATCAACAGTGCTTCGCCTGGTGCTGCCAAAACCAACCAATGCAACCCTGGTTAGCGGCTGATGCGGCGCAAGTGCCGACTTCAGGCCAGCCAGGCCAGCACACAGATAGAAGCCCTTGACTGGCGTCCCATCGCTCAGTTCCACAATGTCTGGGTATATGTGGCGCACTCGCATGTTGCTAAACCGCCGAGACTTTGATGCGTAATTCTCTGCCTGCTCCTGCGAAGACTTCGTATGCCACACCTCTGCCTTCATTGGCGTGTTTATCGGCGCAGAAGGCCCACTCGTAAGTATCAGCATGTCCTCTGATACCACCTGGTCCACCACATAAGTGGAGTAGTTGTTATCTGCGACATAATTGATGCGAAGAATGTCTCCTGGAACAACGCCATCAGTAATGAATTGAGCGTCGTCGGCTATGACCTTTCGATACGACGACGAACCGTCCGGGTATGCATGAATGGTCGCCATCAGGGTGCCGCCGCTAGACGTCTGAGTTGCCACCGCATCGTTGACAGGACATTCGCTGTTCTGCCACACAAGGCGATATCTGCCTCGCAATGGGTCGCTTTGTGCGTACACATGTGCTGTTACCAGATCTTGTATGGCAGGATCCTGCGTCAGCGGCACAATGCTATACGACACGGAAAGATCTTGGATCTTGGTAAGAGCTGCGGAGTATCCCTCGACGTCATCGCTGCTGACGGCTATGCATCCTACCGGCACGCCTTGCGAGTTCTGAAGTGCCTTGTAGACCGCAAGCGACAATGGGTTGTCAGCCACGGCTGGCCCGAGAGCCGCCAATGCAGCCTCTGCGGTGGCGAATTCAGATCGGCCCATAGCGTATGACACCATCATTGCCCGGTAGTTGATATACACTTCGCCGCCTTCGACAGGAAGCGGAAGTGGTATGCCACCAGAGGTCCATGATGGCTCGTACGCAGAGATCTCACCGTTGATCTTTAGGTACGAATTATCCTGCTCGTAATCACTCGCACCCAAGACGATGTTGCTCTTGACGAACAGCTTTAGGCTGACTTCGACAGGATGATTCTCGCCTCTGATAGCAGCCGGAAGCGCTCTTCGAAGAATCAGCGTGTTGGCCGCGCCGTTGGCAGCGGCGGTGCATTCCAGCGTATACACATCGCCTGGGCATGGTACCGTGGCAAATTTGATGCGAGCACCAAAGTTGCCAATTACATGCTCTGAGTCGATGGCCACTGTGTGTGGGCCTGAACTGTCGGAATTGTCGGCTGCAGTTGCCGTTATCACCGCTGCGGTCTTGCCTGGCAGAATTGCCAATACTCTGATGATATACGTCTTGTCCGACGCCGCCACGAACGTTCCATGCCCGGTAACTACGGGCTGTTCGTATGTCTGCGAGAAATTGACAACTACCTGATCGTTAATGGCAATGGTAGATGTGCCGGTGACTGTCAGGGCTAGTGACGCGCCGAATTTGCCAAACACAACCTGCTCGCCGCTCGTTTCGAATTGAATCTGGGCCACATCGTCGCTACCCGATGCCGATACAACCCTGAATCTGGCGGTTGAGATATCAGTCCCAACCATCGCCTTGGTGCAAATGAAGGTATAGGCTTCCTCACTGCGCCCATAGGCCAGAGCGTCGAACGATGCATGCGATGGCGTAATCGTCACTTCGTTCATGCCCACCTTGTCGCCAACGGATGATGCCCCATCCGTGGTCTGCTGGTTGTGGGCGTCAGCATCTGCTGTTGCCCCAATCACAGATGGCAATCGATCGTAGCCAAACCCTGCAATCTCAGTCCACAGCTCATGCACGTTTCCAGTGCCATCTTTGCCAGCAAGCCACACTACGTCGCCAATTGCAACGTCACGATCATTGAATTCCGCGCTCCTGTTGACCCCGTTGGCCGTCTTCCATACAAGATTCGCACAGGTGAGTCTGTTGTCGAATCCAGTGACAGGCGCAATCAGAGAACCTTCATCGGACATGTCTTCGAAATACTTCAGCAATGCATTGTCGACATGCACTTTTGTATAACTCTGGTCGACAACAGCGCCAGCTGGTTTTCCGGGCCATTCATGAAATGTATCGAGGCTCGGATCATAGTTGCCAAGCAGACCCGTGGCCTTTTCGCCAGCATCATCGTACCGGCACAGGTGGAAATGCGGCCCAACGACCATCGCACGCAAGTTGCTCGTCAACTCCGATGGAGTACGAGTGAAGACCTGGTGGAGTTCGAACACAGGAACTGTATTTCTGATCATTATGGTCTCTCCGAAGTTTTTACCATGCTTTTTATTCTAACCGATCTTCGACAGGCACGCCACCTTAGCCAAAGCGCATGTCTGTTCTTATGTCAGACAGTACAGGCTGTTGCTCAGACAACTCCTGAGTAACTTGCCATTGAATCGCGATCGTGAGGGGTACGCCCCAGACACCCTTCTTTTCCTTGAGCCTCACTGGTGGACCGACGCCAGCAGGCGACAGCTTGCCTATGCCGTGCTCTTGGCAGATAGGGCGCGAGAATGCGGCATAAAAGAGCATTGCTTCCCACGCTATCGAGTTAGCCTCGTTTGGGTCTGGCGAGACGGCCCATAATACCACCCTGCCAATCACCATGTAGGCTATCCTCTCGGGCGACTCGATTGTTTCTTCAACCGGATCTATGGTGCCATCGATGTTCAGCCCAGCCATTGTCGTGCCTTGCGATCGAACGAGAAGCATCGGCATCATGCCTTCATCTTGTGGCTTCCAATCCTCAGCACGAATAATGCGAATCTTTGACTTGGCAACATCGCTTGACCAAAGAAGCGGTGGGTTACGGTACCTCATGCGATGGGTGGCAAAATTGTCAGAGGACATGAACATCTGCCGGAGGGTTTCCAGGAATATCATAGAAAGAACATCGCTCGACAAGCCTTCGCTTGCTATAGCGCTGCTGCGTTCTGGGTCTCTAACTCTTTCGTCAATACTCATCCCGCTGGTTTCCTAAATGTAGCTACCTGTTTATGCCCGATAAAGAATCAGTTATCCAACCCCAGTTCGGCTCCCAGTCCATCAACGATACAGACTCGACTATGCTTTGCCCTCTGATGTCATGATTCGATTCTGGCGAACCAGATTCGATCTTTGGCTCAGGCGACTGCAATTGTTGTTTCTGGTTATTCGTCCGGTGTCCGTAACTCATAGGTGATATCCGTAGTTGGGAGCTTCTCCATCATGAAACTTAATATTATGGGGACGCCTCTCACCTGTACTGTCGTGTTGATCTGGCTTTGTATTGCATACCTTACGCCACTGCTCTTGGCCACCCAAATATCTCTGGGCTTGAGCAATGGAAACGCAATCGCCTTGACCGAGGTACCAACGACAGAGTCTACTCCTGTTAGCTCGCCTTCGCGTTCTGCCAACTGTTGCGATGGCGCCAATACGGGCAGCGG
>Ga0265294_10011359_pt1 | contig 10017 bp, 3 predicted proteins | sample MunlanPumphouse3_FD_192504 | JGI IMG/M metagenome (GOLD analysis project Ga0265294, IMG submission 192504) | Groundwater microbial communities from a municipal landfill in Southern Ontario, Canada - Pumphouse #3 | ecosystem: Environmental > Aquatic > Deep subsurface > Groundwater | place...
TCGCGTTGCCTACGAACGCCGCAACCGCGATCTGGACCCTCAGCTGGTCTGGCGGGGAAAGGACGAACAGGACTGGTCGGATCTGGTGGTCCAGGCGCCGCCGCTCTACATCCAGGAGAAGGTTCATCCCAAGGTGCTGATCGACGATCTGCGCAGGCAGACCGAGGCCCAGGAAAAGGCCGGGATACCCGAACAGATGGATCTGTTTTCCGACTTCAACGGCCTGCCCGACAAGGCCAGGGCAACCGAATTCTATCAGCACGACGCCAACTGGACCAACCGTATGATTCTGGGCGACAGCCTTCAGGTCATGGCGTCTTTGGCCGAACGGGAAGGTCTTCGCGGAAAGGTGCAGTGTATCTATATTGATCCGCCTTATGGGATCAAGTTCAACTCGAATTTTCAGTGGTCTACGACGAGCCGGGATGTCAAGGATGGGAAAGTCGACCATATCACGCGGGAACCGGAACAGGTCAAGGCGTTCCGGGATACTTGGCGGGATGGAATACATTCGTATTTGACGTATTTGCGGGATCGGCTGACTGTAGCGCGGGATTTATTGACCGAGAGCGGGTCGATTTTTGTGCAGATTGGGGATGAGAATGTGCATCGGGTTAGAGCTTTGATGGATGAAGTTTTTGGTGATTTGAACTTTCTCTCACTGATTAGTTTTCAGACATCTACAGGGAGGACATCTGCAACCTTGGACACCGTTAGTGATTATCTTTTATGGTATGCTAAAAAGACTGATGTTGTAAAATTTAGACAATTATATGCGGGAGAAATATCATTTAAGGCGGTTGGCAAAGATATTATTGGAGAATACGAGTTAGGGGACCTCACCTCGCAACATCCAAGTGATACGAGGGGTGTTGACATAGAATTTCGTGGAGAAAATTTTAAACCTTCAAGCACTCGACAATGGGGATTTGATCCAAGAAACATTGTTCGCCTTGAACGAGCTGACAGGATTGTCCGGTATAGTGCTAAGCAAATAAGGTGGAAGAAATATCTTTCTGAAAGAGCGAGAGGAAAACACAACAACATATGGTCTGACACTCAATTCGGTGCTTTTGCTAGCGACAAGATATATGTCGTCCAGACTCATCGTAAGGTGATTGAGCGATGCGTCTTGATGGCAACTGATTCCGGAGACTTAGTTCTCGATCCAACTTGTGGTTCAGGTACTACCGCCTACGTCTCTGAGCAATGGGGCAGACGATGGATTACCATTGATACATCTCGAGTGGCTTTGGCGCTATCAAGGGCTCGTGTTATGGGAGCTCGCTATCCTTACTATCTTTTAGCTGACAGTCGCTCTGGGCAGATAAAGGAAGCCGAAATTACACACTCCGTTATTTCTGAGACACCGACTGGTCGAGATATCCGCCAGGGGTTTGTTTACGAGCGTGTGCCACACATCACCCTTAAGACCATTGCCATCAATACCGAAATCGACGTTATCTGGGAAATATTTCAAGAGACACTGGAACCGTTGCGAGAAAAGCTCAACAAAGCGTTGGGCAAGACATGGGAGGAATGGGAGATTCCTATAGATGCAGGGGATAAATGGTCGGATAAGGCCAAGAAGTTGCACGCCCAGTGGTGGAAACAGCGAATTGCCCGGCAAAAGGAGATCGACGCCTCCATAGCCGTCAGAGCCGATGTCGAGTACCTTTATGACAAACCTTATGAGGACAAAAAGAAGGTCCGCGTGGCCGGGCCGTTCACAGTGGAAAGCCTTTCGCCGCACCGCGTGCTGGGTGTGGATGAAAACGATGAGTTGATCGACGGCGTGGCGGAATCAAAGACCGGGTATGGCGAAGAGCAGGACTTTACCCGGATGATCCTGGAAAACCTCAAGACCGCCGGTGTGCAGCAGGCTCATAAGGAGGATAAAATTACTTTTTCCTCCATTACGCCCTGGCCGGGGGATCTGGTATGCGCCGAGGGATGTTACTTTGAAGGCGATGAAGACACCGGTGTGGAAAAACGCGCCGCCATCTTTGTCGGCCCGGAATTCGGTACTGTTTCCCGTCCTGATCTGGTAGCTGCCGCCCGTGAAGCCGGAGATGCGGACTTTGACGCCCTCATCGCCTGTGCCTTCAACTACGATGCCCACTCATCGGAATTCAACAAGCTCGGCAGAATACCCATCCTCAAGGCCCGAATGAACGCAGATCTTCACATGGCAGACGATTTGAAAAACACCGGCAAGGGGAACCTGTTTGTTATATTCGGTGAACCGGATATCGATATTATTGATGCCGGGGAAAACCAGATCCAGGTAAAAATCAACGGCGTGGACGTATTCCATCCCAATACCGGGGAGGTCAGAAGCGATGGGGCCGAAGGCATTGCCTGCTGGTTCATCGATTCCGACTACAATGAGGAGAGCTTCTTCGTCCGCCACGCCTATTTTCTCGGGGCAAACGATCCATACAAAGCCCTCAAAACCACCCTCAAAGCCGAAATCAATAAGGAAGCCTGGGAAACGCTCAACAGCGATACCTCCCGACCCTTCGACAAACCCAAATCCGGCCGGATTGCCGTAAAGGTGATCAACCATCTCGGCGATGAGGTGATGAAGGTGTTTAAAGTAATATAACCCAATTTTACTGTATTGCAGACTATGCCATGCCTTGGTTAGACAGCCTAGAACAGCACGTTGAGAGAAAACCGATTATCGTTTTGAGGTTTTTTGACGATGGTTTATAAAATTCTGGCAATAGGGCCTAAGCTATGAATTTAGGCAAAAAGGAATAATAGCTGATGCAATTCCGAATCGCCGATACCTTCACTGACAGCCTGGCCAGACTGTCCGGGCAGGAACAAAAGACGGTTAAGACCACAGCCTTTGATCTGCAGCTGAACCCGATCAACCCGGGCTTGCAGTTTCACAAACTTGACAACGTCCGGGATTCCCATTTCTGGTCTTTACGTGTAAACCGGGACATTCGGCTGATTGTGCACAAAACGGATGCGAGTTTATTGCTTTGCTATGTCGCTCACCACGATGATGCCTACCTCTGGGCCGAGCGGCGCAAACTTGAAACGCACCCGAAAACCGGTGCGGCGCAGTTGGTCGAAGTTCGGGAAACGGTAAGAGAAATCCCCATCGTCAAATATGTTGAGGTTCAGCAGCCTGCCGAGCCCAAGCCATTATTGTTTGCAAAAATCTCTGAGGATATTCTGCTGAGCTACGGCGTGCCGGTCGAGTGGATAGACGATGTTCGCCAGGCCAATGAGGACACCGTGTTGGAACTGGTTGACCACCTGCCGGGTGAAGCCTCCGAAGCCCTGTTGGATCTGGCTATCGGTGTAACGCCGCAAGTGGTCCAGCCGGTTGCCGTCGGCGCAGATCCGTTCACCCATCCCGATGCACAGCGCCGCTTCCGGGTAATGAACAATGTTGAAGAACTCGAACGTGCCCTGGAATATCCCTGGGAGAAATGGTCCGTTTTTCTCCATCCGGTTCAAAGGCAGCTGGTTGAACGGGACTACAACGGTCCTGCCCGGGTTTCTGGATCGGCGGGCACAGGGAAGACCATCGTTGCTCTCCACCGGGCCGTCTTTCTTGCCCGTACCCACCCGGATGCCAGGGTGTTGCTCACCACCTTTTCAGAAACCCTGGCCAATGCACTGAGGACCAAGCTGAGACGGTTGATCAGCAATGCGCCACGAATTGGCGAGCGTCTGGAAGTGTACGCCATGAATGTGATCGGAAAGCGACTTTATGAGCTGAACATTGGCCGTCCACAGATCGCATCCCGCGAAATGATCCAACAACGATTGGGAAAAGCTGCCGGTCAGGTGCCCGGCCACAGCTTTACCCGGCATTTTTTGATGACTGAGTGGGAGCAGGTTGTTGACGCATGGCAGCTGGAAACCTGGGAAGCGTATCGCGATGTCAAACGGCTGGGACGCAAGACTCGTCTTCCGGAAAAACAGCGTATGGTGCTCTGGACCATATTCGATCGTGTCAGGTCTGATCTCAAAGATCAGAATTTGATAACCTGTTCAGGCCTCTTCAGCCGTCTGGCATCCAGGCTCACAGAGAGCCGGCACCCGCCTTTCGAATTTGTCATCGTAGACGAGGCACAGGATATCAGTGTCGCCCAGCTACGGTTTCTTGCCGCCCTTGGAACCGGAAAGCCGGACAGCCTTTTCTTTGCTGGCGATCTTGGCCAGAGGATTTTCCAACAACCCTTCTCGTGGAAAGCACTCGGTGTCGATATCCGAGGGCGTTCCCGAACATTGAGAATCAATTATCGAACGTCTCACCAGATCAGGATGCAGGCCGATCGCCTGCTGGGGCCTGAACTGTCCGATGTTGACGGCAATACGGAAAATCGATGCGACGCCATTTCAGTATTTAACGGACCGAAACCGACCATCCTGGATTTTGATACTCCGGAAGAAGAAATCGAAATGGTCGGAAAATGGCTTTCCGAAAGGATGAGTGAAGGGGTGATGCCTCACGAAATCGGCGTTTTCGTCCGTTCTGCGAGCGAACTGGATAGAGCATGTGAGGCAATTAAGGATACCGGAATTTTATTCAAGAAACTGGACGAAAATATTGCGATAACCACCGGCCACATTTCCGTCATTACCATGCATCTTGCCAAGGGCCTTGAGTTTCGTGCTGTAGCTGTGATGGCCTGTGATGATGAAGTTATTCCGTTACAGGAACGAATCGAAATGGTCGCCGATGACGCTGACCTGGAAGAAGTCTACAATACTGAACGCCACCTGCTTTACGTCGCCTGCACCCGTGCCCGCGATCACCTTCTGGTAACTGGCGTCGATCCGGCTTCTGAGTTTCTCGATGATCTGCGGGTGTAAGTTTTGGGGCTCGAAATCTGATACAGGCATAAATATCAAACTCTGACATCCATTTTAGCTCAAAGTTGTTTTTGTTAAATCACTGTGTTTTGCAGCAAACGCTGAAATGCCGCACTCCGCATTATGAAGAAATAGGACAAAAAAATGATATGAATGCTTTCCGTGGGATAAAAAATGGACAGCGATAAAATTCCTATAAAAACCATCGTTTTGGAGGCGTTTCAAGAGATAGCAGAGGTGTTGCACAAATCAGATCTGGAATTTTACCTTTTTTATAGACTCTCTAAACCCGTGCAGCTGGATTCTGAAAAGTCGGGGCACTGGGGTATTCATTCGATTCAGACGAATCTTTTTGTCGCACGTAACCGAGCATCCAAACAACTTCAAGAGCAGATCAAAACTCAGTATGCACAGTTACTCATTTCTGTGAAAGATGCCATTGCCGGCATCCAAAAGCCGACTTACTGCAGAGACGTGGCGGCAAATTTGTCTCAATCCGGCCGGTTTGCCCTCTTTTCGTCTCGGGCGATCCAGACAATTGTCTATCTGGTATCCCGCAAGCGAGGTGCAATTCAAAATTCTAACCAGGACAAGACCTCCGAAAACCCTTTGATTATTGGCCCGATTGCCAAAACGAATAAATCAACCCCGCCGGAAACGGTTTTAAAAGCAACACGAAGCTTAACGAGCCGGAATGAAATAGTATCATTGATGGGCAATAAGCCCGGCGAAAGGTCGACCTTTATCGAAAAAAAAGCGATAGTCACTTCAATGCCGATAAGCATAAGCCGATCCCATACCGATATCCATGAGCCCTTTTTTCCAAGTGGACAGGCACGTGATGCTTCGGAAATTTTTACCTCTGAAGACATCGTTTATTTACAGGATAGAGAGGACCTTCTCAGATCAAAGCGTAATCATCACCATTGGCAAGAAGATTTTTCGCGTACGGCAGATATGGATGAAGGACCGGAAGCCTTCGAGCCTTCAACGCAGACGTCTGGAATCGTTTCGGCCGTTTCAAAGCCCTTTCCGATGCATACCGAAATCCCAATAGACACAAAAAAGAAAGCCAAGGGAGTTCAAGGAGACGCCTTAGATTACGCATTTACATCCATTGAAAATGATTCGCGAGGCAATTTCCAGAAAGCCTTTACCGATTTCAAGCGTAAGGCAATTTTAGAAAGCGGGGCGGACCCGGATAATGAGGCTGATTCCAATTTTCAGGGCGCGATGCTTGACGACTCACCACCATGGACTGGCGCAAGTGACGATTTTGAGAATTGTGAAGAAAATTGGGCGGATGATTCATATTCGGTAGAGGGTGAGATCGATAAGTCGATTGAAACCGATGATGATTTGTTTCCCGCATCAGACCATGAACCGCCCGACGAGTGGGAACAGTATGCTGAGGAGTTGGATGAATTCGAAGCACAGGCACATCAATTCCAAGAAGATGATATTCAAACCGATGGGAAACTGTCACGTGAACAACGGGCAATGCAAGTGGCCATCGAGGTGGGACAACGGTTCGAGTGGGATCAAGACGGTATCGAACTTCTTGCAGATGTGTTTATTCGATACGGATGGTCAGCTACCCGAAAGAGTATCGAGACAGCGTTTGAAGACGATCTGTCACCTGAAGAACTGCTGCTGGCTATGGAGGTGCGGGAGCTTTGGCAGGAAAGCGGTGTTTTTGCAAATGCCTGCATTGCTATTTCATCGACAAGACCATGGGCAGCCTATAATGTGCTCAGCTGGCCGATGGCATTGGCTTTGGTAAGGCTTTTTGCAGGTGTTCCGGATCTGGATGAAATTGAGTTGTATTTAAATCGCCGTTTAGACCTCTGGCGCGAGAATGCAAGCCTGTTTCGCCGATTTCCGGTATTCTCAGGCTATCTTTATCACTGCATTTGTACTTCACAGAATGAAATGGATACCGACTTCGGGTGGCCGGGTGCGGAGGGAGAATATTCCTGATATATGATCACTATTTGGCAGAAAATGTCCCCTTTTCTGAGGGGCTATTTCAAAGACCGTTGAGGAAAACAAATTTTATGGATCAAAAACGATTGATACCCCAGCCGGGATGCTGGGTGATCTGTGAACATCGCGAAGGCCCCGGGATAGTAATGGAATGGAAACAGATCAATGATAAACCAGGGCTTAAGGTTCGGTGGCTCAAGATCAAACGGGTTGAAGTGATGGCTGTGGAAAGGGTGAGTTGTGGTTTTCACCTCGAAATGATGGTTCAGGATGTTCCCCTGTCCCGGACGCGGCGGTCTTTGGGTGAAGGGGTTATTATCGAATATCGGATGCTTGGGGGGTGTGAACAGTTGTTGGTTGAATTTGCAGAGTCCGGCGAACGGCACTGGCTGCCTTTTGAAAATCTTAAGGGAATTAAAGGAATTCGGCAAAGATTCGAACTCGGTCAGACTGGCGAAGCGGGTAATGCAGAGCGGTTGAGGCTACGCTGCCTGGCATATGCACTCGAGTTGTGGAATGAAAACACGGGGGCACTTTCCCGGTTGGACATCGATCCGTTACCCCATCAGATCCATTTGGTGCACCACATTCTGGCATCGGGAAATCTTAACTGGATGATTGCCGATGATGTGGGGCTTGGAAAAACTATAGAAGTGGGTATGTTGCTGTCAGCTTTGGTTCGAAAACGAGCGTTTCGGCGGATATTGCTGGTAACTCCGGCTGGGCTGGTCAAGCAGTGGCAGGACGAGCTGCACGGCAAATTTGGTTTTGATGATTTTATGATTTACGGGAATGATTTTCAAATTAATGACCCCAAGCACTGGAAGCTTTATGACCATGTCATCGGTTCGGTAGACCGTTTTAAATCCGATACACATTTGGGCAAGTTACTCAATGCAGGTTACTGGGATCTCGTTGTTTTTGATGAAGCTCATAATTTGAGTCGCATTCAGTCCGGAATGAAATATAAAAGTACTGAAAGATATCGTCTGTCGGCAGCTTTACGCCGCATGACCGACTCTATTTTACTTTTAACGGCTACGCCGCATCAGGGAAAACATGATAAATTCCAGTCTCTTCTGGAGTTGATTCGTCCCGAGTGGAAACCCCAGATTCAGTCCCTGGCACTCAATCCGTCCATCCTTCGCGAAATGGTGGTGCGCAACAACAAGGCCGATGTGACGGATGCGGAGGGGAATTTTATTTTTCAAGGTAAAATTACCCGGGCAATCCCGGTAGCTATGGGGAAAGAAGAAAAATCGTTTGATCGGCGGCTTTCTCAATATTTGAAAACAGGGTATGCGGCAGGGCAAAGCCAGGGAGGGCACCAAGGAAGGGCTATTGGTTTTGTTATGACTATCTACCGCAAGCTTGCCGCATCAAGTTCTGCGGCTATCCATCAGGCGTTGGTGCGTCGGCTGCGACGTCTGGAAACTGCTGATGAAAAGGTTGATTCAAACTTCGAGGTCGACCCGGTAGATGTGGACGATCGGTTCATAGGGGAATGGGAAGAGCGCTTGGAGGGTGTTAGACGTCAATTTTTTACTGGTGAAATCGACTTGGTGCGGGAGCTGATAAGACGATCGGAAAAACTCCAACAATACGATTCAAAAAGCCGAATTTTTCTTCACGAAATAATTGAAGGAATATTGAACACCAATCCCACAGAAAGAGTGTTGATCTTTACCGAATATCGGGCAACACAGGCCTTCATTGCCAACGCGCTGACTCATCGCTATGGCCAGGATGCGGTTGCAACGGTTAATGGAGGGCAGACGTTCTACGAACGAGACAGTGCCATCGCCCAATTCGAATCCAACGGACAGTTTTTGGTTTCTACTGAGGCGGGTGGTGAGGGGATTAACCTTCAGCGCAATTGCCATATCATGGTCAATTATGATCTGCCATGGAATCCAATGCGCCTTGTGCAGAGAGTCGGCCGACTATACCGCTACGGACAACAACGGGAAGTTGTTGTATTCAATTTGCAGAGCCCGGATTCGCTGGACGGGAGCATTCTCGACCTGCTCTATCGGCGTATTGATCAAGTGGTCCAGGATATGTCGGTATTGGGGGAAGAGTTCAAACCCGGACTCGAAGCCGAAATTTTGGGCGAGATAGCCGACGCTTTGGATGTGGCCGACATTTTAGAAAATGCCTTGTCGGAAAGTGTGGAGCGTACTCAGGAGAATATGGAAGCCGCTCTGGAAAGGGCCCGTGATGCGGTCAAAATGCAGCGTGAGTTATTGTCATATGCCGCCGGATATAATCCGGAAGAAACAAAAGGGGAAATTCGAATAACGGGAGAACACCTCAAGGCCTTCGTTTCAGGAATGATTGCTCATCTTGGCATCGAGATTATGGATTCTTCCCACAGCGGCCAGGTATTGACGGTTAAGGTTCCGGATGAGCTGATTGAAATTTATTCCTTGAAACGTCCCAGGATCAGCATCTGCTTTCGTCGGGAATTGGCTGTAAGATCTCGAGAGCGAGAAATGATGGATTTCGACTCTTTTTTCTTTAAGATGTTGGTCTCTGAAGCAAAACACTATAAATTTGACGGGCGTGTTGCAGGGCTTGAGGGGCTAAAAGCTCCGGCGGTCATTACAGCCGTTTTGCGGTGGCAAAATGATCAGGGTGTGCGACTGCGCCAGGAGTTTGCTGCTGAGGCTGTGCATCAAAACGGTAGCGTTGAACATAATCCCGAATGGTTTTCGAAGTGGCTTATTGCGCCCGTATTAGATCGAAAGGTGGATCATAGCCGAGACAGTGGAAAATATTTCCTGGAAAAGGCAGAAAAGGCCATGCATAGTCGGCTGGCCGACATTAGCAATCGAGATTTGCATCCTGAGAGTATTCAGCCTCTTACGGCTGGTTTGGGTTGAAGCATTTCTTGAAATGGTTGTGAATCGGCTAGTTGACTGAGAAAACAGTAGGCTATAATCGATGAATATGAATTTAACAGCATATTTTTAATCACCATGAAACAAGTAACTGCAGCCGTCATCATATCAAATAAAAAAGTCCTTCTCACCCGCCGGAAACATGGTGAAACGCTTTCGGGTTACTGGGAATTTCCCGGGGGAAAAATTGAGGAAGGCGAAACCCCTCAGGCATGTCTCGAACGTGAACTGAAGGAAGAGCTGAACCTGAATACCAGGGCAGGTCTGATATTGGCCAAAAGTG
>Ga0265294_10011360_pt1 | contig 10017 bp, 6 predicted proteins | sample MunlanPumphouse3_FD_192504 | JGI IMG/M metagenome (GOLD analysis project Ga0265294, IMG submission 192504) | Groundwater microbial communities from a municipal landfill in Southern Ontario, Canada - Pumphouse #3 | ecosystem: Environmental > Aquatic > Deep subsurface > Groundwater | place...
AAGATCCCTACGGGGGAGATTGAGATTAAACTCACAAAAATCAATATACTGAATAAAGCGCAGACCCCTCCTTTCACCATCGAAGATGAATCGGATGGAGGAGAAGAGCTCAGGGCTAAATACCGTTATCTTGATCTACGCCGTAATCCTCTTAAAAAGGCACTGATGCTCAGGCACAAGATGGCTCATGAAACGAGAGTGTATCTTGATAGTCAGAATTTTATGGAGATAGAGACCCCGTACCTGATCAAGTCGACACCTGAAGGAGCGAGAGACTTTGTGGTGCCGAGTCGTATGAACCCCGGCGAGTTTTATGCTCTTCCGCAGAGTCCGCAACAGTATAAACAGTTGCTGATGGTGGCGGGTTTCGACCGTTATTTCCAGATAGTTCGTTGCTTCAGAGATGAAGATCTCAGGGCAGACCGTCAGCCGGAGTTTACACAGATCGACTGCGAAATGTCTTTTGTCGAGAGAGATGATGTTTTGAGGACATTTGAAGGTCTTGCGAAACACCTCTTCAAGAGTGTTTTAGGTAAAGACTTTAAAGAACCGTTCCTTCGTATGCCTTACAGCGAGGCGATGGGCAGCTACGGAAGCGACAAGCCGGATATAAGATTTGGAATGAAGATCAATGAACTCACAAACGATGTTAAGGGACACAATTTCTCGGTGTTTGATGACGCTCAGTATGTCGGCGGCATCGTTGTAGAGGGCATTTCCGCTTATACACGCAAGCAGATCGACGAACTTACAGAGTGGGTTAAGAGACCTCAGGTTGGAGCAAAAGGATTGATATATATCAGAGTAAATGAAGACGGACTTAAGTCTTCGATTGACAAATTTTTCACACAGGACGATCTGAAGAAGATTGTCGGCAAGGTGGGAGCCAAGAGCGGTGATATTATTTTCATTATGTCGGGAGTAAAATCCAAAACTCAAGTTGCTTTGGGAACACTACGTATCGAGATGGGCAACAGGCTTGGTCTGCGTGACCCCAAAGTCTTTGCTCCTTTGTGGGTATGTGATTTTCCTCTCCTTGAGTGGGATGATGAGACCAATCGCTTCTATGCCATGCACCACCCGTTTACAGCTCCTAAGCCTGAAAATCTTGACAAGTTTTACAGCAATAAGAAGGAAGATTTGGAACTTGTTTCAGCCAATGCTTACGACTTTGTTCTTAACGGGACTGAGGTTGGCGGAGGTTCAATCCGTATTCACGATGCAGCTGTTCAGAAGAGAATGTTCGAGGTGCTCGGTATGACGGACGAAGAGGCTCAGTACAAGTTCGGTTTTCTGATGCAGGCATTTAAATTTGGTGCTCCGCCTCACGGAGGACTTGCTTTCGGCTTTGACCGCTTCTGCGCATTGTTTGGGGGACAGGATACCATCAGAGATTATATAGCTTTCCCTAAAAACAACACAGGCAGGGATATGATGGCGGATGCTCCTTCTAAGATAGACGATATTCAAATGAAAGAGCTTTACCTGAAGAGTACCGCTCCTGAAGAATAATAGTATTAATACACATAAACATGAATACAAAAGATATAAAAGGTCCATATAATCCAAATCAGCCCAAACCGGAAAAAAAGAGGACATTAAACCTCAACATGGATGAGCTGGAAGGAATCGGTAAAATCATTTCAATTGCCTCAGGCAAGGGCGGTGTCGGCAAGTCAACGGTTGCCGTTAATTTGGCAGTCACTCTTGCCCGTATGGGGTATAAAGTGGGACTTGCAGATGCGGATGTTTACGGTCCGTCAGTGCCCAAAATGACGGGGACAGAGGGTGCAGTGCCCGGAGTCGAGATATTTGACGTTGATGGAAAGCCCCTTAATGAGGGAGATCAGATCCCTCCGGACAGTAAAGAGATTATTTTTCCGATAGAAAAATATGGAGTCAAATGGATGTCGATTGGATACTTTGCCCGCCCCGAGCAGGCCTTGATCTGGCGCGGACCTATGGCTTGCAATGCACTGAAACAGATGATTCAGCAAGTTCGTTGGCGAGAATTGGACTTTCTGTTGATAGATATGCCTCCGGGAACAGGCGATATTCATATTTCACTGGTACAGGATATTCCTCTTGACGGTGCGATAATAGTCAGCACTCCTCAGGATGTGGCTCTTGCCGATGTCGAGAAAGGTGTCAATATGTTTCGAAACGAGAATGTTCAGAAGCATATTTACGGCCTCGTAGAGAATATGTCATGGTTTACTCCTGCCGAATTGCCCGATAATAAATATTATATCTTCGGTAAGGACGGCTGCAGAAGGATGGCGGAGAAATATGACCTGCCTCTGTTGGGACAAATCCCAATCGTACAAAGCGTTAGAGAAGGTGGCGATAACGGCACTCCCGAGGCTTTGCACGATGGACCTGTCTATGAAGCTATGCAAGCAATCGCTTCACAATTGCTGAAATAATTTTGCCGTCTGCCCGGCCTGCAAGGGCCTTTGTAGCGGTACCCATAACCTTACCCATATCTGCGGCCGAGGTTGCTCCGACCTGTGCAATAATCTGCTTCAGAGCCGCTTCGACTTCGGATTCGGACATTTGTTTGGGAAGGTACTTCTCCAGGACTTTAATCTCGGCAAGTTCGTTGTCTGCGAGTTCCTGTCGGTTTTGCTGAGAATAGATCTCGGCACTCTCTTTACGCTGCTTTACGAGCTTTTGGATGAGTTTGACAATATCGGCATCGGTAATCTCTCCCGTTGCCCCTTCAGATGTTTTAGCAAGCAGGATAGCTGCCTTAATACCTCTGACAGAGGCTAAGGCAACTTTATCCTTTGCTATCATAGCATCCTTCAAATCCTGTTGTATTTGTGATTCGAGTGACATGATATAATGTTATTTAACGATAGTCATTTCATCAAGCAGATAGCCTGCTCCGCCATAGATATCGACAATAAAGATGACATATCTGATATCTACATTGATACAGCGTTGAAGCTCAGGTTCGAAGATAATATCTCCGGACATTGCTTCCCAGTTGCCGTCAAAGGCAAGACCGATAAGTTCGCCGTTGGCATTCAGAACGGGGCTGCCTGAGTTACCTCCCGTGATATCACCGTTGGTGATAAAGCATGCCGGCATCTTACCGTTGCTCATAGCGTACTGACCGAAATCACCTTTGGCATACAGTTCTTTAAGCTTTTGAGGTACGACAAATTCCCAGTTATCCGGATCTTCCTTTTGCATAACACCGTCAAGTGTTGTGTAGTAGTTGTAAACTACTGCATCCTTCGGAGAATAAGGGAGTACCTGTCCGTATGTAAGCCTCATTGTCGAGTTAGCATCAGGGTAAATAGCTTCTCCCTTACGCATTTCAAGCTGACCGGCTATGAATGCCTTTTTCCCATCATTAAAGGAACTCTGTTGAGCTGCCATAGCTGCTCTCAGTGCGGGTACAATAGTCTGGACATCATTACAGAATACTACTGCGGGGTCTTTTTCGACAGAATTTACGACAGTAGCCGTCTCATCGGAACTTTCCTGCCTGTTTGGTTCGAAAAGAGACAGAACCTTGTCAGCTGAAACGAAAATCGAGTTGGCATACAGATTGTCAATATAGGTGTCAATACTACCGCCGAAATCTTTGTCGATTGTAGTAAAGAAGGCAGGATAGTGCTCTGCGTCAACTTTCTCTTTATAGATCTTAATCATTGCCTTTGAGACTTTCTTGTCGGTAGAAGGAGAATAGTCCTTGTAGAAGGATTCCACATAATCCATGTATCTTGCCTTGTTGCCCTTTTCGTAAGCAGCCTTCTGTTCCGGAGTAGTACATTCCTGAAGTCCTGTCAGATAAGAGTTGACGGTACTTGCAACAGACGCAATTTCAATGGCTCCCAAAGTTTCTGCCAGATAACGGTAAATGTAAGTTGCCTCTTTTCTGCCTGCAACAGCAGAATTGATTTTCGTCAAAGCGTCTCCATATTCGGCTTTGCGGGACTTTTTCTTACCAATCCACTCTTCAAAAGCTCTTTCCTGCTCTGCGCGGCGTTCCTGAACATTAAGTTTGGCAAATGTTTCATTCATGCCGATCCATTTTTTCCATCCGTTGGTAGAACCGCTGTATTTGCTTGCGTACTGAATCTTCACCTTAGGATCTGCAAGCATATCTTTAAGGATGATCTCCTGACGAATACCGCGAGTATAGATGCTTATGGCATTGGAGATATCGCGAGTCTCAACAAGCTCCGACTCTGTCATAAACCTGTTTGTACGTCCGGGATAACCCATGATAAAGGTGAAGTCATTTGGCTGAACACCCTTCAATGAGATGGCCAGGTGTTGCTTCGGAGTGTACGGAACATTGTCCTTAGAGTATGGAGCAGGATTGTTGTCCTTATCGGCATAAACTCTGAACATGGAGAAGTCACAGGTGTGACGGGGCCACATCCAGTTGTCTGTGTCTGCTCCGAATTTGCCGATTGATGAAGGCGGTGCTCCTACGAAGCGGATGTCTCTGTAGACCTTGGATACTACAAGATAGTAAGCGTTTCCGCCATACATCGAATAGACGCGTGCATTGAGGCAGGTATTGTCGCCTACGGCATTTTTGACAAGCTCAGCGGCAACAGACTGGTATGCTTTGTCTTTTTCTTCTTGAGTGTCGGCTTTTTTCATAGCCTTTTCAATACGGGAAGTAACATCCGTAAAGCTTTCAAGAAAAGTGACGGAAAGACCCTCTGCAGGCAGCTCCTGATCTCGATTCATAGCCCAATACCCGTCGGTAAGGTAATCATGCTCTACGGTGCTCAATCTTTGGATGGAGCCGTATCCGCAGTGGTGGTTGGTAACCAGTAATCCCTCAGAGGAGATAATCTCTCCGGTGCAGCCTCCGCCAAAATGTACGACAGCATCCTTCAAAGAGGAGTGGTTAATACTGTAAATATCTTCTGCAGAGAGCTTAAGGCCCATATTCTGCATAGTCTTGATATTCATTTTTTCAAGTAATGGCAATAGCCACATTCCTTCGTCAGCCCGCATAGGGGTAAGAATGAATAGCAGTGCCATGGATAAGATAATGCTGATTTTCTTCATATTTTTAAAAAATTGAGTAAATTCGAAACGAATTACAAATGTAAAAAAATGTATTCAAAAAGAGAAATACTGATTGTGCCCGATAAATTCAAGGGAAGCGCAACAGCTGCTGAAGTAGCAAGTTCACTGGAGGTTGCAATTCGCAAGATCTTTATAGGCAGAGACAGACTGCACATCGAGACTCTGCCGCTTGCAGATGGGGGAGACGGTTCGACAGAGGTGCTTTTAACAGCCCTTTGCGGTGATGCTCAAATAGTTGATGTAGAGACGTTTGACCCGCTTATGCGACCGATTAAGGCTCCGATGCTGATATTCGAGAGAGAGCGGGTAAAGTATGCTTTCATAGAGATGGCAAAGTGCTGCGGACTGACTCTCCTGCACAGATCCGAATACAATCCGGAAAGAACTACCACTTACGGGCTTGGAGTGATGATACAAAAGGCAGCCGGAATGGGCGCGACCAAAATCATGATGGGAATAGGAGGAAGTGCCACAAATGATGGTGGTGCCGGAATGCTTGAGGCCGGTATTCCTCAGGGAATCACTGTTCAAGTGGCCTGTGACGTTGAGAATCCTCTGCTCGGACCGAATGGTGCAACTATGATTTACGCTCCTCAAAAAGGGGCGGACGGGGCAATGTTGGAGAGATTGGAGCGGCGGATGGAGTGTTTTGCCGAACAGGCTGAAGCCAAACTGAGGGAGAAGGGTGATGAACAGCGTGCCGCAAATTACAGAAGCATCCCCGGAGGCGGTGCAGCCGGCGGTGTGGGTGCCGCTCTTTACGGATTTTATGGTGCAGAGCTTGTTCCGGGGTGGAGACTGTTTGGAGATATGTTTTCTCTTGAGGAGAAAATAGCAAAAGCCGATGCGGTTATAACGGGAGAGGGTCGCTTTGACAGCCAGAGCCTTAGCGGAAAGTTGGTTGGAGGAGTGTCCCAGCTTTGCAGAAAATATAAAAAGCGTTTGACGGTAGTCTGTGGCGAATCTGCCCTTAATGAGGCTGTATGGCATAAGCACAGGATATCGGATGTTTATGCCCTTTCGGAAATAGAGCCTGATAAGGAGGTCTCTATTCGCGATGCCAAAATGCTGCTCAAAGGGATAAAGGGAAGGTCTCAACTGCTCTATGCAGGATGTGATGAGGCGGGGCGAGGCTCCCTTGCGGGGCCTGTTTTTGCGGCAGCAGTAATTTTGCCGGAAGGCTTCTGTCATCCCCTGCTTAACGACTCTAAGCAGCTCAGTGAACAGCAGAGAGATGAGCTAAGGCCTATAATTGAGCGGGAAGCCTTAGCCTGGAGCGTTGCGGCTGTGCCGGCAGAAGAGATAGACAGGATAAATATTCTGAATGCTTCGATAGCAGGGATGCAGAGGGCACTGGATGGCCTGAAGGGGGTCAAAGGGGTTCCGACAGTTCCCGAAATGATACTTGTTGACGGCAATAAATTTAAGAAATACAAGAATATTCCACATCACTGCATAGTTGGAGGAGACGGCAAAATTGCCTCAATAGCAGCTGCTTCTATTCTGGCTAAGACACATAGAGATGAATTTATGCGAAAGATTGCAAAAGAATTTCCAATGTACGGATGGGACCGAAATATGGCTTATCCTACGGCAGAACATCGAAAAGCGATTGAAAAGTATGGGACAACAAAATATCATCGGCTCTCATATAAACTCTTGCCCGACAATGATAGATTGTTTTTTTGAAATAAAAAATATAAATTTGCAGGCTATACTTTTAGGAAAAAGAGGAAAAAAATAATAAATTAGAATCATCAACAATGAAAAATTACTCCACAGAAAACATTAGAAACGTCGTTTTGCTTGGAAGTACCAGGTCAGGTAAGACTACCTTGGCCGAAACTATGATGTTTGAAGGTAAAGTCATAGACCGCAGAGGTACTGTAGAAGCAAAAAACACAGTGTCTGACAACACAGAAGTCGAACAGCTTTATCAACGCTCCATTTATGCAACTCCACTTTATGCAGAGTTCATGGACAACAAATTGAATATCATCGATACCCCGGGTGCAGATGATTTCGTAGGGGGAGTTATCACGGCTTTTAAAGTATGCGATTCGGGAGTAATGACTATCAATGCACAGCAGGGTGTTGAGGTTGGCACAGAGATACTCGGTCGTTATGCAGAGAAGATCAAAATGCCTATGCTTATAGCTGTCAATCAGCTTGACACTGAAAAAGCAAATTGGGAAAATACAATAGAGTCACTTCATCAGGCATTCGGAAGCAAGCCGGTAGTTGTACAGTATCCTGTCAATGCAGGAGTCGGTTTTGATTCATTCATTGATATTCTGAAGATGAAGATGTACGTTTTCAAAGATGACAACGGTACAAGAGAAGAAAAAGAGATCCCTGCAGATCAGAAAGATCAGGCTGAAGAGATGAAAGCCTCCCTTATGGAAATGGCAGCAGAGAATGATGAGGCTTTGATGGAGAAGTTTTTCGAGGCCGGCGAGTTGAGCGAAGAGGATGTAAACAAAGGTCTTAAAATAGGTTTTGACAGCGGAGAGCTTTATCCTATCTTCTGTGTATCGGCTAAAAAAGACATAGGTGTAAAACGTATCATGGAATTTATTATCAATGTTGCTCCATCTCCGGCTCAGGATGTGGTTAAGAGCGTTGACGGTAATGATATCAAATGTACGGTAAGCGGCCCTACTTCAATCTTTATTTATAAAACAGCTGTGGAGCAGCACTTGGGCGAAGTTTCTTACTTTAAGGTAATGTCCGGCAAGTTGTCGGAAGGTCAGGATGTCGTTAATCCGCAGACAGGATCAAAAGAGAGAATTTCCGCCATATATGCTGTTGCAGGCAAGAAAAAAGAGAAATTAAATGAGATGTTGGCAGGTGATCTCGGTTGTACTGTGAAGCTGAAGAGCGTTAAGACCAACCAGACACTGAATCAGGCCGGTGACGACGAAATTATCGCACCTATCGTGTTCCCTCCTTCAAAATATCGTACAGCAATTAAGGCAAAGGAAGAGAAAGACGATGAGAGATTGGGTGAAATCCTCAACAGAGCAACTGCAGAAGATCCGACACTCGTTATTGAGTACTCAAAAGAGTTGAAACAGACTATCTTGAGTGGTCAGGGAGAGCAGCACATCAATATTTTGAAATGGTATATCAATAATGTACAAAAGCTTGAAATTGATCTGTTTGCGCCACGTATTCCTTATCGTGAGACTATTACGAAGGTTGCAAACGCATCCTATCGACACAAGAAACAATCAGGCGGTGCAGGTCAGTTCGGTGAAGTTCACATGCTGATTGAGCCTATCGTTGAAGGTGTTGAAGCCGGCAACAAGTTTAAAGTTGACGGTCGTGATATGATCTTGAACATCAAAGGTAAAGAGGAGACAACTCTTGACTGGGGCGGTAAACTTGAATATTACAACTGTATCGTGGGCGGTGCTATTGACGCACGTTTCATGCCTCCTATTTTGAAAGGTATCATGGAGAAGATGGTCGAAGGACCTTTGACAGGTTCATACGCACGTGACATCAGAGTTTTTGTTTATGACGGTAAGATGCACCCTGTAGATTCAAATGAGTTGTCATTTAAGTTGGCTGCACGAAATGCCTTTAAAGAGGCATTTAAGAAGGCCGGTCCAAAGATTATGGAGCCTATCTACAATATCGAGATACTTGTGCCGGGAGATTGCATGGGAGATGTAATGTCAGACTTGCAAAACCGTCGCGCGATCATCGAAGGTATGAGCACAGATAAAGGCTTCCAGGTACTTAAAGCCCGTGTTCCTTTAGCAGAGCTTTACAAATATTCTACAACGCTCAGCTCTCTTACTTCAGGGCGTGCAACATTTACAATGGCCTTTGCGGATTACCAGCAGGTACCTGCAGATGTTCAGGATAAGTTGCTGAAGGCTTATGAAGAAGAACAGGAAGACGAATAGTGATAATCGCTAACAATATAGACAAATCCTTCGGAACCCTTAAGGTTCTGAAGGATATTTGTTTTCAGGCAAAAGAAGCTGAAGTGGTCAGCATTGTCGGTGCCAGCGGTGCCGGCAAATCGACTTTGCTGCAAATACTCGGCTCCCTTTCCAAACCGAACAGCGGTACGGTTGAGATAGACGGGGTTGATATTTTCTCCCTTTCCGATAAAGAGTTGGCGGAGTTTAGAAACAAAAAGATCGGCTTTGTGTTTCAATTTCATCACCTGCTTCCCGAATTTACGGCAGTAGAGAATGTGATGATACCTGCTCTTATCGCAAAACAGGGGCGAAAAGAGGCTGAAGCGCAGGCTGTGGCTCTTCTGACGGAGTTGGGACTTGGAGAGAGACTTCACCACAAGCCTTCCGAACTTAGCGGGGGAGAGCAGCAGAGAGTGGCTATCGCAAGGGCCATCATCAACCACCCGACAGTCCTTTTTGCGGACGAGCCTTCCGGCAATTTGGACAGTAAAACAAAAGGAGAAATACATTCTCTGTTTTTTACGCTCAGAGACCGCTACGGTATTACCATCATTATTGTGACTCATGACAATGAGCTTGCAGAACTGTCTGACAGAACCATCGAGATGAAAGATGGGAGAATTTAAGTTTAAAAGATTTAGCATCAACAACCAGCACTCTGCAATGAAGGTCAATACCGATGGAGTATTGCTCGGGGCGTGGGTGAGTCTCTCTTCGGGGGATACCCTGTTGATGGATATAGGTACGGGGACGGGTGTTATGGCACTAATTGTTGCACAGCGTTTGTCCGACCTCTCAGAACATCCTTTCAGAATAGAGGCCATAGATATTGACGAGGCCTCTGTCTGCGAAGCCGCGGACAACTTTGCCTCTTCACCATGGAAGGAGTCTCTACGGGCCGAAAACTGTCGATTGCAGAGCTATCGCAGGCAATGTAAAGAGTTTGACTTGCTTTTTTGTAATCCTCCATACTTTAAAGATTCGCTCAAGGCGCCTTCTCTGCGCAGAAGCA
>Ga0265294_10011364_pt1 | contig 10016 bp, 9 predicted proteins | sample MunlanPumphouse3_FD_192504 | JGI IMG/M metagenome (GOLD analysis project Ga0265294, IMG submission 192504) | Groundwater microbial communities from a municipal landfill in Southern Ontario, Canada - Pumphouse #3 | ecosystem: Environmental > Aquatic > Deep subsurface > Groundwater | place...
CGGGATTAAGCTATTATTGACAAAATGTCAGAAAATGTTAAAAATAGGCCAATCAGCTCTTGTCTATCTTAATTCGTTTGATTAGACTTCTGTTGTCAATCTAAGATTTCTGGAGGAAATCATGGCTAAGAAAAAACATAATCCCATTCCATGGGATTTTCTTGCAAACTATAAAGGTGAATTCTTCACAGGCGAATGGCCTACTGTACCTGAGATGTTCAACATAACCGTCAAGCGCTTTCCTGACCGCAACTGCTTCCTGTGCTTCCAGCCGGAGAGTGTCGTGTACACTTACACAGAAGTTCAGCAGATAGTCCTTGAGATTGCCAATTTCATGGCGAAGAAAGGAATCAAGCATGGCGACAAGGTCGGACTTACCGGAAAGAACAGCCCTGAATGGGGATTCGTTTATCTTGCCGCATTGTATGCCGGCGCTGTTATAGTCCCGATTGATCATTCCCTCACGGTTGAGGAGATCGAAAGGCTGATGGACTTCGCAGAGGTCAAGATGGCTTTTGCCGATATTGACAAGCTTGAGAAGTTCTCCAGCAGCAAGGATGTGCAGATGTATTCCCTGGAGAAGGGGAGCAGCTTTCCTTATGTGCTTGACTGCCGCGAGACGCAGGCTCAGGACATTGTCCTGCCCACGAGCGAGGAGATGGCCGCTATCCTGTTCACAAGCGGAACCACAGGTAACCCGAAGGGAGTGATGCTGAGCCATCGCAACCTCGTCGGAGACTGCTATTCTGCCCAGTCATGCATGAATATCTTCGAAACTGATGTGTTCTATGCAATCCTTCCGATTCATCATGCATACACCATGCTTGCTGTTTTCATCGAAGCTCTTTCTGTTGGCGCTTCGATTGTATTCGGCAAGAAGCTCGTGGTAAGCGCAATATTCAAGGAGATGAAGGAAGCTCATGTCACGATGTTCCTTGCAGTCCCTATGCTGTACAACAAGCTGCTTTCAGGGCTGATGAAGGGAGTGAAGGAGAAGGGGCCGATAGTCAATGGCCTGATTCATTTCCTTATGTCTGTTTCCGGGTTCTGCAAGAAGGTTCTTCACTTCAACCCTGGAAAGAAGATGTTCGGGTTCCTTCTGAAGAAAGTTTCACTGGATTCCAACCGCATCTGCATCAGCGGTGGCGGTCCGCTTCCTCCTTCGACGTTCAAGCAGTTCAATGAGCTGGGAATCGACTTCGTTCAGGGCTATGGCCTTACCGAGACCAGCCCGATCATCACGCTCAATCCGATCTTCGACTACATCGAGACCAGTGTCGGAAGGACTGTGGCCAATACCGAATTCAAGGTCGTAGATCCTGATTCGAGCGGAAACGGTCTTCTCTACATCAAAGGCGTCAGCGTCATGATGGGTTACTACAAGAACCCTGAGGCTACTGCCGAGGTCCTGGACAAGGAGGGATGGCTCAACACCGGCGATATCGGCCACATTGATTCTAGGAAGTATGTCTATCTGACTGGAAGGGCGAAGAACATCATCGTCACCGAAGGCGGAAAGAATGTATTCCCTGAGGAAATCGAGGATTCATTCCAGCTTTACTATGATATTGAGCAGCTCTGCTGTCTTGGATATACTGTTGATGCGAAGCTCAAGAGCGAGGCTGTCTGTGCTCTTATCCTGCCTTCCGATGCCTGCCGCAAGTCACTTGACAATGACCCGGAAGCTGTGAGGAAGCACATGATGGATATCGTTGAGACGGTGAACAGGACTCTCCTTCCTTATCAGAGGATCAGGAAAGTGATCATAGTGGATGAGCCTTTCGAGCTTTCTTCTACCAACAAGGTGAAGAGGTTCAAGGTTGCAGAGAAGTACAAGGATCAGATCAATGGATAGCAGAACCAGGAGTTTTCTCCGTTCTAAGGCACAGACAGTTTCTCCTGTCGTGATGGTTGGCAAGGCCGGGCAGACCGATGCTGTTGTGGATGCGCTTTCAGATGCGCTTGATTGCCATGAGCTGGTGAAGGTGCGCTTCCAGTGCCTCAAGGATCAGGTCCGTCCTGTTTCAGAGTCTCTGGCGGAGGAGACAGGCTCGGATCTTGTGGCGACCACAGGGTTCACTGCTGTGTTCTTCAAGCAGAATATTGATCCTTCAAAGAGGATCATCAGGCTGCCTGACTAGGTTGGTTCTCAATAACGTTAGTAGAGAGTCTTTTCGGAGGCTCTCTTTTTGTTTTTCTGTTTATCCGGCGAGGCATCAGGGATTGTCCAATCTAGTCTGCTCCTTCTTGAAATCAGATGGAGATGAACCCTGTGCATATCGTCGAGCAGATGACAAAGCTTGATGCATATAACAAGAAAGTGGAAAGTGAGAAGCCTTGGGTTCCGAGCGCTTTCAACAACAGGAAGTAGCTTCTGCCTTATGGACGGCTCCCGCATGTAACGGGAGCCGCCTGTCAATTGAATGGTTATTTTTGACTGTTTTTCCAAAGACTTGTGAATTGCCAATCGCCAAATAATCCAGTTTTATATACGTATTCTGTAGAAGTGTTGAAAAACGCTTAGTATATATTGACTAAATTGCCAATAAAGGGGATTTTCTTTGGTAAAGGGGAAAATCATGGATCTTTTTGAAAAATGCCAAAATTACCATATAGCCGATGATGCCAGGGAAAAGGGAATCTACCCTTACTTCCATTGCCTCGAGAGCCGTCAGGCACCAGAAGTCATCATGGAAGGCAAGCGCAGAATCATGCTTGGTTCCAACAACTATCTTGGACTGACCACCCAGCCTTGCGTCATGAAGGCAGCTGAAGATGCAATTGAAAAATACGGCACTGGCTGCTCTGGTTCAAGGTTCCTCAATGGAACGCTTGATCTTCATCTGAAGCTTGAGAAAGAAGTCGCTTCATTCCTGTCAAAGGATGATGCTGTTTCAATGCCTACTGGTTTCCAGACGAACCTGGGAATCATCAGCTCACTTTGCGGCAGAGGCGATTATGTCATCTGCGACAGGGAGAACCATGCAAGCATCTACGACGGCTGCAAGCTCAGCTATGCCGAGATGCTTCGTTACCGGCACAATGATATGGAGAGCCTTGAAATGATGCTCAGCAAGGCCGGGGATGCCGGCAAGCTGATTGTGACTGATGGCGTTTTCAGCATGAGCGGTGACATTGCCAATCTCCCTGCCATCGTTGAGCTTGCCCACAAGTACAATGCACGCATCATGGTCGATGACTCGCATGGAATAGGAACAATAGGCAGCTACGGGAAAGGTACAGCCAGCTACTGGGGTCTTGAGGATCAGGTCGACATCATAATGGGTACTTTCAGCAAGTCTCTGGCCAGCCTGGGCGGATTCGCAGCTGGGAAGGCGAGGGTGATTGATTTCATCAGGCATACTTCAAGGCCGTTCATCTTCTCGGCGAGCATTCCGCCAGCAAGCGCAGCATCGGCTCTTGCCGCTCTGGAATACATGGAGCAGCATCCTCAGATTGTAGGCAGGCTGAAGGCGCTTTCGGATTATTTCAGAGCGGCTCTGAAAAGCAGGAATGTCAGATTCAAGGACGGAATCACTCCTGTCGTTCCGATTTATACGACAGATGGAGATACCACTCTGAGAATTGCCAAGATTCTTTTCGACGAAGGCGTTTACGTCAATCCTGTTCTTCCTCCTGCAACGGCAGAGAATGAGTGCCTGATACGCACCAGCATGATGGCTACACTGACTGAGTCGCTTCTTGATGAAGCTGCTACAATCATCGCAGATGTCCTCTCCAGAACGATAGGAAAGGAGTCTGTCTGATTGCTGTTAAATAAAAAGAAGGCGGACTTCCGATGGATAGCCCGCCTTCAGGAATCTGTGAATAGAAATCAGCCTTCTGCGTTTTTCTTATCCTGAATTTCCTGTCTTCTCTCTTTGCAGAGCTTAGCAATCTCAGCCAAGGCCTTGCGTGCCCGTGCTGCAGATGCTTTGATGCCTTTTACTTCAAACTTCTCGTTTTCTGCGACATAGGTCTCGAAAAGAGCTACTAACTGGTCATGATTGGACATTTACATGCCTCCTTGCTTAACTTTGATTCAATCCTACCATATTTTTTGAGATGCACAAGTGAAAAAGCTCAAAAATATGCAAAAAATAGTAAAAAACATCATTTCTGATAGGTAGAAGAGGGTTTTCGCCTTAAACTTCCCTGCCTTTCCATAAAATCTTGTGCTTAAGAAGCCTTGAGATAACGCTGTATGCATATGTTATGGCAACCAGTATGAATGCAAGAGGCTGTGAGAAGGAAACTGCAAGATTGAACCCGCAGAACCTTGCTGCAATGAACCATGCAATCCAGACAAGGAATGATCCAATGAGAACCATCAGAAGGCCTTTGGAATAGCCTAGCGCAATAAGAAGGATCAATGAAGCGAGCCCTGAAAGCGATGCAAGCACCACGAGGATGAGAGCGATGAACAGTATGGAGAACATCCATGTTGGAAGAACTCCTGCAATGCTTCGGCCAATGCCTTTCATTGCACTTGAGAGGTCCGGATACATCAGGCAGGTCACATGATCCTTGAGGGAGGTGAAAAGAGCTCTGTGCTTGTTTTTCACTATGAGGCGTACCAGGTTCACATCATCGGTGATTCCGTTCTTAATTGACTCCATTCCGCCGACCTCAAGCATGACCGTGCGCTTTACGAACATGAACTGTCCGATGCACATTGCGAATATAGGCAGCTGAAGCTTCTTCTGGATTGAAAGCGGCATCACGGCAATCGGAAGCACCATCGATGAAATCGCAGTCCGTCCCATGTAGTTAGGGCATTTCTCGTGAGGATAGCCGCTGAGGAACTCCGCATTGTTCTGGACTGCTATCGAGTAGCCGTTTGCCACGCTGTCCTTGCCGTGGATGGTGTCTGCGTCGGTGAAAAGGATGTAATCGCCATGTGCTTGCTCAAGCATCTGCTGCATCGCATATGTCTTTCCTTTCCATCCGGCAGCGAGCTTCTTTCCCTTGATGTAATGGATCCTTGGGTCCTTTTCGGCTAGCGCAAGGACTATGGAGGCTGTGGCATCGGTGGAATTGTCGTCAAGAACCAGGATTTCTATGTTTGAATAGCTCTGGGCCATCATTGAATTGACGCAGTTGGCTATGTTGCTCTCTTCGTTCCTTGCTGGTATGCAGACCGATATCAGCGGGCCTTCGGTAAGGATTGGGTTTCCCTTGATTCTGCGCAGAGAGATTGAATTCGTCACTGAAACAATGAAGAAATATACGCCTATTACCAGAAAAACGATTCCTGCAATTTCCATGAAAACCCTCCGGGGACTATTCTCCGATTTCCTTCAGAGCTTCTATGATGGCTTCATCGCCATGGTAGATATCCATGGCCAGCTCAAGGTAGGCGGCCGCTTCATCATAGCATCCTTTTTCCTTTAAGCACATACCAAGACCGCTTAAAACTGAAAACCTGTCCCATTCGGACAGCTTCTCTTCGGACTCAAGGAGGCTTGAGTAGATTCCCAGAGCTTCCTCTGTGTCCTTTCCGCCGATTGCCGGGGCATAGAGCCGCCTGTTGGCATACATCAGTGCGACGGTCACCTCGTCCGGGTACTTGATGTATTCCTTGTCGATTATCTTGGTGGAATCAAGGCCTGATGCAATGTTGAAAACAGGGGAGAGGAGGTAGTGGATGCTCTTTATGTCGGACTTCATCGCCCCAAGGACTTTCTGCTGCTCTGACGAAGAGCATTTCTCGATTCTGGCATACAGGCTTTCGGCATCCTTCAGCAGGGTCTTGGCATTTGGAGTGTTCTTCTTCGGCCCTTCTATGCAGTATCTGGCCATTGCAGTGTCTGCTTTCAGGCGAATGCAGAGACTTTCCCAGTCGCTTCGGTCTCCGACGCTGTCATAAAGCGTCTCATAGACATCGATGCAAGTCTGCATGTCTTCGCGGTCCCAGATCTTCCTCATCAGGCTGCAGTACAGCTCTGAATCCTGAAGGAACGAAAGCTCGTCAGAAAACGATGCAACAAGCAGGGAAGGTGCGAGCAGGCATAACAATGCACAAAGAAGCACAACTCTTTTCATTTCAGTTTTCTGAACTCCTGATGATGTATCCGGGTTTGACCAGAGCATCCGTCCTAAGATAGCAGGCTTGGCAATGATCGATGTGCTCGACCGGCTCGAAATCTCCGTTGAGCGTCGTGAAGCCCGAATCCGGAATGCACAGGACGTCCGGACCGATGTATTCGAGGGTCTTGCCCATGGCGATCTGGTTGCGGATATCGATTTCCCAGACCGATGGCCGGACCTCGCGGAGGAATTTGCCAAGATACAGGCAGCTGCGTTCGTAGCCAGGATGGGATGGCACGTCGATAGGGCCGTGTCCGTAGAAGAATCCGGTGGAGTAGTCGCGATGGCTCACGTTGTACAGCTCATCTCGGAACGGCTTGAAGTCAACGGCCGGGTCAGAGAGTGCGTCGATGGCCTTCCGGTATGCCCTTGTGACGGTTGCAACGTAGTAGATGCTCTTCATCCGGCCCTCGATCTTGAACGATGTGACTCCGGCATCCTGAAGGTCCTTGAGATGGTCGATCATGCAGAGATCCTTTGATGAAAGGATCGACATGCCGTTCTCATCCTCGGCTATGGGGAAGTACATGCCAGGCCTTTCCTTCTGCTCGAGGGCAAGGCTGTAGTCCCACCGGCAGGCATGGGCGCAGTCGCCTTGGTTCGCACTCCGGCCGGCAAGATGCGCCGAAAGGAAGCAGCGTCCGCTGTAGGCCATGCACATGGCTCCATGAACGAAGGCTTCGAGTTCAACCTCAGGGGCTGCATCCTTTATCCGCTTTATGTCAGAAAGAGGGGTTTCCCTTCCAAGAACAATGCGTGAGAAACCGAGACTGCGGTAAAGCTTGACGCTTTCGGCGTTCAGGCAGTTGGCCTGGGTTGAAAGATGAAGCTCTCTGTCCGGGAACCTGTTTCGGAGAATGTCGACGATTCCTAGGTCGGAGACGAGGAAGGCATCGAACGGATAGCGTGCGATGTCATCAAGGCGGCTTCTTAGGTAATCGATGTCATCTTCGTGGAAGTAGATGTTCAGTGCTCCATAGACTTTTCCATGGAATCTGTCTTTGATCTCGGATATCTTCGCTGCTTCGTCGTCATCGAAGTTGTCCGCCCTGCAGCGCAGGGAGAAATCCTTCATGCCCATGTAGACTGCATCTGCCCCATAGGTGAATGCAGTCTCCATCTTTTCTATGTTTCCGGCAGGGGCGAGCAGCTCGATCACTTATTGTCATCCTTGAAGCTTATCATCTCGACTCCATCGGCCATCTGAGGGTTGCCATCGTCTGTGAAGGCGATCTTCAGAACCTGATGAATGTCGTTCACTGTGTAGAACACCAGGCCTTGCTTGACGCATTCGTCCAGCTTGTCCAGGTCTTTCTTGTTTGACTTCGGGATTATTACCTGCTTGAACTTGTTCCTTGCAACTGCAAGGACTTTTTCCTTCAGGCCGCCGATCTCCATCACACGCCCGGTGAGAGACAGTTCTCCTGTCATCGTCAGATCATGGCAGATGAGCTTTCCTGAGACGAGAGAGTACAGGGCGCAGCAGATTGCCGCTCCGGCGCTTGGTCCGTCCTTCGGCGTTGCTCCATCAGGGAAGTGGATATGGACATTGTGAGTCTCGAACCACTTCTGATCAAGCCCGAGGCTTGATGCCTCGCTTCTGAGGAACGAGAACGCAATGTTAGCAGACTCCTTCATCACATCTCCAAGCTGTCCGGTGAGCTTGAGCTCGCCTTTCCCGTCGGGGATGCTTATGGCTTCTATGCCAAGTGTGGTCCCTCCGTATCCGTTGTACGCAAGTCCGATTGACATCCCGACCTTGTCGGCGCGGATGATGTCATCCTCGCTGTAGATCGGAGCATCAAGGTAGTGCTTGATGTTGCTCATGGAAATCCTGACAGGGCGCTTGAAGTGCTCGGTGTCGAATGATTCAAGGGCTATCTTCCGGAAGATCTTATCCAGAGCCTTCTCCAGGTTTCTCACTCCAGGCTCTCTTGCCCAGCCTTCGGCGATGCAGTTTAGCATGGCGTCAGGAATCTTCACGTCAGAGGCCTTGAGTCCATTCGCCTTGCGTGATTTGGGTACAAGGTAGTTCTTTGCTATCTCAAGCTTCTCCTGGCTTGTGTATCCTGAAAGCTCGATGACTTCCATTCTGTCAAGAAGCGGCTTGGGAATGAGGCTCTTGTCGTTTGCAGTCACGATGAACAGCACCTGCGAGATGTCGAAAGGCACGTCGAGGTAGTGGTCGCGGAATGCGATGTTCTGCTCTGGATCCAGCACTTCGAGAAGCGCGGCTGCAGGGTCGCCTTGGTTGTTGGATATCTGGAGCTTGTCAATCTCATCGATCAGGAACACCGGATCCTTGGTCTTTGTTATCTTGAGTCCCTGGATGATCTTTCCAGGCAATGCTCCGAGGTAGGTCCGTCTATGTCCCTTGATCTCGGCTTCGTCCCTGACTCCGCCTACGGAGAATCTGAAGCATTTCTTGCCCAATGCCCTTGCAATCGAAAGTCCTACGGATGTCTTTCCGACTCCCGGAGGCCCTTCAAGACAGATGATCGAGCCTTTTGTGTCGTTCTTCAGCTTTCGGACGGCAATGAACTCCATGATCCTTTCCTTGACATCCTTGAGCCCGTAATGATCCTTGTCCAGGATCTGCTTCGCTTTCTCAATGGAGTAGTTCTCAGGCTTCGGGTCTTCCCATGGCAGGGAAAGGACTGTTTCGATGTAGGAGAGGACAAGCGAATATTCATGGGCATAGGAATCCATCTGCGAGAGCTTCTCGAACTCACCCTGGATCGCTTCGCGTGCCTCCGCATTCAGAGGGGCTTCCTTGAAACGCTTCTTGAGCTTGGTGATCTTGTCCATGGGCATGGCGACCCCGAGCTCGGAATCTGCCATGTCAGAGCTTGTTTTCTTGCCAAGTTCATCCTGAATTGACTTCATCTCCTCGCGGAGGAAGAATTCACGCTGGCGCTTGTCGACGGTCTTCTTGACGCGGTTCTCTATTTCGGACTGCATCTGGATCACCGTCTTCTCCTTCTGAAGGAACTTGAGGACTTTCTCGACTCTGGCAGGAACATCGATGGTCTCGAGTATTTCCTGCTGCTCCTCTGGGGATATGTCAAGGTTGTTGGCTATGTAGTCCGCCAGCCGTCCGGGGTTGTCGATATTGGCAATATTGACCTTCACTTCGTCGGAGAACACCGGCGAAATGGAAGAGATGGTCTTTATTTCCTTGTTCAGCAGCCTGGTGTAAGCCAGAAGCTGTGCCGATGGTGCCATGGCCTGGAATTCGTCTGCAAAGAAGTCAACGCTTGCAATGAACTGCGTTCCGGTCGAGAAGAATCTCCGGATGGTGAATCTTCTTACGATGGTCAGGAACAGGCTCACCCCGCCGTTCGGAAGGTTGATCTTCTTCAGTATTCTTGCATAGACCCCGATCTTGTAGAACTTGTCGCCGTCGTTGAGGTTCTCGTTTCCGAACCTCTTTGCGATGAGTTCAAGGATCTTCAGATGCTGCTGGAACGTCTGGTCGCCGGCTTTCTCGCCGTTGGCCTGTGCTTCAAGTGCATCGAAGAACGAATCCATCTGCTCGGCATTCATGTTGTCCATGGAATTCACGTATTCATCAATCTGGGCTTCCTCGTCCTTTGAGAATGGAGTCACTCCCGGAGCCGGCTCCTCAAGATTCTCCTTCAGAAGCACGAGACCGATTTCCCCGCGCGGTTCAGCTGCCTTGACTATCTCAAGGTCTCGGTCGTTGGTTATTGTCAGCGGCGACAGAACGCCGGGGAACAGGACTCCGTTGCGAAGCGGAAGAATATAAAGATTCTTCGGGAGCTTCTCGGCGTCTCTTTTCATTATCGCATCAATAGGGCTGGGGCTGTCTCCAGCTTTCTTTGCCTGTTTTTCAATTTCTTCCATCATCATTCCTGCTGTGCTTGCACAGTCTTCTGTTCTAATCTACCTATTTTCTGCTCAAA
>Ga0265294_10011366_pt1 | contig 10016 bp, 12 predicted proteins | sample MunlanPumphouse3_FD_192504 | JGI IMG/M metagenome (GOLD analysis project Ga0265294, IMG submission 192504) | Groundwater microbial communities from a municipal landfill in Southern Ontario, Canada - Pumphouse #3 | ecosystem: Environmental > Aquatic > Deep subsurface > Groundwater | place...
TGAGACGGCATCGCCCGGAGGGACTCACCAATTATATTTATTATCTGATATATCTCCACAAGAATTAAATATCGCCCGGCCTGTATTGACTCTCTTGCCGTGGGACAGTATGTTCCACAATTCTGGAGATGTGATGCATATGAGAGGAGCTACGCAGGTGGAGAGACGGAATATTATACGGGGAAAAGATATTGCGGATTACTCGGTCAAGAACCCACAGGGTGAAGACCTCGGGAGCATCAAGGACGTCGTGATCGATATCAACGAAGGCAGCATCGCCTACGCTGCCCTCTCGTTCGGCGGCATTATGGGACTCGGCGACAAGCTCTTCGCCATCCCCTGGGCGGCTCTTCGGTACAACGCGACCGATGACTCCTTCGTCCTCGATGTGCCCAAAGAGCGGCTGGAGAACGCGCCGGGCTTCGATAAGGACAACTGGCCGACGACCGCCGAGCGTGAGTGGCTCACCGGCATGTACAGCCACTACGGGTATACCCCCTACTGGGAGCGCCGCTCCGAGCGGTGAGCCTGCCGGAAGAGCAGGAACCAACCGGCCACGGGCCCGTGTGCAGAGCCGGGCCTGTAGTTGCCGACAATTTTTCCGGGTGGATGGAGGAGACCGCCGGTCTCCCGGCCTGAAGTGATACCCTGGTGCCGCTCACGCCGACTGCGGATACCGACCTCATGCGGCTATCCGGCATACGATACGGATCCGGGGGGAACACATATATGCCAGGGCACGCATGCACTGAAACACCGTAATTCTGCGGGGAACGGCCGGAAGCCGGACCGGGAGGCAGAGCCGCCCGGCCGCTCTCCGCCGCCCCAGGGGTATGTAGAACATGATACCAAGACGGAAGAAGACCGTCCGGGATATCGACGTGAGGGACAAGCGGGTCCTCGTCCGTGCCGACTTCAACGTGCCGCTCGACGAAGACGGCACCATCGCCGACGACACCCGTATCCGGGCCAGCCTGCCGACGATACGCTACCTCAGCGAGCGGGACGCACGGGTCATCCTCTGCTCCCACCTGGACCGGCCGCAAGGTGTTGTCGTAGAACGCCTACGCCTCGCCCTCGTGGCAAACCGGCTCTCCGTGCTCCTCGACCGGCCGGTCGCCGCGCTCCAGGACTGTATCGGCCCCGAGGTGGAGAGCGCAGTAGCCGGGATGAGCGGCGGGGACGTTGTCCTCCTCGAGAACCTCCGGTTCCATCCGGAGGAGAGGGCGGATGACCCGGCCTTCGCGGAGGACCTAGCCCGCCTCGCTGACATCTACGTCAACGACGCCTTCGGAGCCTCCCACCGGGCCCATGCATCGATCGCGGGCGTCCCGGAGCACCTGCCGGCGGTAGCCGGGCTCCTGCTCGCGAAGGAGGTGGACGCCTTTACGCGCATACTGCAGGACCCTGAGAGGCCGTTTGCGGCCGTCATCGGCGGGGCCAAGGTGAGCGACAAACTGGAGGTCCTCGATAACATCATATCCCGGGTGGACCTCCTCATCATCGGGGGCGGCATGGCGGCGACGTTCCTTGCGAGCCGGGGATACGGGACCGGCAGATCGCATGTCGAGACCGACCGCCTGGACGACGTCAGGAGGCTTGAAGCACAGGCGACGGAACGCGGCGTCCGCCTCCTCCTGCCCCGGGACGTCATCGTCGCGGAGAGGCTTGAGGCGGGCGCCCCGGTCCGGGTTGTGTCCGTTGCGGAGATACCGGACGACCGGGTCATCGCCGATATCGGGCCCGCGGCGGCGAGCGAGTTCTGCCGGGAACTGGGAGACTGCCGGACCGTCGTCTGGAACGGGCCGATGGGCGTCTTCGAGATTCCGGAGTTTGCGGAGGGGACGCGCCGGATTGCCGCGACGCTTGCCACGCTTCACGGCACAACGGTTGTCGGCGGGGGTTCGACCGCGGACGCAGTGACGCGGTTCGGGCTTGCCGACCGGATGACCCACGTCTCGACCGGCGGCGGGGCCGCGCTCACGATGCTTGCGGGAAAACCGCTCCCGGGTGTTGAGGCGCTCGAGGATGCGGAGGAGCCATGAAGCGGATCGGCATCCTGACCAGCGGCGGCGACGCCCCGGGGATGAACGCCTGCATCCGGGCAGCGGTGCGCACAGCGCTTGCAAACGACCTTGCCGTCGCCGGGATACGCCGGGGGTATGCCGGGCTCATCGAAGGCGATGCGGTGCCGCTCGACCGGAGAGCGATCCGGAACACCATCCACCTGGGCGGCACCATCCTCGAGACCTCCCGGAACCAGGACTTCTACACAAAGGAAGGGAGGCTCCGGGCAGCAGCGGCCATCGAGCGGATGGGGCTTGACGGCGTGGTCCTGATCGGGGGCGACGGGACGTTCCACGGTGCAAGCCTGCTTGCCGCTGATGCCGATACGGCGGCGCTTGTGGGGGTGCCCGGGAGCATCGATAACGACGTCTACGGGACCGACTACTGTATCGGGTTCGACACGGCGGCGAACTGCGCGGTTGAGGCGATCGACCGCATCCGCGACACGGCCCGGTCCCACGAGCGCCTCTTCTTCATCGAGGTGATGGGGCGGACGGCCGGGTTCCTGGCGCTCGAAAGCGGCATCGCCGGCGGCGCCGAGGAACTGGTCATACCGGAAGAAGAGGTATCGGTCACCCGGATGAGCGAGCATATACGTGAGGGGTTCACCATCGGGAAGAAGAGCGCGATCGTGGTGGTCGCAGAGGGGAAGACGCCGGGCATCTCCTTTGAGATCGCCCGGGAGGTCAGAGAGCACCTGGACCTGGACTCCCGTGTCGTCATCCTCGGCCACCTCCAGCGGGGCGGGCCGCCGACGCTCCGCGACCGGGTGCTCGGGAGTACCCTCGGTGTCGCCGCCGTCGAGGTGCTGCTCGAGGGCCGGAGCGGGTGCATGGTGGGAGAGGCAGGGGGAGCCCTCGTGTGCACGCCGCTCGAAGAGACCTGGCGGGAGAAAAAACCGCTCAACGAGAACTTACGGCGGATATTTGCTATCCTATCCGGGTAGGCCGGGAGAGTGGAGTTCCCATGGATCTCTTTTATCCCGCCGGAGGGGATCAGAGGAAGGGTTGATCCCATGGACGCTATCGAGGTGATCGACCTCACCAAACGGTTCGGTGACAACATCGCCGTGAACGGAATCAGATTTCGGGTGAGGGAGGGCGAGACGTTCGGGTTTCTCGGCCCGAACGGGGCGGGCAAGACCACCACCATCAGGATGCTCACCGGCATGACCGGCATCACGAGCGGCCGTGCCCTGATCCACGGTCACGACATCGTCCGCGATACCCTGGCCGCGAAACGGTTAATGGGCGTCGTCTCCGAGACCTCGAACGTCTACGACGAGCTCTCTGCCTGGGACAACCTCATCTTCACCGGCCGGCTCTATCACCTCGGAAAAGCGGAGATCCAGAGGAACGCCCGAGATCTCCTCGATACCTTCGGCCTCTACGAACGGCGCCACGAGCCCGCAGAAGGGTTCTCGAAGGGGATGAAACGCCGCCTGACGCTTGCCATGGGGCTTGTGAACAGTCCTGAGGTTCTCTTCCTCGACGAACCAACGTCCGGGCTTGACGTCCAGAGCCGACGGCTCATCAGGGATGTCGTCCAGGACCTCGCCCGGGAGAACGTCACTATCTTCCTGACGACCCATGACATCGAGGAGGCGAACGTCACCTGCGACCGGGTCGCCATCATCAACCAGGGGACGATCGCTGCGATCGATGCACCGGAGAAGTTGAAGCAGACCTTTGAGAGCCTCCAGTCAGTCGAGGTCTCCTTTGATTCCGCGCGGCCGGGCCTCCTTGAGGCGCTCAGGATGCTCCCCCAGGTCAACGACGTCCGGAAGGAAGGGGACAAGTTCCGGCTCTACACGGCGGACCCCCCGGAGGTCCTCGGCTCCCTCTGCGTGTTTGCAAAGGAGCAGAACCTGCGCCCTATCAGCGTCACCACCCGCGGGCCGAGCCTGGAGGAGGTCTTCATCCGCCTCACCGGGCTCTCCGTCGGCATGAAGAAGAAGGTGGGAGGAACCGATGCCGGGCTGGTTTGAGGAGATCTCCTGTGATCTCGGTGCCGCATGGGCGATCGCGAGGAAGGACATGAAGATCTACTACATCAAACCTTCCATCCTGGTATCCAGTCTGCTCTTTCCGTTCGTTATGTTCCTTGCCTTCGCCATAGGGAGGAACGCCCCCGCCGGAACCCTGATCCCCGGTCTCCTCGCCATCACTCTCCTCTTCAGCGCCTCCTCCATCGAGCCGGTCTCCATCCCGATCGAGCGGAGGACGAAGACCTTCGACCGCCTCATCGCCGCCCCGGTATCGATCCGGGCAATCGTCCTCGGGGCAAGCCTGAGCGGCGCGGTATTCGCGTCTGCGATCGGCGTCGCGACGACCGCGATCGGCCTGATCGCCTTCCGCACGGGAATCATCCACATCGTGGCGCTTCTTGCCGGGATCGCGCTCACCTCGCTCTGTTTCTCGACGATGGGCACACTCTTTGCCGCTTACCGCACGGAGAACGTGGGTGAGGTGATGTCACTCTTGAACCTCGTCCGCCTGCCCCTCCTCTTCATCAGCGGGGTCTTCATCCCCTTCGCGAGTATGCCGGCATGGGGGCAGAGCATCGCCTTCCTCTCCCCCCTCACCTACGCTCACGACCTGATACTCTTTGCGTTCGACGGGACGACCCTCTTCGGCCCGGTCGCCGATACCCTCGTCCTGGTGCTGGCGATCGTCCTCTTCCAGGCCGTCGGGGCCCTCCTCTACCGGAGGTCGCGGGAGTAGGCCGTAAGGTTCCCAGGTTAGACGGAACTCTCCCAGCCCTGGCCCATATCGACGAGGGGCCGGACCTCACCGACCTCGAACGTCACCACGGCATGGATCATCGCCGCGGCCTCCTCGCCCACAACCCGGGCGATCTCTCTCTGGTAGGTATCCAGCATCTCCCCGGATGTCGCATACTCTTTCATCCTCAGGTAGACCCGGAGCCCTTTCCAGTCCATGATCGTCTCCCCTTGCTCCACGATCGTGAAGACCGCGTTCGGGTTCTCCCGGAGGTACTCGAACGTGCGGTTCTCCCCGAGCGCCACAACGACGGTCTTCTCGTCGGTCATCTGCGGCGAGCCGAAGACTGCCGCATCGACCTTTCCGTCTCTGCTCGCGGTGCTGAGGACGCCGATCCTCGGCTGTTTGTTGAAGTAGTCCATAAGTTTAGCTGGCACCATGAATTCTGCCTCATCGCCCCGGCATAAAAGCGTATGGGTGGATAGCAGGATCCCGGGAAGGACTCCGCCTCAGACTATCAGGAACTCCCCGGGAGCGAGGGCGGTGGCGAGCATCACCGTATTGATGTCACGGTTCCCGGTCCAGGTGCCGGCTTCCCGATTTCTGTCGTCTGTCCAGAACTCTACGATAGCGTCCGCAAGCGGCACGTAATCCACGAGGGCTTCTGCCCGCCGCTCCAGGGAACCTCGCCCGAAGACGTCCGGGTTCTCCCGGATTCCTTCGACGAGGTCACGGGCACCCGCAAGGCCGATCGCGAGCCCGAGCTCCCGGAAGGCAAGGCGGTACTCCGCAGAGTGCTGGAGGCTGCCGCCCCTCGCAAAGGCGGCAAGGCCGGCCAGGGCCGAATCGAGGATGGAGCGGAGCAGGTCCGGGTATGACGGGCCGCCCCCGATCATCAACTCTGCTACCCTTCGGGCGTCGAAGAGGAGACCCCCGATGCCGAGCGGGTCGTCCGTGGCCCAGTTCCCTTCCTGACAGATGCCGGCCATATCGGCGATCTCGGGCGAGAGGTTGAGGTGCGGCGATTTCCCGGCAGCCGCCTGGAGTTCGCTATAGGTGACGAACCCATCGAGCGGGTCATGCTGGCCCATGGCGGGGACGAGAGGATGGGAGAGGTCGATGCTCATCTTCCAGTGCATCCTCTTTCTGCCGCCGGAGGGGGGCGTGCAGGTGAACGCGGCATGGGCCGCCCGCGCAAGTTCCATAGCCCACCTGAGATAGGTCGGGTCTCCAGTGACCCGGCTCATCCGATTGAGCGCGTGCATCCATTTAGTTAGGTAGTGATAGTACTGCCCGTCCCGTTCCCACTCAAGGCGCTCGTCGAACGGCTCGCCGGGCCTGCGTTCGGGGAGCGGTTTCCCGATCCGCAGGCCGCCCCGGGTCGGGTGGGCCTCGCCCTCCTCTTCGGGAAGGCCGCTGATCCAGCCGGTCCTCTGGTCGTCGTCGCGGTGCCGGCCGAGGGTGTGGTGCACCTGGTCGACGAGGGCGAGCGCGAGGTCCCGGCAGGATGCGTCGCCTGTCCGGCGGAAGAGTTCGAGGTAGTTGCAGACTGCGTAGGCGTCCGTCCAGAGGTAGCGCCGCGGGCGGGCGCTCGGCGGGTCAAGTCCGGTCAGGCCGGCGAACTCCGTCACGAGTTCCCGGACGGTTGCGGTGGTCGCGCTCTCGGTCATGGTTCCGGGCATACTCCCCGCCACCCAGCATAAGATTTTCCCGTGAGCTCATGAGGGGCAGGATACCGGAATCCATCACGGTCAGTAGCCTGTCGCGTAGTAGTAGCCGTCCTCCTCCCTGATGCGGACCGGGACGCAAAAGAGCCCGCCGATGGCCTCGTCGGTCAGGACCTCTGCCTTCGGGCCGTCTTTTTGGACGGTGCCGTCCCGTATCAGGATGACCCGGGATATTTCAGGAATGATGTCGTGGAGGTTATGGGTCACGAGGATGATGCCGGTGCCCGACCGTGCTATCTTCCGGAGGGTCTTTCTGAAGGTGTGGAGTGCATGCAGGTCGAGGCTGTTCGTGGGCTCGTCGAGGAGGAGGGTGCCAGGGTCGTGGACGAGAGCCCTCCCGATCAGGAGCCGGCGCGCTTCGCCGGAGGAGATCTCGGTCATCGGGCGGTCAGCGAGGTGAGCGTCCTCGAGGAACTCAAGGATCTCGTCCGCCTTCTGCTCCATCCCGGGCGTCACCTCATGGGAGAGGAAGAGCCCGACGCTCGAGAAGAATCCCGAGAGCACGACCTCGCGGCCCGATATCCCCCGGGTAAAGGTATGCTGGAGATCGCCGGAGACGATGCCGAGGTGGGACCGGAGGTCAAAGGCGTCCCACGTATCCTTCCCCCGGAACCGGAAGACGACGTCCAGCCCCCGGCGGGAAGGGTAGTACTCGCGGGTGATCGTCCGGATGAGCGACGACTTCCCCGCACCGTTCGGCCCGAGGAGGGCGATATTCTCTCCCTCGCGGACCGTGAGCGATACGGCGTCGAGGAGTTTTCTTCCGTCCCTGACGACGGTGACATTCCGAAACTCGATCAGGGGCGGGGGAGACTCCCGCCCCGCCGGGTCGTGCCCTGTTGCTCTGCCAGATAATTGCCCATCTTTCATGCCGTCCATCCGGGCGGGCCGTGCTGTCCTTCCCGCCGACCCACCGGACCCTGTACATGAGCTGATGAGAGAAGATTTGAAGGTTATCCCGCACCCCTCAGCATGGAGCCCTCGCACTGCTGCTGGCGTTGTAGATCTCTCTCCGGTGGAAGAGGTAGATTACCATGATGATGATCCCGCCGACAAGCGTCGCCGCCCCCCAGGTTATCGGCCGCCAGGTGACGATATCCCCAAGCAGCGTCTCCTTCTCGAAGTTGTCCCCGGCACGGATACTCTGTGCGTCGTAAAACATCGCAACGGCGGAGAGGACGAGGATGATCGGGAGGACCTCCCGCTGGTGCACGACCGGGAAGAACCAGGCCAGGGCAAGGAGGATCAGCAGCATGTTCTCCTGGTAGCCGCTCCGGTCCCCTCCCGCGATACCAACCGGCTCGGGGGCGGGGGTCGCTCCCGGGCCCCGCCCCTTCCACGCGCCCTCGTAGCCTGCTTCCACGGTTGTTTGCCGGGCCGGTCTGATGGCGCCCGCGTTCGGGCACCACCCGAGTTTCTTCCTGATATACTCCAGAAATACCGTCATTTGATTGCCTCCAGCGCCCGGGCTATTCGTTCGGGGTCATCGGTGTAGATTGCAGCGATCTTCTTCGGAGTCGTTATCGTCAGGGTTTGCGGGTAACGGGTCCGCAGGTAGGTGCGGTAGAAGATCACCGGGAAGAAGAACCCGGCGGCAACGCCGAAGAGAAACCGCATGGAGGTTGGATTGGAGAATCCACTGTATATACTGCCGGCCGCCGATACAAGAAGCGCCGCCAGTGCCACCGCAAGGAGCCACGAGGGGACAGGGAGTTTGTTCTCTCCCAGCTCCGCCTTCACGACGGCATCCTTCGGGATGACGACGGGCCGGAAGAGCGGCCGCCTGATGGTGATCGTGTCCGAAGAGATCTCGACACGGGCCCTTCGCATGGCCCCGTAGAACTCCATGCCGGAGTAAGCGAGCATGATAGCCAGCAGAAGAAAGCGGCCCGCGGGGGCTGCCATGGCGAGGCCGCCGATGAGGAGAGCGCCGGCAACGAGCAGAATGAGGCACCTTGCCGGAGTGCCGATCGGGCCGTAGTCGACCAGTGCACCCTCCACCACCTCCCGGCTGCCCTCTCTCGCCATCCCGAGTCCGACCTCGCCGTCCGGCACGGCATACCGGCGCCTGCCGGTGCCGGCCATTGCCGCGTTCGGGCACCAGCCCATCAGCCTCCGTATAGCCCCGGAGAACCTCATCGCCATACGACCCCCTCCTCCCCGCCGCACTCGCCCTGCATCGCTGTATCCAGAGTGTACATCGATCCCTTTTCCGCGATCAGGGTCGCCCGGTGCCGCCGCTCCCAGAGGATTGTAACGCCGTACGAAATCCAGCCGATGAGGCTCAAGGCCAGCATGAACCCGAGAATCTGGCCGAACATGCCGCTCCGAACGAAATACGCCATACAGACAGCAAGAAGAATGAAGGCTACCGGCCAGCTCAGGTCCCTTGCTATGCGCAGTCTCCGGCTCATGTTGGCCCTGATGAACTCGCCGGCGGCAATCCGTGCATACTGCTTCCGGTAACCGAGCAGGAAGCCGAGGGCCCCTCCCGCCCCGATGGCGAGGCCCGTCCACATGGTCGGGTACCCCAGAGCATCCTCGACCAGGAGGAAGGCTGCCACTGCCGCCGCCGAGAAGGCTGCCACCGCGATCAACAGCTGGTTGTGGTAGCGGTTCCACCACCCGGGTCGAACCCGGAGGGTCCCGTCCCGCCCGCCCGGTGCCGCGGTCGCACGGACATCCGGCTGCACCAGGAGATTCGTCCGCACCGAACCCTTCATTGGGCACCAGCCCAGGTACGCCCGTATCGTCTCCACGAGAGGCATCATACCAGCTCCCTGAGTTTCGCGAAGAGTTCGTCGGCCATCCGCGTGGGGTCGTCGGCCTTCGCGAGCGCGATACCCAGTTCGTCTGCGTAGCCCCAGAGGAGCTCGATGCACCGGGCATACCGGGGACATGCGCCGCAGTCGCCCTCGTGCTCGTACCAGACCTGCACTCCGTGGTCTGCCGAGACGAACACAATAGCAGCCGCATCGAACGGAACCGAACGCCCAAAGAGGATCCCTTTCTCCGCGTTCAGGCGCTCGACATCGATCTGGTTTGCCTGCGCCATATCGAGGAGCGTCTCCTCGACCTTCCGGTCCATAGTGATGAGCGCCTTCGAGACCGCCTGGCGGGATATGCTGAAGTGGTCTGCGATATGGATGTTCGGGAGACCGCCACGCCGGAGTCTCCAGAACGCAAACTGCCTGTCGTTCAGGGGGAGAGGCATATGTCAACATTACGGTGTTGACAATATATACATTTCGATTTTTTCCATCAAACTGGCTCATATACAGTGTCCCGCAACCGGATATCTCCCCATCCGCACCCGCCTACCCGGACAAACCGACGAACGGTCGCCAACTGCACGCACTCCACCCGAAAAGCGGATCAGAATATTAATCCCCACCGCCCCAGAACAGGGCCATATGGATACAGCACTGCGTGACGCCTACATCCGGCTCCATGAGCGGTACTTCCCGGGAACGGAGCTCCCGATCACGTTCGAGGTCGG
>Ga0265294_10011367_pt1 | contig 10014 bp, 2 predicted proteins | sample MunlanPumphouse3_FD_192504 | JGI IMG/M metagenome (GOLD analysis project Ga0265294, IMG submission 192504) | Groundwater microbial communities from a municipal landfill in Southern Ontario, Canada - Pumphouse #3 | ecosystem: Environmental > Aquatic > Deep subsurface > Groundwater | place...
TCTGACCTTTCAAGGAGGTCCGACCTTTCAGATATTTTAAGGTCGGACCTCAAATCCAAACGAACTCCAAAATCAGGCTTTCCTTATAGAAACGTTAGAATGAAATAATGTCAGTCCAAAAGAAGTCTCTTTAGTAATAATTGTTTTTTTATCTCTGTCATCTTGAGCCTGTTGAGAAATTGTTTTATTACAACAGTTCGCAATTATTCTCCTCAGAGGTCCGACCTTTCAGATATTTTAAGGTCGGACCTCAAAGCCAGACAGATCTTAAATATAAACTCAGCATGAAGCTGTCTTAATCCTATCAAGCGCTATTTTTCATCACAAAACCGTCCTTGCCATTTTGAGTGGAGTCGAAGAACCTTTTCATTATCATTCATTCTATATTTTTCAGTTCCAATATATTTTCATTTCTTCCTATTCCCCAAGCACAAAAAAAGTTATATAATATTTCTATACGGTAAGAACAAGAGAAAAGAAATTTTAATCTATTTTTTTATATCAATATATCAAATCCATTATGGCAAAAAGAGTCTATCTCAGAATGGAAAAACCCATTGCGAAAAAAAGAAATCAAAACATTATTACCTCTATAAAATCCGCATCCTGCGTTGTGGACTCCATCTCTTGTGTTATGAACTCCGCATCCCGCTCTTGCATTGTGGATCACATCCCGAAAGGGTGTGTGAAAGCGGACAAAAACGTGATTGATAAAATAACGTCTAACCCGCGTGGTTCACGCCCTTTCAGGCGTGGTCCGGAAATGCAGAATGCTCCATCTTTCGCATTTCGCGTTGTGGATTCCGTATCTTGCATTGTGGATCACATCCCGAAAGGGTATGTGAAAGCGGACAAAAACGTGATTGATAAAATAACGTCTAACCCGCGTGGTTCACGACCTTTCAGTCGTGGTCCCGAATCGTCGCTGTCATTGCGAGGAGGTAATCCGACACGGCAATCCCGTAACCATAAATCACAAAACATTCCATACTCCATCTCTTGTCTTGTGGATTCCGTATCTTGCATTATGGATCACATCCCGAAAGGGTGTGTGAAAGCGGACAAAAACGTGATTGATAAAATAACGTCTAACCCGCGTGGTTCACGACCTTTCAGTCGTGGTCCCGAATTCTTGCGGGGCGTCTTTTTCAATCCTCAAAAACGCAACAAACTCACCGCTTCCGTTCTCACTTTTGTAATGCTTTTTCAAATTGTTGCCGGCATCTTTGCTCCTGTTAACATTTTCAATCTGAATAAACCCAACGTCGCCAACGCCGCTTGGTTTAACGATGGCGGAACTTGGCAATACAGAAAATCCATAACCGTCAATCATACCAAAGTTCCTAACACCGACCAAGCCTATTTTCCGATGCTAGTCTCTATGAATGACGAATCCTTAAAGAGCGTTAGCAACGGCGGCAAGGTAAATAGCGAGAGTGGTTTTGACATCGCCTTCACCGCACAAAACGGTTCCACCCAGCTTGACCATGAAATCGAAACTTATACACCCACCACCGGAGAACTGAAAGCCTGGGTAAAGATTCCCATCCTTTCTGCTTCAGAAGATACTGTCATATATATCTACTACGGCAACGACGCCATCACCGAAACCGAAGAAAACAAAACCGGCGTGTGGGATGATGGGGGAGGGAATAATTTCAAGATGGTGCAGCACATGAATCAAGATCCGAGCGGAACTGCTCCTCAAATGCTCGACTCAACCCAGTATGCCAACAATGGAACGAGTGGAGGAACAATGACCAGCGATGATTTAGCTGCGGGGCAAGTTGGGGGTGCGACGAGTTTTGATGGGGCTGATGATTATATTAAAATATTAAACGACAACACCTTCAATACTGATGACAGTAAAACGATTGGTGTCTGGATGAAGGCGGGTACCACGGGACATAGCTCTGTATATCCGCGTTTATATGAAAAGATGAGAACCTTCTATGCTTATAAGGCAGATAGCATTGATGCTTTTTATACTCGAATATGGGACGGAACCACTACTGGAAATGGTACTATTCAAAATGTATGGGATAATCAGTGGCACTATGTCGTTCAAGTTGTAGATAGAAGTTCTCAGAAAATGTATAGTTATAAGGATGGTAATCTTGTTTTTACCGATAGTAATATTTCTGATGTCGGAAATACTGCATATGCCAGTGATTTGCAGATTGGAGGCAATATTAACGGTTACTTAAACGGTTCTCTTGATGAGTTTCGTATTTCAGGGGGTGTTCGCTCTGCTGATTGGATTGCTACTGAATATAATAATCAATCAACTCCAGAAGAGTTCTATTCTCTAGGGATAGAAGAAGTATCATCTCCTGCAGCTTTATCATCTTTCACCTATAGAAAAGCCCTCACCATCGACCACACCAAAGTAAGCGCCGATCTTACTGATTTTCCTGTTCTCGTCAACCTCCCCACAGACGCTTCACTTGCAAGCCACGCCCAAGCTGATGGAGACGATATCCTTTTCACATCAAACGACATAAGCTGGTCAACTGGAAATCAAAACGACAAACTGGCACACGAAATAGAAAAATATACCACCACTACAGGAGAACTTCAAGCTTGGGTCAAGATTCCGCAGTTGTCTTCGACTGTCGACACCGTCATCTATATGTATTATGGCAATGGCGCTGTAACCACCCAGCAGAACAAAACCGCTGTCTGGGATGCCAATACCAAAATGGTGCAGCACATGAATCAGACGGGTACTGGACAAGTGGGGGATTATAAAGATGCTACGCAGTATGGGAATAATAGTATAAATGTTACCAATCAACCGATATCAGTAACCGGACAGATCGATAGCGCGGAAAGTTTCTCTTCGGCAGGTAGTAATTATATAGGCATAAGTAATAATTCCAATTTAAGTCTGGATGTTCTTACAATTTCTGCTTTTATAAAGGTAGGCACGAATACATCAGACAATGGTATTGTAAGTAAGACGGGAGGCAAATATAATTACAATCTTAGAATTACGCCGACAGGCAGTTATCCAGACGCGGAATTCTATGATGGAGCTACGATCAGAAACCTAACATGCACACAGAATATTGGAAACGATAATAAATTCCATTATCTTGCGGTTACACTAGGTGAAAATAGAAGTGCAAATATTTATCTTGATGGTATGTATTGCAATAGTACGAATCTATCAACCTTGGGCGATATAAAAACTAGCGGAGATTTATATATCGGACGCAAGGGAACTGGTGGTATATTTAATGGCATTATTGATGAAGTTCGCATTTCCAACACTGCCCGATCTGCTGATTGGATAGCAACCGAATACAATAACCAATCTCAGCCCACCGAATTTTCGACACTTGGCATCGAGGAAGTTTCATCTCCCGTTGCTTTGTCATTCTTCGGATATCGCAAGGCCATTACCATCGACCATACCAAAGTCTCAGGAGACTTGGTGAATTTTCCCGTGCTTATCAATTTTCCCACCGACGCCAGCCTTGCCGCTCACGCTCAAGCTACTGGTAATGACATTCTTTTCACTTTATCGTCTACCGCCTGGAACACCGGCACCACCAATAACAAACTGGCGCATGAGATAGAAACATATACCACCGCAACCGGAAGTTTGCAATCTTGGGTAAAGATTCCGCAACTGTCATCGACTACGGATACGATAATATATATGTATTACGGCAACGGTAGTGTAACGACCCAACAAAACAAAACCGCAGTCTGGGATACGAATACCAAGATGGTGCAGCATATGAATCAGACGGGAAATAGCCAAGTGGGGGATTACAAAGATAGTACGTAGTATGGGAATAATAGTATTAATACTGCGAATCAGCCGACAGTAAGCGCAACGGGGCAGATTGGGAGCGCAGAAAATTTTAACGGAGCAAGCAGCAGAATAACAATGGCAGATAATGCTAGTCTTGATGTAGCAGGTAACAATTCCTTTACAATTAGTGCTTGGGTAGCTAGGAACGGATTGCAAAGCGATTATTCTCCTTTATTTACGAAAGTAGGCAGCGGTAATGGCTATTATTCTGCTGGGTTCTATCAGGATAAGGTAAGATTTAGAGTTTATGATGGAGCAACGAATCCAACACTTACTTCTAACAGTGCGATTGGTGACGGTAGTCTAGCATATGTGACGATGGTAAGGAATAAAACGACTGGCAATATCTATGTTTATCTTAATGGTAGTCAGGATAATTATGCTATAGATCCGACTACTAATATAAATACCGCAGGAGAATCGGCATGGGCGGGAAGTGACAGAGGCATTGCAAATAGATTCTTTAACGGCTCCCTTGATGAGATTCACATCGCAAGTACCGCTCGTTCTTCCCAATGGATTGCTACCGAATATAATAATCAATCAGAGCCCACTGAATTTTCAACACTTGGTATTGAAGAAGTCGCTAATGCTCAGCTGCTTTCCACCTTCGGCTACCGCAAAGCCATCACCATCGACCACACCAAAGTCTCAGGCGACCTGGTGAATTTTCCTGTGCTCATCAATCTTCCAACAGATGCCAGTCTTGCCGCTCACGCTCAAGCTACTGGCAATGATATTCTTTTCACATCATCAACCACCGCCTGGAACACCGGCACCACCAACGACAAGCTAGCTCATGAGATCGAGACTTATACGACTGCCACCGGCAGTCTGCAGGCTTGGGTAAAGATTCCAAATTTATCTTCGACTGTCGATACTGTCATATATATGTATTACGGCAATGCCGGCGCAACAACGCAACAAAACAAAACCGCAGTCTGGGACACCAATACCAAGATGGTGCAGCATATGAATCAGACCGGCACGGGCGCAGTAGGTGATTTCAAGGACTCGACACAGTATGGAAATAACAGTGCTAATACGGCCGGTCAGCCGACAGTTACATTCTCGGGGAAGATTGGTAATGCTCAGGGCTTTAATAGTACGAGCCAGTATATAGATATGGGAAATGGAGGTGTACTAAGCCCCGTAGCATCTATAACTGTTAGCGCATGGATAAAAGCAACTGCTTTGGAGAATGGTCGTTACATTGTCAATAAATGGAATGATACAGCGGATGGTTATAGTATGCACTTTGCTTACAATAATCTCTATTTCCAGCTTCGTGATGGAAGTTATGGTTATGCGACCATCGTAGAGACTCCATACTCAAATTTGTCTACGGATTGGATTTATGTTACAGGAACTTACAATAATGTGAGCGGGGGGAATCTTTATGTAAACGGCGTTTCAAAGGATCAAAATACCGATGTCAGCAGAACTGCAGTGGCCAGTAGCCGGTCTCTGCGCATAGGATCATCCTTTAACGGCACTGCTTTGTGGAGCGGCTCCCTCGACGAAGTCCGCATCTCCAACACTACCCGCTCTGCAACTTGGATAGCTACTGAATACAATAATCAATCTTCTCCTTCCACTTTCTATTCCCTATCTCCCGAAACGATATACAATCTTGAGATAACTGGATCATCCAGCCATACATCCGGACAAAGCCAGACCATTACTCTTACCGCCAAGGATGCAGATGGGGGCGTAATGACAGATTTTAATGGAGATGCTTCCGTTACTTTCTCTGGAGCCAATCCTTCCCCGAGAGGCACATCTCCAAGCTGTAATTACACGGCTTTCGGCAATCCTACTACCCTCACTTTTACTAACGGTGTCGCCACCTGTACTTTAAGATTGTATAAAGCGGAAAGCACTAACATATCGGCAACTGGCATAAACACTACTTCCACCAATCTCACTGTCAATGTCATACCTAATCTTCTCAATAATTTCCTTGTAGAAGCTGATGCTTCAGCCAATTCCGGAGAAAGCTTTAATGCTACTGTCACTGGGCGTGATTATGAATATAATGCAGTGAACATCCCTGGCGATGTTACGCTCTCGGTTGATGCCGGAACTATTCTCCCCGCTACCCTCTCTTCGGGAGATTTTACAAGCGGCGTTTGGTCGGGCAATCTTACCATATCAGATATCACCGAACAGCCGTCCGTTGCTATTACCGCGTCTCGCAGCAGTTATACCGGGACAGACAACATAAACATCCTCGGTATTCCTCAAGCTCCATCTTCCGCTTCCGCCACCAAAAACACCGACTACTCTATGACCCTAACTTGGCAAGACACTTCCACGGTGGAGACTGGATACAAGATTGAAAGGAGAGAGAACACCGGACTGGGATTCGGTTCGTACACACAGATCGGTACCGTAGGAGCCAACGTCTCCACCTTTACCGATGATGAAACCACCAACCCCGGCGACACCCCTTATCCGGATAGAGCCTATCAATACCAAGTTCGAGCCTACAACTCTATCGGTAATTCTAACGCATATTCCGAAGACTCAACTATTCATTACACCACCGCTAACACTCCTTCAAATATCGAAGGAACATATATAGATGATAGTAGCTTTACCGTAAGTTACAGCGACCAGGCATCTGTCGAAGACACTCATCATATCCAAAGATGTTCCAACGCCAATTGCGGCACCACTTACGAAACCGATCTAAACACTTTTGAATCATCACCGCAAACTGACAACACTTCCATATACAATAACTCCAGATATCGTTGGCAAGTGAGAGCCGAAACCCCTGACAGCCAGAACTCCGCTTATGCTCAATCCAATTATGAATATACTACTCCAACTGCACCAACCATCCAAAATTCCACTTTCATTTCTAACACCGCAATCGAAGTCAACTGGATAGACAACTCTGATTATGAAGATGGTTTCCGAATCGAAGTCTCCACTGATGGGGGGGCGTATCAAGAAATCACTCTCGGCACTAACACTGTGGGAGCAAATCTTTCTTCCTACACTTTCACATCTTCCCCAGATCATAACTACAAATTCCGCGTCAGATCTCACATCGGCGCCACTCTCAACAATTCCGAATTCTTATCGGTCTATTCTGATGAATCAAGCACAATCTATACCACTTCTTCGGCTCCTATTATACAAACTCCAATTGTCAATTCTTCCACTGCTATTACTTGGGACTGGACAGACAACTCTGCTTTTGAAGAATTCTTTCATCTAGATTTTGTGACTGGTTCAGGAATAGATGTTGATGATATTCCTGCCGATTCTACTAGCTATCAAACTACTAATCTCTCTCCCAACACCGCTTACTCTGTTCACATTCATTCCTACCGATCAGACACTGGAGAATCAGACGCATCGGGCACCTCAACTGAAGTCTATACACTTTCCAACATTCCTTCCAGTCTCGCTGCTACTCCTAATGGACAGGTAGAGATAGGCACTAGTTGGGACAATAACTCCAATCCCGCTTTAACTGAATATTACATTGAAAACATAAACACAGGAGTAAGTTCCGGTTGGATAACTGATCTCACTTGGGCATCGAATAGTCTCAGTTGTAGTACCGAATATTCTTTTCGAGTAAAATCCAGAAACGCTGCAGGTGTCGAAACTCCGTATTCTTCTATTCAAACCGCCACTACTGACAGCTGCAGTTTGGGGCTCCCGATTTCTGCTGCCAACCCTCCTCAAGCCCCGCAAGAAACTACAGACAATCCACAGGGAGGATTTAACATAATTATAGATCAAGGACAGATTGCAACTAATAAAGCGATCGTAAGCTTGAGTCTTTTTGCTGGAACCGACACTACTCGGATGGCTATTTCCAATTCTCCTGATTTCAGTCAAGCCTCACTTGTTGCTTATCAAAAAGAAGTCAGTTGGAGCATCGATGGAGGTCTGACCTCTCAGGTGTTTGAGGTCAGTCCTCAATCTTCAAATGTCGCCCACACCGTCTATGCTAAGTTCTATACCAAATATGGCGCTGCCTCCTCAACCGTTTTCGACACTATTATTTTCGATACCACCGCACCAGAATTAACTCTTTCTAATCTTAAAGACAAATATCTTACCACTGACGTTATTATCATAGAAGGAATCACCGAACCCAATTCTAAAATCATCTACAATCTAGATAGTCAAAGAGCTGGAGTAGTAGATATTTCAGATAGCGGCAAGTTAATCTGGAATCTTGGCACTCTCACCGCAGGCACACACTCTCTCAAGCTCATAACTCAAGATGTGCTCGGCAACTCATCTGATACAATGCAATTTTTCTTGAATGTGGAAAAACCTATCATTACAATCCCAACTACTCCAGTTAAACCTGTTCCAATCAAACCCCTTCCTTCAAATCCAACAAATCCTGCTTCTAATACAAACAACCTCGACACAAATATTCCAGACATAAATCAAAACATAAATCAAACTCCATCCAAACCCAATATCAACGTTCCTGTCACTGACACTCCGGATATTAATAATCCTTCTACTAATAATCCTGACCTGAATTCTACCGACGTTACTCCTAAAACTCCTGCTTCTATGCAAGGGGACTGGAATCTTCTTGCGCTTAAACCTTTCCCTAAAGACATTACCTCCGAAGATATCAAGATGATTATCGAAAAGTTCCCAGAGTTCAAAGAAACTTTCCAAAATTTGGGACTGGGTGATTTCACCGATTCAGAAAGACTCAAAAATGTCAGTTTCAATATCCCCAGTCTCAGTCAAGTGATGGGACTCAATCCTTCTGACCTGACTGCTCTCAATCTTCCTGCTTCTAACACTCCCATTTCACAATTATCTGTCCAACTGAAAAAAGAGATTCCTTCCAACATCGTCTTTGTTAAAACCAAAGAAAATGGCATCGATTTGAGTTCCGCCCTTTCTTTCGAGGATGGCAACCCCAATCAAAAGATATCTCTTCTAAGTGGTCAATCTTTCCAATTAGTATTAAGACCTGACCAAGAGGTTAATTCCATTCAAGGATATATCACTTACAAGGAAAGTAACCTATCAAGAATTGATGATACTAATATCATTGAGAAAGTTGCCAGTCTTTTCGGTCTCAATAAAACTAACTCCGTCTATGCTGCAGATGACGTTGAAGAAAAACTAGTTCTCGCTGAATTTGAATACCAAGACGACGACCAAGACGGCATCTGGACCGCTGACGTCAGCACCCCCGGAGTTACCGGAGAATATGAACTCATCACTGTCTTGAACTACAAAGACATTAACCTCGGCGCCAAAACCTTACGTCTTATTACTGTCGTGGATCCGGAGGGATATGTATATCGAGTGGAAAGAGACGGAGTTGAATCTCGTATTCCTGACGCCACTGTTTCTATTTATTCCTTCAATTCCGAAACCAAACAATATGAAATCTGGGATGCAGAGGAATATCAGCAAAAAAATCCTCAGGTAACGGACAATCGCGGCACCTATTCTTTTCTTGTCCCACCTGGAACTTATTATTTAGAAGTCGATGCAGAAGGTTATACGCCATATAAAAGTGATCCTTTTGATGTGAGCGTAGGAAGTGGCGTGCATATGAATTTGGAAGTTGTGAAGGAATTAGGATGGAAAGATAAGTTTGATTGGCAGAATTTGTTACTAATCGTTTTTGGTATTGCGATATTTTATAATTTCTATGGAGATTACAAAGTGAGAAAAAGAAAAAATAGAGGTGCATAATTCATGCTAAGATTGTGTTTCTGCCAATTTTTTATAATTTAATCTTTAAAACAAAAAATGCCTTCACAATAAAAATCGATCGTTTGATTTATAACGTTTAAACTCATTCTTCTATAATTTATTTTTTAATCAAAATCAATGACTAAGCAGAAATTAAGCGCCCTTGTGTTAGTTGTGGTGCTTGCGCTTTCCAATGTATTCTTTGCTATGAAATTTATCAAGGCTGACAAAGAACTGACTATGATCACGGACGAGATGAAAGCAGTAAATGCCAAACAACCGATTTTGGAATTTAATCAACTTTTTGTTGATAAAGTGCTTAAGGCTGAGAATGAAGTCAGCTTCGACACTCGGTTGGAGTTAGAGAATAAAGTGCGGGAATTGAAAGATGTAGAGATGTTAGATCAATGGAATAAATTTGTTAATGCTGAAGACGAGATGCAGGCACAAGTCGAAGTTAAAAATCTTTTGGGGCT
>Ga0265294_10011368_pt1 | contig 10013 bp, 8 predicted proteins | sample MunlanPumphouse3_FD_192504 | JGI IMG/M metagenome (GOLD analysis project Ga0265294, IMG submission 192504) | Groundwater microbial communities from a municipal landfill in Southern Ontario, Canada - Pumphouse #3 | ecosystem: Environmental > Aquatic > Deep subsurface > Groundwater | place...
TCCGTCATCAGATCAGAGCCATAGACCCCGCCTGCCTTGGAAAACTGTTTCATTAAAAGAACATCATCCTCAAGACCACCGATATGGGACTGGATATAGCGGGCGTGAAACGGTGTCCGGTCAACAGCGCTTTGAATCCGTGCAGCATCCGTCACTGCATAGCAGGGAACCAAGTCCACATCATACCCGGATATTGTTGTATTAACATACGGGTGTTCCGCATATTTTTCCACATACTGGCCGCCAAAACGCGATGCAATCGATCGTCCGAGAATGAGGCCTTGTTCTTCGAGCGCCTGCCGGGGAAGCTCAGGTGGATAAAGCATGAACACATCAATGTCACGATCACCACTGACCCAGGTATTTCGTGCGACCGAGCCAACAACCATCCCCTTTGCCGTTCCGCTTTCATTTACTGCATTTAAGAGCATGTCCGCAACAGCACATATATTCTCAATCTCCTCTATTTTCGGACGAATTCGGGAGAGGACTATTTCTTCAGTTTCATTTCTCAGATTCATGCCTTTATCTCCATAATGTCCTCATATATTGGCCCGCGCGGGGTGAGCGTGCTTTTTTTAAGCATAATGGTATCGATTGTCATCTGCCCAAATGTACGCCCCGATACCGCTTCCACCGCAACGCGTAGTGAGGAATCATAGTGTTTGATGCGGCAGAGAGTCACATGAGGAGTAAATGTTCGGTCTTCGGGTGCGATGCCGAGAGAAGAAAGCAGAGAATCCAGTTCGGCCACGATTGTCTCACCCCACCCGTTATCAGATACATTAGCCCAGACAATGCGAGGGCGTTTTTGGGGATGGAGCTCCACTCCGGATACTGTAATCACCGCTGGCTTAAATGAAAATGCAGACATTTTTTCCTGTATGCGATGCATCACGTCATCAGAAACCTCTCCCAGAAACCTGATCGTAATGTGTGCAAGCGCGGATTCAACACAATTGATTGTTGCATCACTCTCTTTGAGAATGTCCTGCACCGCACTACATTGATTCCTGACATCATCCGTGAGTTCAACAGCAAAAAAAGCCCGAACCATATACTGATACTATTGTACGGTTCATCACATAGGATTACCCATACCATCCACTCCCCCTCTTCCCGGAAAGATCAAACGAGTGTTATTTTTACATAAGAAACAAAACAATGGTATACGAATCCATGGGGGATTTTTTTCTGTGACAGATGCAGCTAAGATCAATGTGTACACGCTTGAAAACTGCCCAAACTGCGAACTCCTCAAGGAGTACCTGAATGAGGCGGCTCTGCCATATACCATCCGCAATATGATGGAAGCAGAGGCATTGACAGAACTCAGAATTAATAGTATATTCGTCCGTGAAGCACCTGTTCTTCAGGTTGGGACAACGTTTCTGATATCAAAAGACCTCTTTAATGCCACCGGCGTTCGCGGGGATGTCGTTGATGCATTGATTCGGGGAGATTAAATGCCAAAAAATCCCCGTCGTGCAGAGGCTCAGCAGACTCTGGATGGCTTTTCTGTACCAACGCTTCCCAAGGTCAGAACATCAAGGGGCCATATTGTAGAATGGGATCGGGAACGAATCGTCAAACAGATTCTCAACGAAACCCAACTTGTCGAGACATTTTATGGAGGCGAGGGTGCAGATGAATCGCTTGCACGCGAGATTGCACTGGATGTTGAAAACAAGATCAAGAAACTCAGATTAACATCTCTTTCCGGCCCGTTAGTCAGAGAGATTCTCAATAGTACCCTTCTTGAGCGCAATTTGATCAGTTACCGGAATGTATGCACCCGCGTCGGTACACCGGTCTTTGATGCACATTTAATCGATGTGGGCCGGGGATTTGAGGCGCATGACAATGCAAACCTCCAGGAGAATGCAGAGACATCGCATAAAAAGAAAGCCGATAAAATCAGTAAAGAGCAGTACCTGCTCCAGTTGCCTCCGGAACTGGCTGATTACCATCTTTCAGGCGACCTCCACATCCACGACCTCGAATACTTCGGGACGCGCCCGTTCTGTCAGGACTGGGATCTGCGGTATTTCCTGTATTACGGCCTGATGCCGGATGGCAGTGGAACAAAAGCATCGGTTGCAGGTCCTGCAAAACGTGCTGAAGTGGCGATTCTCCATGCCGTAAAGGCACTGGGCAGCGCGCAGACGAATTTTGCCGGCGGCCAGGGTTACTATAATTTCCTGACATTCATCGCCCCCTACTTTGAGGGATTGCCGTATAGCGAAACAAAGCAGCTCATGCAGATGTTTGTGTACGAGATGACGCAGATGATGGTGGCCCGCGGGGGTCAGGTAGTATTCTCATCTGTTCAGCTCTCACCCGGCGTGCCCACCCTCTGGAAAGATAGGCCATGCGTCTACAAAGGAAAGGTATGGAACGGGGTACAGGCTCCCGAGCGGAAATATGGCGAGTTTGAACGGGAAGTCCGGCTTCTTTTTAAGGCGTTAATGGAAGTAATGCTTGAAGGTGACTACTGGGGCAAACCATTCAACTTCCCCAAACCTGAGATCAGCATTGAACCGGATTTCCTGACCGAGGATGAGGAGTTCAACAGAGCAAATCCGGATGTGCCGTCATACCATGACCTGTATCTGATGACATTCGAACTGGCATCAAAATACGGCACCCCGTATTATGACAACCAGATTCCCGCATACCGTGGTGCCGGAGAAGGGATTTCCTGCTACCAGTGCTGTGCATATCAATTCTCCTCTCTTGCAAGCGAAGACGACGATTTTTATGATAAAATGCTCTTCAAAGACGGAAAACATTTTTCCATGGGTTCATGGCAGGTACTGTCCATAAACTGCCCTCGGGCGGCATATCGAGCTGGAGGGGATGACAAACGACTCTTTGCAGAACTCAAAAAATTAATGGATGTCTCGGTTGAAATATTCCGGATAAAACGGCGCTGGATGAACAACATCCGTGCAACCGGCCGGATGCCATTTGCCATGCAACGGCCGAAAGACCCCAATGACCCGGATATGGAAGAACGGGGACCGGTTGCGGTCGACCTTGAAGGACTGGTGTATACCATCGGTATTGTCGGCGTGAACGAGATGGTTCAGCACCATACCGGATACCAGTTGCACGAAAGCCGTGACGCATTCAACTTTGCCATACGGGCATTAACCGAGATGGAGCTCTACTCTCAGGAAATTTCCCGAAAAACCGGCATGACGATTGCGCTTGCCCGGACACCTGCTGAGACAACCGGACAGAGGTTTGCCATCGCTGACCTGATTGACAAGGATTTCCGACCCCATGCGGAAAAGGTGATCAAAGGGGATCTTGAGGCGGCACTCCCAGAGCTGGGACAGAAGTTTGATCTTCCGGTATACTATACAAATGGCACTCACGTTACCCCGGGCGCAGACGTTCCTTTGACAAAACGCATCGAAATAGAGCACGTATTCTTCCCCATTGTTGATGGGGGCAATATATTCCATATATGGCTTGGAGAGGCGCGTCCGGACCCCCGCGGCCTGATGGATATGGCACTGAATCTCTGCCGAAACACGCAGATTGGCTACTTTGCCTTTACGCGTGACCTCACCGTATCCCTCAAACTGTTTAAAGAATATAAATCGGAACAGAACCCTGAATCATGCCTGTCTGCTGCTGACAGACGGGTAGAAGTTTAACTATTTTTACGGCCCATGATACTAATATATCATGAAATGGCCATCCGAACCTATCCTCCTCATCGACATCGGGAGAGGGACACAGGACATATTACTGTATTCACCAGACCAGCCGATTGAAAATTCAGTGAAAATGGTGCTTCCATCACCGAATGTGATCACAGGGTTTGCAATCGAGAGGGCGGCAAAAAAGGGACAGGGAGTCCATCTCGAAGGGCCGGTGATGGGAGGGGGAAAAAATACTCAGGTCATTAAAGAGTGGCTCCCGAAAGGCTTCAGACTCTCTGCAACACCCTCAGCAGCGCTCTCTATTCGTGACAACCTTGATTATGTCAGGAGCCTCGGAGTAGCGATTACGGATACTGCTCCTGATGGTGCAGTCATCATCCAGACCGGGGACTATATGAAAGCGGAACTGCAAAAGACCTTTTCAACGTTTGGTATTGAATACCCTAAAAATCTCGCGGTGGCGGTTCAGGATCACGGCTACAGTCCGCATATGAGCAACCGGAAATTCAGATTTCTGCATATGAAAGAGATGCTTGAAAAAGGAAACTGGCATATCGATTCACTCATTCAGGATCCTCCCGACGCATCCATGACCCGGATGCATGCAATCCTCGACACCGAACCTGATGCACTTGTCATGGATACGGGTGCTGCCGCAGTGCTGGGTGCATTACAAGACCCCGTGGTGCAGAACGCACGCGAACAGGGCGTCACCATCGTAAACGCAGGGAACGGCCATACCCTGGCATTTACCATTGAGGGTGATGAGATATGCGGCGTATTTGAACATCACACGAGAGTCTTGCTGAACAACGGATCAAGCAAAGACTACCTCACAAAACTGCAGAACGGCACCCTCACCAATGATGAAGTGTTTAACGACAATGGACATGGGGCAGCCGTGCACCGTGCATGCAACTCATCACTCATCGCCATCACCGGCCCAAACCGCAGAGAGCTTGTCCCGGATGCCTATCAGGCATCACCCTATGGTGACATGATGCTCAGCGGTTGCTTTGGACTTCTTTCCACATGGATTGAGACCAGAACCTGAATTGACAAACTCTCCTATTTTAATATCCCATCAGGATTAGAAGAAAAATAGATGCACTACACTTTTTGGTGTGCAGTAGTTTTTTGAAGCGTACAGCATCAAGCGGCTGCCCGTAAAATGTGCCGAAAAAAATGAGAATTATTCAGCGTCATCCTGAACGAGCTGAACATCCAAAATGTCGTGCTGGCGTTCTGCAAGGCACTTTGCCTTATAGATATTTTTGCCAGCCTTGCCGATGGCAATGCCGCGGTCTTCTTCGACAACATCGATAAACGCGACAAGGTCACCATCATCATCTTCTTCAAAGACAACCGAGGTCACGCGTGCCGGAAGGAAACAATTCTTGAGGAACTGTTCAGCGTCATCGGAGAATTCAACAACCTCAATGCGCTTGCCTAATTCATCGGATGCTTTCTTGATACTTGAGCCCTGCTTTCCAATCGCACGGCCCATCTCACCAGGATTAATGACGAAGATTAAACGTTCATTTCTCTCGTCAATAATGCAGTCCCTGCTCCCTGCGCCAGTCAGGTGTTCAAACTCAGACATGAGCTGAAGGCTCTGTTCAGTTAGTACAATTTCTCCCATATTATGCCCTCTTGAGTGAAAGGATATCAGATTCTCCTGCATCGACAACCGCAAGAGCACTAACCATGTGGGGGCGCCCACAGGCTTTTCCAAGCATTACGCTTGAACCGTCATAGGTGTAAATGAAGGTATTCGATGTACCGGAAAGATATGTCATAAATTCTTCCGGACAGTTATCAGCGACAACAACCATTCTGGCTGTCTTATTTTCAATGCTTGCTTTTGTTGATTTCTGGCCGCTTAATACGTTTCCAGTTTTTATTGCGCGGCGCAACGAGCTTTCGAAATCCATAGTTTTGCTCCTAATTAAATGGTTTTGCAATTAGTTTTACATCTCCGGTACCCAGCTGAATTGGCTGGCCGACGATGACATTCTCAGTGACACCCTGAAGGATATCAACTTCATTTGCTACTGCTGCATCGAGCAGGTGATTCACGGTTACTTCAAATGCTGCACGGGAAAGCACACTCTCTTTCTCACCGGCAATGCCGTGACGTCCGATCTGTTTGACTTCACCCTCCATGCACATCATATCCGCAACCAACATAATATGGCGAACATCAACATCGATACCCTGCTCACGTAGCGTGCTCAGTGCTTCATCGATAATTGCGTTCCTGCCAGCTTCAATTCCCAGAACTTCTGATATCTCTGAAATGTTATTTGTCCGTGTACGGTTTTTGTCAACCCCGTCTACGTTGAATACATCCTTAAGATTTGAGCCTTCGGTATAAAGAATATACTCTCCGCCTTCCTTTCTGACAACAACGCGCTCAATATCGTCTATACCCTGGACAATGACATCGCGCACATGATTTGCCATCTGGAAGAGGTTCTGGTAGCTTTCACGATCCTTGGGGTAGAAGATGATCGCCCCATTCGTGAGATCTGCTTCTGATTCAAAATCACGGTAATGATTTTTTTGCCGGATTCTGTCAGGGGCCCGCTCGATGATCTCCTCAATCGTGGTCTTGCGTTTTTCACAGACTTCACGATTGATCTTTACCGTCACCATCATCTGAACAAGGTCAGTTGACACATCCCCAAACTCATTGAGGCGTGTTGCCTCAATCTGCCAGCTCACATCCCTGGCTCGATCACGATTGTTGCCGTAATCCTCTTCCAGATAGATGGTCATTGTTGGCGTGGACGGACTCTTACGCGCATCCATAATCTCAATGAGGCGCGGCAGACCCAGGGTTACGTTAATTTCAGCGACACCCGCATAGTGGAATGTTCGCATCGTCATCTGCGTGCCAGGTTCACCAATGGACTGCGCTGCAATAACTCCTACTGCTTCACACGGTTCAATACGGGTTTTACTATACTCATCGTATACCTGCCGCATAATCTCTTCAAACTGCTCTGAAGAGACCGCATGACCTTCCATTAATTTCTTTAGATCGGTCTTGGTTTTTTCCGGAATCTCTGCGGCATCGATTACTTCAATCATGTGGGAATCCATCAGACCGCCTCCTTCAACACATTTTCAAGAATTCCGCGGACATCCACCGGATCTCCAAAACATGCCTTTGAGGGATCGGTATTGTCTTCACCATACTGGAACTGGATAATTCTCCCGCCAGTTGTGCGAACAGTCAAATCGTATGCCACCTTGAGATCCTGCAATGCATTGATCATTCTCCGCTGCAGGTATCCACTCTGGGAGGTACGAACCGCAGTATCGACAAGACCTTCACGACCACCAATCGCGTGGAAGAAGAACTCGGTCGGTGTCAGTCCGCTCTTGTAACTGTTGCGCACAAACCCGTGGGCCAGTGCACCCCGATCTCCGCGTTTGAAATGCGGTAATGTGCGGTCTTCGTAGCCACGGGTAATACGCTCACCACGCACTGCCTGCTGACCGATACACCCAGCCATCTGAGTAAGGTTCAGCATGGAACCACGCGCACCACTCACTGCCATTACGACAGCACTGTTGGACAGACCAAGATGGCGTTCTGCAATCTCTCCCGTTTTATCACGAGCCTTTCCCAGCACCTGCATGATCTGCATCTCAAGTGTTTCTTCGAGAGTACGGCCGGGCATGGGTTCAAGCTGTCCATCTTCATAGATCTGAATCCGGCGTTCGACATCGCGCATTGCTTCGTCAAGTCCCTCATCAATCTGTTTATGTGAGGACTTTGAGAGATCTTCATCATCAATACCGAATGAAAACCCATCAAACATGATCGCACGTATTGAAAGTTTGGTGACATCGTCAATGAACTGTGCTCCGCGCCTCTGTCCATGCTGCCGGATAATCCGCTGAAGGATATTTCCTTTAAATGCACCAATGGATTTCTTATCAATCGTTCCGGTCAGCAGTTGTCCATCGACAATCTGAACATAGGCGTCCTTGTCGCACTCAGCCTTCATACATACCTCACAGTCCTTACAGGAACTGGCGGTGAAAGACATATTCAGATCATCAGGGAGAATCAGTGAGAATACCTGTTTATTTGACCAGTATTCTTTTCCGTTCTCTACCTTACCGGGTGCTGGCAAATGCTCGGGCGGATTAAACTTAACGAATGAGATGACTTCATCTTTGGCAAACCATCGCAGTGTGTGTGTCAAAAGGAAGACACCCGAGATGTGGTCGTGAATACCTCCGATGATCGGGCCGCCGAAACGTGGTGAGAGAATATTCTCATAGACAGACGCAAGCATATGGGCTTCGGCCCGGGCTTCTTCAGTCTGGGGAACGTGAAGATTCATCTCATCACCATCATAGTCCGCATTATATGGTGGACATACGGCAGGATTCAGACGGAATGTGCGCCCGTTCATCAGAATAATCCGGTGAGCCATAATGGACATCCGGTGCAGAGAGGGCTGGCGGTTAAAGAGAACAATATCATTGTTCTTTAACTGACGGTCAACTGCCCACCCCGGTTCAAGCTGTTCTGCCACCGTTTCACACGTGAGTTCATTCAGTCTGACCCTTCGATTGTCAGGTCGAATGGCATAATTTGCACCACAGGGGTCTGAAAGTGATTTCCGGTTCGGGCCATTCAGAACCATTGCCCGTACTTCGTCGATATTAAACGGAGTTACCCGGATAGGGACACTCATCTCATTTGCAATATCAAGAGGAATACCTACCTCACCGATACTCATATTTGGATCGGGTGAAATTACGGTACGTGCTGAGAAGTTCACACGCTTACCGGAAAGTGATCCTCTGAAACGGCCATCCTTACCCTTCAGACGCTGAGATATAGTCTTAAGAGGTCTCCCGGAACGGTGACGTGCCGGTGGACAGCCTGCTACCTCATTGTCCATGTAGGTGGTCACGTGGTACTGTAACAACTCCCAGAGATCCTCAATAATCAGCTGAGGAGCACCAGCATCCTGATTCTCCTTGAATCGCTGATTAATACGGATAATATCAACCAGTTTGTGCGTCAGATCGTCCTCAGAACGCTGTCCGTTCTCGAGAATAATCGATGGCCTCATCGTAACAGGCGGCACAGGCAGAACCGTCAGAAGGGTCCATTCAGGGCGGGCCACATCAGGGTTAATACCAAGGAGGCGAAGGTCTTCGTCGGGTATCTTTTCCAGACGACTCCGGATATCCGCAGGAGTCAGCTTGTGATCTACCTTGCGGCCGGTATCATCCGTCCAGATCTCTGAGAATGTGGTTGGCTTCTCAAAGTTTACCTTGTTCTGCTGAGCGCCGCAGTGGGGGCAGACCCGCTCTTTTTTAACATCTTTCTCCGAGATGATCTCTGAACTTCGCTCGTCTTCCGGACCAAGCGCCTTGTGAATTTCATCCGGAGTCAGAAGGAGCTGACTACACTCACGACAGGTAACACGGAGTAATTTCCGAATCAGGCGTGTGTATCCCACATGGGTGACAGGCTTGGCAAGCTCTATGTGACCAAAATGCCCGGGGCAGTCTGATGCCTTGTTGCCACATGTTTTGCACCGTAATCCGGGATCAATAACACCGAGGTGAAGATCCATCAGACCCTGAGGATAGGGAAAACCATCGTCATCATAGGTATCAGCCCAGATAATCTTCCGCACACTCATCTTACGGATTTCTTTTGGAGAGAGGAGACCGAACTCAAGGCTCCCTACTCGTTTTGGACTTGGCATTTTTATTACCCCCTATACCTGGTCTTCCAGACGCATCCTGGGCGCAATACCCATACTCTTCATCTCATCCAGGAGCAGTTTAAAGGCATAACTCATCTCAACCGGATAGATATCAATCTCATTCCCACACGCGAGGCAGCGCGTTACATTCCGGTTTCTATCAAGAAACGCAATCATACCGCACTTTGCACAGACGTACTGTTCGACCTTGTCGGACTCATCAAGAAGCCTCTCTTTCAGAGCCATCGCAGCACCGTGTCCAATCATGACATCACGTTCCATCTCACCAAATCTGAGACCACCCTCACGGGCACGTCCTTCTGTTGGCTGACGGGTCAGCACCTGCACCGGCCCGCGGGACCGTGCGTGCATCTTCGAGGATACCATGTGGTAGAGCTTCTGGTAATAGATGACACCGATGTAAATGTCTGCATGGAACTGCCTTCCGGTAATTCCATCGCGCATCACTTCACGTCCGTCATGGGAAAATCCAAGCTCTGCAAGCGAGTTTCTCAGACTTTCTTCCGGCTCTCCGGAGAATGCAGTGGCTCTAATCCGGCGTCCTTCCAGAGAACCGACCTTACCC
>Ga0265294_10011369_pt1 | contig 10013 bp, 8 predicted proteins | sample MunlanPumphouse3_FD_192504 | JGI IMG/M metagenome (GOLD analysis project Ga0265294, IMG submission 192504) | Groundwater microbial communities from a municipal landfill in Southern Ontario, Canada - Pumphouse #3 | ecosystem: Environmental > Aquatic > Deep subsurface > Groundwater | place...
AATGAATTCCTCCAGGGTGTCCAGGTCTTCGGGATATTCGTCTTCGGTAAAGAGCAGGGCTTGCTGCCGCTCAGATTTGCTAAGAGCCAAAAGCAAAACCAGACTGACCAACAGCAGCAGGATCATGAGAATCCGGTGGCGGCTCACGACTCTCCTTTGAAGAATTTGAGCAGCAATTCGGCTACATAATCCGCTCCCCGCCTGGTGAAGTGCGTATAATCTTTTCCGGCCAGGGGAGGATTTTGGTTTACCAGTCCCAGCATGGAATTGTAGCCGCCCATCGCTTCATAGAGATTCCAAAAGGCGCAGCCGGTCTCCTGGGCAAATTCGCTTTGGGTCTTGACCAGGATGGGGATATCCGGTGAGGTTTTGTATATGGTGCCGTCTTTGATGCTGTGATCATGGGCACTGATGATCAAAATCGGCACCTTGGGCAGGGCAGCCTGGATATGCTCTATGGTGCGGATCATGGCACGTTTATAGTTCTGATAATTGGTATTCTTGGGGCTGGAGACGTTTTCCCCATATTGCAAGATTACCAGATCGTAGCCCAAGCTCTGGTGAAAATCCCGCAAAACATCAGCATGGATGCGCTGAAAATACATGCCGGAATAGCCGCGGATGGGGAAATTGTCCACATAAAGGCCGCGATCTTCATCAAAGGACAGACCATACAGATGCAGAGGATCATTTTTGGAAAAGGTCAGACGGATGCGCTTGACCTGCTGATTAAGACTCAAATCCAATACTTGCAGGGAGTTTCCAGCTCTGAGCTGTCTGCTGATAACCGGCGCAGAATCGTAGGATACACGCACAAAAGAGCTGTCTGAAGCGTGGCTGTAATATAGTTTGATGCCATCAAAATACGCAGCTCCACCAGCGATGTCCACAGCCCGGTATTCCACCCAGGGGTCTTCATCCACATAGAATCTGGTAAGCTTGCTCACTTTCAATGTATCTGGAGCACTGGCCAAACTATCGGCCGCAAACAGGCTATCCGGGCTCTCAATATTATCCGAGCTATCTGTCTCGATCTTTCTCTGCTCCAGATAGTAGGGCCGGGGGATGAAGGTATAGCCTGTGATGCCCAGGGAAATGTCGTTTTTGCTGCGGGTCATAAAGGAGACGGTTTCCCAATTGCGGGAGAACTCGTGACGGATGGTCTGCCGAAAACCGGAAACGATGGAGGTAATGGGCATCATGCCTACTCCCAGACCTCCGTAAATATCCTGCAAGGTAGATCTTAGCGGCCCGGTGATGAGGTCTCCCTCAATGATGGAATCCCCGAAATAAGCGATCCTCAGTTTCCTGATGGAATAGCCTGAAGTCCCTTCGATAAAGGCTGTTTTCCCTTCCCGGGCTTTCATCGCACCCAATTTGTCCAAAAAAGGACGCAGAGGGCTGGGAGTATTGATGATCTTCTTTTGTACTACTGCAATAGTATCCGGCTCTTCAACCGAAGGCCTTAGTGCGGAAAACCAGGGCATTTTGCGAATGGTGAAGACATCGTTGTTCCAAATTGGCAAAACCCAGGCCACCAGGCCGGTGAGTATTGCCGCCAAAGCGATGATCAATAAAGGCTTTAAAAAGTCTTTGTTCATGGTGCCTAAGGCTTTATCTCACATTCTTTCGGTCTAAAAGCCTACAAAGCTGCTTTGATGCGCTTGATCAGAGAAGCTGCATCCATCTGATAGGCTTCGTATAGTTCCTCGGAAGTTCCGGATACAGGATAAGCTTCGACCCCGATGCGGGTGAGCCTGCTCCGATGCTTCACATCCAGGAGAGCCTCTGCAAGGCTTGATCCGAGCCCGCCATGGATGCTGTGATCTTCTATGCTGATGATAGGCCCGCGCTTGGCTGCCTCTGCGATCATTTTGCTCTCAAGGGCAAGAGGGCAAGAGACATAGACCAGCTCAAGGGAAGTGCCTTCTGTACGCAGAGCATCGACAGCCTCTACAGCTCTGCCTGCGGGGGTTCCACACACGAACACAGTTGCTTTTTTCCCGGTGCGCAGCACATCCGCCTTGCCATATTCAAAGCGATAATCCAGACCATAGAAAAGCTCATTTTCAGAGTCTTTGATGATCGGGAGTTTGGAGCGTCCCATAGCGACAAAATAGTTACCGGGTTTATCAATCAACCAGCGTATGATACGATCAGTCTGATTCGCATCTGCCGGACAGATGATCCTGGTATCAAAGAGATTACGCACCAGAGAAATATAGTCTATACATTGGTGAGTCTTGCCATCTTCGCCTACATCTATGCCCACGTGGGTAAGCACGGTCTTGAGATTGGCGCGATTGATATCGTTCAGCCTTTGCATATTATAGGTTTCATCTATGCCAAAGACCCCGAATTCTGCCCAAAAGCACTGAATCCCTGTGGTAGATATGGCTCCACTCATCACTGCGGCATGGTGTTCCATGATTCCGCTCTGTAAAAACCGCTCTGGGAATTCATCCCGGAAAGCGGTGGTTTTCACGCTGCTGGCCAGATCGCAATCCACCACCACAATGGGGACGCTGCTCTCGCGATTGATCTTGGCCAGATCCACAATAGCGTTTCCCCAGGCACTGCGACAATCACTTTCAGAGCTATATAATATAGGTTTTCCCTGTTTCAGATCGAAGTTAGGCTGATTTTCTTTAGGATGCTGATCCTTATTGGCTTTAAAAGCTGCCCGCATTTTCTGATACTTAGGCAGTTCGGAAGGCATGTCCAGCTCTTTCAAAGCTTCTTCACATTGCTCGATTGATAGGGTGGAACCGTGGTATTTGGCTTTATCTTCCATGAAACTCACCCCTTTGCCCATAGTGGTGTGAGCCAGGATCATTACAGGTTTCTCTGCGGATTGTACTTCCTGTAGAGTATCCAGAATCTGAGGGATATCATGACCACTTACTTCCATTACCTGCCAGCCGTCTGATTCCCAATTCTGACGGATGCTTTGGGGCATTACATCGTGAATGGAGCCGGAGATCTGCAATTGGTTATAATCAATAATTGCTGTGAGATTAGTCAGCTTAAATTTGCTGGCAAAGCGGCGGGCTTCGGAAATCTGTCCTTTTTGCTGTTCGCCATCGCCCATAATCACATAACTTTGGTAGTCCAGGCCTCTGATTTTGGCTGAAATGGCAAAGCCTGTGGCCGCAGAGAGCCCCTGCCCCAGATTTCCACTGCTCCACTCTACCCCCGGCACTTCCCGATCCACATGGCCATCAAAGATACTGCCATATTTGCGGAATAGCGCAATAGCCTCATCCAAAGGGAAATAGCCCATGATCCCCAAACTGCTGTAAGCTGCAGGGGAAATATGACCGATGGAATACACCATACGGTCTCGCTCTGCCCACTGGGGATTCTTGGGATCATGGCGCATGGTATTGTATATGGATAAGATCATGTCTATGCTGGACATAGATCCACCCGGGTGGCCGCTGCCAGATAGGGTGGTCATCTGCAAAATCGCCTGTCTGGCGGTCTTTGCCTGCTGAGTGATTAGGGGAATTAGCTCTGTTTTTGTCACTTTATTTACCTCAAGTATCATAATTATCAATCTCGTGCCGCTTTATCTTTAAGCAAGACAATCAGCACATAAAGTCAGCCTAAAAATATGCCATATAGGTCAAGGGAAAAATGCCGGATCCATATTATGAATGTGCTGGAATCCAGCTTTGCTCGGGTGCATGGGTTTATATCTTACTTATCATTTGTTATATAGGGTTAGTCTTTATCTCTATGTCTTTCTGATTTCCAGATTTAGGTAGCCTGGCTTCAGGCTCAGAATATGCACTTGGGTTTGATCCAGTACACTCGCTGCATCTTTGGGAATAAGCTTCAACAGCATCTTGCTAATATCAATATCCAGCCCGTTGTTCTGAACACTAATCTGCGGGATTTTGCCTTTCAGCAGGCCCAGCAGCTTGTTGATGATATTGCCGGCTGTCCCCAAAAGCTCTGTATGCACGATGGATTTCTGGCTGCTGAGTTCGATTCCGAGGATCCTGGCATCCATGCTCAGGTTTTTCATAAATGGTACACTGGTCTGAACCTGCACCCTGATCATGTCATCCAGCAGCTTCACTGTGACTTTTTTGAGCGGCGCAGGCAAGTCCTTCAAGGCCAAGACCTCGTTGATCATGCTCCCTGAAATCTTTGTCTTCAGTTCAAAGGGAAGCGATAGAAACGGTGTGATATCCATGATAATCTTAGTTATTTATATGAGCCAATCGAGCTTGATTGAAGGGAAACACAGCCAGGCATGCGCAAGGCATCAGCTCAGCTTGCAAGTAGAACACCTGCACCATCAAGGCACAAGTACTTGTAATAATTCCATTCTTCGATTGGGCTGAGGCTCTGCTCTTATGAAGTCAATTCCTTTTCGACATCATCTCCCTCTTCTTCGTTATCATCTTCGTCTTCTTCTATGTCTTCGTAATTATTATCATCATAGAACATCTCTTCAAATTTCTCTTTAAAAAGATCTGTGATCCTGTCATATTCCTTGTCATCTTCGATAATGCTAAGTTCCATGGCATCATCTACTTCCACAAAGCGAAGCACGTCATATTCCATGGAATCTACTTCGGATAAGGCAATGTAGCTTAGTCCTTCGTGTTCCAATATATCAAGCGCGATAAAGTCTTTTTCGCTGCCATCTTCCATCTCGAGAGTAATGACTCTGGAGAGCTCATCATCCAGGTCTTCCTCTGCTACGTTCTTTAGGTTTGGGTCAATATGCTTCTCTGTCATAACAATCTCCCTTAGTTTTTGCCATTATTTTGGGTGCGCCGAATTTGGCAAGCTAAAAATGCAAAGTGAGCGAGAATGAGAAGGGAGAGCTATTTTGGAAATTTGTGGATTCAAAACCAGCAGATCTTGTGATTCTTCAGGAATTAGATGAGAAATGCAAGAACCGGGGAGAAAGACATTGACAGGCAAATGGCAGTTAGGATATTTGGATATGCTATAAATATTTATCAGGCTAAAGAGGAGAAAAAATGACTAACTTATTGTTCTTTCTTACTGCGGTCGCCATTCCACTTGGCATTTCAGCTGCAATCTGGCTTTTCTGGTACATGATATACAAGCTGCGCAAACTTCAGGTGTACAAGGGATTTTACCCACATAAGGTCATCTTAGGCGAAGAGCTACTTACTATAGAAGAGATTATTTTTGATATCAAAGATCTGTATCTTCATGGGATAGTCAAAAACCTTCATGTGGGTGAAGATTACCTCAGTTTTGAAGACAATGGCTGCTTCTGGCCCTGGAATATCTATTACATCAAATTCTCAAAACTGGATGAACTGCATTATAGAGGGGCATTCAGGATTTACCAATACAACAGAAGAAACCTTGAGGCGATCAGAGCTTTTCTGAGTAAGGTAGGATAACTAATCGACCTGGCTCTCCAGATCACTCGCTGCAGCCTCGCTTGAGCCTTTAACATGTTTCTAACAGGCTTTGGACTCGAGATGACTCGGGATTTCGGGTGAACTCGAATCGAAGACGCGTTAAAAGCAAGTCCATCGCTAGAGGGAGAGATGCGCTGTAAACCTGTGTAAAACAGTCTTATCGGTGAGGCTATCAGTGCATTTATCTTTGTCTGACTTACTAAAAGTGATTGACAGGATAGCAGCGTATTTGAAGTTTGAAAACATAAAAATAAAAAACAACCTGGAGGTAATATGAGCTACCGCGTCCTTGCGATCAATCCTGGCTCCACATCAACCAAAATAGCTGTGCATGAAGGGCATAGCCCGCTTTTTGAAAAGACACTGCGTCACGATCCGGCAGAGCTGGAACCTTTTGCCGGCATCATCGAACAATATGATTTCCGTAAAGCTCTGGTAATGGAAGCCATGCGTGAACATGACGTTGACCCCAAAAGCCTGCATGCAGTGGTAGGCAGAGGCGGACTTGTGCGTTCGGTAAAAGGAGGCACGATGAAGATTAGTGCTTCTTTGATGCGCGATCTGCAAGATACCGCTTTGTGGGGGAGGATTCATGCCTCGAATCTGGGAGCCTTTATCGCCAATGCGATCTCAGAAGAGTTGCAAATCCCAGGATTTATAGTAGATCCTGTGGTGGTGGATGAATTTGATGATATCGCCAGAATCTCCGGTATTCCAGAGATCGAGCGCAAAAGCCTATTCCACGCTTTGAACATCCGCTATATTGCCAGATTGATGGCCAAAGAACTTTGCAAAGACATCTCCCAGGTGAATCTTGTGGGAGTGCACATGGGTGGCGGCATCTCTGTGGCCGCGATCAAGGGCGGAAAAGTGGTGGATGTGAACAATGCCCTTTTGGGGATGGGACCCTTCTCTCCGCAAAGAGCCGGAGCCTTGCCCATCGGAGACTTGATCGATATGGCTTACAGCGGAGAATACACGAAGAAAGAGCTGAATACATATCTCACTAAAACTGCAGGACTGATGGCATATCTGGGCACGGATAGCGGAATCGAGGTAGATGAACGCATCCAGAAAGGCGATAAAAAAGCCAAATTGATCCTGGAAGCCATGTGCTATCAGGTGGCCAAGGAAATTGGCGCTTCTGCAGCAGCACTCAGCGGGAAAGTAGATGGTATCTTCCTTTCTGGCGGTCTGGTCTATAACGATTTTATCGTGGATCAGATCATGCAGCGCACGTCCTTTATTGCCAAAGTCTATCTGTATCCCGGCGAGAAAGAGATGGAAGCTTTGTGTCAGGGTGGCATCCGGGTTCTGACCGGCCTTGAAGAAGCCATGGATTATCCTTATTAAGACGCGAACACATCTGATATAGATGCAGAAAAGCATAAGATCCAGGGGGGAGCGAGGTGAGAATACTAAGCTCCCCTATCTGCAAAGAGGCCGGATGTGTAAAGCTCTGCTGTTTTTGGCTTTTCTGCTCTGCTGCGGCACTACTGCTCTTTTTGCCACGGATTGGACTGTATTAGTCTATATGGCCGCGGATAACGATCTTTCCTCTTTTGCTGTAGAGAACATTATACAAATGGAGAGCGCAGTTCAAGCTGAGAATCTCAAGCTCGTGGTGCAGGTGGATTTGCCAGAACTGGGTGCAAAGCGGTACTTGATTCAAGAAAATCAATCCCCTGGGATCGGATCGAGCGTCCTGCAAAATCTCGGAACGATAGACAGCGGTGATCCCATGCAGCTCCAAGACTTTATCCGCTGGGGCTTCGGCCGTTATCCTTCACAACACAAAATGCTGATAATCTGGTCTCATGCGGATAGTTGGTACAAAAGTCCCAAGTACATAGCACCGGATCAGGACAGTGGTAATGTGATCGGGGTGGCCAATGGAGAGTTAGCCTCTGCACTGAGTGCTGGCCCCAAACTGGATATACTGCTCTTTGATGCCTGTAGCATGCAGAGCATAGAGATCGTGCACACTTTGAGGCATTATGCCGATATCATCGTTGGCTCTGCAGATCAGGTTCCCGTGCAAGGTTTTCCCTATTCTGAGATCGTGCCTGTATTGGCGGGAAATCCAGAACTCTTGGCTGCAAAATTGCCCAAGCTATATACGGATTCATATTTGCCCGGAAGCGCGAACAACCCTTCCAATTACTATTACACCACAACCTGCTCGGCAGTCAAGACGGATAAGGCCGATGACTTTTATCAAGCCTTCAAAGACTTTTCCAGAGCTCTGAGGCCGGTGGCCGGGGACTTGGCCGCCATCCGTGAAGAGCTCTTTGAGATGAATTCCGGGTATGCTGATGTGGACCTGACCCAGTTTTTGACCAGGATTCATGAGGCAGGGCTGATCGATAGTGTTCCCCTATTGGCCATGCTCGAAGAGATGATTTTGGCTTCTTCCTACACTATGCCTTGGCCGGAGACAGACCTTTCCAGTCTCGCGCTCTGGTACCCGGATATTCGCTACAATCTGAATGCGGCCTGGAAAACCTATATGAAGATGGAATTTGGCAAAACGGGCTGGTTAAGCTTGGTCAATCTTGCTTTGGGAAAGGACATCATCCCACCAGAAAGCCCTGTGTTGAGCAGGCAATATTCTCACTTTGGCAAGCTCTTTCTTCAGCTCAAAGCACCTGTGGACGTGGATTCTTTGTATTACCGCCTGGAGAGTGAAGCCTTAAGCTTTGATATCTTTCCTAAGGCCTATGCTGAGGACTTTGAACTTTCCTTTGATATTGCGGCAAATGGTAGCTACACAATATACGCGATAGATCGAGCACAAAATATCTCACAAGCCTTAACCGGAGATTATAGCCATGATCCACTTAAGTACTCCCTGTTGATTTATCCCAATCCCATATCCGATCTAAGATTGGCCTTTCTGAAGTGGTATGGCGAAGAGAGTAAAGACGAATCAGTGAGCCTGAAGCTATACAATATCAAGGGGCAAAAGCTGATCCATTACCACTTTGAGGTGCCCAGCCAAAATCCTGGAATGCTCAAGCTGGATCAGGTGCCAGGATTATCCGAACTTGCGCAGGGAATCTACCTGCTGGAGCTGAATAGTGGCGGTAAGAAAATGCACAAAAAGCTTACTATCTTATACTAAATCAGGGACTTGCAAAGCCTGTGGATAAGCTGTGGATAAGTTTTGTGAAAGAAAGGAAACAGTAAGCTATGATATTGAAAAACAGAGAGATAGCTATAATGGCTTATCCACAAGAGCACGTGGATAAGTATGTAGTTAGCTGAAAATTAAGGAGCTATAGGATGTATCCAGAAACACAGATATCAAAACAGAAAATCACCGATCTGGCCAAGCTAAAACAAAAGAAATACCGGCAAGAGTTTAGGCTGGTGGTGGTGGAAGGCCAGCGGCTGATCCAGCAACTGCTTACCTACGATATAAAGCCTGCAGAGCTGTATTTTGTGGAGCGTCCGCTGATAGAAGTGGCCGGACTTGCCAGCTATGAATTAAGCCCATATCAGATGCAGCGAATCTGTGAGAGCGAACATCCCGCGGATCTGGCTGGACTTTTCCGCTTGCCCCAGGAGCGCAGGCAAGAATACAAGAGAGCTCTGTATCTGGATAGGATCTCGGATCCGGGAAATCTGGGAACCATCTTCCGCACCGCTGCCGCTTTTGGGATAGATGGCATTCTGCTTTCCGAAGACTGCTGCGAAATCGCAAGTCCCAAGGTGATCCGCGCTTCTCTGGGGGCAGTATATAAGGTGCCTTTCCGCTATGTGAACCTTGAGGATTTGAGTGCTGAAAAAGCCAGACTAATAGCTTTTGATATGAGCGGAGCGATCAGCCTTGCTATGCACAAGCCTTCTCAGGAGGCAGAAATCTATATCCTGGGTAGCGAGGCGCATGGCATCGATCCAGTGCTGCTCAAAAAAGCTGATATTAGCTTGAGGATAGACATGAAAGAGGGGATGGAATCGCTCAATGTAGCGATTAGTGCGGCGATACTCTGCTATCAGTTAAGCTTGGGCTGAGTCTGGGATAAAAGAAACTGTGCATAGCTCAGGATGCAAATATCTTACTTTTCATGTAAGCCATAATCTGCTGTTTCTCCCAGCTTTTTAGTCCCAGGAAATAGCTGAGTATGGCGTAAAACAAGACAATGATAAGGCAGTGTATAAATACCATGATGAGGCTGGTGGGTAAAAAGACCTGGTACATGCAGATGGCCAGAGCAAGGGTGATGGCACTGATGAGCATGGTCTTGGAAATCACGGTAAAGAAAAACTCCTTACCACTGATGCCGGCAAAGCGGCAGGCCTTGGGCACATTGAAACTAAAGGCCAGAATCACATTGGGGATCATGGTGCCCAAAGCAACTCCGATGATGGCGGAATCCTGCAGCACGATGCCTCGGCTTTGTAAAAATACAGGTAAGTAGCGCATCAGAAATATACTCAAGGCAAGATTGAGGATGGCTTCGATGCCGGCGATAAGTGCCAGAATCTTGTGTTCATTTGCCATCAGCATCACATATACGGACGTTGAGCGGAAAAAAAGCAAAACATACATGGAGAAGAGCAGGATAATGGCGCAGATGATTCCCGCGG
>Ga0265294_10011370_pt1 | contig 10013 bp, 8 predicted proteins | sample MunlanPumphouse3_FD_192504 | JGI IMG/M metagenome (GOLD analysis project Ga0265294, IMG submission 192504) | Groundwater microbial communities from a municipal landfill in Southern Ontario, Canada - Pumphouse #3 | ecosystem: Environmental > Aquatic > Deep subsurface > Groundwater | place...
CAAAATAGGGTATTTCTTTCAGGCAGGGTGCACACCAGGTTGCCCAGAAGTTGACAAGGTAAACCGTGTCATTCTCTTTTTGCAACAATGGCTGAAGCTGTTCAAAATTCATCACCATTACAGCGTCATCCTCCTTCATATCAGCAGAAGAAAAGAATGAGGTGATCAGCAGAAGTGAGACACCAAAACAGAAAGGGACCAGAATTTTCATCTTACTCTCTATTTGATTTTTATGCTGTGATTCTTACCGTTGAACAAACAAAAACAGAATCTTGTTCATCCTAACAGACTATGATGCTGTTAAATATCAAGTAAAAAAGTTAAATCGACATTCGTTTGCAGCAATGAAAAAGAGGCTCATATGATAACATGAACCGACCCCCAAAAGTTAGACAACAAACTTTTGGGGGTCGGGTTAATCTTGAGACATGCTCTTTGCATATCTGTTACAACAATGAATCGGGATTCAGATTGTCGTGTTCAATATCGAGAAAATATTTGTATGTACCCACTTTCAACTCGGCACATGCATCATAATCACTTACGATAATTCCTTTTGGATGCATCTGCAGGGCACTGATCGTCCACATCTGTGTGATCGCTCCCTCCACAGCGTGATAGAGCGCACGGGCCTTGTGATGTCCGTTTACCAGGATAAGCACCTCCTTTGCATCGAGCACGGTACCTACTCCCACTGTGAGCGCCGTTTTAGGCACTTTCTCCACATCATTGTCAAAAAAACGGGAGTTGGCGATCACCGTATCGGTTGTGAGTGTTTTCACCCTTGTGCGCGAGCTCAGAGATGAACCCGGCTCATTGAAAGCGATATGTCCGTCGGGACCTATTCCGCCAAGGAACAGATCAATACCTCCGGCTTCCGCTATCGCTTTTTCGTATGCGGCACATTCCGCTTCCGGATCCTTTGCCATGCCATTGAGGATATGCACATTCTCCTTTTTGATGTCAATATGCCGGAAGAAGTTATCCCACATAAAGGTGTGGTAACTCTGCGGATGCTCCCTGGGCAATCCCAGGTATTCATCCATATTAAAGGTGATCACATTTTCAAACGAGACGATACCAGTCTCGTACAGTTTGATCAGTGCCTTATAGCTCTTTAAAGGGGATGAGCCGGTGGGTAATCCCAGTTTAAACGGTTTATCCGATGTCGGGTTTGCACTGTTTATCCTTGCCGCAATGTAATTAGCTGCCCACTGCGCCATTTGGTCGGCATCGGGCTGAATGATAAGTCTCATGTTTCTATATAATTTTTAATGACAGTTAACCTTGTTGTTGGGGACTACCTCCTCTCCCGAAACCAGCTTATGTGCCATGCATCTGGCCATACCGCGTGCTTTTTCAACCACCTCTTTCAACATCCCCTGCTTCATGATTACCGGCTCGGTTATAAACTCGAAATCCGATTCTTCGGCGAATGCGATCAGCTCTCTTGCAGATGCATCAGCCCAGGTAAAACTCCCGAAGCAACCAAAGAAGCGGTTCTTCAGGTTACGGTTTTGCAATGCGGCAACCAGACTCTCTACACCCGGGAAGAGTTTATTGTTATAGGTAGGTGATCCGATGATCAATCCTTTGTATTTAAACACGTCGCGGAGAATATCCGATTCATGACTCTTCGAGAGATTGTGCATCACAATATTCATTATTCCGTTCTCAGCCGCTTCACATGCGATTATTTCGGCGAGCTGCTCTGTATTGCCATACATGCTCCCATAGGCGATCACCAGCCCTTTATCGGCCTCGTACCTGCTCAGCCTGTCGTAGAGTCCTATCACCTCTGTGATGTTCTCTTTCTGCGTCCATACGGGACCATGTGTTGAGCAGAGCAGTTCCATCTCTGTTCCGGTCAGTTTCTTCAATGCTGTTTGTACGGGTGATCCAAATTTCCCCACGATATTGGCATAATAACGAATCATCTCGTCCCTGTATCTCTCAGGATTGAGCTGCCGGTCCATCACACCTCCGTCGAGTGACCCGAAGGTTCCAAACGCGTCAGCGCTGAACAATGTTCGCTTCTCCGGCACGTAGGTCATCATCGTCTCCGGCCAGTGTACCATGGGTGTCATATAAAACTGAAGGGTATGTCTGCCCAGGCTTAGTTCTTCCATATCCTGAATCAATACAACATTTGCAGTTATACCGTAAAAGCCCCTCAGCATCTCAACTGTACGTTTATTCCCCACAATCTGAATGCCGGGATATCTTGCCACTAACAACCCAATGGATCCTGAATGATCCGGTTCCATATGGTTTACTATAAGATAGTCGATTGGCTTATCACCCAGCACCGATTGAATCTTGTGAAAAAAAAGATCGGAATAACATATATCTACGGTGTCTATCAACGTCGTTTTCTCATCTCTGATAAGGTAAGAATTGTAGGAGACACCGTGCGGCAGCGGCCACAGGTTTTCAAAAAGATGTTTGGTGCGATCATTCACACCCACATAGAAAATATCTTTCGTAATTTCGAGTGGTTTGTACATTTGTTTTTTCTCTGATTGCGTATTCGGACTTTTATCGCTTTTTGGATTTCTGTTTGGGTTTGGCCATCTCTGACTCTTTAGGGGTATTTGCCACTTTTGCCGGGTGTCTCAATGCATCCCAGATAAGCCATATACCCCAGATGATAAAAGGAATACTCAACCATTGGCCGAGAATTAAACCGGTATTATCACGCATGGCATTTTCAGATTCAACCTGCACATTTTTAATATATTCAACGAAGAAGCGAAAGAGGAAAATGATCAATATCCCTACACCGGTGATGAGACCTTTTCGGTCTTTGGCGCTCGTCCCCCAGTAAAGATAGATGGTAATGCCGAAAACAACCAGATAGACCAGCGCTTCATATATCTGTGTGGGATGGGATGGATCGGTGTATACAGCTTCTGCCCCCTGCATCCATTGGTAGAGGTTATCTACAAAACGAAAACCCCAGGGTTTGTCGGTAGGTCCGCCATATATCTCATGATTCATCAGGTTGCCCAGACGGATCATTGCAGCGGTAAACCCTGTAGGTACCATCACCCGGTCGAAGGTCCAGAGCATGCTTTGCTTTGTCACCTTTCTGGAATAGAGCCAGACGGCAATGATGATACCGATTACACCTCCATGGCTTGCAAGTCCGCCTTCCCACACCTTTAATATCTCAATCGGGTTGGCCAGATAATATCCGGGCTCATAGAACAGGCAATGCCCCAGTCGTGCACCGGCAATGATACCCACCATCATGTAGACAAAGAGTGAATCGAACCATTTTTCGGGAAGATCCTCATGCCTGAAGATCTTTTGCACGATATACACCGCGACAATAAGGCCGATTACCCACAACAACCCGTACCAACGGATTTCGCGGCCCAAAATGGTAAAAAGTGTAGGATCAACATCCCAGGTTACAGAAAGTAATATATCCATCAGTATTGAATTTGTGGCAAAGTTAATAAAATTATACCAGTTTCTTAATCCAGAATTCTTTTTCTCCCGGCAACAGATCCACCACCGGTATCTCAATCATCGTGTAGGCACCCGGTTGTTGTTTCATGGAGGCACGTGCTACCCCGACGAGTACCTGCGCCGTGAGTGCGGGATTATTGATTCGCATATCGAACCGGAACAGCTGGTTTTGGGTATTTCCGGAGACACCTTTCCGCTCCATCAGCACACCATGTCCCATATCTTTGAGTGCTTCCACATCCTCTACCTGGAACACATGCGTTTCATCATGGACAAAATATTCGTCGTTTTTAATTGCCTGAACAACTGACTGGAATTCATACCCCTCCTTCAGCTCGATATAGACCATTCTGCGATGTACACCAGTACCTGTAGGGATAGTCATGGAGAGTGCTGACTTCACACCTTCAACCGCTTTCACGGCTACCGTGTGACCCATACTCATGCCCGGACCGAAGTTGGTGTAGGTGATTCCTTTTGGCGCCAGTGCTTCCAGCAGTGTGCGGATCACCGAGTCACTCCCCGGATCCCATCCGGCGGAGATGATGGAGACGGCGTTGTGACTTCTGGCTGTTTCATTCAGGGACTCCCGCAGTTGCGATATCTGTCCGTGAATATCGAAACTATCCACCGTATTTATTCCCAGCTCCAAGCAGGATTTGGCATATTTCTCCACATTTCTGGTGGGAGTACAAAGTATGGCAACATCCGGATTCACAAGCTCTGAAACAGTTGAGACAACATTATATTCTCTCAGCTCAGACGGGATATTCGTGGCGTCGCGTCGGACGACACCTGCAATTTCAAAATCAGGTGCATATGCAAGTGCCTCCAGCACATATTTACCTATATTCCCGTAACCTACAACCGCTGCTCTTGTTTTTTTTGACATAATTTTCATCTTTTTGATTTTTATCTTCTTTTCTTATTCACTATTTATATCAATTACAAAAATAGATAAAAAGGTGTAATGTGAAAGTATGATCTACTCAATTTTATTGGTTTCATCTTCCGTGATCTCTTCAGATTCATCCTCATACTCCTCCTCCCATATTTCTTCAGGCTTTTGTGGCCCCTGTTTACGGAATATGACTGCAAGCAGTAGTCCGCTGACAGCTCCGGAGAGATGTCCCTCCCACGAAATAGAAGCATCTACCATCTCCGCAATAGGGAAGATACTCCACAGCGTACCCCCATAGATAAAAGCGACAATCATGGAAACGGCGACCAGGGTGATATATTTCCTGAAAAGACCGCTAAAAAAAAGAAAAAACAGGATTGCGAACACCACTCCGCTGGCTCCCACATGATAGGAATCCCGCCCGATGATCCATGTCACAAAGCCGCTTAAGATCCATAAATAAAGTAATGTGCGGAATGCGATCTTGCTGTAAAAGTAAAAAAGGAACCAGACAAGAATCAGTAATGAGAGGGTGTTTGACCAGAGATGAGAAAAGGATGAATGAAGGAATGGCGAAAATATAATCCCTTTGAGTCCGCTCAGCTCTCCCGGTTTGATTCCCAGGCGTGAATAATTCCATTCAGGCAGGCCGGCATAAGCCACGATAAAAGATAACCAAATCATTGCTATGAGCAGTATGGCGGGCAATAAAGCCAGCCACATCCGTTTTTTCTCAAAGCTGTAGGAGGATGATTTACTTCCAATCTTATCCATGCAAAAAAGTGTCTATTTCCCAATCTCTTACTGCAAATGTACAAACAAATCCTTTGCAGAGAAAAAAAACATCGAAACAATGAATTTATTCATTTTAATGTTTGTGCAATAATTTCTATTTTATTATCTTTCGCAGGAATTGTACGGCGCACCCTTAACTATTAACTGTTTTTAAGCGATGAGTTATCTGAAATTCGACAAAGACCTGATGATCAACCTGGAATATTCTTTATACAGAAACGTATTAAGAACCAACAGAAGAGGGGCCTATCAGAACACATCCATATCAGGATGTAACACAACCAAGTATCAGGGTTTATTAGTGATGCCGGTACCTTACATGGATGATGAAAACCATCTTATACTCTCCTCATTCGATGAAACAGTTATCCAGCATGGCGTTGAATTTAATCTGGGTATACACCGCTATGCAGGTGATAACTACAATCCCAATGGACATAAATATATCCGTGAGTTCAACTGCGACAGTGTGCCCAAGACCATTTATCGTGTTGGGGGTGTCATCTTGTCGAAAGAGATCATGTTCTCCTTGAAAGAGAACAGGTTAATGATCCGATACACGCTGTTGGATGCCCATTCACCCACAACCATCCGTTTTAAACCGTTCCTGGCTTTTCGGAAAATTTCACAACTGACACGCGAGAATGAGCAGGTTGACAGATCTTATCGTGAAGTGGAGAACGGTATCAGCACTTGCATGTACTTTGGTTATCCTGAGCTCTTCATGCAGTTCAACAAGAAGCCTGAATTTATTTATCACCCCGATTGGTATCGGGATATTGAATACCTTCAGGACCTTGAAAAAGGAGATACATGTCAGGAAGATCTCTATGTTCCCGGTACCTTCGGGATGTCCATTGAGAAAGGTGAAGAGATCATCTTCTCTGCCGGTGATATCCAGGTGGATACTTCAAACCTGGTAAAGGAATTTGATTACGAAATATACAGACGCACACCACGCTCCAACTTTTACAATTGTCTGAAGAACTCAGGACACCAGTTTTATTATGTTCCGGGTAAGAACGAGTATTATCTTTTAGCCGGCTACCCCTGGTTTAAAGTGAGGGCACGCGATCAGTTTATCGCGCTCCCCGGATGCACGCTCTCAGTAGAAAAGCCACAGGATTATGAGAATATAATGGACACAGCCATTCCTCAGCTTAGGAATTTCATGGCTGACAAACCTTCCAAAAGTTATCTCAAACAGATAGATGATCCCGATGTCCTTTTATGGGTTGTCTGGTCTCTGCAACAATACTGGAGGGAAAACAAAACCGCATTCACAGAAAAATACGCTGATTTCCTCTTCGAGATCATTGCATATATTGCCGGGGGAAGGCATCCTAATCTGGTCTGTAACGAGGAGGAGGGACTGTTGACCACTTACGGTCGCGACAAGGCTGTCAGCTGGATGAATGCAGAGATTGAGGGACAGCCTGTCATTCCCAGATCGGGATACCTGGTGGAATTTAACGCTCTCTGGTATAATGCCCTGAAGTTTGCCGAAGAGATAGCCATTGAAACGGGTAGGACAGCAGAGGCAGCAACGTACGAGGGCAGAGCCCGCCTGGCAGGCAACTCTTTCACTGAGAAATTTCTGAACAGCGCCGGGTACCTGTATGACTACATTGATGGCAACTATAAAGACCTGAATGTGCGTCCTAATATGATATTTGCCGTTTCACTGCCCTACTCCCCCCTGGAAAGGAGTCAAAAGAAATCTGTGATTGATTATGTCACCAAAGAGTTGCTCACCACCTGCGGTATACGTACGGTTACACCTAAAAGCCACCTGTTTCATCCTCATTACAGAGGCGCTGAAATTGAGAAGAAAAAAGCCTATTTCAATGGCATGGCGTTCCCCTGGTTGCTTGGTGCTTATATTGAAGCCTACCTGAATGTTTTTCACATGAGCGGATTGTCCCTGGCAGACCGTATCATGGGTGAAATGGAAGGGGAGATGCAGAATGACTGCATCGGCAGCATCTCGGAATTTTACGATTCGAACCCTCCCTTTATTGCCCACGGAGGCTATTCCTTCGCCATGAGCGTGGGGGAACTGCTAAGGGCGCAGCGTTTAATAAACAGATACGAATAAAAAAAGTCAATCGACATCCTGAGAAAACAGGGTTCGGTTATTATCAAATATCGGACAAATGAAGGCATTGATGTTTGGCTGGGAGTTCCCACCGCATATACTCGGAGGACTAGGAACTGCCAGCTATGGTCTTACTAAAGGTATGGCCCAACAGGAAGACATGGAGATTCTTTTCGTGATACCCAAACCGTGGGGTGACGAAGAGCAGAGTTTCATGAAGATTATTGGGTCTAGCAATACACCCATTGTCTGGCGTGATGTCCCCTGGGAAATGGCACAGGCAAGACTGGTTAAGTACATGGATCCGCAGGAGTATTACTGGATGCGGGATAATATCTATGCCGACTTCAGTTACATGAATACCAACGATCTGGGATGCATTGAATTTTCAGGCAGATATCCAAACAACATACTGGAAGAGACCAACAACTACTCGATCGTAGCAGGGGTCATTGCCCGCACCTACCAGTTCGATGTAATACATTCCCACGACTGGCTCACCTACCCTGCCGGGCTCCATGCGAAAAGTGTTTCGGGAAAGCCAATGGTCATACATGTGCACGCAACTGAATTCGACCGCAGCGGCGGCAAGCCCAATCCCATTGTGTATGGCATTGAGAAAGACGGCATGGATCATTGTGATCATATTATCTGCGTAAGTAATCTCACCCGTCGCACGGTGATTGATAACTACCATCAGCCTGAATGGAAAGTGACCACCGTGCATAATGCCGTTGACCCGCTCAGACCCGAGATTGAAGCGATTGAACGTATCTCCGGCGTGTCGGAGAAAGTGGTCACTTTTCTTGGCAGGATAACCATGCAAAAAGGCCCCGAATTTTTCGTGGATGCAGCCACCCAGGTAATACGCAAGACCGATCATATACGATTTGTGATGGCAGGCAGCGGTGACATGATGGATCAGATGATCCGCCTTGTAGCAGAAAGGGGCATTGCCGATAAATTTCATTTCACCGGGTTCCTTCGGGGGAAACAGGTTTACGAGATGCTTAAATCGAGTGATGTATATGTGATGCCTTCCGTATCGGAGCCTTTTGGAATTTCTCCACTTGAGGCCATGCAGTGCAATGTGCCAAGCATTATTTCTTATCAGTCGGGCTGTTCGGAGATCCTTCATAACGTCATTAAAACAGATTATTGGGATGTGGATGCGATGGCCGACGCTATCTATTCTATCTGCACCTACCCCGCGATGGCAGAGCACTTGAAAGTAGAAGGTAAAATTGAAGTAGACAACATATTATGGGAGGATGCCGGAAAAAAAGTACGTAACATATACAATAACCTGCTGTAAGAATAAAAAACAAATCAAAGATTAAAAGATGAAGACAATTTGCTTTTATTTCCAGATCCATCAACCCTTCCGGTTAAAAAGATATCGGTTTTTCAATATAGGCAGAGATCATTACTATTTCGATGATTATGCCAATGAAGATATCCTGCAGCAGATTGCTGCCCGCTCTTACATCCCCGCTAACCGGATGTTGCTGGATCTGGTAAATCAAAATAAAGGAAAATTCAAAGTGGCATTTTCCATCTCGGGGGTGGCGCTGGAACAACTGGAGATATATGCCCCGGAGGTGATAGATGGATTTCGCGAACTGGCTAAAAGCGGGAATGTGGAATTTCTTACCGAGACATATGCCCATTCGCTTGCTTCTCTTTATGATCCGGAAGAGTTTCGCAATCAGGTAAAACATCATGCTGAGAGAATAGAGGTACTGTTCGGTCAGAAACCGACCGTTCTGCGTAATACGGAACTGATCTATTCCGATGATATTGCTGAGATGGCATATGACATGGGCTATACAAAGATGATTACCGAGGGAGCAAAACATGTACTTGGATGGAAGAGCCCCAATTATGTCTATCATGCTGCCACTCAACCTAAAATGAAGCTGCTGCTTAAGAACAGCCGTTACAGTAATGATATAAACTTCAGGTTCTCCAACTACAGCTGGAATGAGTATCCTTTGACCGCTGAGAAATTTACCTCCTGGATTGCGGCAACACCTCCGGAAGAAAAAGTGTTCAATCTCTTTATGAACTACGAGACGCTGGGTAATCTGCAACCATCTCATACCGGTATTTTTGAATTCATGAAAGCGTTGCCCCGTTTTGCCTTTGAAAGAGGGATCGGTTTCACCACTCCCGGTGAAGCCCTGGACTCCCACGAAGCTGTCGGGCCAATCAATGTGCCCAACACTATCTCATGGGCAGATGAAGAGCGTGATGTGAGTGCCTGGCTCGGGAACAAACTACAACAGAGTGCACTCAAATCACTCTATGAAATGGGAGAGAGGGTACGTCTATGCACCGATCGTCGTCTGAATCATGACTGGATCTATCTGCAGTCGAGCGATCACTTTTATTACATGTCGACGAAACATTTAGGTGGGGGAGAGAGCCAGTTCAGTCCCTATTTGTCTCCTTACGATGCTTTTAACAATTACATGAATGTGTTGAGTGATTTCCTTGGACGGGTGAAAGCACAATATCCCGACACGGTTGATAACGAAGAGCTGAACGCTCTGCTCACCACCATCCACAACCAGGAGATGGAGATCAAACGTCTTCAATTGGAATTGAAGACGATCATTGGCAGTAACGAAGAGCTGTTGGTGGAAAAAACAAAAAAATAGGAGGAGACAAAAAATCAATAACGAGACATACTGAATGCAAAAAAGGAGCCTTGAAGCTCCTTTTTTTTACGAATTAACA
>Ga0265294_10011371_pt1 | contig 10013 bp, 9 predicted proteins | sample MunlanPumphouse3_FD_192504 | JGI IMG/M metagenome (GOLD analysis project Ga0265294, IMG submission 192504) | Groundwater microbial communities from a municipal landfill in Southern Ontario, Canada - Pumphouse #3 | ecosystem: Environmental > Aquatic > Deep subsurface > Groundwater | place...
AGCGTAGCATTGGGTATAGAAAAATGCTTAGCAAAAGCGGTTTAATTTTATAGTTTGAACGGATATTCCACTTTTTAGGGAATATCCGTTTTTTACATTAAAAGCGGCTGCTAATGCTTATTTATCATAGTTTTATAAATGTAACATAAATACTAACTAGTTTATAAAGAGAAAATTTATGATAGAATAAGTATAGTTATAGTATAAGCATATTTAATCAGGAGGTATTATTATGACAATAAAAGAGTATGATTTTGCCTACGGTAGAGGACGAAAAAAATTTAATTTAGTTGCGGATAAAGTATTAAAAGAAGTTCGTACCAAGGAATTTAAACCTTTAGAAGACATTAAGGCATCTGTTTTGGATGCTATTTACCATCCTATTGGCATGTCGCCAATAAACGAAGTAGTAAAACCGGGTCAAACTATTGCTTTTATTTGTAATGACCCTACTCGTGTAGCTAATAGCTATGATTTTATGCCTATTCTGGTCAATGAAATGAACAAGCTAGGGGTTAAAGATGAGAATATGCAAATCGTTTTTGCGCTGGGAACTCATCGTAATATGACACATGAGGAAATGATTGAGGCCGTTGGTGCTAATGTTGCTGAGCGCTTAAAAATGTATAATAGTACCGCTACTGTAGAAGATGATTTTGAATATTTTGGCGATACCAGCAGAAAAACACCTGTGTGGATTAATAAGCATCTATGTCATGTAGACCATATTTTTTTAACAGGAACTATAGTTCATCATTATTTTAGTGGGTATGGTGGAGGGCGTAAAGCAGTGTTGCCTGGCTGCGCTGCCATGGAAACTGTGCGCTGTAATCATAGCTGGATGTTGGATGCTAATGCTGGATTAGGTAAAACTATTGGTAACCCTGTTTATGAAGATCAAATGGAAGGGGTTGCTTTATTTGCCAAAGATCGTTCTTTAATTTTGTTCAATGCAATCTTAAATGCTAAGCATCAATTCTTACGCATGTTTGCAGGAGATTATGTAGCGGCTCACAAAGAGGCTTGTAAATTTGTTGATGAAGTTTATGGAGTAGTTATACCGCAATTAGCGGATGTTGTTATTGTTTCTTGTGGTGGCTATCCTAAAGATATTAACGTTTATCAAATGCAAAAAACTATGGATAATGCTCATTGTGCAGTACGCGAAGGTGGGGTAGTAATTCTTTTAGCAGAATGTGAAGAAGGCAGTGGTTCTAAAGTTTTAGAAGAAACCTGCAAACGCCTAGGTTCTTGTGATGCTATTGAGAAGGAATTGGAAGCTAACTTTGTCATTGGTGCTAATAAAGCGTACGCCGTTACGCGTCTAATGAAAGACGTGAAATATATTTTAGTTTCGTCCTTGGATAAGCAGTTGGCTAAGGATATGCTCTTTGCTGGTGTGGTAGACAGTGTAGAAGAGGCTTTGGTTCTGGCGGAAAAAGAAGTTGGAAAAGATTATAGCGTGATTCTTATGCCGGAAGGTTCACTGACAGTTCCCAGAGTAGAATGATAATATGACTTACATAGGATAAAAAATAAAGGTGGCGAGCACATAGATGCTCGCCACCTTTATTTTTTATAGTAACCAATCAGTTTCATTTTCATTTAGTATGTTTAAGCCATTTTTAGCTAAGAGATCAGCTAGGATACCGTTGCCGTTAATAACGGTTCCGGAAAATGTTCCATCATATATTGTTTTGTAACCGCAAGACGGGCTACGCTCTTTCAAAATAGCATATTTACAATTATACAGCTTGGCCAATTTGAGAATTTCTTGTGCCCCTCGCTCAAAATATTCAGTGAGATCTTTTCCGCTTTGAGAAATAACTCGGCCATTTTTTATCTCACTAGATTCTCTAGGAGTACTTAACCCCCCATATATCTCAGGACAAATGGGAACTAAATTATATTTTTTTAGCAATTGCGAAGTGGTGGGCATAGTTTGCCCTTGACCGTTATAACGGCAATTTAAGTTTAACAAGCAGGCACTAACTAAAATATTCATCTAATGACCTCCTAAAGGCAAATAAATAGTATATAAATATGGTTACTACCAAGCTATATTAACATAGTAGTCGTAAAAAAACAAACTAGCTTAAAGTTCGGTACGTGAAGAAAGGCAAAATTTGTTAGATGTGGAGCAGCAAATTAAGAGCGTGGAAAATAATAGATTTAGTGAGTCTAGTTGTATTTAAATTACTCATGGTGCTCACTTTTTTCTCATTTTATGATATACTAATTACTAAATGATATGAAGTCGCAATTAATATTAAAGTGAGGGAGGGTGAAAAGTGTTTCATTTCGCAGTTTGTTGCTATGAGCGCAAGTATATTAAAATGATTTGTGGTTATTTGCAGGAGCTTTGGCAGGAAGACTATGCGGTAGAAACTATTCCGTTTACCAGAGGGGCAGATTTGCTTTCTGCTTATAAAAATGGAGAACATTTTGATGTAATTGTTTTAGATACGGCTACGGAGGAATTTATAGATCAAGATATACTGCAGCAAATTTATCAATATGATACTAATGTTACTATAATTATTTCAACAACACAGGAATCTGTGGTAGAGAGCTATAAAGCATCTGTCTATCGCTGTATTTTAAAACCAATCAATAAAGAGTTGTTTTTGACAGAGATAAGTGTTTTGCTAGCAAGATTGGCAATAGAAGAAAATATTTATTATAAATTTGCCAATGGACGAGGTTTAAATAAGGTTAAATTATCTGACGTTTATTATTTTGAGTCCAATATGCGTAATATTAGAATTTATGAAAAAGGAAATGAGTATATATTTACAGGCAAAATTAGTGATGTGGAGAATGAACTAGCAAAACAAGATTTTGTACGTAATCATAAAAGCTATGTTGTTAACTTAAAATATGTAAGGAATATCTACAAAGACACTATAATTATGGAGAATGATGAAAAGATACCATTGAGTAAACATCGAAGCAAAAAAATGCGAGAAAGAGTTTCCCATTATATGAAGGCTCGGAGATGATAAAGTATTTAGAGTAAATGTTAAGATTTTGCATATTATAAGATGCAAGCAAAAAATCAGTGCAGCAGCGAAAGTATTTTCGCTGCTGCACTGATTTTTTAGATAGAAAAGTAAGTAACTATACTAAATATGATTAAAATTAACACTTCAATTAAAGCAACGGGTTTCAGGGTTTTAAAAAAATCCGCTTTGAAATAATCCAAGGTTACCATAAGGCATACATGTGTTGGGGTAATCATTTGGCCTGCGATACCAAAGACCATAGCAACACCAAACAGATCAATATTTCCAGGAGCCATGGCTGCTACAATGGGAAGAACGATTGCTACATGTCCTTGGGAAAGACCTGTTAAAACACCGATGATAAAGGATACGCAGGCAATAATAACGGCAGGCGGCAAAGGAGCGGTATTAAAGGCTGTCACAATAGCACTTAAAATTTCAGTAACGGTAAGCAGTTGGATAAAATAAAAAATGCAAACTACGTTTAGCAGCATTTTGATATCCAAAGAGTCAAGAAAGACATTTTTAACATTTAAAGTGCGGTTAGTAGCTCGTAGCAAGAAAATCATACCAAATACAACTAATCCCATAGAGACAGCGGCTCCTATATGAAAGAAAACTACCAAAAGGAAATTAATGATTACAGGGGCTAAGGATAAAGCTACGTCGGCAATATTTTTACAGCGTTCTTGGTTTGAACAAACAGTTTTTTCTTTGGGTGGTAACTTTAAAGGTCTGATACAAAATATCCAACCCAAGGCAAAGGCCACAATAGAAAGCCAGCCAAGATGTATAACAAATTTACTTATAGGCAGCATGGCAATGCTACAGGCCATAATCATACCAGGATTAATAGGATTAGAGTATTCAAAAATATGGCGAAAATAAAAGTTAATAGAACTTTTGGCCGCGGCAGAAAGGTTAGTTCCTTTACTGGCTGTTTCTACAATAGGGGCGGAAAAGCGAGCACCACCAAGTGAAGGTAAAAGACCTAAAAAGGCTGGCATAATAGCCAAGGTAAATTTTTCGCTAGGAAAGAGCCTTTGTAAAGCGCGAACCATACCATCTAAAGTTCCACTAGTACGTAACTCGATTTCCAGACACATAACAAAATATAAGGCGAAAAGCAGATCATAAGTCCTTTGCATAGTAAAGGTTTGATAGCCAGCAGTAATAAAGTGTATGGGATCAGGGGCTTTAATTGCCCACATAAAGAGGCCACCTAATAAAATAGATGGACCTATGGGGCAATGACGTCTCAACATAAATAAAATGATACCCATCGCTATAGCAATAATAAGAAATATGTTCATAAAATCAAATCCTTTACTTATGGTAGATAAAGTCATTATACATTATTTTGGCGAAAAATAATGAACTTTGGTGTATAATGTACAAGATATAATAAATTTAGTTTTTTGTTAGTAAAAAAACAACAATAAAGGTCCTTTAATAGGGAGAATACAGGAGAGAATGGTTATGTCCGAAAAAGAAACTAAGGTTTTAGGCGAAGAAGATTTTTTAAAAAATGCAGAGGCAATTCATAAACAGATAAGAAATAATGATAAGTTAACTTCTGAAGGCAAACGTGCTACGCTAACTATTTTGGATGGAATAATGAAATCAGTTAAGGTGCATGGAGCAAGGCAGCATGGAATTACTAAAAAAATGTTAAAAGTAGCGCTTACTGTTTTTGCTAAAATGTCTGAGGACAAAAGGTATAGCCCTGAAAAATTGGCTGTTTTGCGTTCACTGGTTATGATTACTTTAGAAGGTATAAAAGCTAAGTGAATTGGAGAGGCAACTTTAATTAAAAATGTTGCTAACCTATTAATTCGGAGGAATGCAAATATGGAGTTTATGCATGAGGCAATTATTGAGTCGGAAAAAAATTTAAAAACAGGAGACGGTGGGCCATTTGGGGCCGTAGTTGTTAAGAATAGCAAAATCATTGGACGTGGGCATAATGAAGTTATAAAAAACAATGATCCCACTTGTCACGGAGAAGTTCAAGCTATTCGTGCTGCCTGCAAAAAATTAGGAACTTATGATTTAACAGGTTGTGAACTCTATACGTCAGCGATGCCTTGCCCTATGTGTTTGGGGGCTATTATTTGGTCTAATATTAAAGTAGTGTATTATGGTAACAGTGCTCAAGACACAGCTCAAATTGGGTTTAGAGATGATTTTATTTATCGTTTTATAGAGGGAAAATGCAAAGATGGGGAAGTTTTACAATTAACACAAATGTTGCGTGAAGAAGCGATTGTTGCTTTTGAGAAATATAAGGAACAGAATATGACAATTTATTGAGGTAAATTATGAGTGATCTAACGTTATTAATATTGGCAATTTCTTTATCAATGGATGCGTTTGCCGTATCAGTTTGTGGAGGACTTTCTATGCCAAGCCAGCACCGGACTAAGGGCGGACTTATTTTTGGCATGTGGTTTGGCGGGTTTCAGGCCTTGATGCCTATTATTGGCTATTATATTGGAACCCATTTCGAAAGATTAATAGCTAGTTATGATCATTGGATTGCTTTTGGCCTTTTGAGTTATATCGGCATTAGTATGTTGTTGGAAGCTAAGGATAGTGGTGTTTACAAGTGTAATATTACGGATAATAAGAGAATGTTGACATTGGCTGTGGCCACAAGCATAGATGCTCTTGCCGTAGGAGTTAGTTTTGTATTTTTGCATGTTGATATTGTGAAAGCTGCTGTTTCTATAGGTGCTGCTACTTTTATAATTTCTTTTTTAGGTTGTGTTTTTGGCAGCAAAATAGGTGCGGGCAGCAGATCAAAGGCGGAAATTGCCGGTGGAATTGTACTTATTGGTTTGGGGTGTAAAATCCTAGCAGAGCATTTGGGTTTTCTGTAAGGTTTAGTAAGAAAGAGGCAATTTGGGTAGAGTTAAAAATTAAGTGCTTTTGTGTCTTTACAAGGAGAAAAATATGCGCTGGGTAATGCATGTTGACATGGATGCTTTTTTTGCTTCGGTGGAACAATTAGATAATCCTCAATATCGGGGAAAACCTCTAATAGTGGGAGGCAAATCTCACAGAGGAGTAGTTTCTACTTGTTCGTATGAAGCACGTGAATATGGAGTACATTCTGCTATGCCAATAGTACAAGCTAAACGGCTTTGTCCCAATGGAATTTTCGTGTCTGGACGTATGGGCCGTTACGTAGAAGTTTCACAGCAAATGATGAAAATATTTGCGGAATTTTCTCCTTGTGTGGAGCCGTTATCCATAGATGAAGCATTTTTGGATTTGTCAGGTATGGAGCATTTGGTAGGAGATATTACATTGTTGGGACGCAAAATAAAAATGCGTATTAAAGAAGTTACTGGACTTACAGCGTCTGTAGGTTTGGCCCCCAATAAATTTTTGGCTAAATTAGGCTCAGATTTACGAAAGCCTGACGGTTTAGTTATTATTTCTGCACATAACGCCAAAGAATTTATTGCGCCGCTGCCTGTAAACAAAATATTCGGAATTGGTAAAAAGGCTAATGAAGCTCTACAGAAAATCGGAATTATTACAATAGGTCAATTAGCCGCTTGTGATGAACTTTATTTAAAAAACATTTTGGGTAATAATACGGCTCTTGTGCAAAACTTAGCTAGAGGCATAGATGATAGACCGGTTGAAAACACTCGTGAAGCAAAATCTATTGGTAAAGAAACAACTTATATGGAAGACCTTTTAACTCAGGAAAAATACCACGATGCCCTGTGGGATTTAAGTCAACAGGTAGGGTGGCGTGTACGTAACATTTGTTTAGCTGGTCGTACTGTGACTCTTAAAGTTAAATATCGCAGTTTTAAAAGCGTGACGCGTAGCATAACTACAGAAGTGCCTGTTAGTGCCGATGAAGATATTTTTGCTTTAGTGGAAAAATTAATTGGGCAAATAAAATGGGCGGAACCAGTGAGACTTTTAGGTGTAAGTGTTAGTAAATTAGTACCGGCGGGAGAATTGTTATTGGACTTTGCTCGTGATGAGAAGCAGCAAAAACGTAATGCGGCGCTAGATGCGTTAAAAAATAAATTTGGTGAACATATTATTAAACGAGGGAAATAAAAAATCCTTTTAGGTTTTAACCTAAAAGGATTTTTTATTTATCAGTTTTGATAATAAGGGGCAAGCCAAAGGCTTTTTTGAACCAATTTAATTGTTGTTTAAGCTGATGTATTTCAATAGTTGGGATCGTTGCTGCAGTTAAATTAAGAACGGCAGCTTTCTTGGAGATGTCAGGACTAATTTTGCTTATTTGGCTAGTTTGGGAATAGTCTAAGCTCTCAGCCAGTGCTAAAAGTAAAGCTGCCATACCTAATCTTTTTAAATCCAGGGCGGTAAGCAATCCTTTGTATTGCTTAGTGCGCAGGTAACTGCGTGAAATTCCATTGTGCCAAGCAGCTATAAGCGAGGTTAAAACCTGTTCTTTATGAGTCAATCCAAAAAGCTTTGCATTTTCAATCATATAACCACTGTGGCGAGCGTGGCTGTAATAGTTAATTGTAATACCGATGTCATGGAGCAGTGCTGCGGTTTGCAAAAGTCGGCGCCAGCGATCGTCTAGTTTATGTAGTGGTTTCCAGGAATCATACATGGTCAACGCCAAATTTGTTACATGCTTACTGTGTTCGCTGTCAGGAGTATATAATTTCAGCGCATTATCACAGCTATCTGCTAAAATATCTTCAGTAACAAGAGCTAAGTTATTGGCAGGTGCATAGTGTGACAAAAACATTCCTTCTCGTAAACCGCAGCCGGATATAATCATTTTTTTTGTTTTACTACGATCTGCCAAGGCTTTTATAATAGCAGAACCGGCTAAAATAATATCAGCACGTTCGCTGGAGAGTCCAGGTAAATGTTTACGTTCTGTCAAAGAAGTGTTTAAAAGTTGTTTAAAGGTATTCTTAAAGTTTTGAATAGCAAACTGGTAGTTATGAATCTTAGAAGTAAAATATTTCACTCTTTTTTGTTCCATCTTACCAAGAGTACGGGCCGTACCACCTACTCCTACAATAGGAAGGCCGGTAGCATTTATCCAAGGAACTGAGTTTAATTGTGTGGAAATGGCTTTGCGCATCTTAGCGTAGACGGCGGGAGTGATTTTATTTTTGCTGTTAAAAGCGGCTGTCAAATTTACGCAGCCAATCGGCAGACTGCTGGAATTAACCATTTTTCGGTTTTGTACCAAAATAAGTTCGGTAGAACCTCCGCCTAAATCAAAAATAATGGCGTCTTTTATATCCAAAGTATTGATGGCACCTAAATAACTCATATACGCTTCGGTTTTACCGGAAATAATTTCTAGGTTAATGCCGGTAGCTTTTTTTACTTCAAGCACTAATTCTTTGCCATTAGGAGCATTACGAATTGCGGCAGTTGCAACTGCTAAAATTTCGCTGGTGTGAAATAATTCACACATAGAAGAAAAACTTTGCATACATTCGAGGGTGTCAGTAAAGGCGGCTTCTGTCAATTTACCGTCTTTATTTATTTTTTGGCTGAGACGTAGAGTTTCTTTTTGATTATAAACCATATTATAGGCGCCGGATTTATATGTTTGTGTAATAACAAGGCGTGCAGAGTTAGAACCAATATCAATAATTGCTATTCGTTGCATAATTTTCCCCTATTCTCAAATATTACCAATTATACATTATATATTACCCATTTGTTGCAAAAATCCTGCGTACATTCTCTAAGTTATGTTAAATTTATGTTAAACTTATAGTATATACATAACTTTTGCAAGGATTATGAGCACATATGTCGAAGTCAATAAGTCTAGAGGGGGTTGTTTCTATGAAAAAGAAAAAACAAGGAATATTTGCGGCTATTCATGTAGGGTCAGAAATGATTAGTCTGCAAATAATAGAATATAGTGATTTAGATAAAATGAAAATTGTTGATGAAGCAAGCAAGAGAGTTAAATTAGGGGAAGAAACCTTTAAGCACAAGCGCATATCTTTTGGTATGGTGACTGAGATTTGTGAGCTTTTGAAGGGCTATAAACGTCTTATGGACGAATATGGTGTAGAGGAATATTCCGTGCAGGCCACTACCGCGGTTAGGGAAGCAGAAAACCAAGCTTATTTTTTGGATCAGATTTTAGTGAAAACAGGTTTGCACGTAGAGGTAGTAGAAATGCCTCGGGAAATTTATACTAAATATGTGTCTATTTTGCGTACATTGGCAAATGCTAAAGAGTTTGTGTCCGGCAGCGGAATGCTTTTTGTTGATATCTCTTCCGGTGGTCTGGGAATTACATATATGAAAGACAATGAAATTAAATATCAGCAAAATTTACATATTGGTGTCATTCGCATTAAAGAAGATTTTGACCGCAATCAACGCTCCTGCAATAATTTTGGCAGGGCATTAACCGAGTATATTTCTAGTACTGTAGGCCCGGTGCGTGAAGAAATGGCTACAAAAGATGTAAGGTATTTAGTTCTTTCCGGTACAGAAACTGAGCTGGTATTAAAGATGTTTGGTAAGAATGGTCAGAAGAAAGAAATTGAATGTATGCAAGCTGAAGATTTCATGAAATTCTATGATCGTGTCCGCAATTTGAGCATGGCGCAATTGGTTAAAGTATTTAATCTTGAGCAAACATCAGCGGAACTAGTATTGCCAACCATTATTTTATATCAACAACTGTTAAGTTTAGCTCCCGCTAAGGAAATAATTATTACTCCGGATCGTTTTATTGACGGGATGAAAACTTTGTATGTAGCTCGTAAGACCAATAAAGAATATATAAAAGGAATACAAGGCGTTTTGCTGAGCTTGGTGGATAGTATTGGTACAAGGTATAATTATGATCGCAATCATGCGGTGCAAGTAGAAAAATTTGCGTTAGCCATTTTTGACAGCTTGCGCAAAACCCATGGTATGGATGATCATTGCCGTCTACTTCTGAGAGCTGCATGCATACTTCATGATATCGGTAAGTATATCTGCTTGCGTAGCCATTCTTTATAC
>Ga0265294_10011373_pt1 | contig 10010 bp, 15 predicted proteins | sample MunlanPumphouse3_FD_192504 | JGI IMG/M metagenome (GOLD analysis project Ga0265294, IMG submission 192504) | Groundwater microbial communities from a municipal landfill in Southern Ontario, Canada - Pumphouse #3 | ecosystem: Environmental > Aquatic > Deep subsurface > Groundwater | place...
ATCCGGCCGGACGAGGTCGATGTGTTGATGTCCTGCGTCACCGAGCAGAAGCTGACGCTGTATTGGTCGAAGAACTTGGTCAGCTCCGCGAAGTCGCAGATGCTCCGGGACAGCCGGTCAATTTTGTAGACCAGGATCACGTCGATGTTGCCGGCGCGGCATTCGGCCATAAGCTGCTGCAGGGCCGGCCGGCTGGTGTTGCCGCCGCTGAATCCCCCGTCGTCGTATCGTTCGGGCAGGCAGACCCAGCCGTTCGCCTTCTGGGAGGCGATGTAGGCCTCGCCGGCCTCCCTTTGCGCATCAAGCGAGTTGAACTCCTGGTCCAGCCCGTCGTCGACGCTTTTCCGCGTATAGATCGCGCATCGTTTCACTTGTGTTGTCTGTGCCATGTCAGTCGACTCCGAAAAAACGCTTGCCGTTCCAGTGCGTGCCCGTGATTTCCGAGGCGATGGCGCTAAGGGATTTGTACGTCCTGCCGTTGAACTCAAAGCAGCGCGCGCTCTGGACGATGACTTCGTAGGTCGTGCCTCGCCATTCCCGTATGTAGCGCGTCCCCCGAGTGGCTACGTACTTCCTGGCGTGCTGCTTTCCCAGGTTGGCCAGCGAATCGCCGTCGGCCAGGTCGTCCAGGAACTGCACGGCCGCCGGCGGAAGCCCCCCGAACTGGATTTCCTGCAGACGATAGGCGATACGGTGCCGGAGCGTCTCGGCGTTGACCATCCGCGGCGCGAAGCCGTACAACTCCAGGAACTTCTCTTTGAGTTCGTCAAGCGACAGTTTGCTTGCGGTCGCAACCTGCCGCCTGATAAGTGCTTGCTTGTCAATCATTTGTGCTGCCTCCTTTGCCACCTGTTGGCGCTGTGTCAATTAAGCTGGCATTGTCCGAGGTATCCAGTCGCTTTGCCGACATTCGCCGCAGAATGCAGGCAGCTATCAGGAGCGCTTGTTGCAGATGGACGGGAAGGCCCTCAAGGACTTTTTTTTCTGGAATAGCGTGAGGTGCTTTCATGCCATACCTCCCAAACCTCTTATTTTTTCGGTTCTTGGGTCGAACAGCTCGTTGTCGGGGATACGGCCGCTTGGGGCGGCTGCGGGGAGGAGAACAAACGTATTGGGATTCATGGCTCGATAATCCTCATGGGGTGAGGGGGAGTCCAGGAATACCGTCAGGACACAAAACGGAGGCAGTCGAAATTCGCCAGTGTTCTGGCGGCATTCCCGACTACCTCCGTTGTTCGGTCAGTAAATCAGCTAATACCGGTTGGGTTGTGAAGGTGCTTAGATGGCGGTCAGCACCTCCTCTATCTCGAAATGGATTGGGAGACCATCCTGGATGACGATGCTCCGAATGATGCCGCTGCCGACGGTGTGGAGCCGGTTCAGGAACTCCGCCTGGCAATCCTTCAGCATAAAGGTGCCGGTGACAGGCTTTCTGTCCGCATGTCCCCGTTCCGGCTTGTAGGTCTGTACCCTGCGGCTGCCGGGAACGGTGACCACGGCGCCGTTCCGCAGCTCCAGGTTTTCCAGGCGGCCAAAGCCGATTTGACTGATAAGCGCCAAGAGGTTACGCTCTGATGAGGTGAGTTCGTCCGTGCGTATGACGATGGGGTTCATTGGGCCTCCGCGGGTTGAGGGTTGGGGGTTGAGCCGGCATGTTCGGCTCTCAACTATTTCTTCACGGAAAAAATGAAAATCAGCACACAAGGCCCTGCTTTTTTTGTGTTCTTGGGCAAAAAAGGATTGTTCAGTCTGTTTTCTGTAGCTTCAAGAGCCTGATGTTCGGGCTCATCGGCCGGTTCACAGAGGCCGTTCCGATGCTGCTGCGAAGTTCAGAGGCCTTGAAGGTGGCGGCGACTCCAAATACCGGGGCGCTCGTTGGGATTTTGAAGGGTCGGCGCTATTGCCTTCCACTTACGTATACAAAAAAAGACGGGAGTGCGGTCCTTTTTCCTCAAAAAAAACGGCACCGACGTTTCCGCCAGTGCCGTTTTGTTGTCATTGGAAAGGGATGCCAGAAAAATGGGAAAGTCTCAATGTCCTTTCATCTTTATACTTCGAGCCATCCTGGCGCTCCAGCTGCCATGCATCAGCAGGTGGCCGGTCTCGTGGCGGGCGATGGACGTGAGGTCAGCGACGGCGGGTACGCCGTGGCATGCCTCCAGGGTAACTCACAGGATTTATGTTATAGTCCAGGATCTGGTCAGCCAGCAGCCTCTGGATTTCAGGATATCGGTGAATTTTCCCTATAATTTCAGGCGGTAATAATTGCATCCACTTTACCATTTCATAAGTTCACGGCTCATTCCAACGACCGCATTCAGTGCTTCTTGACTGGCTTCATCGCCATAGTAGAGAACAATGTTGCCTTTCTGGGGAAAATCGTACACACGGCAATTCCAATAGTAATCTTGGTTGTTACCTTTGCCGTCGTTGGTTGCGGAATCCGCTGTAGGAATGGTAGTGGGTCTGGTATGCACTACGGCGAAGATTTCATCTGGATAGGGGACGCGATGGTCAAGTGTCTTGTCCAGAAAAGGTAAATCCCGATGCGAAGTGAAGAAACAAGCCCGTGTACCAGACGTGCGCACTCGCCAAACTCCATTCAATCCTGCCTTTTTAGCCATGGTGTTAGCGGTCTTCGCCCAAACATATTCTTTTTTTAAATCTTTCAGGTCCAAGGAGTAGGGACGGTTGATTATGTTATGGTAGTATCGTCTGCCGATTCTGTTGATGGGATCGTGTTTGAAATAATAGCTGTAGTCCTTTCCGAAGATGTCATGGCGGAGGCCAACGAGTGCAAGAATTTGGGCGATATCTCTCTCAATATTACGATTCATATGCGAAAAAAAGACACAAGGTGGGCGCTCGATATACAACTCACAGGTTGGCAACGTATGCCATTCCTCCAGAAGGACGTCCTTTTTAGGCAAGTCCATGCTAAGACGTGACGGAACACGAACGCCTGGCGGCGTCAGGACAATGCGCAGATAGGAGGGAATATCGAACGGTTCGCCATGGATGTCCCACTGTGTCGCTGTCTTCCGGCGGTGGACATTAACGAATTTTCGGCAGGATATTTGGGTTCCGTTTCTCCATGGGACGTCCACCACGACAAGGGGTCCTTCGATGCCTGGATAGGAGGAGGAAAAACGGTAGTGCCCGTTATGCTTCCGTTTCTTGCCATCTTGAAGCAAGATATCCATGACGGGCTTGAAGCATTCGTGAACGTCCAGCGGATTGATTTCCTGCGCCAGAGTTTCGTGTGGCTTCTTTGCATCCAGTTCTGAGAAGGTCATTGCGCCATGAGAGCGAATAAGCGTCACGAGCCTGTCCCTGTTTTCGGATGGCGGGATTTCCAGAAGATGGTCAAGGGCCGTTGCTTGCTCGTTGATAGAATCGGACAATCCATTGGGTGGAAAACCGCTCTCCAGCAGTAGTGAAAGCAAAGAATATAGAATATGGAAGGAGTCCTCATTGTAGACATGGGGGTATTTCCTCCAGGATGGAAGCAAGTTGGGAACGACAGTTGCAGCCTCGAAACTGTTGAGCTTTTCTGACGCAATGCCTTTTTGAAGCGCAACCTTCAGGAAAGCCAGTCCCTTGTCGGAAGATACCATGCGAATCTGCTGTAGGTTGCTATTGTTGAAAAGTTCCAAGGGCACTTCCGCACCATAGTCGAGCAGCATATTGAACGCTTCGATGCGTCTTTGTCTGAATGCCTCCAGCAGTGGGGGATGCGGGTACTGGCCCTTCCGTCCGAAAAAGCGGAAATCAATGGCGTTAGGATCATCTCCGCAAGCAAGGCGTTTTGATAGTTTGCTTAAGTCATTCTTCCAGATGATTTCATTGAGCGGTGGATGGCAAACATATTGAAGATGCCTTGCGGCATCGTAGGGAAGGAAGAGAATGTCTGCCGCAACTTCGCAAGGGACAATAAATGGAAGAAAGGTGATGCCGCCAGAGCCGAAAGCATCGAGGGAGGCAGCTACTCCAGCCTGTGTGCCAGCAAAATACAATACGTCGGGACTGCGTTGCGGGGTGGCTTTTTCAACGAGGATGAATCGTGCGCAGCCGCTGCTGAAGAACATGATGAACACGGCGAGCAGGGAAAGTGAGATTCTCTTGCTCATGCCGACCGAAAAGCCACACATCATATTGAAGGATTGTTGCTTGTGCATATTCTTTGTAACTGTGATGATTAGTTGTTATTCCAAGATTTATGTTATAGTCCAGCATTATTTTACCACTCTCCAGGATGCGGGATTTGATGCCATTGCAGGTACTTGCGCGAGTCTTTACGCGACAGCAACGGCAACTCAAACCTTGGTTCGGGCCATTTGTCGTCAAGTTTGATGAAATACGTGAGCCAGAAACGCGTCAGAGCCGCGATAATGATTGAGTCATCGCACCAGTATGTCTTGCCGTCGGGAGCCTCTAGAAAGCAGAGGCCTGTTCCGGCAGGAAAGTTCAGCTTCTGACCGGAGACGTATTCGACGCCATCGATGCCGACGGAGAAGTAGCTGCCTTCGCCCTGTCCACCATGAAGTTCCCGCACACGGATGTACTCGACTTTTTCCGGGCGCAAGAGCGTGCGGCGCTGACCGTTGATGATTTTTTCCTTGAGCCACATGGCAGCCCCCCTCCTTAGTAGTACATCTCGATATAGTTGTACGCCTTGTCAAAGACCTCCTGGTCCTTGATTTTGTACTTCAGCCAGAGGATTGACCGAAGCTGCTGACGAATTTCGTGGACTATCACACAAATCCTGACCGCGATACTCGGAGTAGACATCGGTCAAGGCCTTCTACGCGTCGAGCCCTGTCCAATTCTTGGCGGCCACTATAGTCCAAAATACCAGCCCCTTATCACATACTACTTAAATTTGAATTGTTTTTGCTGACTCATCCATTGTCTGAATGGCTTTAAGTCATCGGCATTTGGGTAATACTTTTGCCTGCATTCAGGAAAACCCACAAGCATGTTCCCAAGAGCATGCGCTGCACTCCCGGCAAGTAACACTCCTGGATCGCCAGGTCGTACTGGAAAGACTCTATAGTCTGACATAAGATATTTATTCAAATATTGAACGCACATCTCATGATGAACGCTGGAAATATCATCAAATAACGTTTTAAATTTAATATTTGCATGTTCTTTTTCTGCCAACAAAAGCATTTTTTTGATGGCTTCAATGTTTCCTCTTTGAGCCATCAGCAATATGGCAGCCCATCCTACGGTATTATAACCTTCTTCGGGATCGAAAGTAAAGTTTGCATATTCATTAAGGATCGCATCTGCGAGTGGCGATTTTACATAGGCGAGCGAAAATACGATGTGACGATTTTGCAAATCCTCGTTACGATATGCTTTTTCAACATTATTAACAAAACTTTCTGACAAATACGAATCGTCTTTGCTATTGATTAGCTCGGTAAGATGCCTAAGAATTCTTTTCTTTAAATATGTTTCATTGTCATTGACTAACCCCTCTGATAAGAGATCAAAAAGGGCTCGCTTTTTGGATAATGAGAGTTGCTTGTTATCTTGTAAACACGTATACATTCTCGTGTAAATAAATCTTCGATATTCTGATGTTAATTCATCACCTTCTTCATCATATTCAATTTTTTCTTTGGCAATTTCATCGCGAATAGCCTGCTTAGCCTGCTTCAAGGCATCGTCACCTTCCGGTGAATTAATAAAATCATTTATCAGTTTTGTTGAACGACGTTTATTCATTTCATACGTGTTTAGGTTTTCTGCTCCAAATACATAGGTATGAAAACAATTACTTACGCTGATAATAAAATAAAAAAATAGTAACAAATACCTCATGTTTTTCATCCTCATCGACAATAAACAATCAAAATTTTAAGCTGGACTATAACACAAATCCTGACCGCTATACTCAGGGTGGACATCGGTCAAGACCTTCTACGCCTATAGCCCTTCCCAATTCTTGGGGGCCACTATACTTCGTCTTGTTCATCTGCGGGGCCACCTGGGATCGGGCAAAGGTAAATATCTTCTTCGCTAATAACATTGTCCATTTTTTGGGTGGTCACTATACAATTTCTGCTCGTAGACATGGCTTTCTTTCGCAAAACCAAGAAGAAGTCGGAAAACCCTACAATTGATGAAAAATAAAAATATTGTCCTCCCTTTTCACAATCATAACTTTACGTTTGTCGTCTCCAGTTGTTATATATGTTGTTGGTTGTAAAAAATATTCAGAAGGCAAAACGATGTAGTTGCATGTATATGCCCTTGCCCCCGATATTTTCATAGTACCATATTTAGCTAGTATATTTATATTAATGGATGATTCATCGTCATCTTCTGTTATCACTGCTATTGCAGACGAAAATGTTTTTTTTATAGCAGCCATATTGGCATTGATAACAACAAACTGTTTAGAATCATCATGAATCGTAAAAACATCATTTATGTATAGATCACAATAATGAATTCGATTAGTTACATTATATGCATAAAAAAACATAGCACAAAAAATTAAAGAAAAAAGTAGCATAAAAAAAAGTAAAAAGACCAATATTTTTTTTCGCATTCTTCTACCTCAAATCAATTAGTATAAATCACATATATGCTGGACTATAACACAAATCCTGACCGCGATACTTAGTGTGGACAACGGTTATGACCTTCTACCCGTATGGCCCCATCCAATTTCTGGGGGCCACTATACCTCCAGGCATATCGCTCCGGCAGCCACAGCATCAGTCAGTAACGGGCGCTGGTCGTGAGGTCAGCGATCGCTGGTATGCCGTGGCGCTCCTTCAGAGTAACTCACAGGATTTATGTTATAGTCCACGTTTTGTCATCCGATGGGGATGATTTTCCCCCATGGTGCTGTGCCGTGGTCTGCCGGGGTGATCCAGAGGACTGGATAAGCAGGCCGTTTTTTGGGAAATCTGCTGTAAAGGTCAGACAGGCCGATGAACAGGGTCGGATTGAGATGCTGTTTGTCTATGTACTTGAAAACACAGACATGATCGGTTCCACCACCGCCGCAACATTCACTTTTTTGCAAAAAAACTTCCAAATCGTCAATACCGATAACCTGTTGGATTTTGCAGTCTGCCACAATCAGGGTAATGTCCTGCGCATGGGGAACGATGCCGCGGATTTCTCCGGCGACTGCCCGGATGTCATCTTTTGTCATGCTGCCGGACGTGTCCAAGGCAATGACGATTGAACGGATGTTTTCGTTGTACTGTCCCGGAACCAGCAAATCCTGAGTCCGGTAATGCTTATTCGGTCGAGCCAGAGAATAATCGTCGGTATTGAGGGCGGCGTCGGCGAAGTGATGCAGCAAGCGTTGCCACGGAATTTTCGGCGGTTCCAGAGCGTCGGCCTTGCGAAGCATGTCCAAGGGGAGGTGCCCGCGCCCGAAATTTGCGTGAAGATGTTCCACTGCGGCCTTAATCCGGTTTTGCAGCAACTCGAGCTGATTGGCTGTCAGTTCGATCGGTAGATGCAGGTCGATGCCACCCTGATGATCGAGAGCGTCAGGCAATTGCAGGTTCTCGCCGCCTGCACCGGGGAGAATCAAATGCACTGGAACCGCCCGGATTTGCAAATTTTGGCGGCAAAGGTCTTCATAGATGACTTCTGCGATCCAGTCACGGTATTTCGGATCGAACAAACCATTCCTGGGCATTTGATAAAGCTTTTTTCCTCCAGCTGGCTGGCCAGGCGCAGGGATTTGGGCGATCATGGCATTGATGGCGTAATCCGTTGCCATGTTCCATTTGAGTTCTTCCCGTCCCTGCCGTCGACTGGAAGTCGCCAACACCTGGTGGCAGACTTCATGGGTCAGCACAAAACCCAATTCAGACAGAGTCAAGTTCCGCGTCCGCGCCGGATTATACCAGATATGGCGCACTTCGTCCGTGGAGGCATATGTCGGCAGATTTGGGGCTGGAATCAGGCGCAACTGCAGCAGCATATAGCCCCAGAACGGGTGCATTTCCAAAAGTTGCATGCGCACTGCCGACAGCCTTTTTGCTTCAGCGTCGATGTCTGTTTGAGGCATACTGGTCATGATAAATACAGCGATGCACGCAAATTGACGATTTTTCCGGCCAGGTTACGGAATTCCGGCAAGGCTTTCAAGCGATCGAAAAGGTTTGCTGCCCGGCTGTGGAGTTGCCGGAAAAACAGAATCTGATATTCAGGCCCGATTCCCGGCGAGGCGATGAAGCTGACAATGTTGTCTAAATGTTCATCAGGGACAGTAGCATTGGATAAATAGCTCGCCACAGCGAAGATTGCCGCATAAATGAAAGAGGGTTCTGCTTGTTTGCAAAAATCAAGCTTTACCTTGCCGGCGATGATTTCGGCGGCTTTTACTTTTCGGTAGATTTCCAGGTATTTGCAGAAACGGTCAGCCATTGGCATACCGATGCAGGCGGTGATGCCTCGCTTCAGATCATCTTCGTCGACTCGCCGCATGACTCTACTGGCCATTTCCCAGCTGCGGGGAGTGGGAAAGCTGTGGGTGTCCGATGCGGAAAACAGAACTTCCTCGCCATAAGTCTGAATGAAGGCCATAATATTTTCATGGATGTCGTGTCCTGCCGCCCATTTGAGCCAGGTGGCAACATCTGGACGCATCTCAAAGTGAGCGAAGCGGTTGCACAGTGCGCTGGAGAGGGGAGTGACGATGGCGTTGTCATCCTCATGGTTGCCTGCCGCCAGTACTACCGTGTCCGGATGAAACTGAAATTCTCCGATGCGTTTTTCCAATACGATCTGATACGCTGCTGCCTGGTGCAGTTTGGTGATTGCGGCATTGAATTCATCCAAAAATACCAGGCAGGGTTCCTCGCAGGCCCGTTTGACCCATGCCGGTGGAAACAGCTCCAGCATCTGCTTTTCGCGATTGGGAAAATAGACTCCGCCGAGCTCGGCCGGGTCTTTTTGCGCCAGGCGGATGTCAATCAGGGTTTTATGCATGATTTTGGCTAATTCTACTGCCAGGGTGGATTTGCCAATACCCGGCGAACCCAGCAGCAGAACGGAAATTCCCGCGTCCAGTGTGCAGCGGATCAGCGGGAAAAGCTGGTCATAGGAATATGCAGATGGAGGAGTCAGCTCTCTCTTTCTGGTACTCATAGGAAAGCCTCCAGCAGTTGACAGCGGAATTCCTCATTGCTCAACAGCACTGCAACCAAATGCTTGCAGTACCCGCGGGTATTCATTTTGGCACTTTGAGCGGCGTCAGGGCAGGAGCAATGCGGATTGTGCAACCATTGAGGATGGACCCGTACCTCATAATCCTGCGTGCCACCGGTGATGTCGAAAATAACGAACCCTTGGTCTCGTGTTTTGCGGCGGGTGATTTTGTAGGTTTTCAGGACCGATTCTGCAGCCCGGAAAAAGCGGTCGTCCCTAGCTTTCAGATCGAATGATTCCACTGTATTCGCATCCATACTCATGCCTTGTTTGGTTGCCTGGCCATGCCGATGGCGGTTTGATATCGGAAAAATCATCTACTTAGGCTGGCTGCAAATGTCAAATTCTGTGCTGCGAAAACTCATATTTCTTTCAAAAAACGATTTGAATATATGTGGATGGTATCTGCTGTCAAAACACTTTAACTGCATATGCCCAATCTTACCAGATTTTCACCAGGCAACCTGCCCCTTCACCCTCTCCGCCAGCTCCACCCAGTCCATCCTTGCGGGCGCCACGTAGCCCTTTGGCAGCGGTTTGTAGTCCCAACCGATGAACCGCCCGTGCGGCATGTGCCAGCGGAACGTCCGGGCCACGGTGCGGCACACAAGGTCCGATTTTGGTGGTCGCTTCAAGGGCAATGCCGTTTTTCGCGATCAAAACAGATGAACCAACAGTCGAATCAGCAGAAAGACAAGAATTCCCTGGGCAAGAACGAACAGGACGAGTTCTGGCCGGGATTTTGTTCCGGCCGGCCTACAATCTGCCATGACTGCCGCCAAGGCATGCAAGCCGATATACAGGAAAATGAG
>Ga0265294_10011374_pt1 | contig 10010 bp, 8 predicted proteins | sample MunlanPumphouse3_FD_192504 | JGI IMG/M metagenome (GOLD analysis project Ga0265294, IMG submission 192504) | Groundwater microbial communities from a municipal landfill in Southern Ontario, Canada - Pumphouse #3 | ecosystem: Environmental > Aquatic > Deep subsurface > Groundwater | place...
TATTGAAAAAAAAGATATCTTGATTGATATTGATACAATTGTTAAAATAGAAGATAACATAGACAAGAAAAGTGGTTGGGAAGTTATAGATGTTGGTAAACAATTTGTACTTCCTGGTTTTATTGATTTTCATGTCCATCTTGATGATGAGATAAATGGCCTTCCAATAGCGGATAATTATGATTCAGGAACACGTGTTGCCTTAAAAAATGGTATCACAACTCTTTTTAGTTTCATTACCCAACGCCAAGGTGAAACACTAAATGAAGCTGTTGCCAGAACTAAAAAACGAGCAGAAGGCAATCTTTGGTGTGATGTTGGCTGGCATCTTAGTCCTACAACCTTTGATGAAGATAGTCATAAGATAATTTCTAAATTGATTGAATCTGGTTTTAATACATTTAAGTTTTATACAACATATAGAGATGCTGGATTATATAGTTCATACCATCAGATTGAGGAATTTGCTAAAAAATATGTTGATAAGCAGATATTGATTTTAGTACACTGTGAAGATGATGATTTGATTAAATCTAAAACTATCAAGTTAAACAACAATAAAATAAGTAATCTTGTTCGAGTTCGCACAAAAACAGTTGAGTTAACTGCAATTGATAAAATTCTTAGACTTGCCAGAAGGACTGGAGCTCATTTCCATATTGTTCATGTCTCTACTGTTGAAGGAATGGAAATTATTAATAGACTGAAATATAATAATTTCGTTACCTGTGAGACCTGCCCTCAATATATGTTCTTAGATAATTCAAGTTATTCACAAGTTAATGGTGAACAATATATTTGTGCTCCTCCTTTGCGAAGTAAAGCTAATGCCATTAAGCTCCGAAAAGGTTTTGGAATGGGTCTCTTTAACATAATCGCTTCTGATCATTGTCCTTTTACTATAAATCAAAAGCTGTTGGGCAAACAGAATTATGATAAGGCTCCCAGTGGTTTGAGTGGTTTAGAATTTATACCCTACCTCACTTCTAATATATTTGAACGTGATTTTGAAAAGGCAAAGTTTCTACAGTTTAAGTTCTCAACAGAACCAGCTCATTTGTCGGGGTTATTTCCCGATAAAGGTACTATTCAAGTTGGTTCAATTGCTGATTTGTTAGTGATAAACTTTGATAAAGAACACAAAATTGAAGGCAGACAAGGGATTTACAATCCTTATGCAGAAATGACAACATCACTGAATATCGCCAAGGTTTTGAAGGGTGGCGAAGTTGTAGTGAGTGATGGTAATATTTTAGTAAATAGACCTAAAGGTAGTGCTATATGATGAATTGGAGAAATGACGGAATTGCTAAAGTTACTGGCCAAGCAAAATATGCTGATGACATCAAATTATTTGATATGCTTCACTGCGTCCCTGTTTATAGTGACCAAATTCATGCTGAGATACTCGAAATAGATACAAGTTCTGCTGAAAAGAGTCAAGGCATAGTTAGAGTTATCACAGCTAAAGATATTCCTGGGGTAAAAAAATTTGGACAAATAAGAAAAGACTACTCTCTCATTGCTGAAGACAAAATAAGGTATGAGGGAGATGTCATAGCTTTAATTGTAGCAGATACTTTGGAAAATGCTTTGGAAGCTATTCCAAAGGTCAAAGCTAAGTATAATAAACTAAAGCCTGTATTGTCTCCAAATGAAGCTTGTAAGAATGAAGTTTTAATTCATGATATTTATGAATCTAATCTTATCAATCATCACAAGGTAAGAAAGGGTAATATTGATAAAGGCTTTGCAGAATGTGATTTAGTAGTTGAAGATTATTATGAAACTAATTTTGTAGAGCACGGTTATTTAGAGCCAGAATCAGCAGTCTGTCAAGTCAGAGATGACGGAGTTATCGAAGTATATGGATCTATGCAACATCCTTTTTCTACAAGAAGATTTACTGCAGCCTTATTAGGAAAAAAGCTCTCAGAAATTGAAGTTATTACTATTCCTATGGGCGGAGGATTTGGTGGAAAAGATGATACAGCTGCCATAGTATGTGCTAGAACTGCTCTCGCTTCTTGGCTCTGTAAGAAACCGGTGAAGATGACTTATACTCGGGAATGGTCTATTAAAGAGAGTTATAAACGCCATCCCTACCAAATGAAATACAAGGTAGGACTTAAAGCTGGTAAAATTCATGCTTTAGAGTGTGATATTGTTGCTGATGGAGGAGCTTATACCTCTGTTTCTCCGTGGGTTACCTGGAGATCTACTGTCCAGTGTGGTGGCCCCTATATAATCCCTAATGTACACACAGATGTGAAAACCTACTATACAAATAATGTTTATACGGGTGCATTTAGAGGATTTGGTTCTCCTCAAGTGAACTTTGCTATTGAACAGATTGTCGAGGTTATCGCCGATAAACTAGGTATTGATGCTATTACTTTCAGAAAGAATAATATGCTTAGACAGAATTCAATAACAGTGTCTCAGCAGAAATTAGATAATCATATTGTCTCTTTAGATCAAGTGCTCGATAAGCTTATTAAAGAAAGTGCTTATTATAGGAAATTAAAAAAATGTAGCTTCGGTAAAGGTGATGATTCAAAATTATATGGAATAGGCTTAGCAATATCATATCGTGGATGTAGTCTTGGTGCAGAAGGTAAAGATTTTACTTCTGCGATTATTAATGTTCAATTTGATGGTTCAATCTTATTAGAAGTATCTGTACATGAGAATGGACAAGGTGCAGAAACAGCAATGATAAACATCTTAGCAAAGGAGTTAGGGGTTCCTACTTCTAAAATTCGCTATCGCCGTTCTTCCACTTCTCAAATTCCTGATGGGGGTTCAACAGTAGCTTCTCGTGGCACTTTAATGGGAGGAGGTGCTGTTATGGATGCTATTTCTAAACTTAAATCGTTAATTAACAAAGTAATAGCACCTGAAATTAACTGCCAGCCTAGTGAAATTACATATAAAAAAAATCAGCTAATATCACCAGAAGGGAAAAGTGTAAGTTGGGAAGAAGCCATGGGAATCATGTTTAAAAACTGTACCTATCCGTATGCTTTTGGTAGTTTTGAAGCACCTCCGGTTACCTGGGATGAAGAGTGTGGTGCTGGTAAGGCTTACTTTACCTATGTTTATAGTGCTCAAGCGGCTGAGGTAGAAGTTGATATCAAAACAAAAAAGGTAAAAGTACTTGATATCTTTGCTGTTCATGATATTGGGAAAATAATTAATAAGGGTCTTTTATCAGGTCAGGTTTACGGTGGAGTAGTCCAAGGACTAGGCATGGCTCTAAAGGAGAATCTACAAATCAATGATGGTCATATAATAACAGATAATTTCCACAATTATAGAATATACCGAGCTAATGAGCTACCACGTATTCATGATTTCATTATTGAGAATCCAGACCCTAATACACCTTCAGGGGCTAAAGGGATAGGAGAGCCTGCCTTAGAGTTAATCTCTCCTGCTATTGCAAATGCTATTTATCGAGCAACCGGGAAAAGAATGAAGAGATTACCAATGTTAGCGGAGGATATATGCACACAATAATCAATGGTAAAGAAATTAAACTTAAAAAGAACGATTTAGAGAAACAGCTTCTTGTTTTCATTAGAGAAGATTTAAACTTAACAGGAACCAAAAATGGATGCAATAAAGGTGTTTGTGGAGCTTGCACGGTTTTGATTAACAATGAGCCTAAAAGATCATGCCAGCTGAAAGTGAAAGATATTATAAATATGGAAGTCTTAACCATAGAAGGAATGGCTAAAGATGATGAATTACACCCACTACAGAAATCATTCTTAGACCATGATGCTGTACAATGTGGTTTTTGTACTCCTGGAATGATCTTAACAGCCCATGCACTATTATTAAAAAATCAAAATCCCTCAGAAGCTGAGGTAAGGAACGCTATTAAAGTTAATCTCTGTAGGTGTACAGGTTATCAACAGATAGTAGATTCCATACTAGCAGCAGCAAAATTTTATAGATAGGAGAATTTATGAGAGAAAATATGACAAAACTATTTGAAAAGATAATGGACTTTAATTTTGATAACTATGGGAATAATTTTCTATTAACCAAGGATAAAAGTTTTAATCACATTCAAGCTACAATTCTTCTAGCTAATTGGTTAAAGCTTATTCATCAAAACCACAAATCTTTTCGAGTCTTTGATACTGGCTTAGCAATATCAATCTTTAGAGATAATTCTACTAGAACAAGATTCTCTTTCTCTTCAGCAGCCCATGCTCTCGGCTTGGGGGTTCAAGATCTTGATGAACAAAAGTCTCAAATTGCTCATGGTGAAACAGTTAGAGAAACAGCGAATATGATATCTTTCTTGGCTGAACTGATTGGTATTAGAGATGATATGTATCTTGGGGAAGGACATACATATATGAAAGAAGTATCTGATGCTTTAGATATGGGGTATGAAGAAGGTGTTCTTCATCAACGTCCAGGTCTAATTAACCTCCAATGTGATATTGACCACCCTACTCAGACTATGGCTGATTTATGTAAGCTAAGAGATTATTTTGGTGGATTTAAAAAACTAAAAGGTAAGAAAGTTGCAATGACTTGGGCTTATTCACCAAGTTATGGTAAACCCCTTTCTGTACCTCAAGGGATAATTAACCTTTTACCTCGTTTAGGAATGGACGTTACTTTGGCTCATCCTGACGGTTATGATTTACTTGAGGACGAAGTTAATTATGCTTGTAAAACGGCAGCTGAGAATAATGCTAATTTTACTATTACCAATTCTATGGAAGAAGCTTTTAAAGATGCGGATATAGTATATCCAAAATCATGGGCGCCTATGCAGGTTATGCAAAAGAGAACTGAACTATTAATGGCAAAGGATAAAGTAGGATTAGATGACTTAGAGAAGCATTGTTTAGAACATAATAAAAAATATGTTCATTGGGAATGCGATAGAGATAAAATGGATTTGACCAAAAACAAAGACGCTCTTTACATGCATTGTTTACCTGCAGATATTACTGGTGTCAGTTGTGCCCAGGGTGAAGTATCGAAAGAAGTCTTTGAGCAATATAGAAAAGAAACCTATCATCAAGCAAGCTTTAAGCCTTTTGTTATTGCTGCAATGGGTATTTTAACCAGATTTGATTCACCTGAACAAATTATTAGCAAAATTCATAACAATCTAAGTTATAGATTTTAGAGATTAATGAATTAGTGTTATTCTGCATCTTAAGACGGAAAAGATAATGAGAAGGATATATATATTAAAACTGTTATTGTCAGAACTGGGTTAATTAATGAATTCTAATAAGCATAAAGTTTTGATATTATCAGGAGGAATGGGTAGAAGATACGGGATTCCAAAGGCATTAGCAAAGTATAAAGGAGAGACATTTTTAGACATTATTGTGAATAAATGTCTTTCCCTAAATTTAGATGTATATGTCGTACTAAATCAACAAGTAAATAATATGTTTATAGACAAGAGAAAATTTACAAGTATTATTGGCGATTCTAACAAAGATATGTATAACTCTGTCTTAAGGGGTATCAAAGCGATTGGAGACTTCTCAAAACTGATAATTTGGCCTGTTGACCATCCATTTGTTTCAGCAAATACTATCCAAGATTTGTTAACTGCAAGTAATAAAAACAAGTTTCTTGTTCCTTCCTATCTTGGTAAATTAGGTCATCCCGTGATGTTTCCCTCCTCTGCGTTAGAATTTGTCCAGCAATGTCATAACCTTAAAGAGCTTATCAAATTATTTGGAAGAATAATCTTACAAGTAAACGATAATGGGATACTGTTAAATATAAATAAGAAGGAAGATATTCCCCAAAATGAACAATTATTATAGACATTTGTTAGATTTGTTAGCAAATAACAAATTAGGATGGAGTGTTACTGTTACAAAAGTTACAGGTTCTTCACCAGGAAGTTTAGGTCAAAAAATGTTAATTGAGAAAGATAGTAGTGAAATTTCTGGAACTATTGGAGGAGGAAACTTAGAGTACCAGGTCATCAATAAAATTAGAAAAGAACAAAGCATGAGCTTTCAAAACTTATCATATACTCTCTCCGAACAAGCAGAGTTGGGTATGGCCTGTGGGGGAGATATTGAATTGATAGTCGAACCAATAAATATTAAAGAAAGAGCTATAATTTTTGGTGGTGGACACTGTGCGCAAGCTTTATCTTCTTTGCTATGTAATTTAAACTTCGAAATTGTTGTTTATGATAATAGAGAAGAGTTTCTTAAACCTGATTCTTTTCCAGAGAATACTAAATTTATCCATGCTGATTTTGCCAAGATAAATAAAAATATTCAGATTAGTAAAACGGACTATCTAATAGTAATGACTTACGGACATGAGTTTGATAATCTTGTTACTCAACAATTGTTAGATTTAGAATGGAAGTACTTGGGGGTAATGGGAAGTAGAAGTAAAGCTGAAGAGTTACAGACATATCTCAGAAAGAGTTGTTCTTTAGAGAGGATTAGTAAAATCAATTGTCCTATTGGTGTATCGATAAAGTCCCACTCTCCTTATGAGATTGCTGTAAGTATTGTTGCAGAGATAATAAACCTAAAGAATTCATAACAATTGAAGAAATTTATTGAAAAGATTTTTAATTTAGTTGACACTAATTTTACTTGTTGATAATTTTGATATAGAGAAGATAATATGTAAATTTATTAAGGAGAATTTTAATGAGAAAAGTAGTTTTGATTGTATTAATGCTTTTTACACTTGCAACTGTAAATTTAGTAGCTGAAGATTTTCACCGAGGATTAGGGTTCACTGCTGGACATATTTCAGGGGTTGGATTTGCCTATCGCCAATATTTTGATAAAAATGGGTTGCAGTTCACTGTTGGAATGTTGTCAGATCGAGACAACACTCCTAAGTTTCCAGATACTCTATATAAAAAAGATTCTATAACCAAAACTGGCTGGGAAGTTGATGGTTGGGTTAGTGCTATGTTTTTACGCACATTACGTGAAAGCGAATTTGTTAGATTTTATTGGTTTGTAGGTGGAAGTATGAAAATAGATTATACCAAGAAATATACTCAAGCCTATGTTGAGCCTGAGAGTGGGCATTACTATGAGATATCAGGAGAACCTGTCAAAAAAAGACATAATAACAATGATTTCTTTTTTGGACCTGGAGTAGGCTTAGATTATCAGCTAAGTAAGAATATTTCCTTGATAATTGAGTTACCACTATCAATTTCTTCTGATAAAAAAATTGAGACCTATATTCCTCAAGGTGGAATAATTGTTAGATTTTAATGCGAATAATGCAATAGATATTTAGGAATAGTCCCTGCACTATTCGTCAAAGTCTAGGCATGATCTGGGTATAGCAAATGAAAAATATTGAACAGGAGATGTAATGAAGAGAGGATTTGTCACAATAATGATTATGTTAACTCTAAGTATAGTAAATATAAATGCTGATGAGTACTTACGAGGGTTGGGATTTACAGCAGGAAGATTATCAGGGGTAGGGATTACCTATAGACAATATTTTGAAAAAAATGGACTGCAGTTTACTTTTGGAATGATTTCAAATCGTGATAAAGATCCTAGTTTTCCTGAAGAAGCTAAATGGTCATGGAATAATAATGGAGAGGTTACCAAAACAGGTTGGCAGCTAGATGGGTCGATGGGTGCTATGTTTATTCGTACGATTAGAGACAGCAATAAATCTAGGTTTTACTATTTTGTTGGAGGAAGTGTAGAGATTGAGTATAGAAACAAATACACACAAACTTATGAAGATGGATTTATTGTAGGTTCTGCAGTAAAAAAGAGACATAAAAAGTATGATTACTATTTTGGACCTGGAATTGGTGTTGATTTCAGAATAAATAAATATATTTCCTTATTAGTAGAATTGCCAATGTCAATCTCTACAGACAAAAAGATAGAATCTTATATACCACAAGGTGCAATAATTATCAGATTTTAAACAAAGGAGTAGCTATGATAGCTTTAGTCGGAATTGGTGGAATATTATTAGGAATAATAATGTTTGTTTTTGGTAAATCTCAACAAAAAAGAGACACTAAAATTGCAGGTAACATTATAACTTTAATCGGTATAGTTATGATTTTGTCTCAGAGTTTTACTATTATAAATCCTGGAGAAGTTGGAATTCAAGTTTTTTTTGGTGATGTATTAGATAAGACGCTGGTTGATGGTCTCAATCTAAAGAATCCATTTATAGAAGTCGTACGTTTTGAAGTACGTCTTCAAGAATATACTTTATCATCTCAGCTTAATGAAGGGGCCATGTATGGAGATGATGCAATAAAGGTGATTACACGAGATAACTTAGAATTAACAATTGATCTTTCTGTTTGGTATACTATCAATGCTGAGTTAGTTACAGATATTTATAAAAATATTGCTAAGAATAATGATGATTTAAAAGATAAGATCATACGTACTTCGGTAAGAAACGTAACTCGTAATGTTGCGACAAAATATTCATTTAGAGAAACCATTGAAAAGAGAGAACAATTTTCTCAGGAGATGGAAAGAGAGCTAAAAGAAATAATTGACAGTAAAGGTATTACTACTGACAGAGTCTTAATTAGAAAGGTAGATCCACCTAAATCAGTGAAGAATTCAATTGAAAATAAATTAGTTCAAGAACAGAATTTAGAAACAAAAACCTTAGAATTATTAAAAGCGTCTAAAGATGCAGAAATTAGAAAAGTTACGGCTCAAGGTATTGCTGATGCTCAAGAGATAATTCAAGACAAACTGACACCACTTTATATTCAATATGAAGCTGTACAAGCTTATAAAGAGTTAGCAAATAGTAATAACACAACGTTTGTAATAGCTCCAACAGACGCGAATGCCTCAGGTATGCCTTTGATACTTGATTTAAATCAAGGAAAGTAAAAAAAAGTAGTAAATAAATAGATGGAGGATAGATGAAGTTAGAAGGAAAAGTAGTAGTTGCTCAAGGAGGGGGACCAACTGCAGTAATTAATCAATCGTTAGTTGGTGTGGTGTTAGAATCACGAAAATTTCACCAAGTAACTCGCGTATATGGAGCCGAACACGGCGTTGATGGCATTTTAAATGAGAACTTTTTTGATCTTACTCAAGAGACAACAAATAATTTAGAAAAAGTTGCTCAGACTCCATCATCAGCATTACTCTCAACACGAGTAAAGCCTGATGTAAAGTACTGTAAAGAGATGTTTAAAGTGTTGAAAGCTCATGATGTTAGATATTTTTTCTATATCGGAGGGAATGACTCCTCAGATACAGTTAGAATTGTCAATGAAGAAGCATCAAAGGCATCTTATGAGTTTAGAGCTATTCATATACCTAAAACAGTTGATAATGATTTAGTTTTAAACGACCATACTCCTGGATTTGGTTCTGCTGCTAGATTTGTAGCTAATGCATTTTCCGGAGCTAATTTAGATAATAGAGCTTTGCCTGGTGTTTATATAGGGATAGTAATGGGACGTCATGCTGGATTCTTAGCCGCTTCATCTGCTTTAGCTAAGAAATATCCTGATGATGGTCCACATTTAATTTATTTACCAGAGCGTAAATTTGATCTTAACAGGTTTTTGAAAGATGTTAAAAGGGTTTATGACCAGTTTGGTCGTTGTGTTATTGCGGTATCTGAAGGAATCACTGATAAAAATGGAGTTCCTATAATTTCTAAGTTATCACCAAATCATGAAACTGATGCCCATGGTAATGTCCAACTGTCGGGGACAGGTGTTTTAGGAGATTTGTTAGCAAATGAAATAAGAAACAAGTTAAAAATATCAAGAGTACGATCTGACACTTTTGGCTATTTACAAAGATCATTCTTAGATTGTGTTTCTGATGTGGATCAACAAGAAGCACGAGAAGTTGGAGAGAAAGCTGCTCATTATTCTATTTGGCATAATTTAGATGGTTCAATAAGTATTAAACGAACAGGAAATTATTCTGTTGATTACTCTATTGAGAAGTTAGAAAATATTGCAGGTAAGACAGAATTAATGCCAGATCATT
>Ga0265294_10011375_pt1 | contig 10010 bp, 6 predicted proteins | sample MunlanPumphouse3_FD_192504 | JGI IMG/M metagenome (GOLD analysis project Ga0265294, IMG submission 192504) | Groundwater microbial communities from a municipal landfill in Southern Ontario, Canada - Pumphouse #3 | ecosystem: Environmental > Aquatic > Deep subsurface > Groundwater | place...
GATTAAATTATCATGCAATTGCAATAGGAGAAATGTTGGGTTTATATATAAACTTCATGCACTTTGGAATGTCATTTAATCACTTGCTGTTGCTTGCTTTAATTCTGATATTCGGATTAGTAGGCTTTTCGCAGATGAAAATGAACAAATGTTCTTCTTCGATATATTACCTCAGCAGCATTTTAGGATTGCTAAGTAGCTTTGCAACTTTCTATTACGAGATTATCATCTAAAGAATTAAATCACAAAAGATAATATTATTAATTAATAACCGGGGGTAAAAGAAATACCGAGAGAAATTGGGTTGATTTTGCTGCCGCCTGTAGCATCGTATACAGGTATCAGTGAGTAAGCGGCATAAGCACTAAACCATTTCCAACCGACTCTTACAACAGGACCTAATTGGAAAGATGACAGATTATCGATGTTGCATTTTTTGTATTTTATAGTACTTTCAGTGCCGTAAATAAAGTCGGTACCTTTATATTTGGATAAGGAATTAACTAAAAAGCCGAGTTTAATTCCGGCAGAAAATTTGACGCCGCTTTTAGCACAAAATCTTAATTCTATAGGAATGTCCACATAAGTTAAAGCTATTTTATTTTTTGTATAAGATAATCCATTTTGTATAGAATCTATTTTTTGGAAGTAAAAATCTTCGCCCCAACTTTCTGATTGTAAATCAGTTGGAATTGCATCTTTAGGTAAGGCGTCAGAATAAAAATTATGGAAAGAAACGCCTGCACCTATAGCAACAGAGAAGTTAGATTTTTCAAAAGGAATTACATAAGAAGCTGACATTCCAAAGCCTTGATTTATAGCGCGTGGCGAAAAATTTTCAGGTGTATTTACTAATAAATCTGTAAACACATCGAAAGAATTTGTATAATGTCGTTTGATGTTGTCACTAAGTTGTGCTGATAAAGAAAGTGCTGATAACACAAAAATAGAAAAAAGAATAGCTTTTACCTTCATAAAAATAAAACAATTAGAAACAACTTTTTGCCAACAAGCTGATTGTTAGTTTGTTGATTTGGACAAGCTGTTTTGGTTAAGTAATAACACAATAAATTAAAAAACGTCAGATACAAAGAAATATTGTAAATATATTGATTTTTTAATTGTTGCAAAGATATGCGATTTTTTTGATTAAGAGTGAAAATTGCTATTATTAGTTGTTTTATAGGGACTTTATTTGCCGGTGTAAAAAAATATTTTAAAAATGATGGTAACGTTTTGATGATTTTTACGATTATATACCAAATGATGGTGAAATGAAGAGAATTGTCAGAATATTTGTTGTTGTTTTATTATTCATGTTAGAAGGGTTGTCAGCATTTGGTCAATTTATGGATATGTTTGATGATGGAGATTACACGGATGATCCGGAGTGGATAGTCGGGGGTGCGAATTTTATTGTCAATGAAGCCGGAATGTTGCAAACAGCTTCTGAGACAGAGGGCGAAGCGTGGATATTTACTCGGAGTGAACTGTCGGAGAGTGTTGAGTGGACTTTCAGAATAAAACTTGCATTCGCACCGTCCGATAATAATTATTCTGTAATATGGCTCTGTGCAGATGATTATACGCCTGTTAATATACAAAACGGTTATTATTTGCGCTTTGGTGAAACCGGCAGTAATGATGCTATTGAACTTTATTCTCAAAAGCAAGGCGAATCACAGCTGATATTAAGAGGTATAGAAGCTTCTATTTCATCATCATTTATTAAGGATGTAAAGGTAATGCGCTTTTCAGACGGTACGTGGCAATTGTATACAAAAAACATTGAGAATGAACATTATATTCTTGAGGCAGAAGTGTTTTACAATGAATATTTCACTTCAGAATATTTTGGTATATTCTGTAAATTTACAAAAACAAACAGTAAAAATTTTTATTATGATAATTTTATAGTTCAATCATTATATGAAGACAAAATACCACCTTGTATAAAATCATGTATAATGCGTAATTCAACTACAATTGCGTTGCAATTTAGTGAGCCTGTAGTTGGAGCCGGCAATAACCTTAATTACATATTAGAAGATAATTTGTTATATCCGGTACAGGTTGAAATTTTCGAAGACTATGCTGATTATATCAGGTTAGTATTTTTTGAAGAATTAGCAGATGGAAAGGAATACATGTTGTGTGTGTCAAACATTGCTGATTATCAACATAATATGATGTCAGACACTTGCTTCGCTTTTACTATGCAGTATATTGATTATCAAGACATTGTGATAAGTGAAATAATGTATGATGTTAATCCTCCACCAAATAATTTACCTCCGTATGATTATTTAGAATTATACAATAAAACAAGTGCTTTAGTAGATGTTTCAGAATGGACTTTGTCTATTTCCGGAAGCGAAATCGTCCTTCCACATCATATTGTCATTAGTAATGGTTATTTAATAGTAACAACCCATGCTTTCGGACAAGAAATATCTGCTAACACTGTTTTGTTGTCTTCGTTAAATATACAGAAAGATGATAATATAGCACTCAAAAATGGACAGGGGGATTTAATTTTTTACATTCAGATAGATGATAATTGGTATCAAGATGCAGAGAAACAAAATGGCGGGTGGTCATTGGAAATGGCTAATCCATACGTGTCGTGCATAACAGACGGCAATTGGTTTGAAAGTATTGATGAAGCAGGAGGCACGCCGGGCAGAGCTAATTCGGTAGAGGTTATTGTAGAAGATACTGTTTCTCCCAAGATGAAGTCTGTGACGATATTAGATTTAGATAAGATTATACTTAAATATTCTGAGACAATGGACTCTGTTGCTATTCTAAATGGGGAGATATATAATTTTCAACCTGAGTTAATAATTAAGACTATTGAAGCAACGGATTATTCATATTCGCAGGTTGAAATTGTTTTTGAGAATAAGATACAAGAAGATGTTGTGTATACTTTGAAGTTAGATGTCAATGTTTCTGATTGTGTTGGTAATACAATTACAGATTCAATTATTTTTGGGATAGGTGCTGTTGTAGATTATAACGATATTGTATTTAATGAGGTGTTGTTTAATTCTTCTGATAATACTTCAGATTATGTTGAACTTATTAATATATCCGGGAAAGTTATAGACATACAGACATTGAAATTTGGTATTTATAAAGAAAATAAGTTTAGCAACAGTTGTTTAATGTCGAGTGAAAATAAATTAATGATGCCGGGAGATTATCTGCTTATAACTTCGGACACAACGAATTTGAGTACGCAATATCCGATGTGTGATAAATCAGCGTTTTGGATTGTAAAAAATTTTCCGAATTTGAATAATCAGGAAGGTTGCATTGGAATAGTTTCGGAAGATGGTACAGAGGTGGATAAATTTTGTTACAGCTCTGATATGCACCTTAGCTTATTGAATGAAGAGAAAGGTATAAGTTTGGAAAAAATGTCGGTATATAATAGTTCGGACAATTCGCAAAATTGGCATTCTGCGGCAAAGGCTTACAATTATGGCAGTCCGGGGATAAAAAATTCACAGTTTGCGGTATGGACAGATGCTAATAGAAGCAGCGATATAATTAATGTTGAACCTAAAGTAATTTCTCCAAACAATGATGGTACTAAAGATTTTGTTGAGATATCATATGATTTTGATGAGATAGGAGGGGTTGCCAATATATATATATACAATCAATCAGGTGTTTTAGTGAGGCATCTTGTTGATAATGAGTTGCTTGCTGTATCCGGTTGTGTTGTGTGGAATGGGTATGATGAAAATGGCATAGCAGTACAAGCAGGGAACTACATAGTTTTATTGGAAAAAATAGACATGAAAGGAGGTAGGGAAAAGGCGAGAGCTGTAGTCTGTGTAGTTGCGATATAATATGACTATTTATTTATGTCTTTTAATATGGCTTCGGCTAAGATAATATCTTGAGCATAAGTTATTTTCATATTTGATTTTTCGCCTATGACTATAAATATTTTCTCATTAGGGAGATATTTTGCTATAATTCCGCAGTCGTCTGTGGCAGCAAAAGATGTATCATTTAAAGCGAGTTTATAAGCCTTTTTTATCAAAGATAGTTTAAATGCCTGTGGAGTTTGCGCTTGAAAAAGGTAAGATCTGTTTGGAATATTGTCAATGAAATGTAAACAGTCATCTAACTTGAAGACAGTATCAGTAGCAGGTATGGCAACAGCGACACTATTGTGGAAATTCAGGGCATCAATAACCTCATTGATAGTTTTTTGGCTGATGAGAGGACGAGCGCAATCGTGGAAGATGATGTTAGTATCATCGGGATAATCTTGATAAGCGGTAATTGCTGCAAAGGAAGAGAGGTAACGTTCTTTACCGCCGTTGATTACTTTGTTGATTTTTTTATAGCCATTATTGTTGATTATAGAATAAACTTTGTCGGTGCAAGATTCATTACTTACTATTGCAATTTCATTGATGTTATCATTAATTTCAAAGGCTTCGATAGAGAACTCTATGATAGGCTTGTTGTTAATTTCAATAAATTGTTTTGGCGAGTGGTTGTTCATTCTTGTGCCGGAGCCACCGGCGAGTATAACGGCGATGTTCATATTTAGTCCAAGTTGTGTGCAAAATTGAGCGGTTCCACATGTATGGTTGTAGTGATGTCAAGCTGCTCTTTGATAGCATTTTCAATTTTTGTAGCTATATCATGTCCTATTTTGATGCTGAGGTTACCATCAAGTTTGATATGGAAGGTAAGCTCTTGTTGGGACACATAGTTATGTATGTGAAAATGATGTAGTTGCAGGTCTTTGTCATAAATAGATTTTGCGATGGCGGTGATTTTGTCTATCAGTTCTTGGCTTGGTTCTTCGCCGAGGAGTTTTGTAATAGCCTCTTTTATAATTATGTAAGTTGTATAGAATAGCATAAGGGCGATGATGATGCCGAGAACGCCGTCAATCCACCAGAATTTTTTTGCGAATAATATGCCGACGAGCACTACTACTGAGGAAATTGCGTCTGAACGATGATGCCATCCATCTGCTTTAATGCTGATGTTATCATATTTTTTGCCAACAAAGAAAGCATATTGGGCAAGAGCTTCTTTCAAGACAATGGAGGTAATTGTAACAACAATAGCAAGGGTTCCAAAAGTTGTTGATTTGTGGTCTGTTAGCTGGCTAATAGCACTTGTCAGAAAATCATAAGCTATTATAGCGAGCATAAAAGCTATGAAAAGAGCGGCTATCTGTTCTATTCTGCCATGTCCGAACGGGTGTTGTCTGTCGGGCTTTTTAGCTGCGAATCTGACAGATAATACAACTATTAAAGAACTTAGTGAATCAGACAGTGTGTGCCATGCGTCAGCGGTAAGAGCTATTGACTTGGTGACTATTCCCGCCCAAAATTTCAATGCGAATAAAAAGATGTTCAATATTATAGAGATGACACCTTCGAGGTAACTTGCTTTGTCTTTGTTCATTACAAAAATTTTTTGCAAAGGTAATATTTTTGTATAAATTTAAGTTGTAGAAATCATGAAAAAAATCTTTTTTTGTTACCTTTGCGTGGTAACAAGTCAAATTAGCTAAAATGTCCGATTTTATTCATCTACACGTACATACAGAATATTCTGTCCTTGATGGTTTATCCAATATAAAGAAACTTATTGCGAAAGCTAAGGCATTAGAGATGCCGGCAGTGGCAATTACAGACCATGGTAATATGTATGGTGTCTTAACATTTTACAATGAGGCAAAAAAAGCCGGAATTAAACCTGTTCTTGGCTGTGAAGCATATATTGCAGAAGGCAGTCGTTTTGACAAAGATGCGACACGTAGCGAACGTGTGAGAGGCTTTCACTGTGTGCTATTAGCTAAGAATTTCACCGGTTATAAAAACTTGTGTAAATTGATTTCGATGGGATTTCGTGACGGCTTTTATTATAATCCGCGTATTGATAAAGAAATATTAGAACAATATTCTGACGGCTTGATAGTGTCAAGTGCTTGTTTAGCAGGTGAAATACCGTATTTTATCAGGTCTAATAATGTTGGCAAAGCAGAAGAGGCTATACAGTGGTTTAAGAGAGTGTTTAAAGATGATTTTTACCTTGAACTTATGGACCATGGAATACCGGACCAGAAATTGGTTAATGCAACTTTGTATGAATTGTCAAAGAAGTATGACATCAAATTGATTGCAACTAATGATGTTCATTATATAGAAGCTGACGACCGTATTGCTCATGATATTTTAATTTGTATCAATACCGGAGCAGATTATGACAGCAAAGACAGGCTGAGATATACGGGACAGGAGTATTTTAAGACAGAAGATGAAATGTTGGATATTTTTAGCGAACATCCGGAAGCGGTTCATAATACGTTAGAAATTGCTGATAAAGTAGAGGTTTACTCAATAACTAAAGAGCATGTTATTTTACCGGTGTTTCCTTTACCTGAGCCTTATACTGATGAGAATGAGTATCTTAGAGCATTGACGTTTGATGGTGCCAAGAAAAAATATGGCGAGTTGACGGAAGAGATAAATAAAAGATTGGAATATGAACTTTCTGTGATAAAAGGCATGGGTTTTCCGGGCTATTTCCTTATTGTTCAAGATTTTATCAACAAAACGAGGGATTTGGGTGTTTTAGTAGGTCCGGGTAGAGGCTCTGCTGCAGGCTCTGCGGTGGCTTTTGCGATAGGTATCACCGACATCGACCCTGTAAAATATAACTTGCTGTTTGAAAGGTTTTTAAATCCTGAAAGAGTTTCTATGCCGGATATTGATGTCGACTTTGATGATGAAGGTAGAGAAAGGGTATTGGATTATGTTGTGGATAAGTATGGTGCCGACCATGTTGCACAGATAGTGACATTCGGCACTATGGCTACGAAACTTGCTATCAGAGATGTGGGCAGAGTACTTAAGATGACTATCCCTGAGGTAGATAGATTGTGTAAAATGATACCGGACAGAGCTAAAAATTTAGCTGAAGCTATTAAACAAAGTCCTGAATTGTCAACAGAGTTGGAAAGTGGAACTGAATTGGTAAAGAAGACTTTGCATTATGCTATGGAGTTGGAAGGCTCTGTGCGACAAACAGGAGTTCATGCTTGCGGTGTCATCATCGGTCCGGAAGACCTTACTAATCACATACCTTTGGCTACCGCAAAAGACTCGAAGATAATGGTTACTCAGTATGAAGGTTCTCAAGTTGAATCTGCCGGGATGTTGAAAATGGACTTCTTGGGATTGAAGACATTATCTATACTTAGAGATGCAATAAATAATATTTATCTGCGGAGTGGCGAAACTGTCAATTTAGATAATATTTCACTTGAAGATGAGCTTACATTTAAGTTGTTTAAAGAAGGAAATACTGTCGGCGTGTTCCAATTTGAATCTGCCGGAATGAGTAAATATCTTAAAGACCTTTCGCCGGAAAATATAGAGGATTTAATTGCAATGAACGCTTTATACAGACCTGGTCCTATGAATTATATCCCCTTGTTTATCGACAGAAAACAGGGGCGACAGCCTATTGAATATCCACACCCATGCTTGGAAAATGTTCTTAAAGCAACTTATGGTATTATGGTGTATCAAGAGCAGATAATGCAGACAGCTCAAGTGTGTGCCGGATTTACTCTTGGCAGAGCAGATGTTTTGCGTCGTGCTATGGGCAAGAAGAAAAAGGACGTTATGGCTGCTATGAAAAGTGAATTTGTAGAGGGGGCAGTCAAAAATAATATTGATGAGAAAAAAGCCACCGAAATCTTTGAGATTATGGAGAAGTTTGCAGAATACGGCTTTAACCGCTCTCATGCAGCGGCTTATTCTATTCTCGCTTATCAAACAGCTTACCTGAAAGCTCATTATCCTGCCGAATATATGGCTTCTGTGTTGACACATAACTTGAACGATATTAAAAAAATATCTTTCTTTATAGAAGAATGTCAGCGAATGGGCATTAAAATAGTTGGTCCGAATATCAATGAAAGTAATGTGCATTTTTCGGTAAACAAAGCAGGCGACATAGTATTCGGACTTGCCGGCATCAAGGGTGTCGGCTGGGCTGCTGTGGACGAAATTGTAGCGGAGAGAAAAAAGAATGGAAACTATAAAGATGTTATGGACTTTGTTACAAGAGTGAACCTTAGAACTGTAAACAGAAAAAGTATTGAATCATTGGCTACAACAGGTGCTTTTGACACCTTTCCTAATATCCATAGGGCTCAGTTTCTGTATAAAGATAAAGAAACAGGACCGAGTTTTATCGAAACTATCATGAAATATGCAGTTGATGCGAAGACGAGGAAGGAGGCATCTCAGATGTCTTTATTCGGAGAAGAACAGCAAGATGAAGCAATGAGCTTGAAATTTCCTGTGTGTGAGGAGTTTAGCCTCTTTCAAAAGTTGAGGTACGAGAAGGATAATATCGGTTTTTATCTCTCAGGATACCCTACAGACCAATACAAACTTGCAGTAAAATGTTTTACAAAAAATACTATATCCCAAGTTAAAAATTATATGGAAAAAGGTGCGCTGAAAACTAATTTAAGCTTTGCCGCAATGGTCGTAGATTCTGTGAAGTGCTATACAAAAACTAATAGAGAATATGGAAGATTTACTTTTGAAGACCAAGACACCTCTTTGCCGATGATTCTATTCTCAGAGGAATATCTTAAATATCAGAACTTTCTGAATAATGGCGAACTGCTTTATGTTACAGGTAGTATAGTGTCAAAACAATGGAAAGATTCTAATGAACTGATATTCTCTATAAGTAATCTTATGTTGTTGGAAAATGTGTTGCCTAAAATGACTAATAAGGTGACTCTTGTTGTTGATTATAAGGATATTACACGACATTTTGTCGATCAATTGTCGACAGATATTAAATCATGTAAAGGTCAATGCCCTTTGATGATAGAAATTATAGACCAAGAAGATAAATGCAATGTGGAAACTAAAATGTCAGAAGGTGGAATAGAAATTGATTCTTTTGTAAATATTTGTAAAACAAAAGGCTATAAATTTATCATTAAATAAAAAATTTATTATGACAAACATTAACAGCATCTTTGCAAATGTTTGGGTTAAAAAATAAAAAAACAAATGCGACCTTTGGAAATAATAAAAACTTCAGACGACTCATCTTCTATTTATGTGCCTGAAATAGATGAAACTTATCACTCTGTTAACGGCGCTGTGCAAGAATCGCTGCATATTTTTATTAACTTGGGATTAAATAATTATATTGATAAGAATTGTGAATTATCTACAGTGAATATTTTTGAAATGGGCTTCGGCACGGGGCTGAATGCACTGTTGTCGGTGATAGAGGCTGAAAAACAGAATGTTTGTATTAATTATGTTACTTGCGAAAAATATGTCCTTACCAAAGATTATTATTCACAACTTAATTATCCAAAAATTCTTAATGTCGATGACGATATTTTTATGTTGTTACACGAATGTGCTTGGAATCAGAAAGTTAATCTTACTGATAATTTTACGATAACTAAAATGCAAGAGGATATTAATAATTTGGATTTTAGCATGTTTCCTCAATTTAACGTAATATATTATGATGCTTTTTCGCCATCAAAACAGCCGGAGTTGTGGAACGAAAATATATTGAGTAAAATGTATAATATATTGATTAACAGTGGATTATTAGCTACTTATTGCGCTAAAAATGCGTTTAAAAAGACCTTACGTAATATTGGCTTTGAAGTTAATAATTATCCCGGACCTCCCGGAAAACGTGAAGTGACAGTGGCTGTTAAGCCATGATTTGTTTGTTTCATGATGTTGTTTTAATTAAAAAAATAAATTTATATGAAGAGATTAGAATTATTACTATTGGCATTTTTATCGTTTACGATTTTTGCGCAAGATGGTGAAAATCATTATGTTCCTGAAACCGATCCTGCTGCGTTACAGAGTATTAGTCATTGGCAGGATTGTAAATTCGGATTGTTGATGCACTGGGGACCTTATAGTCAAAGAGGAATTGTTGAGTCGTGG
>Ga0265294_10011376_pt1 | contig 10010 bp, 12 predicted proteins | sample MunlanPumphouse3_FD_192504 | JGI IMG/M metagenome (GOLD analysis project Ga0265294, IMG submission 192504) | Groundwater microbial communities from a municipal landfill in Southern Ontario, Canada - Pumphouse #3 | ecosystem: Environmental > Aquatic > Deep subsurface > Groundwater | place...
CTTTCCGCATGAAGATTACAATTTGCACAGGGCTAACGAGGGCGTAAGCCTTGAAAGCTTCCAAAAGGCGTACGAAATATACAAGCGCGCAATTTCGATATTATGTTTTTAAGCGCGCGCGTTTCTTTACTTGAAAAAACTATGTAATTATGTTACAATAGCCCAATATTCAGTCCTAAGGGGAAAAGATGACCGAGTTGTATTTGCCGTCCGATTATGCGGAGGCAAGAGCCTTACAAGCAAGACAAAAAAAGATTTTTTTGACAATTTTAGTGTGCGGAGTTTTAGTCAACGCGGCGATTTTTGTCTGTAAACTTATTTTTCTCAAGTGGGGCGAAAGCAGTCTTCCGTACTATTTAACCAACGTAATTTTAGCAAGCGCATTGATTATCATTTTGATGATATACCGCAGTATACCGATGCGAATTTGCAGGAGCTATGTGCCGCTGCTTTTTTCGTTTACGCACAACGTTTCTAAAGCGGTTGATGGCATTTATCTTAAAACTAACGAAAACAAAATTGATCGTGCGGGTTTAAAATTTTTCGAAATGCTTTTTTATGAGGGTACGGACAGCAAGGGGCAAGTTGTTATCGGCAGAATACTCTTGGACGAAACGCGCGGAGCAATCGGCATTGAGCGGGGCGACAGGGTGAAATACCGCGCTTGCGACAAGGTGCTGATTGCATATGAAATTATTGAGCATAACGCACTAAGCGGGGTAGAGACTACCGAGCTTGAGCGTATGATAGACAATAAACTGGGTACAAATATGTCAAAAACGGAGGAAAAATGAAAGCGGTATTATCTGTTATCGGCAAGGACAAGCGCGGAATTATCGCGCGCGTGAGCGGCAAACTGTACGAAATGGGCGTCAACATTGAGGATATTTCGCAGACCATTATGCAGGACTATTTTACGATGATTATGTTGATTGACGTGCCTGACGACAATGATTTTCCCGTGCTTTGTGAAGATTTTAATAAGCTGGGGGCGGAGATAGGCGTGTCTGTAACGATTCAGCACGAGGGTATCTTCAACGCTATGCACCGCATATAAAAGGGGCTAAATATGCTTCAAAACAGAGATATTATAGAGACAATTGATATGATTAGGCGCGAGCATCTGGATATAAGGACGCTCACTATGGGCATATCGCTTTTTGACTGTGTCGCAGACGACACGGCAACTGCGGCAAAGCGGATATACGACAAGGTCACAAGCTGTGCAAGAGAGCTTCCCGCTTGCGCCGCAAAGCTGTCTTCAGAGTACGGAATACCTGTCGTCAACAAGCGTGTAGCGGTTACGCCGGTTAGCCTTTTGGGCGGCGGCAGGCTGGACTACGCCATGCTTGCTTGCGCGCTTGACAAGGCGGCAAAGGACATCGGTATAGACTTTATAGGCGGATATACCGCGCTTGTTCACAAGGGCATGACAGCGTACGAGCGGAAGTTTATCGAGAGCATACCTGAAGTACTTGCAAGTACAGAGAGGCTGTGCGCGTCCGTCAATATAGGCACGACAAAGGCGGGTATCAATATGGACGCCGTCGCGCTTGTAGGCAGGGTTATCAAAAGGACGAGCATGCTGACTGCAGAAAGCAATTCCATAGGCTGCGCAAAGTTTGTTGTGTTTTGCAATGCGGTAGAGGACAACCCCTTTATGGCGGGAGCGTTTCACGGCATAGGCGAGGCGGACAAGGTAATCAATGTGGGTGTCAGCGGACCGGGAGTCGTGCATAGCGCAATTCGGGATATGAAGGGCGCAACGCTTACCGAGATAGCAGAAGCTATCAAAAAGACGGCTTTTAAGATAACAAGGTCGGGCGAATTGGTCGCAAGGCGCGCAAGCGAGCTTTTGGGAGCGGAGTTTGGGATAGTCGATTTGTCGCTTGCTCCCACTGCGGAGATTGGCGACAGCGTAGCGCATATTTTGGAGGCAATGGGCATAGAGCAGGTCGGAGGGTGCGGAACGACTGCTGCGCTTGCGCTTTTAAACGACGCTGTTAAGAAAGGCGGACTTATGGCAAGTTCGTCGGTAGGCGGACTGTCGGGCGCATTTATACCTGTAAGCGAGGACATAGGCATGATAGAGGCGGCGGCAAACGGTTCGCTTACCGTAAACAAGCTTGAGGCAATGACTGCCGTATGCAGTGTGGGACTTGACATGATTGCGGTTACGGGCGATACGACGGCGGAAGTGATATCCGCGCTGATTGCAGACGAAGCGGCAATCGGGATGGTCAACGGCAAGACAACGGCGGTGCGCATAATACCGGTTGAAGGCAAGACGGAAGGGTATGTTGAGTTCGGCGGACTTTTGGGGCGCGCTCCGATTATGAAATTGAGCACATTGAAACCCAACGAGTTTATCGCCCGCGGAGGCAGAATACCGGCAACTGTGCAATCGTTAAAGAATTAAAAGGGAGAATAGATGAAGCGAAGCGAGATTGACGAAAGGTATAAGTGGAAGCTTGAGGATATCGTTAACGGCGATGTCGAGTGGGAAAAGCTGTTTTCGGAGATGGAAGCAAAGGTAGGCTGTGTTGCGGCTTACAAGGGCAAACTTTCGCTTGCGTCCATGCTGTACGAGTGCCTTGATATGCAGGACAAGTGGAGTATGGGCATAGAGCGGTTGTACGTTTATGCCAAAATGCGTCAGGACGAGGACGGCGGCAACACTAAGTATCAAGCTATGTGCGACCGTGCAGAAAACCTTATGATTAAGGCAAGCGCGGAGGGCGCGTTTATCATGAGCGAGCTTACTGCGCAGAGCACAGAAAGGCTTATTGAGCTTTCTCAAATGTCATTGTTGAGCAACTACTGTTATTATCTTAAAGAGCTTGCTCGAAGCAAGGAACACATTTTGGGCGAAGCGGAGGAAAGACTGCTTGCGGAAACGCGCAGCTTCAGCAACAGTTTCAGCGACATTTTTAATATGCTCAGCGATGTTGACTTAGATTTCGGAACGATTGAGCACAACGGAAAACTTTTGCCGTTGACACAGGGCTCGTACGGACTGTTTATGCACAGCGAGGACAGAGAGCTTAGGCGTAAATCGTTTGAACAAATGATAGATACGTACAAAAAAAACATCAATACGATAGCGGCAACTTATGCAGGCAGCGTCAAAAAAGACGTTTTCTTTGCCAAGGTAAGAAAATATAAATCGTCACTTGAAGCGGCGCTTGACGGCGAAGCTATTATTCCCAGAGTATACGGCAATTTGCTCGACAGCGTAAAAAACGCATTGCCGTACCTGCACGACTATATGAATTTCAGACGTGAAGCGTTGGGCTACGAGGAGCTCAATATGTATGACGTCTATGTGCCGATTGTAGAGGGAGCGGATATCAAGCTTCCGTTTGCCGAAGCATGCGAGGTAGTCAAGGCAGGGCTTGCACCGCTGGGCGCAGATTATGCCGCGCTCTTGGAGCGCGCGTTTACCGAGCGATGGATAGACGTGTATGAAAACGACGGCAAGAGGAGCGGCGCATACAGTTGGGGCGCATACGGCGCGCATCCGTACGTGCTTTTAAACTATCAGGAGACCACGCATGAGATTTTTACGATAGCGCACGAGCTGGGGCACGCAATGCATACCTATTTCAGTTCGATGTCGCAGTCGCACGCGCAGGCGGACTATCAAATTTTTGTAGCAGAGATTGCGAGTACGGTCAACGAGGTGCTGTTGCTCAAGCATATGCTAAAGGCCACAAAGGATAAGGCTGTCAAGAAATATTTATTGAGTTACTATTTGGATATGTTTCGCACGACGATATACAGGCAGACTATGTTTGCCGAGTTTGAAAAGTTCGCGCACGACACGGCGGAGCGCGGCGAGCCGCTTACGCACGATGTGTTGAGCGGAGAGTATTACAGGCTGAACAGGAGCTATTACGGCGAGGGTACTGTAAGCAACGAGCTTATTAGGTACGAGTGGGCGAGAGTTCCGCACTTTTACCGCAACTTTTATGTATACAAATATGCAACGGGCTTGATAAGCGCGGTTGCTATTTCCGAAAAGATTCTAAACGAGGGAGAGAGCGCGGTATCTGCGTACAAAAAGTTTTTGTGTGCCGGCGGCAGTATATCGCCGCTTGATACTTTAAAACTTGCAGGGATAGACTTGACGCAAAAGGACGCGTTTACCTGCGCGTTCAACTCGTTTGCGGCGACGCTTGACGAGCTTAAGAGGATATAAAGAGTAAAACGGAGGGAGATTTATGGCGGACAAAAAATTAATCAAGCCGAGAATGATGCCTAACAACTTAGAGGCGGAGCAATCTGTTTTGGGTGCGATTTTGATTGACAATATGGTTGCCAACAATATTATGGGTAAACTGAAGGCGGCAGATTTTTATTCAGAGGCAAACGCCAAGATATATGAGGCGATGACCGCTCTTTTGCTTAAATCGACGCCGATAGACTTTGTAACCGTATCCGAACTGCTTGAGCGCGAGGGCAAGCTTGAGGGGATAGGCGGCATAGCATATTTGACCGAGCTCACCAATATTGTTCCGTCCGCGGCAAACGCCGAGACGTATGCGGAAATTATCGCTTCCGACTCGCTTTTGCGCAGGCTGATAAATGCGGCGCAGAGCATAATCGACAACGGCTACAGCAATGCAGACGCTCATAGCGTTTTGGTTGACGCCGAAAAGAGCATTTTTGACATAGCGCAGTCGCGAGATATCAGCACGTTAAAACACATCAGCGAATCTCTTTCGCTTGCAATGGAGAAGTTTGAGGCAATAGCGCGCGACCCTAGCTCGGGCAGAGGACTCAATACCGGCTTTAAAAATTTGAATTTACTTACAAACGGCTTTCAAAAGTCCGACCTTATCATTTTGGCGGCTCGTCCGTCTGTCGGCAAAACGTCGTTTGCATTGAACATTGCTTCCAGTGCCGCATTAAATTCAGCGAGCGTTGCGGTGTTTTCACTGGAGATGTCGTCAAGACAGCTTATGCAACGTATGTTGTGTTCGCTGTCGAGGATAGACATGCAACGCGCGCAAAAGGGACAGCTTTCGGCTGAGGAATTCAGCAGGTTTTGGAAGCTGAACGAGGAACTTAACCAAACTAAAATGTACATAGACGATTCGGCGCAAAATACGGCGGCGGATATACTGAGCAAGTGCAGAAGGCTGAAGCGCGAACACGGACTCGACCTTGTTGTAATTGACTATTTGCAGTTGATGGTAGGCGACAAGGACAGACAGTCAAAGTCGGACAACCGTCAAAACGAGGTTGCGGAAATCAGCCGCAGCATGAAGATAATTGCCAAAGAGCTGGACGTACCTGTGCTTCTGCTGTCGCAGATGAGCCGTGCGATTGAAACCCGTAAGGGCAAATCGCCGATGATGTCGGACTTAAGAGAGTCGGGCGCAATCGAGCAGGACGCCGATATTGTAATGTTTTTGTCGCGCATGGAAGAAGAGGACAGCGGCGAGCGGACAGGCTATGTTGAGTTGACTGTCGCAAAGCACAGAAACGGACCTACCGACTCGCTGTATTTTGAGTTTGACGGCAATTGCGTAACCTTTATTCCCGTCATGAAGACAGATATTCCTGTAACTAACACCAAGAAGAAAAAGGAAGAGGACGAAAAAGCCGCTATGCCTAGCGCGCCGCAACAGGCTGATGCGCCTGCACCTAAGGCGGCTATGCCAAAAACGGAAAATGCCGTCAGTGAAATGGAAATCAAGCTCAAGAAAGCGACCGAGGAAACATCGCCGTTTGACGATGGCAATAACGGAGATTTACCCTTCTGATGAGCTTAACTTTGATTCCGCTTGCAAGCGGCAGTAAGGGCAACGCGACGCTTGTCAAAAACGGCGGCACGGTATTGATGGTTGATGCGGGCATGGGCGTGCGGGAGTTGTCCGCACGCATTTTGTCGTGCGGAGTCTATCCCTCCGAGATTGAGGGTATATTGATTACGCACGAGCATAGCGACCACATTGCGGGAGCTGTTACCTTTGTAAAAAAGTACGGTTGCAAACTGTATGTACATAAAAAGATTTTGGAGCGGACGCATCTGTTTGAAAGCGTGGACGATTATGTCATCGAGATAGAAGACGGCAGCTTTGCAATAGACGGCATAGGTATAAGTTGTTTCAGAGTGCCGCACGACGCTATTTATACGATGGGGTACAGCTTTACCGCAGACGGCAGTAAGGTGAGTGTTGTAACCGACTTGGGACTGGTAACAAGACCTGTCTATGACAACATATACGACAGCGATGTGCTTATGCTTGAGTCCAACCACGACATTGATATGCTTGCGCACTCAAAGTATCCACAGTACTTAATTCAGCGCATACGCGGCGCAAACGGACACCTGTCAAACGCGGACTGCGCCGAAACGGTGTCAAGACTGGGCGCAAAATTGAAGACGGTAGTGCTTGCGCACTTGTCTGAAGAAAACAACAGGGAAGAGCTTGCGCTTGACGCAACGAGGTGTAAACTAGGCGGCGGCATAAGACTATGCGCGGCAAAGCAAAGAGAACCAACGGGAATTTTTGGAGCGAACGGAAATGTTGTCAAGTAAAAACAGCGGTTCGGCGTTTATAATAGCAACGATAGTTCAGTATGTGTTTCAAATCATACTGCTGTCGTTTGTGTCTGTAACGCAGACTACGCTTATAGCTATATATCTGCTCAATGCAACGGCAATAATATTAGGCGCGTATTTCGGTTCGTTTAAAATGAACTTCAACCCTTTTAGGCAGGCAAAAAAAACTTCCCCAAAAGCATATTTGTATATGGCAATAACCATTATCGGCACAATGGGCGTGGGGCTTGCGCTTGCCAATTTCTTTGTCTGGGTGCTGCAGCTTACAGGGTATACGTATAGGGGGTATAGCCTTGAGCTCAATACGGAGTTCGGGATAATAGCTGCAATCATTGTAATAGCAATAGTGCCGTCAATCGGAGAAGAGTACCTTATGCGCGGCGTTATATTGTCGGGCTTGAAACGCAACGGTTATGTAAAGGCGATTGTACTCAGCGCATTTATGTTTTTGTTGCTTCACGAATCGCCCATGCAGACCGTGCATCAGTTTTTACTCGGCGCAGTTCTTGCGTATGCAGTGCTTGTAACCCGTTCCATTTGGCTTGGAGTGTTCGGGCATTTTCTAAACAACGCAATTTCGCTCGGCGTATCCATATATCAGGAAAACGCAGGCATTGCAGTCAGCAACGAGGTCACTATGACACTGTCAACCGCGTTTATTCTTTTAGCGGTTTTGGTTGTCGGCGGTATAGTTATGTTTATGGGACTTTGGGCGTTTACAAGACAGATTGCCGCAGAGCGCGTGCGCGAGGGTAGCGGCAAAATGGCGGACTTTGAAAAAATAGTGCATGAGAAAAAGGGCAAAAACGGACTGGAAAAAATGCTTACATGGTTTAACAAAGAGGACGACAACGGCAACGCAAGCGTTAAGCGCGAGCCGCTTGACATCAATATGTGGCTTGCAATAGGCATCGGTGTTGCTCTTTGGATATTCAACTGTATCAACGGCTATGTTTAAAATTAACCTTGTCGTAGTCGGCACGCTTAAAGAGAGCTATTGGACGGCGGCAATCGCCGAGTACGCAAAGCGGCTAACTCGCTATGCAGAAGTAGCTTTGATTGAGGTAGCCGAGGACAACGGCGAGCGCGGAGTGGAGAGCGAGGGAGAAGCCGTTTTGAAGCGTTGCAAGGGTAAACTGTTTGTAATGGACAGCAAGGGCGACGACGTGACGAGCGAGAGCTTTGCGGAGCTTATCAAAGATTGCGCGGACAAGGGCGAAACCATAAGCTTTGCAATAGGCGGTTCAAGAGGGCTGTCTGACGGCGTTAAGGCAAAGGCAAACAAGCTCATAAGTTTTGGCAAGGTTACGTATCCGCATCAGCTTATGCGGGTTATTTTGTACGAACAGATTTATCGGGCAATGAATATTATAAATCACGGCAGCTATCATAAGTAAAAGGCGGCAAACGTGAATTACGCAACACTTTTACAAAGGCTAAAAGGTGTTGACGGAAAGGTGTATTCGATAGGCAAGTCATTGTGCGGCAGGGAGCTGTTTTGCATCGAGCGCGGTCAAGGCGCACCGGTGCTTGTGCACGGTGCAATACATGCAAGGGAGCATTTGACGGCTGACGTCGTTATGGACTTAACGGCGCGGACTGTGCCGAAAGGTATCAAGATATATTTTGTGCCTATGGTCAATCCGGACGGAGTGAGCGTAGTGTTTGACGGTATTCTTGGGGTTTCGGACAAGTACAGGAAACTTATTAAGGCGACAACGCCCGATACAAAGCTCTTTAAGGCAAATGCAAGGTGCGTTGACCTCAACGTCAACTTTGACGCCGACTGGGGCACGGGGCTTAGCAACGTGTACAAACCGAGCTTTGAAAACTATATAGGCAAAGAGCCTTTTTCCGAGCCGGAGACGCAGGCATTGCGCGACTTGACGCTTCAGATTGCGCCGAGAGTTACGATATCGTATCATCTTATGGGCGGCGAGATATATTGGAGCTACGGGAGAATAAGGCGGTACAAAAGTCAAGCGGAACGATTTGCAACGGCGACGGGATATCCTCTTAAAACGGCAGAGGGCAGCGCGGGCGGGTATAAGGACTGGTACTTGAGCAATTTTGACGGCATAGGCTTGACGGTGGAGGTCGGGCGCGACTTATATCATCCCTATCCGGACAGCGAGCTTACGGAAATTATCGAACGAAACCAAAAAATGTTGGACGTAACCGCTACGGTTATGACGGAGTTGAATTGGATATAGAGTTTATGAAAATTGCGCTTGTTGAAGCGGAGCTTGCAAGACAGGAAGACGAAGTTCCTGTCGGCGCGGTGATTGTCAGCGGCGGACAAATTATTGCGCGCGCGCATAACAGGCGCGAGAGCGATAACAACGCGCTTCATCACGCGGAGATATTGGCAATAGAACAAGCCTGCAAGGTTATAGGCGGCTGGCGGCTTATCGGGTGCGAAATGTACGTTACCCTAGAGCCGTGCGCAATGTGCGCCGGAGCGATAGTCAATTCAAGGTTAGACGCGGTGTATTTCGGCGCGTATGACAACAAGGCAGGCTGTTGCGGCAGTGTCTATGACTTGACCGGTGACGGTAAATTTAATCACAAGCCTAACGTTACGGGGGGCGTGATGATTAAGGAGTGCGGCACGATACTAAGTGATTACTTTAAAGAAAAGAGGAAAAAGAAATGTTGATAGTTGTTGGCTTAGGCAATTACGGTGCGGAGTATGTGAGCACTTTTCACAACTGCGGCTATATGGCGGCGGCAACGCTTGCAGATTCGCTGAAGTTTAAGTTCAAAAAGAAAGCGTGCAGTTCTGACATTGCCGAGGGGTTTGTAAAGGGCGAAAAGATTGTCCTTGCTTTGCCGCTGACCTATATGAACAATTCCGGACAAGCCGTCAAGGAGCTACTGGGAAGCTATAAGGCAACTGCCGAGGAGTTGGTTGTCGTATATGACGATATCGATTTACCTATCGGTGACGTCAGAATACGCACGAGCGGAAGTGCGGGTACGCACAACGGCATGAAAAGCGTTATAGAAGAAATCGGCACGGAAAAGTTTATCCGCGTGAGGATAGGTATAGGACAAAAACCCGAATATATGGACTTGAGAGATTACGTACTTATGAACGTCCCCAAGGACAAGCAAGAGGTGTTGGGCGACGCCATAAAGCGCGCGGCGGAGAGCGTACAACAGTACATATCGTGCCGCGATGCAGAAAATATGATGAGGAAATACAGCAGGTGAACTATCTAAGGCAGGTGCTGCGAAGCGAAAATATCGGCGGTGACCTGCTTGCTATGAGCAAGGCGCTTGAAAAGGGCGCGCTGGTTTCGGCCTTTGGCTGTTCGGCGGCGGAAAAGGCGTATTTTACGTCAGTTATTCCACGCTTTGTTTTGTACATTGTTTCAGACATTTCACAAACGGAAAGGGTAAAGGAAGCATTTTAAGTTTTGGACGGCGCGCG
>Ga0265294_10011377_pt1 | contig 10010 bp, 9 predicted proteins | sample MunlanPumphouse3_FD_192504 | JGI IMG/M metagenome (GOLD analysis project Ga0265294, IMG submission 192504) | Groundwater microbial communities from a municipal landfill in Southern Ontario, Canada - Pumphouse #3 | ecosystem: Environmental > Aquatic > Deep subsurface > Groundwater | place...
TTTTTTAAATTAAGGAAAATCAACGATTTAGAGGAAATAGAGTAAATGACGAACGAACTAGAAAAAATGAGAAACATTGGAATTAGTGCTCATATTGATTCAGGAAAAACAACTTTGACTGAAAGAATTCTTTATTATTGCAATAGAATCCATGCGATTCATGAAGTAAGAGGAAAAGATGGAGTTGGAGCTACTATGGACAGTATGGAACTCGAGAAAGAAAGAGGAATTACTATTGCCAGTGCTGCAACAAATGTTAATTGGAAAGGATATGAAGTAAACGTTATTGATACTCCGGGCCACGTAGATTTCACAATTGAAGTTGAAAGGTCATTAAGGGTTCTTGATGGAGCTATTTTAGTTCTTTGTAGTGTTGGTGGTGTACAGAGTCAATCAATTACTGTTGATAGACAGATGAACCGTTATAAAGTCCCAAGGGTTGCATTTATTAATAAATGTGATAGAACTGGTGCAAATCCATATAGAGTTGTAAATCAGCTTAGAGAAAAATTAAATTTAAATGCAGTAATGATGGAAATTCCAATTGGCCTTGAGGATAAACTTGAAGGTGTGGTTGATCTTGTTCAAATGAAAGCAATTTATTTTGAAGGACTTTCTGGTGATGAATTAAGAATTGAAGAAATTCCTGAATCACTTCGAGATGAAGCTGAAAGAAAAAGAGAAGAACTTCTTGATAGAGTAAGTACTGTTGACGATGATGTTATGGAATTAGCTCTTGAAGGTGAAGATATACCTCAAGAATTACTTGAAAAAGCAATTCGTAAAGGAACCATTTCTCTTGAACTTTGTCCTGTATTCTTAGGTTCAGCTCATAAAAATAAAGGAATTCAACCTTTGTTGGATGGTGTTGTTAAATATTTGCCAAATCCTACTGAAGTAAGGAATGTTGCCCTTGATCTTGATGATAATGAAAATGAAGTTGAATTAGTTTCAGATGAAAATTTGCCAAAAGTTATTTTAGCTTTCAAACTTGAAGATGGACAATATGGACAACTTACTTATATTAGAGTTTACCAAGGAAGACTAAAAAAAGGTGACGAACTTTTTAATACTAGAAGTAAGAAAAAATTTAAAGTCGGAAGACTTATTAAAATGCATGCTTCTGATATGGAAGATATTACCGATGTTGGCTGTGGAGAAATAGCTGCATTGTTTGGTGTTGAATGTGCCAGTGGAGATACTTTTGTTGATCCTTCCTTAAATTATACAATGACGAGTATGTTTGTTCCTACTCCTGTTATCAGCCTTGCTATTAATCCTGTTGACAAAAAGTCTGCAGACAATATGGCTAAAGCTCTTAACCGTTTCTCAAAGGAAGATCCAACTTTCCAAACTTATGTTGACCCTGAAAGTAATCAAACAATTATTAAAGGAATGGGAGAACTTCACCTTGAGGTTTATATTGAAAGAATGAAAAGAGAATATAAAGCTGAAGTTGAGATTGGAAGACCAGAAGTTGCTTATCGTGAAGCAATTACAGAAAGAGCTGAATTCAATTACACCCATAAGAAACAGAGTGGTGGTAGTGGGCAGTTTGCTCGTGTAGCAGGTTATATTGAACCTATTGCAGACGAAGATGTTGATGAAAATGGTGATAGAAAAGATTACGATTATGTAAGTAAAATTAAAGGTGGAGCAATTCCTACAGAATATATTCCTAGTTGTGATAAGGGTTTCCAGCAAGCAATCAAAAAAGGACCACAGCTTGGTTTCCCAATTGTTGGAGTAAGATGTGTTGTAAATGATGGAGCATACCACCCGGTTGACTCATCAGATATGGCTTTCCAACTTGCAGCTATTGGAGCTTTCAAAGAAGTGTTCCCAAAAGCTAAACCATCAATTCTTGAGCCAATTATGAAAGTTTCTATTGAAAGTCCTTCTGAATTCCAAGGTGGTATTTTTGCTACAATCAACCAGAGACGTGGTATGATTATCAGTAGTAATGAAGAAAATAACACTTGTAGAATTGATGCAGAAGTACCTCTTTCAGAAATGTTTGGTTATTCGACAGCTTTACGTTCAATGAGTCAGGGAAAAGCAGAATTTACAATGGAACTTTTGCGTTATTCAAAAGCACCAGTTTCAATTTCTGATGAATTGAAGAAAAACTATGCAGAGAAAAATAAATCAAAATAAGTTTCTTTGGGGTTTAAAAGCATGATATAATAATCTTAGGAGGATTGAATGCAGGTAAGTGAAATAATTAAATTAAGTCCTATAAGGGTTTTTGAAGATGTCATTGATGGCGGTTTAGGCCGTGGAAACGTCGGTGTTCTTGCAAGTCGCCGCGGAGTTGGAAAAACAGCATGTTTGGTTCATCTTGCAATAGATAAATTACTCCGGGAAGAGCATGTGGTTCACGTGTCCTTTAATGGAAATGTGGAACATGTTTTGAATTGGTATAAGGAAGTATTCAGAGAAATCTCAGAATACAAATCTTTGGATGATGCTTTTGATGTTTATAACACACTTAGAAGAAATCGAGTAGTTATGAATTTCAGTCAAGAGGATGTTTCTGTTGATAAGATTCTTGCAAGTCTTACAACTTTGATTGAACAAGGTTCTTTTAAGGCTGATGCGGTTCTTTTTGATGGTTACAAATTAACTTTGGCTAGTGCTGATGATGTAAAGAAAATAAAGGTTTTTGCAGAGAAAATGAATGTAGAAATCTGGTGTAGTGTATCACCTGTTCGTTTAAATGTTGAATTTGACGATTATGGAATTCCAAACAGTATGTTACCCTATGTTGATAGTATTGATGTGTTGTGTGGTCTTAAGTATAACGAGGGAGATTCAAAAGTTATAATGACTGTTGTTAAAGATGGTGATAAACGTATTGCCAAACCAACAGGTGTGGCTCTTGATCCAAAGACGATGCTTGTTTCCAAATAAACAAATAAATGAAAATTAAAAGGCTACTTCGGTAGCCTTTTTTTTATTCCTCTAAAAGAAGAGTTACTTCAGCAAAGATAGCATCCCCTGATCCAAATTCTTGAAGTATATGTTCTGCGGTTTTAGCTTTGATAGAAATATTAGAAATATCCATGCTCAATAAAATAGAAAGGTTTGACCGAATTTTATCAATGTAGGGGGAAAGTTTAGGTTCTTGAAGAATAATATTACAATCAAGGTTAATGATTTTTTTATAGTGTATTTTTTGTAGAGTCAGTTGAAGCAATTTAATACTATTGATGTTTTTCCATTTGTTTTCTGTTGGTGGAAATAACTTGCCAATATCACCTTGTGCTGTTGCACCTAAAAGGGCATCTATTAAAGCATGAATTAGAACATCACCGTCTGAGTGAGCTACTTCACCTTTTGAGCTTTCAATTTTAATTCCGCCTATAATCAAGGGACGTCCAAATTCAAGTCTATGAATATCAATCCCTGATCCTATTCTCATTTTAAATCTTCCGCCCAAGTTATTTTTTTATTTGAATAATCCCCTTTGCAGAGGATAACCCTTTTACCAGTGTATTTTTCATAAATTGCAGTATCATCGGTAAAGTTTGTTTGATGATCAAGTTGAGCCTTTTCATGTGCTTCAATTATATTTTGTAATTTAAAAATTTGAGGAGTTTGAATTGAACGAAGGTTCTTTCGATCTACATGGTTTACAATTAAATCATTCTCATCAACTTCTTTTATGGAATCAGAAATTTCAATACATGGGGCACTGGCTCCAGCAATTGTTGCTGTAGCAAAAGTGGTCATTATTGTATCAAGTTTAATATAAGGTCTAGAACCATCATGAATCATAACATAATCCACATCTTCACCTTCAATTTCTTTTAGTGCATTGAAAACTGAATCCTGTCTGGTTTCACCTCCAGGGACTATTGTTATTGGTACTTTTTTCTGTAAATGTAAATCTTCAAGAGCATATTCTGTTTGTACCATAAAATTAGGTAAACTGGTTATAACAATTTTCTTTAAATTCGGTATACCAAAAAAAGGTTTTATAGATAAATATAAAACCGAATGACCATCAATAGCCATAAATTCTTTTTTTGTGTTTCCATTAACTTCTGATTTAAATCTATTAGAAGTTCCAGCGGCTGTAATTACAAGAGCAAAACTAGGTATATTCATTATTTTGTTAGGTTTGTATTGATAAGTTGTTTAATTTCTTTAGTACTTTTGTCTAAAGCATAAGCTGATTCATCAATTAAAAGTCTAAAAGCATTTTCATAAAGCTTTCTTTCTTGGACAGGTAATTCCTTAATCTTGCTTCTATGATAAAGTCCTTTAACGACCTTTGCAATGTTAGAAATTGTACCCTCTTTTACCAATTCTGTATTTACCAGATATCGTTGTTTCCAATCCAGTGTAGTAGGTTCATATTTACCCTTAAGACTTTCAAGTGCTTTTTTAGCTTCACTTTCGGAAACAATTCCTCTTACTCCAAGTTCATCTGATCTGTCAATTGGAATTTGAACCGTCATATCTGAAATATCTAAATATATAACATAATTCAAGGTTTCAACACCATGAATTTTCCTACTCCGGATTTCAGTAATAATTCCAACACCTTGAAGTGGATATACAACGTGTTCTCCAACCTGAAATTTTAAATCCTTTATCTCTGTTTTCATACTCTCATTATATCCTAAATTTAATAAATTCACAAGCTTTGCTGTTTTTTTATTTTTGGTCTGATTTAGTTATTATATTCAGCTTTTTCCAAAACTCCACGGTTAAAATAGAAGGTAATTGCAGAGGTAATGAAATTACCAAGTGCACACATGATCATAATTGTAGTGTTTTCATCAACAATTAACCAATTTTTCAAAATGAATAGAACACTCAAACCCGCACCGGGAATACATAAAATTAAGGTTGCAAGTATGTAAAAAAGTAACCAACTAGTTTTACTGGCTGTTCCAAAGATTCTTCCCATAATCAAGTTTACTCCAATGAGTAAAAATATAAAGGAGTAAATTCCTAAAAAGAAAGCGACTGCTGTAACCATTGAATTTAGTTGTAAGAGCCAAACGGTTATTATGGTGATAAATAATGTAATTTTAAAATAAACTTGGAAACTTTCTTTTAGACAGAAAATTAGCTTCTTAAAAGAAGGCCAAGGAGCTAAGTATATAAAAGGTTTTGAAAGTTCTTTGTTCAATCTTCCTCGAGAAACTGCAAAAGCTTCCATATAACAAGTAAAAAAGAAAGATCCAATAATCATTCCTTCATTTTTTCTCATGAAAAAGGTAAAAATAAGTGAGGCGGCAATAAGAAAAATATTCATTATATCCAAGCCTACAGCACTGATTCTTCTATTTTCAATGAGATGTTTGTAATAGAAAACAGACGGACCTTCTCCCTTTCCAATTCCTATTTTTCCAACTTTGATATTCTTTTTAGTGGTTTCTTGAATTTTACCTTCTCGTTGAGATGAGATGGCATTTGAAGAAGCCTCAGTAGTTTCCAGAACATCTTCATAGTAGTTAGTATCACCACGTTTAAAAATAATTATGGCAAAAAGAAAATAGGCAACTGTTAAGACAATGAAAAGTAAAAACTCACTTTCCTTTTGCATGATGTCAATTACAATTTGTGAAATCCATCCAGAAATTGGAAAATATTTACCAAAAGAATTAACAAATTCAACCAATGAAAATAATGGTTGATTGTTTTGCTTAATGACAAAAGTTAATAATGAAATAAGAAAAATCCCTATTAGGCTAAAATAAACCACTTTTACTTTAGACTTTAAGTTTTGATTTGAACTTGTTTTACTATAGATAAGTAATGCACTTAGATTTCCAAAATAAACGGTTAAGCCGTAAAATAAACAAATTATAAAAATATCTGCGATATTAATATTGTAAAGGTCATGCAACCAAGCATATTGGAAAATAAGAAATATTCCAGTTAGCAGAGCAATTCTAATTTGTTTTATAAGACCATAATTTAAAATAGTACTTGATTTTAAAGAAGAAGTAAAAAGAAGGTTTACATCACTCATTGAGAAGAAAGTCCCTCCCTGTTTAAAACCATTATAAGACATTAGTATAAAAATTAAAGTGAAAAGGGCAAAAACAATTGCATTAAGTTCTTTGACTGATCTGAATATGGTTTGATCATTTACTCCCTTATCAGCTGAAAAAAGAATTAAACCAAAAAGGGCAATGAAAATTATAGCATAAATTAATTTAGCCGGTTTCTTTATGAATTGCAGAAATCCATTCTTAATAGAAGTTATACTTAAATATAAAAGAGGTCTATTCATTATTTTTTCCTTCCGTAACACTAAAGAATAAATCTTCGAGGTTCTCATTCTTTTCATCTAATTCTTTTTTTGTTCTTGAAGCAGCTATTTCTCCTTTTACAAGGATGTTTACTTCATCCCAATAATCTTCGACACTATCAATCATATGAGTGCTAATTAACAAAGTTGCACCTTGATTTTTAAGTTCGCTAAATAAGGATTTAATTTCCTTAATAGCATGAGGGTCAAGTCCAACAATGGGTTCATCAAATAAAACAAATTTTGGTTTGTGGGCAAGGGCACATACTATGGAAAGTTTTTGTTGCATTCCTTTACTAAGACTTTTGGCTAAATCATCTTTTTTAGTCATTAAATCAAATCTTTCTAGTAGGCTATCAGTATATTCTTTGTCAAATGTGTTATATAAGCGGGAAATAAACTCAATATGTTCTCCAACAGTTAATAAATCATACATTGCAGGAAATTCAGGAACGTAACCTAAAATTTGTTTAGCTTCGATACTTTTGTTATCAAAACCATTAATTTTAATTTCTCCTTCATATCTAAGAAGTCCAACAATGCTTTTAATAATAGTTGATTTTCCAGCTCCGTTAGGACCCATAAGAATTCCAATTTTACCATCTTCAATATCAAAATTTAGATTATTATTTGCAACTAATTTCCCATATTTTTTTGTAACATTCTTTACGCTTAACATAATTACTCCTTAGGTTTTCGTTATTGTATTATCTATTATAATTTTTGTTAAGACCTGATAATGACAAAAATAATGAATTGCTGTATATTGTTTTCATGAATAAAAATGACAAACGTTACTGTGGAATATTGATGCACCCGGTTTCCTTTCCGGGGCCTTTTGGTATTGGAAGTCTTGGTTGGGAAGGAAAAGAGATTTTAAAAAAAATGGCTAATGCTAAAATTAATATTTGGCAAATTCTTCCTCTTGGACCAACTGGTTATGGAGATTCGCCTTATGCAAGTCATTCAAGTTTTGCAGGAAATGAGTTGCTTATCGATTTGAGATCAATTGATTGTGCTGTTTATGGAGATCTTAACTTAATTGATTTTCAAGATAGTTCAAGAATTGACTATGGAAAAGTTAAGCAAGCCAAAATGAAAGCACTTTTTGAAACTGCTGATGCTTTTTTAGAAAATTCTATGAAATGGGATTTAATAGAGTTCGAGACCTTCTGTAAAAAAGAAAGTTGGTGGTTGGATTCCTATGCCCTTTTTCATAGTTTGTCCGATTTGTACAATGATTCACGTTGGTATTTGTGGCCAAAGGAAATAGCTAAATATAACAACAAAGCAATTGAGAAAGCAATTAAAGATAATCAAGAAGCAATTAATCGATATAAAGTTCTTCAATACTTCTTTGACAAACAATGGAATGATTATCATCAATTTGCAAATAATCTTGGAATAAGTATTATTGGAGATCTTCCAATTTTTGTAGCATCTGATAGTGTGGATGTTTGGACTAATAAAGACCTTTTTAAGTTGGATAGCCAAGGAAGACAAACAAAAAATAGCGGTGTACCACCTGATGCTTTTTCTTCTGATGGTCAACTTTGGGGAAATCCAGTTTATAATTGGGAAAATCATAAAAAGAATAATTTTCAATGGTGGCAACAAAGAGTGGATCAAACCCTTAAGAAAGTGGATATCTTAAGAATTGATCACTTTAGAGGATTTGAATCTTGCTGGGAAGTTGAGGCAAGTGAAGAGACTGCAAGAAATGGTGAATGGATAAAAGGGCCAGGTTATGAGCTTATTAAACTTTTTAAAGATAAGCCAATAATTGCAGAAGATCTTGGGGTTATTACCGAAGAAGTAAGTGCTTTAAAAGACGCTTCAGGTTTTCCTGGAATGAAAATACTTCAATTTGGGTTTGGATTAAAAGATGGAAAATTAGAAACAACGAACTCTTTTTTACCACATAATTATGAAAAAGACTGTGTTTGTTATACGGGCACACATGATAATAATACTTCACGTGGTTGGTACAATAATCTTTCCGATGAAATGAAGGACGTTGTTCGCCGTTATTTACAAAGTAGTGATGATGATATTGTTTGGCAAATGATGAGATGTCTAATCGCTAGTAGTGCTAATTATGCTATTTTCCCAATTCAAGACTTACTTGGTCTTGGAGAAGAAGCTAGAATGAATATGCCATCTACTATGGGACAAAGCAATTGGAGTTGGCGTTATCAAGAGGGACAACTCCAGAGTTGGATGTTAGATAGGCTTTCAGCTTACATCGAGATTTATGGAAGGGCTAATGAGAGTCAAAATAAATGAATATAATACTTTTTAATGAAAGCGAACTGTTAAGTAAGGATGGAAATTTAATAAAAGTTGATATTAATGACTTTAGGGTAAAACATATCTTAAATATCCTTAATTTAAAAAAAGGAGATTTGTTTAATTTTGGATTAGTAAATGATTCAAATTACAAAGCTAAAATCCTAGGTCCTGATTCGAAGGCATTTTGCTTTGAAATAGTTGAGTCTCTTCCTTGTGAAAATCTTTATCCGGTTGTTTTGGCTGTTAGCCAGGTAAGACCTATTTGCATGAAAAGAATTCTTCGAGAGGCAGTAACTTTAGGAGCAAGCAAAATTGCTCTAATTGGGACTGATTTAAGTGAAAAATCCTATCAAAATGCTAAACTCTATAAAACTGGGGAATACAAAGACTATCTTTTGAATGGTGCAATGCAATCTGGATCTTGTATGATTAGCAGTGTTTGCTTCTATGGTGATGTTGATTCTTTTCTTTTGGATTATTCAGGGCATGAATATGAAAAAATTGTTTTGGACAATGTTGAAGGGAGTTCTCCTTTAAGTCAAGTTGAGACAAAAAGTTCAAATAAGACCATACTGGCAATCGGCGGAGAACGAGGTTGGTCAGACAGAGAAAGATCTTTGTTTAAGGCTTATGGTTACAATTCAAAGCTAATTGGCTCAAGAATTTTGCGTACAGAGACGGCTTGTAGCGTTGGTCTTGGTGTGTTATTATCAAAAAAGAATTTATTATGAGGAAAGAAATATGGCCCATTGTATTGTAAAAGAAGCAGAAGATATTCTGGATAAAGAGTTCCCCGTACTTGATCATGGATTTGTAAGATTAGTTGATTATCTTGGTTCAGACCAACGAATAGTTCAAGCTGCAAGAGTATCTTATGGAGAAGGGACAAAAGCTGTAAGACAGGACCAAGGTTTAATAAATTACCTTATGCGTAATAACCATACTTCTCCTTTTGAGCAAGTAAATTTTACTTTTCATGTGAAAATGCCAATCTTTGTTGCAAGACAGTGGATTAGACATAGAACTGGTAGGGTGAATGAAATTTCTGGACGTTATAGCATTATGGCTGATGAATTCTATACACCAGATGAGGCTCATGTAAATTTTCAGAGTGATAATAACAGACAGGGACGAAGTACAAAAGAAGTTCCTTCAGAAATTAAAAAAGAATTTTATTCTATAATCAAAGAAGATCAAGAAAGAGTTAGTGCAAATTATCATAAAATGTTAGATCTCGATTTAGCTAGAGAGCTTTCTAGAATTGATCTTCCTTTAAGCCTTTATACACAATGGTATTGGCAGATGGATCTTCATAACCTTTTCCATTTCCTATCTTTAAGACTTGATGAACATGCTCAGTATGAAATACGTGTATATGCTCAAATAATTCTTGAAATGGTAAGAAAAGTTTGCCCTTATGCAACTGAAGCTTTTGAAAACTACA
>Ga0265294_10011378_pt1 | contig 10009 bp, 9 predicted proteins | sample MunlanPumphouse3_FD_192504 | JGI IMG/M metagenome (GOLD analysis project Ga0265294, IMG submission 192504) | Groundwater microbial communities from a municipal landfill in Southern Ontario, Canada - Pumphouse #3 | ecosystem: Environmental > Aquatic > Deep subsurface > Groundwater | place...
CAGAAATTGAAAAAAACCTGTTAACGGCTGATTTGCACTATTTTCGGATGCTAATGTCCCCTGAAAAACTAAATTAAATCAAGAAAAAGGGATGAATTTCATTTTAAAATGGAATTCTGAGGGAAATTAGAGAATTATATTCCATTTAAATTCAAAATGCCAAATGGCTATAATATACAATCCTTACAATTCTGGTTGCCGCAGTCAATATTGTCAATCTTGTACGTCAGCGCCCACTGCTTGAGATGCTTAATGACCTCAATTAAGCCAAGTCCGCTCTCAGTCAGATAATATTCACTCTTCACCGGAAAATGGTCTGCATCAACCCGATTCCCCACAAGCCCTTGATCTTCCAGTTCTTTGAGTCTCTGGGAAAGCACTTTTGACGTGATCCCCGCAAGTGAATCTTTTAATTCTGAAAATCTCCGCGTATACTCATCGCCCTTATAGAGCTCAAAAAGTACCAAAACCGCCCATTTCTTCGTCAGATACTGTGTCGTTTTGTATACCGTGCAGTCCGGGTGCATGGTATAGTATGAGAAACTCCCTTCTATTTATACCCCAGTATCAATAAGATATCTTGTATCATAAATATACAAAGGAGTGAAGAGAATGTTTTGTTATCAATGTCAAGAGGCCGCAAAGGGAAGCGGATGCACCGTACTGGGAATGTGCGGCAAGGAAGAGTCAACCGCAGCACTTCAGGACTGTTTGATCTACACCATCAAGGGACTTGCCCTGAGAAATATCGCTGCACGAAAGAGCGGAAAACAAGACCCTGCAGCAGGGCCCCTCATTGGAGAGTCCCTCTTTACGGCGCTCACCAACGTAAACTTTGATAATGAACGCATCTACGCCCTCATCTTAGACGCCATCGTTATCCGGGACGCACTCCCCGCAGGCGGATGCACCCATGACGCCTGCACCTGGAAACCCACATCCATAGATGATGCAATACAGAAAGGCAAAGAAACCGGTGTACTCACCACCGAAAACGAGGATGTTCGATCTCTTCGGGAACTTTTAGTATACGGTCTGAAGGGAATTGGCGCTTACTACTACCACGTTGTCGCCCTCGGGTACCACAACGACGGCATCACCGGGTTCATGGAAGATGCACTTGCATCCACCCTTGAGGATCTCTCCGTTGATGAGATGGTCGCAATGGTCCTGAAATGCGGCGAATGGGGCGTTACCGTGCTCGAGAACCTTGACAGCGCAAACACAACGGCGTTTGGGAACCCGGAGATCACCGTTGTTGCCACCAAACCCGGCACTAAACCCGGCATTCTTGTCACTGGTCACGACCTAAAGGATCTCCATGAGCTCCTTGTCCAGACAGAAGGAACAGGAGTGGACGTCTACACCCACGGAGAGATGCTCCCCGCACACGCCTACCCCGTGCTCAAGAAATTCTCGCATTTGGTGGGGAATTACGGCGGTTCATGGCCACACCAGAAAAAGGAATTCGATAGTTTCAACGGCCCCATCCTTGTCACCACCAACTGCCTCGTGCCACCCGCAAAGTCCTATGCAGACCGCGTCTACACCACCGGCCCAACAGGATTTACCGGCGTGAAACACATCCCGGATGTGGAAGATGGCCCGAAAGACTTCTCTGCCATGATTGCTCATGCAAAGACCTGCAACCCCCCAAAAGACATCAGCGTAACCGGCAACGGCTACACCGATGAGCTCATCACCGGATGTGCTCACCATGCGGTGCTTTCTATTGCAGACACCGTTATTGGTGCCGTCAAAGCGGGCCAGATAAAGAAGTTCGTTGTGATGGCCGGTTGTGACGGACGCCAAAAAGAGCGGGAATACTATACGAAATTCGCACAGGCAATCCCAAAAGATGTCGTCATCCTTACCGCAGGATGCGCCAAATACCGCTACAATAATCTCGACCTCGGCAACATCGGGGGCATTCCCCGCGTGATTGACGCAGGACAGTGCAATGATTGCTACTCGCTTGTGGTCATCGCACAGGCACTTGCTAAGGCCTTTGATACCGACCTAAACAGCCTCCCGATCGCCTACAATATTGCATGGTATGAGCAGAAAGCCGTCCTTGTGCTTCTCTCGCTCCTGCACCTCGGGGTGAAAGATATCGCCCTCGGGCCAACACTCCCCGCATTTGTCTCACCCGCGGTTCTTGATGTGCTGGTAAAGAACTTCGGCATTCGGGCAAACACCACCGTGGAAGACGATCTCAAGATGATGATCTAAACCAATCACATAATCACCGCCGAATAAGAGGATGACAGGGAATATCCAAAAAAATAATTTTTTGAAGAAACAGGATGGCGGGGTTCACCGACCCGCTCAATCCGTTTCAATAAATCAGAAAACCCCCCCTCAATCCAGTTTTTGCACCAACTCAGCAACCGTATTCAGCACTTCAAACCCGCGATAACTGATACGGTATTCACCCCGTTCCCCCCGCTGGGTGATCATGCCACTCTTCTGGAGTTTATCAAGGTGAAACAAGAGATTTCCCCCACGGATACCGGTTAATTTTGAAATATCGGTAAACGTCTTCCCGTCATGATGAAGCGCTTTTAAAACCTGTATTCGTATCGGACTGCCCAGAGCATCGCTGAAAAACGATGCGGCTTTCTCTTCGGGGAGAGAGGCAACAGCATTCCCCGTATGCGGTGAAATCTGGCAGACACCAATCGCCTCAAGCATCCCAAACTGTTGATTGAGTTGATTCTCTGCCTCTGAAAAACAGGATGCACACCGCTCATGTACTCCATGGGATTTCATCTCAGCCATTTTTTCACGAATTGCCCCGACATCATCCGGGGAAAGCTTTCCTGACTGGATGTTTACCAGAGCCTCTCCAAAGAGTGCACCAAATGCCGGGCGGCAGGTATTCCACATCGAACAATCACCCGCCTCTTTTCCAACGGCATCGCATCCGTTTTCCCGGTAACTGTTCACAATCGCATCAGCGCAGGTATCGCGAAAATCTGAGAGAATTGAGGTTGCCTGCTGATGGTGGGTCTGTTCGGTGTAGCGATTCAGCTCAGAACGCAAAGCAGCAATCTCGGTTCTGATTTCACGGAGTTCATGGGAGGAAATACTGTCGGTCTGCATGGGTTTTTCTCACCGGGGTTGGCTGTTTAGGTCAGTAATCTGTAGTAAAGAGACCACTTGTCCACTTTTGTAACAAATTAGTATATATTAGTATGAGTAGATAGGATGACTGGTGATACCCATGGTAGCATTAACAGAAGAAATGAAGAAGGCCTTTGCAACGGTAAAGACATTCCCGGTCGCCACCGCCTCAAAAGACGGCTGGCCAAATGTTGTCCCCATTGGATTTGTAGAACTCATTGATGACGAAACCATCTGGATTGCAGATAATTTCATGGTAAAGACCCTTGCAAACATCAAGGAAAACCCCAAGGTATCCATTTACGTCTATGGTCCCGACACGAAGGGATGTTACCAGATCAAAGGTGATGTTACGATAAAGACCGAAGGGATGGAGTTTGCAAAGATGCAGGAAACTGTCCATTCAAAGATGGCAAAGGCACCGGCAAAGAACCTCATGATTGTTAAAATCCGTGAAGTGTTCCAGTGCAGCCCTGGTGCTGATGCCGGGAAAAAACTTCTCTAACCTTTTTTAAAAGGGTGCGTTGCACCTCTGTGCCACTGAAAATCAGTGAGAAACGATGACCATATCAACGTTGCCTACAGTCACACGTTCCCCTTATGCGGATTATCCCCTATTACCGGGCGTTCTTTGGTGCTGTAACGACCTCATCGGCGATCACCACAGGGGGAGCGGGATAGAGCCAACCTGAAAATATCCGGGATGCAATCGGCATCATCAGATACGTCATTGTGATAATCGCAACCGCCGCTATCACCGCAGCACGAATAACGAGCGGAAACGACGATAAGGCGGGGATCAAATACAGCAGAATAAGACTAATAATGGGAAATATTGCACACCAGGAGACGAAGGCCATCTTGTATTTAGGCGGGGGTGTCCTCATTACTGGACCCGGAAGAGAGAACCAGGTTTCCAGTCCGGACAGGGTATTGGTCGAGGTGGGAACGGTCGTGAGGTCACACTTCCGGTCACACCACCGGACGTGGGTTTCTGATTCTGTCCATGCTTCCAGATGCTCGGGAGTGTCAAATTTATAGATGATATGATAGGTGCCCCGTTCCTTTTCGGGCCGTATCACATTCACCCCGAGATTGCCCGGCATCGCCATCAGGGCAGAGATCACCGCGGCAAGTTCCTTTTCAAAGACGGCGTTTTGGTCAGTTAACACCCGTTCGGTGACGATGACCGTAACGCCGGTCTGTTCGTTATCAGACATATACTAAAGGAACTATTGTGATGCAAAACTAATAATGGATGACGGTTGATGCCTGCCTGCCTGCCCCTGAACAGGAAAAGCAACGGGTATCCAAAATAAAAGAGAGATCCTCGGGCATTCCACTCTCGTTTCATGATTATAATGAAGTTTCTCGGAGAGGTATTCTTTCGTCCAGCAAATTGTCAATTTTTCCGGCATTTCAGAACGTAGTCCCTAACACCCCTAAAAAAGGGGCACCGTGACTACAAAATATACGGCGTCTCCCCTTCCAACCGCACGCGTAACGGTATCATCCCCGGAAACGCCCGCTCCAATACCTCGCGGTTGAACTTCGCCCATGTAACGGTCTCGGTCACGGCCCTCGGGGACGATGAAGATAAAGAGACCTCGGAACGGACCACCCGCTCCCCCTCCTTCGTCAGATACAGATCGGGAAAGTGCCTCTCTGAATAAAGATCGTCACAGAGAAGGATTTCGTTTAGGTCGCGGATCACTGCACGTCCGGTTAAAGAATCAACCGGAACATCGCCGGTAGGGATATTTATGAGATTTTGCACCCGGTGAGAGAGTTTTCCAAGGATGAAACGGGCCGCAAGCGTCCGTATGTCCCGGAGATGACGAAGGAATCGGAGTGCTGTTGAAAGGTCTTGTGGTGAAAACAGAACGCCCTCCGGCCCGGACGCCGAGATCGTAACCCATGAGCGAAACGAGTAGTTTGTCTCGCGGTCAGGCCGGGTCGCAACCGGATCACGGGTAACAGACGGTCGCTGATCGGTCGTGAACGCACCGTCATAGGAGACTGTTCGCCCGTTCTCGAGATCAATCTCTAAGAGCGCCGAACCTGTTTCGCTGTCATTTATCGACACCGCATGCCCGGGATGGAAACGCACCATCTCCACCATGGGGTCATGCTCCACATCACGCACGAGTGCAATGTCACGAACCGCCGTAAACATGAGCGTAAAGAGCGGATAGTCAAGAGATCCGGAATGCGGTTTCCAGTCATTAAACAGGAAATATTCAAGGGCAGCAGGCGATGCCCGGATAAGGGCGAGGATAGGGAGAATCCAGTGCTGATACTCAAACCGGAGATAGTGCTCCCATATGCCGGTTGAATGCCATTTCAGCCAGGGATACTGTTCAAATACTTCCGGATTCGTAGATTCAATCGCCTTCATCCGTTTTTCATCAGACACGCCGTCCGGAAACACCGGGAGCCTGAGGGTGACAACCGGAGCACAATCAACCTGTTCAAGGATATATGCCGCAAAGGAGCAGGGAGGATCGCTGCCATTCACCGATTTTGTGCCGAAGTACTGTTCAAAGACCTTCGGCGCTTCAAAGGCATCCCAGTCCCGAAGCGGGATGCTTCGCTTTATCTCGACCCCTTTGGTGGAGAGAATGTATCTGACCAGTCCCGCATTGGTGTGCTCGATGACATACGTGTTCATCAGCGCCCGCTGCATTCCAGGGTCTTTCACCATCCGGAAGAGGTATTTCATGATGCGAAGGTAAGGCTCATACCCCTCCAAAAGGTAATAATGCGGCGTATTTCCGCTCTGACGGGGGGCCCGGATCAGTTCAGAACCCAGTATCCCGAGTGCAGAGAGATCCTCGCAGATCTTGCCCGCCCAGTCCTTTGAGATGGATCCTTTCCCCTGCGATAGATAGGACGTTCCAAAATCTTCGTGAATCCTCGATGGATAGGAATAGAAGCGGGTCTCCCCTGACGCAATCGGGTAGCGGACCCCACACCCTTTCTGCAGCCCAGGTTTTGTGGGCACTCCGGAGTTCACCACAAAGTACCAGAGCACCTCCCACTTCTGCCTCGTCATCTCTTGCGGTTCCATGTTTGAAATGTCCTTATTATTCTTCATGAGAAATGCCCGTTCAGAGGTCATCAATGCACCGGATAATAACCGAGGTAAGCATCGACCAATATCACCATGAACTGACGCGTCCACTTAACAGAATAAACTCAACGCGTCAACCAAACGTCAAAATACCTTACACTTTCACGCCATTTATGAGTCAGATCTCCACATTATAGTATATCAGAAAGGAGGTGAATCATGGCAAAACAAAACGATAACCAGAAGGGCGCAGGACGTAAAGATTCCGTTCCTGTAAAGGGCGGTAAGGACATTAAGTCAAGCGCTCCTGCAGCAGCAAAGGGAAAAAAATAATCCCCTTTCCCTTTTCAGACTTAAATCAATCCTTTTTTAATTCAGGTTGCCGCATGAGTATGACCTGTCCTTTTTGATCATGTAGTTGTTCTCAGGGTTTCATACGAATGGCACCTGCCGCACAGGGAGTATGATTTCTGTAGCCTCACCATATAATTCATTAGATCAGTTCGATTTATAAAAACGGTCATTACTGATATTTATGGTATGCATCAACATCGATAGATGTTTGTGATGGCATGGAGTATTATTGTCCGCGGTAAATAATACTAAATATTTTATGGATATTCCCAAAGATGTGACCGACAATCTCTATTCAGGAGAAAATGTCATTTATTGTATAAAAAGAAAATTGCCCTGGAACTCAAACCGCGATATTTGGTAATTACCGACCGGAGGGTGATTTATTATGACCAGAAGATCGCAGGAAGATATGATTTACATGATATCCCCTATTCAAAACTTGAACGGGTCTATTTTAATGAAGGAATTATCGCGTCAGAATTTGCTTTGAAAGATGAGGAAAATCACCAGATTCTCTTAACCTGGTTAGATAAGACGGAGTGCAAGGATGCAATTATCACGATACGAGATGCGATTAATTCAATTGCAGTTGAACCCGTGTCCATTCAGAAAAAGAAAACATTAACCGGTGAAAAATGGTTACTGAAGAAACCCAGGGAAATTGTTACCCGAACGATGCCAATGACGCAGGTAACTGAACATACACAGGCGGCACCGAACAAAGATGACCCCGTTAATAAATTGAAAAAACTGAAAGAATTACATGAGATGGGATTGTTGAGCAATGAAGAATATGAAGAGAAAAGAAAGCAGGTTATTGCTGAGTTCTGATCTATCTTTTTTTCGCAAACTTTACCCTGTATAAACAAGTAACACCTGTAATCAATCGGTAAACAGACGGCCAATCACACCGCCCAGTCTACCAGCTCCGGTGTCCATGCAGGGTCAACAAAACTCAGGATGGCGGCAACTGTTTCCCCGGCATTCCGGTAGCCTTTCTTTTGCTCCGGTGCGATGTATACAGCACTTCCGGCAGGCACCGTGATCACGGTTCCGGCAGGAGTGAATACCTCAATCTCACCTTCAATCACGTAGATCACTTCTGATGCACCAGTGAACCGGTTGGTATCAGCACCGCCTCCGGGGAGAAGTTCTGCATATGCGAGACTGTAGTCAATCGGGAAATGTGCCTCAGGCATCAGAGCCGGATTTGCGAGGCTGTAGATCATCATGTCAGACCCGATGTCCCATTCAATTCCGCCACGGGGGTCGGAGATGATGATGGGGGCACCGTCTGTCTGTACTGTGCATTCTGAGAGGTCAGCATCTGAGATCTCTATTTCTGGGGCAAAAGGCGGCTGAATCACGTCAATAAATTTAAGACTGGTGTTCCCTGTCGCCTTAGTCGACCGGAGGACATCAGCCGGAAGGACGACAACTTCCCCTTCCCGGGCAGATATGGTAACATTGTCACACCGAATCTCTGCTGCTCCCTGTAAGATACAGATCATCTCTGTGGTTCCAAGCAACCGGTGGGGGGGTAACACATTCCCCGGCGCAAGAGTGACTAATCCCATGCTGTAATTTATGGTGATATCCGGCGTCTCCTGGCCGATGATACCGGCATAGTGTCCCTGCCCGTCAAAGATGGGAAACCCCGCTGTCGGGGTAAGAAGACGGATGCCCGTCTCCTCGGCCGGTGATGGACTCTGGGTAATGCATCCGCAGGAAATGATCGTGCAGATGAGAATAAGATAAGCGACCCTGTGCATGAATAGTGAATTTGTGGGAGGTATGATAAACCAGATGATCTGCAGTGAAAGGGCGGTTAAAGAAAGGAACCTACACGAAAGAGAACGCCAACCAGATTTGATATCTACCAAGGGTGATTCGTCACTTAAAAATGAAGATAAAGGAAAGATAGCCGGAAACGGTTATGAAAGAACAAACCGTCTATTTTTTTGCTCTTTTACTCATTACCACATATCCCACGACACCCAGTGCAATCACAAGAATAAGACCACCAAAGAGCCAGAGGGATGAACCATTCGATGCTTTGCCGGGCACTTTGGTCACGTCCGGCAGGGGCACCTGCGGTACCAATTCTGCAAAGAGTGCATAGGTACTGAAGTGGCTAATCTCAATTGTGATCGTCCGCATGTCTGCATCCGCCACTCCGGAAACAGCCTCCCAGACACCCGTCTCACTGTTGAACCATCCGACTTCAGCCCGTGATCCATACAGATTCCATTCCTCTTCTGAAAGCACAAATGTCAGCGAGATGGCCGGTGAGAACGTCGTCCCTTCCGGACCACAATCAAAGGCATAAAGCACACCGGGGCGCTCCATTGACCAAATCTCTCCGGGGGCAGGTGACGGGAGAGAGCTAATGGGCACCGCAGCCATGCTGATAGTTTCCTGCGGATTACCCAAGGCATCCCGTGCCACGACTCCGGCATCCACCGTGAGGAATCCGGACCTCTCATTTACCCAGAGGGTTACGGAACGTTGGGCAGCACCGGCAGAATCTACCGGAAGCTGAGCTGTTTCGGTAAACTCATCAGGATTTGTGGTACCTGGTGTGGGATCGGTTGGCACGGTTGGTTCCACAGTTGGCTGAACAATTACCGGCGGACCAGTAGGCACCACAGCGGGTATTGGCGTATCTCCGCCACTATCACCCGAATAATATCTGACACCGATATAATTGGTCTTCTCCGCTGTCATATCGCCGTACGCATTCGTCGCCGTGAGAGAGACCGTGTAGGAACCAGCACGCTGATAGATGTGAACCGGGTTTTGTTCTGCCGAGGTCTCACCGTCACCGAAGTTCCAGAACCATGCAGACGGCCCGCCCGTTGAATGATCCGTAAACGTGACCCTCAGAGGAGCATATCCCACAACTGGGGTGGCAGTGAAATCGGCTACCATTGACCAATCCCGCTGGAAGATCGGGTACTGGTATTTGTCCAAAGAAACCCACCAGATCTTAGATAAGTCTTCGTTTGTGCTAATGATATCTTGAGACCAGTTCAAACCATCATTTTCTGTATTTCCGGTAAGGAAATCATAGTCCATGAACTTCGTTAGATTGGATATCAGGGTGCCATCAGTGCCCTGTGCATCATGACGATACCCGTTCGTTATGAGACCACTATTATCACCGACAAGACCGCCGGCATTATTAGTAGCAGTGGCAATGCCTGTTCCAAAACAGTTTGCTACAGTGCCATAATTTTCACCGACAAGACCACCGGCTGACTCATCAGCAATGGCATTCCCCGTTGCATAACAGTTCTCGATGGTGCCAAAATTATTTGAACCCACAAGACCGCCGGCAGAACCATCCTCATCACCAGCAGTGGCATCCCCCGTTGCATAACAGTTCTCGATGGTGCCACCAAGATTATTTGAACCCACAAGACCGCCGGCAGAACCATCCTCATCATCCAT
>Ga0265294_10011381_pt1 | contig 10008 bp, 9 predicted proteins | sample MunlanPumphouse3_FD_192504 | JGI IMG/M metagenome (GOLD analysis project Ga0265294, IMG submission 192504) | Groundwater microbial communities from a municipal landfill in Southern Ontario, Canada - Pumphouse #3 | ecosystem: Environmental > Aquatic > Deep subsurface > Groundwater | place...
GCGGATTGTATAACAGGAATATCTATATCCGCGTTGAAAAATAAAAAAAATGCAACAAAAGTATTAAATGTATGAAATTAAAATGTAATTTTGCACTGTCGAGCCTGCAAGAACTAATCACCTTCACTTTGAAAAACAATGTTCTAAAGAATGGGACGCACTATAAAAGTTCTATCTCTGTTGCGTAAATAATACGTTGGCGTTTATTGGAAGAAACCCAGACACAACATTGAAACAGTAACAAGAACAGATACATAAGTATTCACCATTAAAAAAGGAGGTCGTAAATGAGACACAAACAAAAAAAGTTGAAGGGTGAAAGTAAAAAGTTAAAAAGTTTGGGAGTGGCAACACTTTTGACTTTTACCTTTTCCCTTTCTACTGTATCAGCACAAGAAAGCGTTAATACCACAGGCGGTAATGCTTTGGGCGGCGGTGGCTCGGCGAGCTATTCCGTTGGTCAGGTTGTTTATGCCACCAATACAGGAACAAATGGTTCTGTGGCGGAAGGCGTGCAGCAACCGTATGAAATTTCGGTAGTAACAGAAATTGAAGAAGCCAAAGGTATCAACCTTTCAATTTTGGCTTATCCCAACCCCACTACCGATTATTTAGAGTTAAAAGTTGAAAGTGAAAAGTTGAAAGACTTATCGTATCAACTGTACGACATGAATGGGAAACTTCTACAAAACGAAAAAATTACTGGCAATCAAACAAACATTCTTATGAGCAATCTTGCGCCTGCCACCTATTTTGTAAAAGTAATCCAAGGGAACAAAGAAGTAAAAACATTTAAAATCATTAAAAATTAAGGAGGACACGGCAATGAAAAAAGTATTTACATTTTTAGCAGCCGTTCTACTAACGGCAACCGTTTGGGCACAAAGTCCCGAAAAAATGAGTTATCAGGCAGTAATTCGCAACAGTAGCGATGCCTTAGTTACTAACACGCAAATAGGCATGGAGATAAACATCCGCCAGGGTACACCTTCGGGAACAGTTGTTTACACCGAAACGCAAACGCCTACTACCAACGCCAATGGGTTGGTAAGCATTGAAATTGGTGGAGGCACTGGTTTTAATACAATTGATTGGTCAGCGGGGCCCTATTTTATTGAAACCAAAACGGCAATTGAACCTCCTTTAACTACTTATACCATTACAGGAACAAGCCAGTTATTAAGCGTACCTTATGCGTTGCATGCCAAAACGGCAGAAACAGTATCGGGAGGAATTACCGAAACAGACCCTATTTATTCAGCAAGCGAAGCAGCAAATATTACCCCAACCGACATTACCAATTTGAGTAATCTTTCAGGGGTCAACACCGGCGACCAAGATTTAAGCAGTTTGGCAACTCAAACCGCCTTGGGCGATTCCATAGCACTGGTTCGCAGCGAGATTCCTGATGTAACCGGATTTTTAACCTCTGAAACCGACCCAACTTTTACAAGCAGTCAGGCAGCAAATATTACCGCAACCGACATTACCAATTTGAGTAATCTTTCAGGGGTCAACACCGGCGACCAAGATTTAAGCACTTTGGCAACTCAAACCGCCTTGGGCGATTCCACGGCACAAGTTCGCAGCGAGATTCCTGATGTAAGCGGATTTTTAACCTCCGAAATCGACCCTGTTTATTCAGCAAGCGAAGCAGCAAATATTACCCCAACCGACATTACCAATTTGAGTAATCTTTCAGGGGTCAACACCGGCGACCAAGATTTAAGTGGTTTAGCAACTAAAACACAATTGGGCGATTCCACAGCACAAGTTCGCAGCGAGATACCCGATGTAAGCGGATTTTTAAGTTCTGAAGTCGACCCACTATTTACAAGCAGTCAGGCAGCAAATATTACAGCAACCGACATTACCAATTTGAGTAATCTTTCAGGGGTCAACACCGGCGACCAGGATTTAAGCACCTTGGCAACTCAAACCGCCTTGGGCGATTCCACGGCACAAGTTCGCAGTGAGATACCCGATGTAAGCGGATTTTTAAATTCCGAAACCGACCCTGTTTATTCATCAAGCGAAGCTGCCAATATTACCGCAACCGACATTACCAATTTGAGTAATCTTTCAGGGGTCAACACCGGCGACCAGGATTTAAGCACTTTGGCAACCCAAACCGCTTTGGGCGATTCCACAGCACTGGTTCGCAGTGAGATACCCGATGTAAGCGGATTTTTGACTTCTGAAACCGACCCAATATGGACAGCAAGCCCATCGTTTGGAATAACCAACACCAATATTACCAATTGGAACTTGGCTTATGGTTGGGGTAATCATGCTGCTGAAGGTTATTTACAAAGTGAAATAGACGGTTCTGTTACCAACGAAATTCAAGCCTTAAGCATCAGCAACGATACTGTTTTTCTAAGTAATGGAGGATTTGTAAAATTGCCTTCAACAAATGCATGGTCGTTAAATGGAAATGCCGGAACATTGAACGGAACAAATTTTATTGGTACAACAGATAATGTGCCTCTAAATTTTAAAGTAAACAACGAGTACTCAGGTAAAATTGATCCAATATTATTTAATACATTTTTCGGTTATCAATCAGGGATAGGGAATACAACAGGTATTTATAACACTTTTTTGGGATATCAGGCAGGTATTTCCAATACTATTGGGAAATGGAATGTTGCTATTGGCACATTTGCCTTAAAATCCATGAATTCTTCGACTGGTAATGCAAATATTGCTATTGGACAAAGTTCTTTGGAGGCAAATATTTCTGGTGGTGGAAACACTTCTATTGGGCATGGAGCGATGGGCGGTAATACTTCAGGCGCAATCAACACAGCTGTTGGTTATGGTTCTTTGTCTGGAAATTTATCAGGAAATAATAACACAGCATTGGGCGCATATGCTGGTTATAATGCTACAGGTTCAACAAATGTATTTTTAGGCTATCAGGCCGGCTACAATGAAACCGGTTCCAACAAACTGTACATTGCAAACAGCAGTACATCAACACCACTGATTTACGGTGATTTCAGCACCGCCACATTAAAAATATTCAGCAACCTGAATATTAATAACGCTTACACTTTCCCGAATGCTGACGGAACAAGTGGACAAATTTTGTCAACCAATGGTGCCGGAGTTTTGGGCTGGTCTAGTCTTCCAAGTGAAATAGACGGTTCTGTTACCAATGAACTTCAAGCCTTGAACATCAGCAACGATACGGTTTATTTAAGTGATGGAGGGTTTGTAAAATTACCGATACCCAGCGGCACCGAAGCCGGCCAAATGCAATATTGGAACGGCACAGCATGGGTAACTGTGCCAGCGGGTAAAGCCGGCCAAACAATGTATTTTATAAACAATAAGCCACAATGGGGACCTGTAATGAGTTCAACTGATGTTATGAATCCCACTACAGGGAGAATTTGGATGGACCGCAACCTTGGCGCTTCACAAGTGGCAACAAGTAGCACCGATGCCCTTGCTTATGGCGATTTGTACCAGTGGGGGCGTGCAGCCGACGGTTACGAAAAACGTACATCGGGTGCAACATCTACATTGGCAACAAGCGATACACCCGGGCATGGCGATTTTATAACCAATAGCAGTAGCCCTTACGATTGGCGGAACCCGCAAAACGACAACCTTTGGCAGGGTGTCAACGGCATCAACAATCCTTGCCCAAGTGGTTACCGCATACCAACAGAAGCCGAATGGGAAGAAGAGCGTGCAAGTTGGAGTAGCAACGATGCAGCCGGCGCTTTTGCCTCTCCGCTTAAATTGCCCCTGGCGGGAACTCGCTTCAGCGGTGGCGAGTTCTACTATGAGGGTAGTGTCGGCTACTATTGGTCGAATACGGTATTTGGTATCAAGTCCATGGCCCTGATCTTCGAGAGTAGCAATGCTCTCGTGAACATGAACAACCGTGCACACGGCTTTTCTGTCCGCTGCATTAAGGATTAGACACTTAAGCACCCTGAGCGTAGCCGAAGGGTGATGCCGAAGCACCCCGAGCGAAGCCGAAGGGTGTTACCCCGAGCGAAGCCGAAGGGTGTTCCCCCGAGCGAAGTCGAAGGGTGTTACCCCGAGCGAAGTCGAAGGGTGTTACCCCGAGCGAAGTCGAAGGGTGTTACCCCGAGCGAAGTCGAGGGGTTATCTATCGGTTAGAATATGTAAATTTGAAATGAAAAGAAAAATAGCATGACAAAAACCAACGAAACGCGAACATGGTATATAAAAAATTGGGCAGTTACTGCTAATTTTAAAGGGCGTATTTCGCATTTAACTTTGTGCGGGTTGTTAGATAATCGCTACGAAATGCTCAACTTTTTATATAACGCAAACCTTTACCGTTCAAGTTAAAAAAAAATATTACAGAAACGATTAACTCTAAATTTATAAATTAAAATTCAAAATTATGGACGATTCAAAAAAAAGCAAATGCCCTTTCAATCACGGAGCAAATACGGGTTCCAATAGTTCCGTGATGAGCTGGTGGCCAAATGCTCTCAATTTAGACATTTTGCATCAGCACGATACGAAAACAAATCCTTTAGGTAAGGATTTTAATTATCGTGATGAGTTTAAAAAACTCGACTTGGAAGCAGTAAAAAGTGACTTGAAAAAATTGATGACGGATAGCCAGGATTGGTGGCCTGCAGACTGGGGGCATTATGGAGGTTTGATGATACGTATGGCATGGCACAGTGCCGGAACATATCGTACAGCCGACGGACGTGGTGGCAGTAATACAGGTAATCAGCGTTTTGCACCGCTCAACAGTTGGCCTGATAATGTAAACTTAGATAAAGCACGCAGACTATTATGGCCTATTAAGAAAAAATACGGAAACAAACTTTCGTGGGCAGATTTAATGATTCTTGCAGGAAACATGGCTTATGAATCAATGGGCTTCAAAACATTTGGTTTCGGTGGTGGTCGTGAGGATATTTGGCATCCCGAAAAAGATATTTACTGGGGTGCGGAAAAAAACTGGTTAGGGAAAGAGCGCTATTCCAATAAATCTGATGAAGGAAGTCTTGAAAATCCTTTAGCAGCTGTTCAAATGGGATTAATCTATGTGAATCCCGAAGGAGTTGACGGAAATCCCGACCCTTTGAAAACGGCTCAGGCTATGCGGGTTACATTCAAGAGAATGGCCATGAACGATGAAGAAACCGTTGCATTAACAGCCGGTGGGCATACCGTTGGTAAAACCCACGGAAATGGCGATGCTTCCGTTTTAGGCCCCGATCCCGAAGGAGCTCCCATCGAGCAACAAGGTTTTGGTTGGCATAACCCTAAAGGAAAAGGTAATGCAGAAAATACCGTAACAAGTGGTTTAGAAGGCGCATGGACAACAACTCCTAACAAATGGAACAACAGCTATTTCTATCTGCTTTTAAATCATGATTGGGAAGTCAGAAAAAGCCCCGCGGGTGCGAAACAATGGGAACCAGTTTATATGAAGGAAGAAGATAAACCCTTTGATGCCCATGTACCGCGAGTTCGCAGAAACCCAATGATGACCGATGCAGATATGGCTCTGAAAATGGACCCTGAATACAGAAAAATATCTGAGCGTTTTTATAAAGACCCTGAATATTTTGCCCAAGTATTTGCCAGAGCATGGTTTAAACTTACTCACAGAGATTTAGGACCAAAAAGCCGTTATCTTGGTGCAGATGTTCCAAAGGAAGATTTAATTTGGCAAGACCCCATTCCAACCGTAAATTATACGCTTTCGGAATCAGAAGTTGACGATTTGAAAGAAAAACTTCTCAATTGTGGTTTAACCCCCACCGAATTGATCAATACAGCTTGGGACAGTGCCAGAACTTTCAGATGTTCCGATTTTAGAGGTGGAGCTAATGGCGCAAGAATACGCCTTGCCCCTCAGAAAAATTGGGAAGGAAATGAACCCAAACGACTCGAAAAGGTTTTGAGTAGACTTACCGAAATTCAGGCAGGATTGAGCAAAAAAGTAAGCATTGCCGATTTGATTGTTTTAGGAGGAAGTGCTGCCATCGAAAAAGCCGCTGAAAAAGCCGGAGTGAAAATAAAAGTTCCTTTTACACCTGGACGAGGAGATGCCACTGATGAGATGACCGATGCTGAATCGTTTTCGGTATTGGAACCATTACACGATGGATATAGGAACTGGCAGAAAAAAGATTATGCCGTAAAACCCGAAGAGATGCTCCTTGACAGGACTCAATTAATGGGTTTAACAGCTCCCGAAATGACTGTATTGATTGGCGGAATGCGTGTTTTAGGTACCAATTATGGAGGAACCCAACACGGGGTATTTACAGAAAATGTGGGCGTTTTAACCAACGATTTTTTTGTAAACCTGACCGATATGGGTTTTGTGTGGGAACCAGTTTCTGACAATCTTTACAATATCAGAGAAAGAAAAACAGGTCAAGTGAAATGGACTGCAACAAGAGTGGATTTAGTTTTTGGTTCAAACTCAATTTTACGTGCTTATGCCGAGGTTTATGCACAGGATGACAACAAAGAGAAATTTGTCAAAGATTTTGTAAACGCTTGGGTGAAAGTGATGAATTCAGACCGATTTGATCAATTTCAATAAAGCAAAATAATACAACCAAAGAACTAAATGTCTGAAATGAAAATGTAATTGTGCAATATTAAACAGCAAGCACAATCACTTTCACTTTGAAAAGGAAGGTATTAAAAAAATGGGCTGTCTAATAGTTATATTAGGCAAAAGAAACTAATGTTCAAAACAAAATACCTAGTTATGTGTTTCATAGAAGCAAATGTTGTATCTATGTTGCGTAAATAGGGCGTTAGCGGCAATGGCAGGGAGATTCCAAGCGACCAAAAGATTGGACTTAAATAATGAATCAATAAAAAGGAAATAAGAGATGGAAACATTCAAACAAAAAGTACTACGATTTCTTTATCCGCTTATTCGCAAAACGGCTAAAAGCGGTAAGAATGGCACAGTTTTAAACAATGAAAATAACACTGCCCCGTCCGTCTCTTTTTACCAACAAAAAGCAACATTGAACAATGGGAATTCGATTGATTTTTCCATCCATTCGGGCAAGAAAATTTTGATTGTAAACACTGCTTCAAATTGTGGCTACACAGGACAGTATGCGGAATTGCAAAAGCTGCACGAAATGTTGGGTGACAAATTAGCGATCATTGCATTTCCTGCCAATGATTTTGCTGAACAAGAAAAAAGCAATGACAACGAAATTTCCCAATTTTGCCAACTGAACTATGGTGTAACATTTCCAATAGCAAAAAAAGGAGTTGTGATCAAAAACAAGGAACAACAACCTATTTTTAGATGGCTTACAGAAAGCAAAGAAAATGGATGGAACGATCACCAACCCGATTGGAATTTTAGCAAATATGTTATTGACGAAAAAGGCAATCTTACAAACTATTTCGGACCTTCAATTTCTCCTTTGGATAAGGAATTTCTGAAAGCAGTTGAATAGTTGCAAAAAAACACAGCCGCAAATTGTTAGGTTTAATTTAAAACATTAAAAATCACAATTATGAAAAAGACAGTAATACTTTTATTAATAATTTCCCTTTTTGCTTCCTGTGCAAAGGAAAAGTACGGCAACGTTAGACAACAAATCAAATGTACTTCGGAAATCCCTGATGGTAAGCAAAAAATAAAATTAGAAAAAAGAAAACAAGAATTAAGATACACTCAATTTGGCGACTTTGTAACAAGCGTAACTCCAACAAGTTTTATAGGAAAATTAAACATGGTGAGATTTTTTCGGGAAAATCCTGATGATACTTATATTGCACTCGTTGGAGGTCGTACAGGACAAGGAGGTATTTCAACAGACTTCTGTATCAATTCCACAGTATCAGTGATACCGGAACTATGTTGTAACGTTTATCAAAATCCAGATGGACAGGGAGGTTACTTTAAAAACGATGTCACTTTAGAGTATTTATATGTGAATATGGGTTTGGAAGTGGTGCTTGAGTTGCCTGAAGAATATAATAATGTATTTGACACTAATATTATAACAACAGGTTTATCTGCCCTTAATGGCCCTGTTGAAGAATTAAGAGAATTTGGAGATGACCTGAAGATATATTTCGGACAGACGGATTCAACATTTATTTCACATGTCAATCTTTTTGATACTTTTAATACGGGTTTACATATAAGAAGTGATAAGTTTGAAGAATGGACATTGACACCTCCTTTGGGGGGAAAGGATAAAACAATACTTTCAACGATAGGCTTTATAATTGATGATATTATTCATGTTTATGCAGGACAAGATAATATTCCGTATACAAGTGACGATGTGATTGTTTTGGAACCTAAGTATTGGGAAAGAATGTATATAGATGTTGATATTAGCGAAAACTAAACCTAACATCTTGGGGGTAAAGTGGTTAAATCAAGCATTCTGCCCCGCTCAAACTTTAGTGCTGGCAGATAGGAACGTAGCCCGCAATCCCCAACGCTTCATACACGCAAACCATTATGAATCAGCTAAAAAACGAACCAAAAATGACAAGAAATTAAAATAGTATTTTAACTAAATAAATTAATGTAAAACAATTTAAAAAAAAATTATCTATGGAAGAAAAAGTAATTTCGATGCCCCGCATTGGCGAAAATGCACCAGAATTTAAAGCAGTAACCACACAAGGAGAAATTAATTTCCCATCCGACTACAAAGGAAGTTGGGTAATCCTATTTAGTCATCCTGCTGACTTCACACCTGTTTGTACTTCAGAGTTTATGACCTTTGCCACAATGGAGCCAAAATTTAATGAAGCCAATTGTAAACTTGTAGGTCTTTCTGTTGATGGACTTTACAGTCATATTGCATGGTTAAGAACCATCAAAGAGAAGATTGAATACAAAGGAATGAAAAATGTAGAAGTAACATTTCCTTTGATTGAAGATATTACAATGGAGGTTGCTCAAAAATACGGAATGATGATGCCCGGAGAGAGCAATACAAAAGCGGTTCGCGCAGTGTTTGTAATTGACCCGAAAGGAATTATTAGAACGATTATTTATTACCCACTTAGCTTAGGACGTAATTTTGATGAGTTGTATCGTGTAGTGATTGCATTACAGGCAGCCGATGAGTTTAACGTTGCAACGCCGGCCGACTGGAGACCGGGTGACGAAGTGATTGTACCAACAGCAGGTTCTTGCGGTGTAGCAAAAGAAAGAATGGAAAGTAAAGACGAAAATACGAAATGCTATGACTGGTTCTTCTGCACTAAAAAGATTGATAAAGATACGATCTTAAAGAAAATCTTGAAAAAATAAAGCACGAAGGCATTACGAAGGCTATATGCAATAAGGTTTTAGTGGTAATTCAAGCATTCTGCCCCGCTCAAACTTTACTGCTGATGGATAGGATAATAGCCTGCAATCAAATTCTTGATTGCAGGCTATTATCCTATAACTGTATCTATCAATAAAATCCCCGCATAGTTTTTCGGTGCTACATTCCGCACCGAAAAATCCAAAAAATGCAACAAAAGAAATCAATTTTGAAATAAATTTGTAATTTTGCAATGTCAAACTTGAAAGGACTAATTATGTTAACATTGATTAAAATGGTCCGAAGAATGGGACGCACTATAACTACTCCAAAAAAAGGAGAGTTAAACGATAGAGATTACAAACAATAAAAATATAAAAAAATGAAAAGAATTATTATTGCATTGCTGTTTTGCTTTGTTAGCACTACCACAATTTTTGCACAATCACAAGACTCACTAAATTTTCAAATTCGATCTAGCTCGCTTTATATAGCCGGAGACCTTATTGAATATGGTGCTCAATTAAAGAATACGGGAATTGCAGCAGGTGTTGTTGGAGGTGCTATTGGTGCAGGTATAATATGTCTCGGTTATACGGATAAAAAAGGTATTGATTATGGAGATGTTATCGCAGGTGGAGTAATCGCAGGTTATAATACTGCCATATTTTGAGACTGGTAGCTAAGTTAAAAAAAAGACTAATTTTGCAACCATTATGAAAAAAGC
>Ga0265294_10011383_pt1 | contig 10006 bp, 7 predicted proteins | sample MunlanPumphouse3_FD_192504 | JGI IMG/M metagenome (GOLD analysis project Ga0265294, IMG submission 192504) | Groundwater microbial communities from a municipal landfill in Southern Ontario, Canada - Pumphouse #3 | ecosystem: Environmental > Aquatic > Deep subsurface > Groundwater | place...
AACCTGCCATGAAAAGCCCTTGAGGGCTCTTCTGGCAGGGTTCAGTATGTAGAGAGCAATGAAAGTGTTTCCTTCAAGGTAGAGACCGTTAGATCTTCGAGCAGGGCAGGGACTTCAATATTTCGTCTTCTTAGTTCCCCGAAAAGGAATTTCCAGTCCAGAACCCCATCCCCTACCGTAAGATCCCCGACCTTTATACCTTGGTCGTTAAGCTTGTAGTCCTTGACGTGGATTGCTGCAATCTTATCCCCGAATGCATCGAGGGCGGAGCAGAAGAAGTCTTTCTGGGCGGCAAATGAGGGAGTGCCCATGACACTGCCATCTGCCTCGCTTATCCCGATCCATGGGACGAGATTTGCCGGGTCATAGATGACTCTAAGGTGGGGACTGTCAAACTTCTCCATCAAGGCTGCCATTCTTGGGATGGTGCTGATGGTATGCTGTTTGCTTACCGCTTCGATGCCAACGATTGCATCATACTTAACGGCAGCTTCAAGGAGCCTTTCTATGCTACGATAGAAGATGTCGAGTACTTTGGCACTTGCAGTCTCGCTGTGGTAGGCGTTGCCAGGGTGGAAGGAGCCGGTTTCGGTTCCCACCAAAGGGCATCCAAGGAGGTTGGCATATTTTAGGTGGTTTTCAAATCTACGCAACTCTGCATCCCTCTCTGCCTTGTCAGGGTGTACGGGATTGATGTAGCTTCCAAAAACTCCTACGTATGCACCTTTCGCCTTGAGTGCATCTCGAACGGAGGTGATGAACTGCTCACTGTAGTCTTCTGCATCAGGAGCGTTCTTGAGAACTTTTTTCAAAGCGAGTTGAATGGGGATTGAATCCCCATAGAGGGAAATCTCGCTTGCAAGGTCGTTAATGGTATCGAAGGTACCAAGATCATGAGCTCTGATTCCTAACTGTTTCATAGCTGGTATTGTAGGATACAGGGTGGTTAAAGTAAAGAAAGAGGTAATTGCATGAACAAGGAATATACGCTGGCAGATTTCGGTGCCATCGGAGACGGGCAGTTTGACAACAGCGAAGTCTTCAAACGAGCGTTTGAAAGCTTGCAAAAGGGGGGACTCTTGCGGATCGGGGCAGGAGAGTACCTGAGCGGCCCAATACACATCACTGCAACAAATCTTGTGGTGGAATTTGAAACAGGTGCAACCATACGTTTCATTGCAAACGAGAACCTCTACCGACCTTTCTATTCACGATGGGAAGGGGTTAACTGTTACTGCATGCATCCTTGTTTGCTGATCAATGAATCAGATGGTCTCATATTTCGTGGGAAGGGCGTCATAGACGGAAGTGGTCCCTGGTGGTGGGCAACCGCTCAACAGAAGCGAAATACCCAGAACGGTCCTGTCTCAGCCATCGAGACTGAACTGGCCAAGTTGAACCCTGGTTATGAGAGACAGAGTGGAGGTGGAGGCGGCCGTCAGAGTCAGTTCCTTCGTCCTCCCTTGTTGCAGATCAGGGAAAGCAATAATGTGAAGATTGAGGGACTGACCATACAGAACAGTCCCTTCTGGACCGTTCATCCCCTCTATAGTACAAACATCATTCTCAAGGATCTTTCTGTCATAAACCCACCGGATGCACCCAACACCGATGGAATCGATGTTGACTCTTGCTCCTTTGTGACGATCAAGAATTGCTTGATCGACGTTGGAGATGACGGAATTGCCCTGAAGAGTGGAAGCGGAAAGGATGGGGTTGCCGTGAACCGGAAGACCAGCGATATCATTATTGAGGGATGTACCGTGAGACACGCCCATGGGGGAGCCGTTATCGGTAGTGAGACCGCTGCAGGTATCCATGATGTGGTGGTTCGTTCCTGTTTCTTTGATGGTACCGATAGGGGTATCAGGATCAAGACCCGAAGAGGTCGCGGTGGGCATATTTCTGACTTGCATTTCCAGGATATCAGGATGGACAACAACCTCTGTCCGCTCACGGTGAATATGTACTACCGCTGTGGTAGTCTGGATGCTGAAGATTTCTCCTTAGAGAGGAAACCGGTGACACCTACAACACCCCATATCGAGCATGTCACCATTGAAGGATGCACAAGTACCAATAACAGATCCAGTGCTGCCTTCATTGTAGGGCTCCCTGAGTCTCCCATCCGTGATCTGGTGATTTCTGGCTGTACATTCACGGTGGCAGATGAGCATCTTGAACCGGTAAGTGAAAGCGAGATGTATGAAGGACTCCCTATTACAGAGGGACGTGGTATTAGGCTACGTAATGTTTCATTGACAATCCAGGATGTCATCGTGCAAGGGATAGCAGAAGCGTATGTCATTGAAGAGGACGTTGTTCTCACACGTGAGTAGTGCGTTTGATACTATTTGGTTGCTTTCTCTTGGTCTGGTATCTCGATTTCTTTAGTGAAGAAAGGGCAGGGCTGTCGGTTTGGACTGCTTAATTTTTCATGAAAGGAAAGCTCAATTTATATACATATGACAACAGTTGTATATGAATACAAGGGGAATAGGTAGGTTTTTTCCTAGGAAAAATCAATATGGAATATTTTTTTTGGATCTGAAAGATTGTGATATGTCACATGCTAAGTAAATTTACAGTAATAAGATATTGATGACATAAGGTGGGTTATCTGTCCTAGGTCTATCCTTAATCATTAGTATTTTTCTTGGTTTTTACGATTCTCTGTAATTTGACTCTTTCTATTTGTAAGAGTCAGTTGAATTTTTGCCACTGTAAGTCAACAGAAAACTTTCCAGCTTAGGACAACTAAATAATTGCCACTTCCCCCCAGAACTCTCTAATGTGTTGATGACTACACGGTACAGTTCAATCTGAAGAAGGTTGAAGCTCCTTTCATTGCCAACTTGGCTATGGATTTTGCATCAATCGTCTCTCCAACCGCAGTTGCCAAGTACGGGGAAGATTTCAAGAATAACCCAGTAGGAACTGGTGCATTCAAGTTTGTCTCATGGACAAAGGATTCTGACATTGTATTTGATAGAAATGCTGATTATTGGGGTGGACCTGTATATCTTGACCGCTTGATCCTCAAGGTTATTCCCGATGCAACCTCTCGTTGGTTGGCATTGCAGAAGGGCGAGGTTGACCTGATTGACTTCCCCTCCAATGATGATATTCCTGCCATGCATTCGACCGAAAACATTCAACTTATCCAGCAGGCTGGTTTGAATGTTGGTTACCTTGCATTGAACACCGAAAAGAAACCTTTTGACAATAAACTGGTTCGTCAGGCTATGAACTATGCTATTGACCAGCAGGAAATTGTTGATGGTGTATATGGTGAAGCCGGACAAGTTGCAAAGAACCCAATTCCTCCTGGGATGTGGTCCTACAACGATGATATCGAAGACTACGGTTACAATCCTGAGAAGGCAAAAGAATTGCTGGCTCAAGCAGGGTACCCGAATGGATTCGAGATGGAGCTTTGGGCAATGCCTGTTGCACGTCCTTACAACCCAGATGCCCGCAAGGTAGCAGAAATCATGCAAGCCCAGCTGGTCAAGGTTGGTATCGATGCTGAGATTGTCTCCTATGAATGGGGTACGTATCTCGACAAGACTGATATGGGCGAGCACCAGAGTGCAATGCTTGGTTGGACTGGTGACAATGGTGATCCAGACAACTTCCTCTGGGTTCTTCTCTCAGAACCTGCTGCACAGCTTCCAGCTGGTAATATTGCCCTTTGGAAGAACAAAGAGTTCACTGATCTCTGTGCAAAGGCAAAGGTTACCACCGATCAGGCAGAGCGTGACAGATTGTATCGTGCTGCTCAGGAAGTTTTCCACGAGGAAGCTCCTTGGGTACCGATTGCCCACTCTGTCGTAACTGTTCCAGCAATGGACTATGTGAACGATTTCGTGTTGTATCCTACCGGAAAGCGCGTATTCAAGCATGTCTGGTTGGATAAATAAACGGTTGTATTGAGTATTGAATACATTGACAGTCACCCCCAGCAGGGGGTGATTGTCTGATGTTTCTCATTTTTTCGAGGATTGTATGATCAAACATATTTTAAAGCGATTGGCCTTGTTGATTCCAACTATATTTGGTGTCATCACCCTCGTGTTTCTCATGATAGCTCTAGCTCCTGGTGATCCTGCGCGCATAATGCTGGGCGAACGGGCGAATGCAGAACAGGTTGCACAGTTGCGTACAGAACTTGGGTTGGATAAGCCCTTGATCCAGCAGTATGGGCTCTATCTAGGGCGTATTGCGAGGTTCGATGTGATGTATTTGGGGAGAATTGTGGAAATTGCCGACAAGAATGAACTTGTAGGCAACCATGTGCATCCCTATACACAAGCTCTGTTCAATGCATTTCCTGCAACTGATCCGAGAGCCCGGGAGACAAAGAAGCGGATTGTTATGGGAGATGTTCCTTCTCCCAATAATCCTCCTGAAGGATGCCACTTTCACCCCCGGTGTCCCTATGCTGTAGAAAAGTGCCGAAGGGAATACCCACCATTGAAGGAAGTATCTCCCGGGCATTCTGCAGCTTGTTGGGTAGTTCAGAACGATACCAAGTAAGGTTTGTAGAAATCTTGTCATACCAGAAAAACAGGCTGTGAGAACAGCCTGTGTTCTCGTTGAGCAATCACTATCTGGTTACTCTTCGTTCTTGTTAAGCAATCTGACACGATCGGGAGTGAAGTCAATTGAGACCTCTTCCCCTTCCCCAAACACCTTCTTTGCATGTGGGTCGTCAATCTGTACCAGGACTTCTCCGAAGGAGGTGTTGATGAATGCTTCCATGCTGTTTCCAAGATAGACATTCATCCTGACCTTCCCTTCAATCTTGCCCTTTCCCTTCTCCACAACACGGAGTGATTCAGGACGAGCCATCAGCACCGCTTCAGTTCCTACCTCCACATCGGTTGCAGCACGCTCTACTGCAACCTCTTTCTCTCCAAGCTGGCAGGTCCAAAGGTTTGCTTCCTGTTTCATTACCTTGACAGGGAAGAAGGCAGCCTTGCCGACAAAACCAGCAACAAAGCGTGAATCAGGATTTTCATAGATATCTATCGGGGAGCCAATCTGGCGGATATATCCGTCCTTCATGACTACTACACGGTCTGAGAGGCTCATGGCCTCAACTCGGTCGTGCGTAACATAGACAGCGGTAATGCCCAATTCCTTCTGGATTTTACGTATTTCTACACGCATCTGCTCTCTAAGCAATGCATCAAGGTTGGACAGAGGTTCGTCAAGCAACAACACTGATGGGGTGACAATAAGGCTTCGTGCGAGTGCAACTCGCTGTTGCTGTCCTCCAGAGAGCTTGGAAGGTGCACGGTCCCCATAGTCGGCAAGTCCGACCAAGGAGAGGGTTTCATTCACTTGCTTGGTGATTTCCTCATGGGGAATCTTACGAAGTTTCAATCCATAGGCTACGTTGTCGAAGACCGTCATATGAGGGAAGAGGCCATAGCTTTGGAACATGGTGGCAGTGTCACGTTTGTTCGGGGGTAGCATGGTGACTTCCTCGTTTCCAATGTATATCTTTCCCTCAGTGGGAAGCTCGAATCCTGCTATCATTCTGAGCGTGGTGGTCTTGCCACAACCGGAAGGACCAAGCAGGGTTACCAACTCGCCAGGTTCGATGACGAAGTGAGAATCATTGACAGCAATGACATCAGACTTTCCTTTTACATCCTTGAATTTCTTGGTTACATGCTCAAGGGTTACCGATACGCTTTTCTTTTCCATACATCACCACCTTAGCGGGTTGAAATAGTTTTTTGGGTGAGCTTGTCATCACGAACCACAACCTGCATCAGACCCCAGACAGAGAGGACGATGACGATGAGGATGGTTGACAAGACGCTGGCGAGACCGAAACGAAGGTTCTCCGAGAAGTTGAAGATCAGAACGGTCAGGTGATTCCAGCGAGCCGAAATCAAGAAGATGATTGCACTGACAGCAGTCATGGACCGTACAAAGGTGTAGGACATGCTGGACAGGAATGCCGGACGAATCAAGGGAAGGACGATCGTCTTGAAGACTGTAGGTACATCGGCACCGAGATCAGCTGCGCTCTCCTCGATGGCAGGATCAATCTGGTGAAGGGCAGTAATGCCATTCTCCAGTCCTACCGGTAGCTCTCTGATTACATAGTTTATGACAATGATCGCCCCAGTTCCTACCAGCAAGAGTGGTTGCCGGTTGAATGCCAGAATGTAACTGATACCGATCAAGGTACCAGGAATGGCATAAGGGGTCATGATCAACATCTCAAGAAATCGTTTTCCGGGGAATTTCTTTCTTACTATCAACATTGCGGCAAGCATAGCCAACAGTCCTGCTGTTGGTGTTGCAATGGCAGCCAGGGTTACCGTGTCACGAATGGATGTCCATCCACGAGAGACAGCTTCGCCCCAGTTTGCCAGGGTGAAGGAGTAGTCGATACCCCAGTTGACCACGAAACAACCTGCCACGATGGTCAGGTAGAGAGAGGCAATGAAGCCAAGGAAAATCCAGGAGAAGGTCTCCAAGGCAACCCTGACCGGTTTGTTGGTGAGTTCGGTAAGCGTAGTGGAAGGTTTTCCTGTCACCGTTACATAACTCTTCTTTGCAACCCAGTTTCGCTGTACCAAGAAGGCTGTGAGGGTTGGCATCAAAAGGATGAATGATAGGGCTGAACCAGCTCCGAGGTTGCTACGACCGGTTACCAACATATAGGCTTCCGTTGAGAGTACCCGGTAGTCACCGCTCAGCAACAACGGGTTTGCAAAGTCAGCCAGCGAATTGGTGAAAACCAACAGCCAAGCCGATAGAATGCCAGGAACAGAAAGGGGGAGGGTTATCTCCTTGAATGTCTGCCATCTGGTGGCACTCAAGTCAAGGGAGGCGTCCTCCACGGTGGAATCAATCTGTCTCAAGACACCACTGATCGTCATAAACGCAATGGGGAACATTCCGATTACCTGTACAATCGTCAGGCCACCCAAGCCATAAATGGACGTATTCAGGTGAAGCAGTTGTTTACTGATCAGTCCATTGTTACCAAACAAGAGAATGATGGAGAGGGAGAGACTGAACGGTGGGGATATGACCGGCATGGTTGCCATGGTGGTCATCAATTTCTTTTTCTTGAAACTTGTCCGTTCAATCAGGAAGGCAAACATGAAGCCGACCAGCGTGGAAATGGTAGCTGTAAGCACACCCAGTCTGAGCGAGCCCCACAGTGCGACCAAGTAGGTTGGGGAGAGGCTCTCTTTCCATGTCTGCAGGCTGAATACCCCATCTTTCATGAATGAGAGCCTGATGGCCTCTACCAAGGGGTAAGCGATAAAGACTATGACAATACCAAACAATCCCAGTACCATGAATCCCGTCAGTGGATCACGGGTAAAGGTAAGTACAAGGAGAATCCCCAAGAACACCACTGCCGCGGCTATGAACAGGGTCTTGAGCAAGTTGCTGTATCCAGTGGCAGTACTGGAAGGGACAAGAATCATTGCAGCTCCGGATACTTGATACCCTGTCTCATCCACAACGGGTACAAAGTATACCTGGCTTTTAATGGTATCTGCGCTAATCGTACCAGGGTCCAGGCTATAATCAGCTTGATAGGTTGATCCAAGCTTCATCGGCTCCAGATAGTAGACACTCTCCATGGCCTTTTGGAATTCAGGAGTGCTGCTATACGCTTGGAATAAAGCATTTACCGTCTCAGATCCACTTTCAGGTATAAAGTTGAAGCTCTGTTCATCAAAGGTAAGATAAAGAGCTCTCGCCCCTGGGATGATGTCTTTAACCGTTGGAACCCAACGGGCAAAATCCTGTGGGGTCCTCTCATCGGGAACTGTTTGCGCGAACAGCTCAATTTCATTGAAATTACGCTCTGCTTCATATGATCTAAAATCAGAAGAGAGTGTGCTGTACATCCAGAAATCAGCCAGCAGGAATATCAGCGCTGCAGCGCAGAACTGAAGGATGCGTTTTTTTGTAAACATCGATTCATTCCGTTGGAACTACACACCCTGCAAGAAAGCTTGCAGGGTGGTAGGAAAAGCTAAATTACCACAGGTAATTATCTCTTGTTTCCGATCTCATTGGTCCAGCGGTCAAGCAGACGGGTCTTGTTGACCTTGTCTCCGTCCCAAGCCATATCCTGGTTGACTGTCTTGATCTCATTGATTGACAGGGCATCAGGATGCTTGGCAGCCCCTTCAGCTACCAGTACCACGTACCACTCGGTGAAGGTCTCTTGGGCAACAGGACTGGAGAGAACCCAGTCATACAGTTTCTTTGCATTGACTGTATCCGGACCACCCTTTACCAAGGACATGCTTGCCAGTTCGTATCCGGTTCCTTCAGAAGGAGCGGTGATTACGATTGGGGAACCAGCTGCCTTGAGCTTGACCTGGTCGTGTGCATAGCCGATAGCAACAGGGATTTCACCGGTTGCAACGCTCTTGCCAGGAGCACTTCCGCTCTTGGTGTACTGGTCGATGTTCTTGTCCAGTTCCTTCATGTACTCAATCATCTTGTCCTCAGTTCCAAAAATATCGAGAACTGTGGTCAAGGTGTTGTATGCAGTACCGGAGGAGTTGGGGTTTGCCATGCGGATATATCCCTTGTATTCAGGCTTGAGAAGATCAGCCCAGCTCTTGGGGGGATCGAATCCAAGCTCTGCTGCACGATCAAGGTTGGTCACGAAGGTGAGAGGACCAACATAGAGACCGATGTAGAAGTTATCCGGGTCACGGAACTGCTCAGGGGTCTTGGACGTGTAGCGACTTACATAAGGGGTAGTCAAGCCTTTGCTCTTTGCTGTGATGTGGTCAAGTCCAACACCACCAACCCAGATGGATGCCTGGGGATTGGATGCCTCAGCCTCAAGACGGGCTACCGTCTCTCCACCACTGAGACGAACAAAGTTAACCTTGATACCAGTCTCTTCCTCAAACAGCTGGAACAGTTTTGCAGCAAGAGGTTCCTCAAGCGTCGTATAGGCATTTACGCTTCCCGAAGCAGCAGCCACAGGAGCTTCAGTCTCACTTGCAGCTGGTGCAGGAGCAGCCTCTTGGCCTCCCTGTGCGAACAGTGCAGGTACGAGCATTACGAGAGCCAAAACCAAAGCAATAGTTTTTTTCATGCTTTCCTCCAAAATTTCGTATAATGTCCATCTAGATAGACAAAGAACAATGTATGTCTTATGCTAATGCCGCCAAGTTCCTACAGTCAAGGTAAATCCTCCCAACCGCCAAATTGAAACCATTATCAAAAAATCATTGCATGGTAATCAACTCGGTTCAGCGTACAAAAGCCAAGTTTCTGATATAAGGCAAGGGCTGGAGGGTTGTCACTATCAACTTCCAGTCTTATTGCTTCTGTTTTCTTCGTGAGTGTATTGAGAGAAGATTCCATCATTTGGTAACCGTAGCCTCTTCTTCTATATGCCTTGTGAATACCCACTGCATGGATCATTGCCACCTCTTTATCAAGGTAGTGCACATTCAGCGTACCTACCGGCACTCCTTCAATATAGTAGAGAAATACCTGACCATCAGGGCGAGAGAGAAGGAAGGTTAGGTGTTGTTTGCTGGTCTGCTCATCCTGCTCAAAAATTTCACTCAGGATTTTCCCTGCAATCTCTTGTGTTTGCTGGGTAACTTCAGTGAGCATACCGGTGCTTTGCCTGGTTCTCCATTCACTGCTCTTCAGTTCCAGTACATACTCTGTCCGTGCGATGGTTGGATAGCGCTTGTTGAGGTACTTCTCTCCACTTTTCGATCCCTTTTCTCTGATGAACAGTGCTTGGGTATAGGTTGTGTGTGAGAAGAGGGGGAGTGCTGCAGCAATAAGAGCCGTCATATAACCCCGCTCTCTTTTTCCTGGATGGGTGAAGCCGGTGAACTCAACTTCTTCTTTGGTTGGGAAAAATGCTGTCAGGACACTGACCAGCTGTGCTGCCTCATACCCAAGGAAGAAGCACGGCTTTTCTGGCTCTACGTTCATATCACTCACAAGAAAGAGTTCTTGGGTAAGT
>Ga0265294_10011384_pt1 | contig 10005 bp, 9 predicted proteins | sample MunlanPumphouse3_FD_192504 | JGI IMG/M metagenome (GOLD analysis project Ga0265294, IMG submission 192504) | Groundwater microbial communities from a municipal landfill in Southern Ontario, Canada - Pumphouse #3 | ecosystem: Environmental > Aquatic > Deep subsurface > Groundwater | place...
TCTTTTAACAAATTTTCACCTTCCAAAATCAACTTTGATTATGCTTGTTGCATCTTTTATTGGACTTGAGAAAACTTTAGAGATTTACAATGAAGCAATTAAAAACAACTATAGATTCTACTCTTATGGCGATGCCATGTTAATAATTTAATAAAGCTTCGTTCTCGAAGCTCTTTAGAGTTTTGCTACTTTTAAGAATTTTTTATAAATTCCATTAAAAAGTAGTTATATATGAAAAAGGCTCCCTTTTAAATGGGAACCATTTAAAAGGAGAGTTACTTTGATACATTACATTTTATTTGATACTGAGACAACTGGAGCTTCGCAAGAGGATAGAGTAATTCAATTTGGAAGTATGATTATAAATCAAAAAGGTGATTTAGAAGTTTTTGATGAGTTATGTTTTAGCGATATACCCATAAAACTTGAAGCTATGGAAGTTCATAATATAACTGCTGATATGATAAAAGATAAACCAAGGGCTTGTGAAACAAAATTTTATCAAAGATTGGCTGAGCTAAATAGTAGTGAAAACTATCTAATAGCACACAATATAAATTTTGATTTACAGATGTTAGAAAAAGAGGGATTTGAAAACAAACTTCAACTAATTGATACTTTAAGATGTGCAAAACATATCTATCCTGAACTTCCATATCACAGACTTCAATATTTAAGATATGCACTTGAACTTTATAAAAATGAAGATGAAGAGGCAAAAAAACTAAATATAGTTATAAAAGCTCACGATGCCATAGGAGATGTACTTGTGATGAAGCTATTTTTATCAAAACTTGTTGCAAAAATAAAAGATGAATTTCCAAGTATAAATCCTATGAAAAAACTGGTTGAATTAACACTTACTCCTGTATTTATAAAAACATTTAAATTTGGAAAATATAAGGGTGAAAATATAGAAGATGTAGCAAAAAAAGATCCAAACTATTTAAACTGGATGAGAAACAATATGGAGCTTGATGAAGATATGCAATATACTTTAGATAAAGTTCTAGAAAAATAGTTAAGATAGATTATTATGTATAAAAATGTAAACAAAAGTAACTATTCTTATTTTTTTAACTTAATTTTAGCTTGTAAACTTAATTTTTATCAATTATTCCTATTTTCTTAATATAATTATTAATTAGGATTTATCTTAATACCATAATAAAAACTAAGGAGATAGTTTATGAGTAATAAAAAAGTTAAGACTATTGGAATTCATGAGGCTTATGCAAATGATCCAATAAAAGCTGATTTAGATATCTTTGGAAGAGAGGCTAATCCAACAACAAGAAGAGGATTTTTGAAAAAGAGTTCACTTTTGGCAATGGCTGCTGTTGTTGGATCAAATATTCCATACGCACAAAATATGCCAAGTGGATTAATTCCAGCAGCACTAGCAAACTCTGATTTACCATTTTCAATTCCTGGTAAAGAGGGTTTAATTTACTTAAATGATAGACCAATAAATGCTGAAACACCACCTCATTTATTAAATGATGAGTTTACACCTGATAAACATTTCTTTATTAGAAACAACGGTACTCCACCAGCTATGCAAGATATTGATGTGAAAAATTGGACTTTGGAAATATCAGGGGAGAGTTGTAAAAATCCTACAACATTTACTATTGATGAGTTAAAAAGTAAATTCAAACACTACACTTATGCATTAACACTAGAGTGTGGAGGAAATGGAAGAGCTGAGTTTAATCCACCTACAAAAGGAAATCAATGGGAGCTTGGAGCTATTGGTTGTGGAAGATGGACAGGAGTTAGATTAAAAGATGTTTTAGAGTCTTGTGGAATTAAAAAAGATGCCGTTTATATTGGATATTACGGGAAAGACACTCACTTAAGTGGAGATCCTACTAAAGTTTCAATAAGTAGAGGAGTTCCGATTGAAAAAGCTTTAGAAAATGAAGTTTTAATAGCTTGGGCTTATGAAGGAAATGATATTCCTCATCAAAATGGTTATCCTTTAAGACTTGTAATTGGTGGATGGCCAGCTTCTGTTTCTGGAAAATGGTTAAGCAAAATTGTAGTTAGAAATAAAGTTCATGATGGTGAAAAAATGATGGGACAATCATATAGAATGCCTTGTGAACCTGTTGCTCCAGGAGCAAATGTACCAAATGAAAATATGTGTATAATTGAATCTATGCCTGTAAAATCACTAATCACATTCCCAAAATCAGGTATTACTCACTCTTTAAATGATAAATTAAAGCTAAATGGAAAAGCATGGGCTGGAGATTTAAAAGTTAAAGATATGTATGTTTCAATAGATTTTGGTGCAACTTGGGAAAAAGCAAAAGTTAATAAACCACTAAATAAAACTGCGTGGCAAACTTGGGAAGCAAGTGTTAAATTCCCACAAAAAGGATACTATGAAGTTTGGGCAAGGGCAACTGATAGTAGTGGAAAAATGCAGCCAGTTATTATTCCAGGGTGGAATCCAAGAGGTTATTTAAACAACGCTTGTCACAGAATCGCTGTTCAAGTTGTATAAAAGGAGTTATTTATGAAAAAAGGATTATTCCTTATTTTTGCATCATCACTTCTTTTCCTTCAAGCTCAAAAAGTTGATAGCGAATCTGGATTGATTATTGCAAAAGGTTTTGAAACCGTAAAAGCAAACTGTACTGTTTGTCATAGTGCAAAATTTATTACTACACAAAAAGGTGATAGAGATACTTGGAAAGCTATGATTGTTTGGATGCAAAAAACTCAAGGTTTATGGCAATTTACTCCAGAAATAGAGGATGAGATATTAACTTATCTTGAGACAAACTATCCTCCAGGAAAAGCTTCAAGAAGAGCAAACATAAAATTAAAAGATATGCCAAATTAGCAATAAGTGGGTTTAAATATACCCACTTATATATAAATAAAAATTAAATCCTATCATCAAAATATTTAATATAAAAAAAGATTTTTTACTCCAAATTGAAAAAAATGAAAACAGAATATATAAAATAAAAAAATATAAAGGTGTAAAAACTTCATAAACTTCTATTTTATTCTCTAAAAAAATCTTTAAAAACTCATCAAAATATATTGAAAAATTAAAAATATGAGCAACTATTTCAAGTGGATAAAATATAGTAAAAAATATTGTAATAGGTATTGAGTAAAACTGTTCAATAGCTGTTTGAGGGAAAAAGAAGTGAACTATTGGGTTAAAAATTAAAAACATCCAAATATTAAAAAATATATAAAGTAAAATTTTATTTCCATTCTTAAAATATTGAATAAACAAATAGATGTAAAAAACAGCAAAAATAGAGAACCAAAATCCAATAGAAAATATAAATTTGGGGAAAATTGCAATAACTATAAGAAACGTGTATAAAAGTGTAATATATGAAAATATTTTTATATTACTTCTTAAAAGAAATATTCCAATACAAAAAAGTACAAATGCCCTTAAAAGCGATGGTACAATCTCTGTTAAAATAAGATAATAGAACATTATAAATATTGTAATTAATAAAATATCATATCTTCTATTTCTATATGAAAAAAATCTATCTTGTAAAAATTTATAAGGATAGTACAAAATCCAATAAATCACAAAAGATAAAACTGCTAAATGAAAACCTGAAAGTGCTACAACATGAGCTATTCCATAAGCTGTTATTACATCTCTAAGCTCTTTTGAAACTGGAACTGCTAAAAACAGAGCTTCAAAGAGCTCAATAATCATAGCATCCTCATGATTATTTTTAATATTTTCTAAAATTTTATCTTTAAATTCATATCTTTTTTCAACTCTATCAAAGTATAAAACTTTTGTAAAAAAACCTTTTAAATAATCAAAAAAAGAGATATTTCTAGTATCAATTACAACATTTATTAAATCTAATTTTTCAAAGTTATTATCTTTTGAAAAAGAGGCAAAAAATTCAAAGCCTTCACCTTTTAGTTTTAAGATAGTAAATCTATCTTTAGGGTAAATATTTAAAATGCTAGCTTTTGTTTCAAAAATATAATCATTTTTAAATCTTTTATATGATGAATATTCATAAATAAGATTTAAAATTAAAATGGTGATTAAAAATAGTATGAAAAATATACTATTTTTTGATAAATATATTTTTTGCATAATGTTGATTATACAAAAATATAAACTATTTTGTAAGATTTAAAATAGACTCTTATAGTTTAATTTAACACTTTTTAACCATTTTTTAAGTATATTAAGCCTTTATTATAAAATTTTTAAGGCTTTTTTAAAATGAATAAATTTGATTATACAAAGATATCTGATGATTGTATTAAGTGTGGAAAGTGTAAACCTGTATGTACAATATTTAATATAAATCAAGATGAAGCAACAAGTCCTAGAGGATTTATAGACCTTTTGGGAGCTTATAAAAGAGATGAGCTTGAGCTAGATAAAACGGCTAAAGAGATATTTGAATCATGTTTTTTATGTACAAACTGTGTTGAAGTTTGTCCAAATGATTTACCAACTGATATGATTATTGAGCAAGTAAGAAGTGATATTGCAAAAAAATATGGAATTGCTTGGTATAAAAGATTGTTCTTCTTCCTTTTAAGACATAGAAAAATTATGGATTTTATGTCAAAACTAGGATATATGTTTCAAACATGTGCTATTAAAATAGATGAAAAAACAAAAAGTGCAACTCCTAGATTTAGCCTTCCTATTGTAAAAAAAGATAGAGCCCTGCCATATGCAGATAGCATTAGTTTTTTAAATAAATATCCTGAAAATATGAAGTTTAGTGTTGAAGATAAAAGAAAAAAAGTTGCTATTTTTATTGGTTGTATGAGTAACTACACTTATACAAATACAGGAGATAGTTTAGTAAAAATTCTTAAAAAACTAAAATATGATGTATTTATTCCAAAAAAACAGTTGTGCTGTGGAGCACCTGCTTATTTTACAGGTGCTTTTGATACAGTTGATTATCTAACTAAAAAAAATATTGAATATTTTGAATCTTGGATAGATGATGTTGAAGCTGTTATTATTCCAGAAGCTACATGTAGTGCAATGATAAATAAAGATTGGGAACACTACTTACATGACCAACCAGAGTGGAAACAAAGAGCTGTTAAACTATCTAAAAAGATATTTTTAGCAACAAAATGGCTAGAAAATAGTACAGAGTTAAAAGATATATTGTCAAAAAGTGGTAAAAAAATTGATCAAATGGTAACTTATCACGACCCTTGTCATGCAAAAAAGATGCAAAATGTTTGGAAAGAGCCAAGAGAACTTTTAAAACAAAACTATATTTTAAAAGAGATGAGTGATTCAAATAGATGTTGTGGATTTGGTGGAGTTACTATGCAAACAGAAAAATTTAGTTTTGCAAGGGCAGCAGGTGCTCCAAAAGCAGCAATGATAAGAGATAGCAAGGCTCAAATAGTAAGTGCTGAGTGTAGTGCTTGCAGAATGCAAATAACAGATAGTTTATATCATGCAAATGTTGATGTGGTATTTAAAAATCCAATTGAGTTAATTGCTGAAGCTTTAGAAGATTAATATGGAATTTTGGCAAAATATATACTCACAATTTGATCCTGTAGCTTTTAGAATTGGTGAGATTGCAGTTCATTGGTATGGAATAATGTATGCATTAGCACTTTTAAGTGCTATATTTATTGCAAAGTGGTTTATAAAATATGACAAAATAAATATTAGCCAAGATATTTTTGATTCATATATTTGGTGGGCTGAAATTGGTGTTATTTTAGGTGCAAGAATTGGATATATCCTATTTTATGATCCAAATACAACTTACTACTTAACAAATCCTTGGCAGATATTTAATCCTTATGTAAATGGTGTTTATGTTGGAATTGCTGGTATGAGTTATCATGGAGCATTTATTGGATTTATTATAGCTTCACTTCTATTTTGTAGAAGAAAAAATATTAATTTTTGGTTTATAACAGATATTTCTGTTTTAGGAATTAGTGCTGCTTATGTATTTGGTAGAATTGGAAACTTCTTTAATCAAGAGCTTGTAGGAAGAGTTACAGATGTTCCTTGGGCAATTTATGTTGATGGGATTTTGCGACACCCTTCTCAGTTATATGAAGCCTTTTTAGAAGGAGTTTTAGTATTTTTAATACTTGTTTATTTTAGAAATAGAAAAAAATTTGATGGTCAATTAGCTTTAATGTATGGAATTTTCTATACTATTGCAAGAATTATTGCAGAGTTTTATAGAGAACCAGATTGGCAATTAGGATTTTTAGCTGGAAATTGGCTAACTATGGGAATGTTACAATCGTTTGGAATTTTATTTATATGTTTAGCTATATATTATATGAAATTAAAAGTAGTGCTAAAAAAATAGCCCTACTTTGTATCTTTTTTTGGAACAATCTTAAAAAATTCGGCTTTTGTTAAATCTTGTAAGAACTTTGGTTCAATTTTATGCAAAGCAATAATATCAACTCTTTTATCATTGTAAAGCCAAGATTTACCTGTATCTTTTAGAGTCTCCTCTTTAAAAAGTTTTACCAAATCTTGCTTACTTAAAATTAGCTCTTCCAAATTTATCCTTATTTTGAATAATGAGTTAAATCTATTGTATATCCTCTACCTGAATGATTTTTAATTATTGAGTAGTAAGTTTTTAATCTTATTTTATTTACAATATTTCTCATAGTAAAAATTGACATTTTTTTACCTTTCCAAACCTCTTTTTGAACTAAATCATAATCAGTAACTTCATCTAATCTACTAATTAAAAGTTTCAAAAATCCTTTTTCAAGTCTTGTAAACTCAATCATATTATTTGATTTATCAAAGAATTGATCTTTGTATCTATCAAAATATATTCCCTCAGCTAATTTAAATTTATCAGATCTTTGAGTCTGGTTTAAACACATTAAAACTAATATTAGTATAGAAGATATTGGACAAGATTTTAAAATATATGTATAAGCTTTTAAATTTATAGCTTTTTCTATACTATCTTGAGAATCACTCTTGCTTATTACAATAATTGGAACAAATGCTAATTTTTTTTGTATAAGCTCAATAATATTATCCAAAAAAATAGTATTTTGATCAAAATCAAGAACAATAATATCACAATTTTCCAAATCTATTGTATTTGAAAATAATTTATTATTTAATATAATTAGTTCTTTAAATTTGTCTTTAAAGCCCTCTTTTATCTGCTCATCTTCGCTTATAAAAAGGACTTTTGCATTTTTATTTTGTCTAACTGCTTTTTTCATTTTCTTCTCTTATGTATAATTTTTTATAAATAATAACAAAAACAATATTAATATAAACAAAATTTAAGAGGCACAGTTTACCTCTCTTACTTTGTTTAACATATCAAATACAATTTTAGTATTCTCTTCAATTTGAACAGCTACATCAAAAATCTCTTCATTTGAAGCTTTTTTTGCATATAAATCTACAGTATCTTGAACCAATGAGTGAACACTGTTATGAGCTTTTGTTAAAATTTCCCACTCTTTTGTTTTTGCAAAATCTCTATGCTCATTCTCTCTCATCCATTTTCCAAGGTTACACTCTTTTGAAGTTGCAACTGTAAATTTATTTCCTACATTACATTTTGCAAAGTTAATATTTTTGAAATTAATATGATCTGATTTTAGTTTATTAATATTTACAATCATATTTGAATCACAAATTCTGCTACTTGCACTCTTATCAAAACTTGTTTGACTTATTGTTTGATCTAAACTAACAGCAAGTTGTGCAGTCTGTTTTGCCATCTCATTAATACTTGAAGCTAAGTTAGCATTTTGTTGTGTTGCTTGATCCAAACTATTTACAGTATCATTTATCTGAGCCATAGCTTGTTGTTGCTCTCTTGTTGCCGTTGCTACATCTTCAATTAATTTTATAGTTACATCGATATTTGAATTTAGCTCATTGTATCCATTTATCATATTTGTAGTGCTATTTTTACCCTCTTTGGCTTTTAAAGTCGCATTTTCAACAATATTTTTAATCTCATTTGCAGCTTCAGCACTTCTGCTTGCAAGATTTCGCACCTCTTGAGCAACAACAGCAAAACCTTTTCCAGCTTCTCCAGCAGTTGCTGCTTCAACAGCTGCGTTTAGACTTAAGATATTTGTTTGGAATGCTATTTGATCAATTACACTAATTGCTTCATTTATTGCCATAACCTGATCGTTAATCTCATCCATTGAAATAGCTGTTTTTTGTGCTAACTCTTTTCCAATAGCTGTAGATTTTGTAACATTTTGTGCATATTGAGCCATTTTTGTTGCATTTTCACTACTTCTTTCAATAGTTGCTGCAATCTCTTCAATAGCAGCAGCAGTCTCTTCAAGACTTGCAGCTTGAATATTTGATGATTCACTTAAATTTGAAGATGCAATTGACAACTCTTTTGAACTATCATTTAAATCTAAATTTGATTTATAAATTAGACACATAATTTCATTTATACTTGATTGTGTAACTCTTACTCCATTTACCAATGATGAGATAATTCCTGAACTATTCTCTATATTTTTAATATTGTAATCATACTGTGCATTTGATAAAGCAATAATTGCATCATTTACAACCAATAAATTTGATTGAGTTTTTTCAATCATTTTGTTTATCTCTTTAACTAAAGAGTTTACACTATTTGAGTTTGCAACTCCTACAACTTTATCATTTAACAATCCAGCATTAACTTTTTCAATAACTTTTTTTGTCTCATCAATAACAATTTGATCTTGAATATGACCTTTTTCGATTGAATCTAAATATCTATTAAAACTAGTTACAACATCTCCTATCTCATCATTTGATATAACTTCTATTCTACTTTCAACTGATGATGTATTAGTTATTTGATCAATAGTTTTTTTAAGGCTCAAAATAGGATTTAAAATACCTATTTTCATATTTATCAAAGATGCTATCATTGTAACTAATAAAGAAAGAACTAAAATAATTAAAGCAACATATACTATTTTTGAAGCTTGTTCTATTGCACTTTGAACACCACTTATAGGTTCTGCTAAAAGAGTAATACCTAATTTTCTACCTTGAAAATCAACAACATTATCATATGTATAAAAATATTTTTTTGATACCAAATAACCATCTTTTAATAACTTATCAAAATCTATTGTTTTTGCATCTGCTAAAAAATCTTCATTAACAAAATTTTGAGAAATCAAATATTTATTTATAACTTTTTTATCATCATATTTAGCTGTCGCTAAAGCTGTATCCATTAGAAGTAGATATGCTTTACCCTCTTTATCAAAATCAATAGCAACAGAGTTTAATCCTTGCATAAACTCTAAAGAACCAGCATGAACCCCATCTTTTAAAACAGGAACCACAGATCTTAACTCCAAACCTGCATTTCCAATCTCAAAACCATTTACAACTTTTTTTGTTTTATTTACTTCAACAACACTTGCTCTAAATGAACTTAAATCATCCCCATGATTTTTTTGATTCCAAGATCTTAAAAATGAGTGATTATCTTTTGTATGAATATGAATTCTAATATTTTTAAATGGTGTTGACTCTTTCATTTTCAAACCAAGTAAATCAACAGATTTTATAACAGTATCTCTATCTGAATATAGTAATCCACTTTGAAGATTTGAATCATTTGCAATAGATATTGCATTTGAGATTCCAACATCAAGTTTTGAACCAACTCTAATATCTTTTAAGTTTTTTAAGCTTTTTACAACATCAGATTGAACTTCATCTTCTAAGCTGTTTTTATAACTATTTAAAACTAAATATCCAACAATTAAAGCAATAACTGTAACAACAGCGCTTATAATTGTAAACTTTAAACCAATCCCAAATCTATTCATATTTTAACTCCCTTTTGTATCTTTTAATATTATATTGTAATCTCTTTAATATCAGCTATATTTCTAAATCCTAAATATACTTGTGATATTAAATTTTTTCTATTTATTTTGATTTTTTCATCTTCATGATTTACAAAAACTTTTTCAAAAAAGTTATCAAGATTTTAT
>Ga0265294_10011387_pt1 | contig 10005 bp, 8 predicted proteins | sample MunlanPumphouse3_FD_192504 | JGI IMG/M metagenome (GOLD analysis project Ga0265294, IMG submission 192504) | Groundwater microbial communities from a municipal landfill in Southern Ontario, Canada - Pumphouse #3 | ecosystem: Environmental > Aquatic > Deep subsurface > Groundwater | place...
TAGTATCTCTGCCTTATCGTATGTATTGCCAAGGGAGAGCATGGGATATCTGTGCTCTGCCTGTTCAAACTGTGATTTTCCGGAGGTCGCAAGATCACTCCCGACTCTGTTTGTGGGAGAGTTTCTGACCGCAAGATCAGGATAATCTCTCTCAAGGGAGATGAGGTCCTGCATTAGCATATCGTACTCAAAATCGGATATTACAGGATTGTTTTCAACATAGTATTTCCTGTTGTGCTCCTCAATCTCCTTACGCAGAAGGTTAATTTTCTCTATAATCTTTTTATCTCTGACTTTCATATCAACCTAACTTACAAATTTAATTATTTTTATTTATTCTTATCTTTGTAACTTAATATTAATAATATGAGAAAGAGTATTCTTATCTTAACCGGAGGAGGTCCGGCTCCCGGAATAAATACTGTAGTTGCAAGCATAACCAAAACATTCATTGCAAAGGATTACAGAGTACTTGGTATCCACGGAGGGTTCAAGGGGCTTTTCTCTGATGATCCTGAGATTGTAGAACTCGATTTTCTTCTGGCAGACTCTATTTATAACCGTGGGGGTTCTTATCTGATAATGAGCCGCTATAAACCTTCTGACAAAGATTTTGAACAAAACTTCAATTTACCGATGTTTGTCAACAATAATATTGAGCTGCTGATTACAGTAGGAGGGGATGACACAGCCTCTACTGCAAACAGGGTGGCAAAATATCTTTCTGCTCACAGCCATCCCATCTCAAACATACACGTTCCAAAAACCATTGATAACGATCTGCCTCTTCCTCTGCAAAGACCGACATTTGGTTACGAATCGGCAAAATCAGAGGGAGCCAGGTTGGCCACAACAATTTACGAGGATGCACGAACCAGTAATAACTGGTTTATTATATGTGCAATGGGCAGATCTGCCGGCCATCTTGCATTTGGAATCGGAGCAGCTGCACACTATCCTATGATAATAATCCCTGAGATGTTCAACAAAACAGAGATCACTCTTGACAAGATTATTAATCTCTCAGTTTCATCAATGCTAAAACGGCTCATTCTTGGAATAAGGTACGGATCTGTAATGATCTCAGAAGGTGTATTCCATGAACTAAGCAACGAGGAGCTTACAAGATCAGGTATAATATTCTCCTATGATGATCACGGCCACCCCGAACTGGGTAAGGTATCAAAAGCACACATATTTGTAGAACTGGTTGAAAAAAGACTCAAGGAACTTAATATCAACATAAGGAGCCGTCCTGTAGAGTTGGGCTACGAACTCAGATGCCAGCCACCGGTGGCATACGATCTGGTTTACTGCACAGAGCTTGGAATAGGTGTCTATAAACTCTTTAGCGAAGGAAACACAGGTTGTATGGTTTATATCGACCATTTGGGCAAAGTGAAGCCTCTCAATCTGGCCGATATACAAAATCCCATGACAGGGAAAATTCCTCCAAGAGGGGTAAGCATAGATTCAGACAGAATTCAGACAATAATCAACAACATCTTTCAGTTTATCAAAGAGGAGGACTATCCTCTTGCCAGAAAATTTGTACCCAATCCGGAAGAATTTGATTTCATGAAAATTCTCAACTGGTAGTGCATTTAAAAATTGAAGGAAAAATTTATCATATACCAGGTAATTCCAAGACTTTTCGGAAATATCAACAGAAATTGCGTTCCTGACGGATCATATCATGTAAATGGTTCCGGGAAATTCTCTGCCTTTGATAAAAATATTTTAAAGTCCATAAGAGAACTCGGCTGTTCATATATCTGGATGACAGGTGTTTTAGAACATGCTACAACTACAACTTTTCCCGGTATAGGATTGGAGGGAGAGGATCTGTGCATTGTAAAAGGTAAGGCCGGATCTCCGTATGCTATAAAGGATTACTATGACGTTTCACCGGAACTTGCAGAGGTCCCTGCTTTGCGTAAGGAGGAGTTTTCTGAATTGATCACCCGCGCAAAACAGGAGCATCTGAAAATCATAATTGATTTTGTCCCCAACCATCTTTCACGAGCCTACTTTTCGGATTCAAAACCTGATGGAGTTGAGGATTTTGGATCCCGTGACAACTTTTCATGTTCATTTGATCCTCAAAATAACTTTTATTATATTCCGGGAGAGGCTTTTATCTCTCCCCACAAGGGTGGTTGTAAAAGATTCGTGGAGTCTCCTGCCAAAGCTACCGGAAACGACTGTTTCCTGGCAAATCCATCTGTAAATGACTGGTATGAGACGGTTAAACTTAACTATGGCGTTGATTATATAAATAGTGGTAATAAGTACTTTAATCCTGTTCCTGATACCTGGAATAAGATGATTGATATACTTCTCCATTGGTGCGGCAAAGGCGTAGGCGGATTCAGATGTGATATGGCAGAGATGGTTCCTCCGGAATTCTGGCAAATGGCTCTTAAAACAGTAAAAAACAGATACCCGGAGGTAATATTTATAGCTGAGATTTACAACAGAGATCTATACAGAGTGTTCACGGATGCAGGTTTTGATTATCTCTATGACAAAAGCGGATTGTACGATACTCTCAGGATGGTACTCTCCGGTATAGCTCCCGCTTCTGCAATCACCGGATGCTGGCAGAGGGTGGAAGGCATAGGGAATAAGATGCTTAACTTTATGGAAAATCATGATGAACAAAGAATTGCATCAGATTTCTTTCTGGGGGATCCATTCTGTGTCCTCCCTGCATTGGTTGTTTCCCTGCTCATGAGCAACTCTCCGTTTTTGATATATTTTGGACAGGAATTGGGAGAGAGGGGCATGGATAGTGAAGGATTCAGCACTATTGACGGAAAAACCTCAATATTCGATTACTGGTCACTCAGCAGTATAAGAGAGTGGATAGGGAGTGGGATTGATCCGGAAATCAGGAGATTGTATAAAAGAATACTCAATCTTTCAATTTCGGAGCCTTCACTCTCAAGAGGGAAATTTTACGATCTTGAGTATGCAAACATATCCAATCCCTTCTATGATACAACCCGTCAGTACTCCTTTCTGAGAGGTGAAACCGGAGAGGTAATACTTGTGATTTCCAACTTCTCTGCTGATCCGGAGAGTGTAAAAGTAAACATTCCGGCTGAGGCATTCTCCTATTTTGGAGTAACACCCCGTAATAATCTGCAGGGAGAGGATCTTCTATCAGGTGAAACTATTGAATTAACTGACTCCTCCGGTGAATTTATTAAATTTACCATTAAAGGTTCAGGAGCAAGAATCATCAAACTTTTACTGTAATAATATCCTTCCAGTCAGTTGTGTATCTCTTTGACAGATGGGTGGATGCTGTTTTGAACCGCTTTGCCCCCTGAGCAGCGGGAACTATACTTCCCCTGCCATATTTCACATTAATCTCATCAATGCATTCCATCAGTGAATCATGCCTGGCAGTATCATAACTGTTAAAAAGAGTCCCGGCCGTCTCTGACTTTTTTGATATTCCGGTGAGGATCACTCCTCCTTTCTTATACAATGTTCCCTCTCTGAATATCTTTTCAAGTGCCGGAGGCACTCTTTTCATCAGTTCAATTGTACTGTCTGTCGGACTCTCTGTCTGTACAATAATACTTCTGTAATGCTCTGAGCCGGTTTTTTTATAAACGTTTGTAAGAAGGAAAATTATAATCTCGTTGCAGACAGACCTTTGTCTGCGCAGCTTTTCTCCGCAATTAGAGACAAAATAGCTCATTGCTTTGTATATGTCATCTATGGAGGATAATTCAACCGGAAAAGTTCTGCTGGTGCAGATCTGTTTTTTGTCACCGGGCATCTCTTCAAAGGAGATACAGCTTTCACCTCTGAGCTCTCTCCATGTATTAAAGCCGGTAATGGTAAGTCTTGTCCTTATCCACTCGCCAGGGGCATTAACAAAGTCGAAGGCTGTGTAAATTCCGTTTCCGGCAAGAAATGATGACAATTTTCTCCCTATTCCCCATATATCTCCGACGGGGCAGTGTTTTAGTGCTTCTGTGATATTGTCACTTCCGGAGAGAAGGAAGTATCCCTTGGACACAGGGGCTCTTTTGGCAATTGAGGCCGCAACTTTGGCCAATGTCTTGGTCTGTGAAATACCGACACTTATCGGGATCCCGGTGCCCTTTCTTACTTTAAGTGAAATCTTCTCACCAAGCTTGCTGAGATTTTGATTATTGATTCCCCTGAGATCCAGAAAGGCTTCATCCACCGAGTAGACCTCAATCTCAGGGACCATACTCCGCAAAGTATCCATAACCCTTTGAGACATATCTCCATAAAGAGAAAAGTTAGAAGAGAATACTGCCACACCCTCTTTGTTTATCAAATCCCTTATCTGGAAAACTGGCTCACCCATCTTGATCCCCAGGCACTTTGCCTCCTGGGACCTGGATATTACACAACCGTCATTGTTGCTAAGAACAATCACAGGTTTACCTTCCAGTGCAGGATTGAAAACCCTTTCACAACTGACATAAAAATTATTGCAGTCGGCAAGCCCGAACATTATACGCTCCTCCTCTTTCTTTTAATCCTGCCGTAGATTATCAACCAAAGAAAAAGTGTCAATGTCCCTGTGGCAAGTGATAGTATATCTGTTGAGAGATCTACGATATCTGCATTTCTGAAAGGTGTCATCATCTGTGCTACTTCTGTAAGAGCACCAAGGGTTACTCCTGAGAAGAAAATGGGTATCAGCAGCCTTAATTTCACTCCTGACGAAAGTTTACCCGGAGAAAACGCAAGCCATGCCAAAGGGGCATAGGGGAGAAAAAGAAAGAAATGTGCTAATTTATCAAACTCAATTCCAAGTATATATCTTGGGATCTCCACCTCAGAAGGATTGATTTTGACAATCATAAGAGTGAAGATTGCAGAGACATAAGCGAAAAAGAGTATCCATCTGAACAAGATTTGTCTTTTCATACCTTCTTTATAATATATCTGACAACTCCCCAGATTCTGAAATCGTTCCCCTCTTTTATCTTTATAGCCTTAAAATTTTTGTTGGCCGGAATAAGAGAAATCCCATCCTTCTCTATTTTAACCCTTTTAAGGGTAAACTCACTGTCAATAACACAAACAGCAAGACATCCCTCATAAAAAGATACAGATTTATCAACAATAAGAATATCCCCGTCATCTACTCCGTCATCCACCATGCTCTCACCGCTTACCCTGGCATAAAATGTAGAGGATGGATTTTTAACCAGTGCCCTGTTAAGATCAAGCTTGTTATCAAGGAAATCATCTGCAGGAGAGGGAAATCCTGCATGAACCGGATTGGATGCATAATCAAGAAACATCTGGACTTTGGCTTCTGGTATAAAAAATGTAATTTCCGGTGTTTTCATGTCAATTAACTAATCGGATCCAAAATTAATAAATTCAACTCATTAATTTATTAATAATTTGTAGGTGTTGTAAAAAAAAATTATATTTGTTGAATAATTAGTAAGTAGGCGAACTACAACATTTTTACGGAAATATGTGAAAAATCGGTTATTCTGCAATGAAAAGGTTATACTTTCTAATATTCTGCCTCTTTATATCCGGATTGTGCAATGGGCAGGATCAGACAGAAAAATTTCTTATCAGGCAGGGTTTTGAAAATGTAAAGCATATTTCAGCTAACGGAACAGAGTTCTTTTATTTAGAAAGCAATGCCTTCTCAACCGGTGAAAGATTGCTTAATGAAGTGTGCAGCAGTGTTGACTCTGTCAGCAGATATCTGGAAGGGAACAGAATCAATATCACTGTTACACAAAACAGGATCCCACTTTTCAACCTGCAAGGCTCTGATTATTACAGGGGGAAAGAGGGTAAAATTATCTGGAGTTCAGGCTTTCAGATGAAAGAGTCACAAAAAGTTCTTAGACAGACTGAAAAAAAGGGGAGATTCCACAACCCGGGAACAGGCAAGATAGATATTCTTTTATACCCTCAATTCAGGTTCAGAAACACAACTCTGACCAGGATCTATCTGTTTCAGATCAATATTAATCCTACTTTGGAAACCTCACTCTGGAGAGGATCCAGACTGACTGCCCAGGTTATAATACCTTTACTGAACGAGTATTCTACAGAGGAGAGCGAAATTCGCCCTGGTTACCTCACAATAAGTCAGGATTTCAGAATGCCCGGTAATATTTTCGGACGAATTACAGCCGGTAATTTTAACCAGTTCAGAGCAGGTGCAGACCTTAAACTTTTCAAACCGGTGGGAGAGCGGATAGGCCTTTATGCCCAGACAGGCATAACAGTAATGTCGATCCCACTATTTGACTCCTGGTATTATTCTGATTTAAAACGCTTTACCTGGAAGGCCGGTGCTAACTTTTTTTATGACAAATGGAACACCATGATCAATCTCAGCTTTGGAAAATACCTGGCTAATGACTACTCACTGCGTGGAGATGTTGTCAGATATTTTAAGAACGCAAGTGTAGGCTTTTATATTCAGACTATAGAGATTGAAGATTTTCCCCTTAACGGAGGTTTCTTCTTCTCTGTAGCCCTTCCGCCTCACAACCACAAAAGGAACAAAGTTGTAAGGATATCCACCGCAAACCGTTTTAATCTGGAATATCTTGCCAGGCCATATTCTGATTTTGGCAGGGTATACCAAAGCTCTCCCGATGAAAGTTCATCGGAAAACTTTTTTAACAGAATGAGACTAAATCAAATAATCAGGAATAGAAAAAATAGATAAAAACCATTAATATCACTACTATGAAAGCAAATGTTATGAAAACATTTTTAAACGTTGTCTTTGCATCTTTTGTTGTCATTTCCATTATTGGAGTGACATCTTGCAAAAAGACAGATGAGCCGGGCCCCACACCCGAACCTCAACCGGCTACCTATACCATTAAAGGGCAGGTGCTTCACCAGGAAACGAACCAACCCGTTGCTGGAGTTCTGGTAACTATGGGAACTCTCACCCAGACCACAAACACAACTGGCAATTTCCAGTTTACCGGTCTTGCCCAGGCAGGAAAATATACTTTAGTATTCACAAAAGATGATTACTTCTCATCCACATACAGTATTGAATTTGCCCAGGCAGGCCCTAACCATACTGTAGTATACACTCTTACAGCCACATTGGTTCCCTACGTTGAGGGTGTGACTCCTCTTAATCCAGTTAACGGCGGAAGTATAAATGTGTCCGGAACAGGAGAAACTGTTACAACACTTACTATCCCCTCAGGGACAACAGTTACAGACAATAGCGGTCAGCCTGTTACAGGCAGCATCAATATTACCGCTGTAACTGAGAGGGATATAGTTGTTAATCCTCCGACACACGCACCAGCCCTGGGTGTTTACAGGTTTGAGCCTTCCGGCCTTCAATTCAGCAATCCTCTTACTCTTTTAGTGGATAATCCGGTGCCCGGATACCGCCACAACAATGTCAGACTTGAATTCTACAACGAAACCAACAACACCTGGGAAATTCAGAGCCAGACTGTATCCCACATCACCTCAGGCAACGATTACTCTACAACAATAAACCACTTCTCCCTCTACAAAATTGGCTATCAGATTATCACTACAGAAACCTCTGCTGAGGAGGAGATAGAGGTTCCCGACTCTGTTATCAGGAATTTCTCACTTGTAAACCTGCCTGTAACCAAGATTACCTATAATTCAATGAGTGGAACAGTTCTGGATGAACCGATTGCAACTTCTCTTTCTGAGCTGGGTATTACCGGAGAAGACGCAACAGCTTTGACCAAACTTATAGAAGAGGCTCTAAAGGACGTTTTCAACGGAGCTCTTCCAACTTCACAGTATACAGTATCCTCAAAAGATCTGGCTGTAAACAGGACAATCCTGCCCGGGTATAAACTTCTCACCACAGGAGTTCAGAATATGGTTACAAAAACCATATCATTTGTTCTTGTAAAGCTCTCTACCAGCTCACTTGTAACAGTGAGTATTAAAGCTACATCAGCAGGCATGGTAACACTTTCATTCCAGGATAAGATCTTTGACGAGCATGATCATGGAATGGGAGGCGGTGGAAGCAACTGATGATATTTTCCATTTAACCGAAACACTTCTGTGTTTTTAGCTAAACAAATTTTTTGGAGCAGGTTACCAGGGGCAATTTTATTGCTCCTGGTTTCCTCTTATAGCTTATCTCTTAAAGGACAATCAACTATAGGAATGTCTGGTCTATTGAACTCTCCGTCTGCATATATGGCACAAGACGGTACTGTAAAGCTGGGTGGAAATTTTCTGAATAAAGCCCTCACTCCTGACAGGTGGAATTATCATACGGTCAACTTTTTTGCAAATATCACTTTTTTACCATTTTTTGAAGTCGCGCTTAATAACACTGTTCTTGACCTTGTTCCTGAAGGCAGGTTTAACAATGTTGACAGAAGCATAAACTTAAAACTGAGAGTTCTGAAAGAGGGGAAATACCACCCTGCCGTAGCTATAGGATCCAATGATTTTCTCACAACTACTACTCTGATAACCTCAGGCGGAGGAAATAAGTTTTTCGGTAAAGCCTATATTGCTGCTTCCAAAAGTTTTAAAATAAAAAAGCAGATAATTGGTTTCCATTTGGCATATAACCATATTGTTAGTGATTATCTGACCCAGAAGCTGCCGGTCTCTGGAGGGATCTCATACTCTCCCTCTTTTTACAATAAACTCTCTTTTATCGTTGAATACGATTCTAATAATTTTAACGGAGGAGCAAACATCGTTCTTCTAAAATATATTTATTTCCAGTTTCTTATGCAGAATTTCAAGGATCCATCTGCAGGCTTTCACATTCAGTTTCCAGTCAAATAATTAAGAAATCATGTCAATTAAAAGCAAAATGAAAATTTTGCCACTCCTTTTTATGTTTCTGATTCCATCAGGACTCTGCTCACAGAACATAGAAGGTGATTGGTACGGCACTCTCACTGTTGGATATCAGTCTTTAAGATTGCGTTTTACAATAAATTCCGGTTTTGACGGAAAACTTTCCGGGACAATGGATAGTTTTGACCAGTCTGCAATGGGTATCCCCCTTGATACGGTTACATTCGGAAATAATCTTTTAAGATTTGTATTAAACTCAATCTCATTTGAATTCAAGGGTATACCAGTCAGTGATAGTATTAAGGGAGTTATCAGGCAGTTTAACCAGACATTTCCTCTTGATCTCACCAGAAAAAGAGCTGACTGGCTTTCCAGACCACAGGAACCTGTTAAGCCTTACGGTTATAAATCAGAAGATATAAAGTTCACCAATGTTAAAGAAAATTTCATACTCTCCGGAACTCTTACTATGCCCCAGGGAGAGGGCCCCTTCCCGGCCATTGTTTTAGTATCGGGAAGCGGGCCTCAGAACAGAGATGAAGAGATAATGGGACACAAACCATTCCTTGTACTTTCTGACTTTCTTACAAAGATGGGTTTTGCAGTGCTGAGATATGACGACAGGGGAACAGGGGAATCAGAAGGTAATTTTGATAAATCGACCACATATGATCTGCTTTCAGATGCAGAGGCTGCTTTTGATTATTTAAAAGGCAGAGAAGACATTAACGGTGATAAAATCGGTATTGCAGGCCATAGCGAGGGGGGAATTATCGCAACACTTATGGCGGACAGCAGAAAAGAGACAGCATTTGTCGTTTTACTTGCAGCGCCTATGATAAAAGGGTCGGATCTGATTATATTACAGCAAGAGATGATAGCAAGGGGATCAGGTGTTCCCGAAGAGGATATAAGTGATTACAGGAGCTTAAATCAATCAATAATGGAGCTTATTGACCAGGAAAAAGAGGCTGCAGATACCATTAAACTTAGGGAGATGATTTCAGCAATGATTATCTCTGCTACATCCGGAACTGCAAACGAGAGTATTTCCATGGCTCATGCAAAACAATACACCACTCCATGGATGCTCTTTTTCCTGAGATTTAATCCGGCAACGGCTCTCAGAGAGGTGAAGGTTCCGATTCTGGCTATATATGGGAGTAAAGATCTTCA
>Ga0265294_10011388_pt1 | contig 10004 bp, 10 predicted proteins | sample MunlanPumphouse3_FD_192504 | JGI IMG/M metagenome (GOLD analysis project Ga0265294, IMG submission 192504) | Groundwater microbial communities from a municipal landfill in Southern Ontario, Canada - Pumphouse #3 | ecosystem: Environmental > Aquatic > Deep subsurface > Groundwater | place...
TTGTGCATCCGTCCCTCTCCCGGACAAAAAGAAAGCCGGTCACGTAAAGGAGATAATTCAATCTCAGATTCACTATACCCTCTCCGGACAAAATATCACAACCCTCCCTCCTCCACTGAATGAGATTAACAATCTCTTATCATCGTGCTCACTTGAAATATGGCTATTTACCTAACTTCACCATCTGAAAATATCTAACACGAAATTATTTTGGAATCACGGTTGTCGTTCGTAATTTATCTCACTCAAATTGAAATGATTAATAATGTTGAATGTCCATACTTTCAACAAGTGATTCATATGTACTCGCCGGAACTCATTGCCATACTTATTTTGCTGCTTGTCCCGGTTTGTGCCGCTATACTACTTGCGGTATGCAAACCTGACATCATCCGAAATATCCTCGTAGGCATAAGCTCGGTCATCATAATCGGGACATCGCTCTTCCTCGCATGGAACGCCTGGCTTGCCCCAATATCTGTGACGATTGAGAATGCTGAATGGATCAGCACCCTTCTGTTCATCGTAGAACTTGCAATATCCCTCGTCATTCTGGGACTCTCCCTAAAATACCGGAAAGTTCTCCCGATGATTCTGGCATCAGTCCAGTTGGTATTACTTATCATTCTCGAGGTGTACAGCGCTGGTAGAACACATGTAAGCCAGACATTTGTCGTAAACGACCTGTCACTTGTGATGATTCTGATTATCGGAATCATTGGCACGCTGATTTGTGTCTATGCGCTCGGCTACATGAAAGACTACCACAACCACCAGACCGGGGTTCCAAACCGCAAACGCTACTTCTTTGCCCTGATGTTTCTCTTTCTCTCGGCGATGTTCGGGATTGTCCTCTCAAACAGCCTCATGTGGATACTGTGTGCCTGGGAAATAACAACACTGTGTTCATTCCTCTTAATTGGCTACTCAAAGACCCCGGAAGCGGTAACCAACTCGTTCCGTGCAGTATGGATGAACATAATCGGAGGAATTGCCTTCACGCTCGCACTAATATATCTGCTGTATATTCCGTCTCCGGTAAACCTTCTCTCCGTGACTGGAATGCTCTCCTATCCCGGGTCTGCGGCAGCTCTTACCATCCCTCTCGCTCTGATTGCCCTGGCAGGATTAACAAAAGCCGCCCAGATGCCATTCTCAACCTGGCTCACTGGTGCAATGGTTGCCCCGACCCCGGTCTCCGCTCTTCTCCATTCGAGTACAATGGTCAAAGCCGGTGTATATATTCTGGTTCTCTTTGCCCCGCTTTTCGCGCACACCTGGGTTGGTGTCATACTTGCCCTGATAGGAGCATTCACCTTCCTCGCGACCTCCGCCCTTGCAATATCCCAGAGTAATGCAAAGAAAGTTCTTGCCTACTCCACAATCGCAAATCTGGGGCTGATTACTGCATGTGCCGGAATCGGAACTCCTGAGGCAGTCACGGCTGCAATTCTCCTGATTATCTTCCACGCAGTTGCCAAGGCATTACTCTTCCTCTGCGTCGGTGCAGTTGAACACAAAATCGGCAGCAAAGATATCGAAGATATGGACGGACTCCTTGTCCGTCTCCCCCTCCTTGCAACCATGATGATAATTGGTATCTGCGGCATGTATCTGGCACCCTTTGGTATGCTTATCTCCAAATGGGCGGCCCTCGAAGCATTCCTCACAGCCCCGCTTGGGGTCGTTTTTGTCTCGATTCTCGCCTTTGGAAGTGCCTTTACCATCTTCTTCTGGACCAAGTGGCTTGGAAAACTCTTCATGAGAATGAACAAACCGCCGGCAGAAAAAGTCACTCTGCACTTCTCCGAAAAATTACCGGTGGTAGTACTAGGTGTACTTGTAATAGCATGTTGTATCGGATTCCCGGCAATCGTCTTCGGTGTTATTAATCCCTACCTTGACACTCACTATCCCTTCTTCGTTCCGGGAGGAATGGAACTCTTCTCCTTTGACAACGTCGCGATGATAGGTCTGATGGGTATCATTATCGTGCTCCTTGTGCTTGGTGCTCTCTTCGGTTCAAAAGCAGGAAAGACACTCCCGCCATATCTGAGTGGTTGTGCCGTTGACCGCGAAGGAAGATTCCTTGGCTCTCTCGGTGTTTACAAGGAAGCACAAACCTCAAACTACTATCTTGAAGAATACTGCGGTGAGGCAAAACTCTTGAAGCCTTCCTGGGTAATCTCGATTATCCTCATTATAATAATGCTTGGAATAGGGATTCTGGGGGTAATGATATGAACGTTCTATTAGCAATAATTGTGGCTATCGCCTTCGTGATTATCGCCCCTCTCCTTGGGGGATTATTCATGGGATGTGACCGTGTGCTGACTGCCCGTATGCAGTCCAGAGTTGGTCCGCCAATTCTCCAGCCGTTCTACGATGTGGCAAAGCTCTGGCATAAGGAAAAGGCGTTTAACAACCCTGTGGAAACGATCTTCACGACCGCATACCTCGTCCTGATGGTATTATCCGGTGTGATGTTTACGACAGGAGGGAATATCCTGCTCATGGTCTTTGCCTTAGCACTCGCCCACACGTTCCTGATTCTTGCAGCCTACGCTGCAAACGCTCCATTCTCCCATATCGGGGCAGAACGTGAACTGCTTAGTGTCATGATTACAGAACCGGTTCTTATACTGATAGCTGCAGGATTCTATATGATATCCGGCAGCTTCCAGGTAATCGATCTCTTCAAAACGGACGGGTCGGGAATTATCCTCCTGCCCGGCATCTTCGTTGCACTGTGTTTTGTAATTCTCCTGAGACTCCGAAAGTCTCCGTATGATATTTCCACCTCGGAACACGCTCACCAGGAACTCGTGAAAGGTGTGACTACGTCCTTCTCTGGAAGGAACCTTGCCAAAGTTGAAATTGCCCACTGGTTTGAGATTGTTATTCTCGTCTCACTCGCAATTCTCTTCTTCACCCATCTGCTAGTATTCTCTGCCATCATGATCATCGTGTGCTTCAGTCTTCTGCTTATCATAGACAATGTCTTCCCGAGAGTAACCTGGAAGATGACGATGAAAAGCATATGGCTTATCACACTCTTCCTCGGCGTGTTAAACCTCGTGTTACTCGGTATCTTTGGAGTATTATTATGACGTCTGCATCAAAATCCCCCTGGATCCTCCATTATAATGCCTCGAGTTGTAATGGTTGTGATATTGAAATTCTCGCTGCCCTGACGCCGGTGTATGATGTCGAGCGGTTTGGTATCATCAATACCGGAAATCCGGCACACACGGATATTTTTCTGGTGACCGGTGGTGTAAACGAGCAGAACAAAGTGGTTCTGAAGAATCTTTATGATCAGATTCCCGAACCGAAAGTAGTAGTGGCCGTTGGAATCTGTGCGTCGAGCGGCGGGGTTTTCCGTGACTGCTACAATATTTCCGGCGGGGTCGATACGATTATTCCGGTTGACGTGTATGTCCCAGGATGTTCGGTCCGCCCTGAGGCTCTCATTGAAGGAATTGTAAAGGCTCTTGGCATTCTGGAACAGAAACGTGCAGCTATGGAGGAAAGAAAATGAATATGGAAATAAATATGATAAATGTTCCCGATGTTCCGAACATTGGCGCCAAGATGAAAAGCGGGGGATATCGTTTAGTCGTTATCACCTGCACCCCTGTATCCGAAGGCTATGTTGTAACGTATTCATTCGACAAGGATTACAAACTTCAGCATTACCGGATATCTGTGCAGGACGGTGTGAAGATTCCGTCGATTGGTCCCTCCTATGGCGGGGCATTTGTCTACGAGAATGAAATTCATGACCTGTATGGGTTCACGTTTGAAGGAATGACTCTTGATTTCAAGGGAACTTTTATCAAAACGTCGATTCCGTATCCGTTCAAAAAGAAAGAGCAAACCGCTCCTACGGTTACTGTTGTTAACAAGGAGGCTAAAGAATGACCGGAAAACAGACAATAATTCCGTTCGGACCCCAGCACCCCGTTCTCCCCGAGCCGATTCATCTGGATCTGGTCGTTGAAGACGAACGTGTGATTTCGGCGATTCCTTCGATCGGCTACGTGCACCGCGGGCTTGAAAGCCTGGTTGACCGTCGTGAGTATCAGGACTTCGTGTATCTTGCTGAGCGTATCTGCGGTATCTGCAGTTTCACTCACTCCTCGACGTTCTGTCAGGGCATCGAAGGTATGATGGGAATCGAGGTCCCTCCGAGAGCAACATATCTCCGGACAATGTGGGGCGAATATTCCCGTATCCACAGTCACCTTCTTTGGCTCGGATTGTTTGCGGATTCGCTCGGGTTTGAGAGTCTGTTCTACAATGCATGGAAGATTCGCGAGTCAATCCTGAATGAACTGGAAGCCACGACCGGAGGCCGCGTCATTCAGGGGGTTTGTAAGGTCGGGGGTGTCCGGCGTGATGTGACGCCGCAGTTCCTATCTGAGATGGATGACCGTCTTGATGGAATCGAGGATGAGATGAAGGAACTGACAAACGTGTTCCTGAATGATTATACACTGAAGAAGCGTCTGGTCGGGAAAGGAGTTCTTTCGAAAGAGGATGCATATATACTGGGCGCCGCTGGTCCGACAGCCCGCGGGAGCGGTCTTGACATTGATATCCGTTCAACCGGTTATCTTGCCTATGGCGATGTCGGGTTTAAGCCTGTTGTAGAAAAAGACGGTGACGGTTATGCACGTTGTGCGGTTAGATGTAAAGAGTTGTTCCAGTCGGTAGAAATAATCCGCCGGGTTATGACGGATATGCCCTCCGGGGACGTATCCGTTCCTGTAAAGGGTAACCCTGACGGGGAATATTTCAGCCGTTCTGAGCAGCCCCGTGGTGAAGTTGTTCACTATCTGAAAGGTAACGGTACCAAGTATCTGACACAGTTCCGTGTGAGAACGCCCACTCTGACAAACGTTCCTGCTCTTGTATCGATTATCGGGGGCTGTGAGCTTGCGGATGTTCCGCAGATTGTCCTTACGATTGATCCGTGTATCGGATGCATGGAGAGGTGAACTGTCATGAAGATGCTGAAAACCATTCTGAAGCAGTTTTTCCACGAACCTGTGACGACGCTGTTCCCCGAAGAGCCTCCAAGAAATTACGCGGGCACCCGCGGGCATCTGGTGTTCGATCCATCGAAGTGTACTTCGTGTACGATGTGCATGAAGCGTTGTCCTTCGCAGGCGATTATCGTTGATCGTGCGGCAAAAACCTGGATAATTGACCGGTTCCGCTGTGTTATGTGCGGGAACTGCGTTGATGTATGTAAGTTCGACTCTCTATCGATGGAACGTGAGTATTCCAAGTCGGCTGCGGCGGCAGAGCGGGGCGTGGAGAAATTCGATATTACCTACGTGAAGCCGGAGAAGCCAAAGAAGGAAGGCGGGGAATAACCCCGTTAGGTTTCAATTTTTCTCTTATTACCTGGCTGGGAGCTTTAGCTCTCCAAAATAATAGATGATATTATTCATCTTTCCCATCAAAGAATACTACACATGCCTGAAGGACAACCCGCCCGCGTCGAAGAACGATACTGGGAAATAGATGCAATACGTGGTCTCTCTCTCCTTGCGATGATAGTTTTCCACACGATATTCATCCTCGGGGTGTTTAACATCATTAACGGCAGCGTCTGGATCTGGATATGCAGCTACATCCCCCTCGGGACAAGTGTTTTTGTCATCATCTCGGGAGCAGCCCTCATTCTCCGTCATGGACGCATGAGCGGCAAACCGCGGGGTCAATATTATCTCGCAATCGTCAAACGCGGAATTGAAGTAATTTTCATTGGAATTGCCGTCGCTTTATTGGGTTCCCTCCTCATAAAAATCTTCATCGACGACGGAAATTACATGTACTTCAACTTCCTTCAGATGATGGGGGTCTCCATGATACTCTGTATCCCCTTTCTTAGTCTCGGAAAATGGAACTTCATTCCCGCTATATTCTTTATTCTCCTAGGGGGCTTTCTTGAAACAATCAGCGGACCTGCGTGGCTCATGATCTTCGGCGTTATCCCGTCTGACTTTTTCCCAAGGGACTTCTTTCCTATCTTCCCCTGGCTCGGCGTCATGCTCCTCGGCATCTCCATCGGCTCAATCCTCTATCCGCAGGGATACCGCAGATACCACATTCGCCCGGCGGGAAAAATCGGGACAATCCTTGCGCAAATCGGGAAATATCCCCTTCAGGTATATGTTGTCCACATCCCCCTTGTTGGCCTTACTATCATCCATATATTGATTATTGCCGGTCTGCTCGGATTTTCTCTTGGCCCCCTCTGAACAAATCCTGATAAATTACTTACCTATTGAAAGCATACAAGCCAAGAACAATGAGTGAAGAAGGACAGTGCACAATTCCGGGGACCTCACCGAAAGTAAAAGGGGAACGATACTGGGAAATTGACGCAATCCGGGGATTATCCCTTTTTGGCATGCTCTTCTTTCATTTTCTCGCAAGTCTCGTTATGTTTCACATAATCGAAGAAACCGGTGATTTCCTCTTCTATTATCGTTCCATTGCTGTTGTCTCGGCAGCATTCATCTTAATTGCCGGTGTTGCCCTTGTTTTACGTTACAATAGGATGTTTGGAAAGCCTATGGCAGCTTACTACAAAAATATCGCGAAAAAAGCTGTCATTCTCTTCTTTATAGCGATGTGCATCACGTTTCTGACCTGGCTATCCTCTATTGTCATTTATCAGAACGATGTCTTCATCAAGTTCGGGTTCCTGCATATGCTGAGTATCTCTATGCTCATTTCCATTCCCTTCCTCAGGTTCGGGAAATGGAATATCCTCTTTGGGTTAATCATCATTCTCATCGGGGCTCTGATTATTCCCGGAATCCAGGAACCAGGTTGGCTCTATCCAATCGGGATTCACGGTGCCGATTTCCTTGATCATACCCCCGACTACTTCCCGCTTCTCCCATGGTCTGGTTTCATCCTCCTGGGAGTTGGTCTTGGAAATATATTCTATCCGAAGGGTGTAAGGCGGTTTTCTGTAAGAAATCCTCATGCACTCGGTCGGTTCTTTGCAAAAATCGGGTATGGCAAAGTTACGCTCGTCATCTACCTCATTCACATGCCGATTATCTTTGTCATATTGTGGTTGTTTAGTGTGATAACCGGGATAGGTTCTATCTAGGGTATTACGAAGATACTTAATTTTCAATACCCAATAGGTAGAGAATTATGGTGGAGACAATGGAGCAAAGCGAACCACATCACTCAATACCCGGGGAGGCCGGTGCCCCGCAAAGTGAGCGATACTGGGAGATAGACGCAATTAGGGGAATTGCCATTTTAGGAATGCTCTTTTATCATCTCCTGGCGTGCCTTGTTCTGTTCCACATCATCGTTGAGGACCCGAAATTCCTGTCTTACTATAATACCTATATGCTGGGTTCGGGACTCTTCATCCTCCTTGCAGGAATTTCGATGATTCTCCGTCACGAACGGATGCGGGGAAGAACTACAAAAGAGTATTACCGTGCTCTGGTCATCAAGGCGCTCTTTCTTCTCGCACTAGGATTTTGTATTACGATTGCCAGCTGGATTGGTTCATCCATTTTTCTTCACAATGAAGCATTCATCAAGTTCGGGTTCCTGCATATGCTTGGTCTGTCCATGCTTCTTGCAATTCCACTTCTTAAATATGGGAAATGGAACATTATTATCGGTCTCATAATAATGGCAGTCGGGGCATTCATCTTCCCGTTCATCAATGATCCGACATGGCTCTTCCCGCTCGGCATTCACGGTGAGGATTTCATGCAGTACACGCAGGACTACTTTCCGCTCTTTCCCTGGTATGGCGTCCTTCTTCTTGGTTTGGGTGTGGGCACTGTCTTCTACCCTAATGGGAAGAGAGGATTTAAGATGTTTAAACCGGGAAAAATCGGGCTGGCTTTAGCAAAGCTTGGTAATGGTATGGTTACTTTGTTCATTTACCTTGTCCACATCCCGGTTTTTTTTGTCATCCTGTGGATTTTCTCCGCGATTACCGGGATAGGATTTTTGTGATATGATTATTGATATAGTAAATTCTGAGTCTGACCCGGCAGGAAGCAATATCCGGGCAGCAATTGATCATCTTCTTGAGAATCCCCCTGAGGGGGGTTTTCCTCTTTTCAAGGGAAATCAGATAACCCTCCATACAGTTCCGGGGCGCATCGTTCGTGCAGAGAAGTCCCTGATTAATCAGGATGCGGATCTTATTATTGTTGTTTCGCGTCATTCGAGTGTGAACCCGGTTCCGGTTTTAACGGTTCATCCAACAGGAAACTATGGATATGCCGAGTTGGGTGGGAATGATAACGAACTCAGTCTCACTGCTCCGGCATGGATGAAATCCGTCCTTCAGAATCACGCGGAATTTGCGCCGGAAGGTTACCGGGTTTCTTATGAGGTGACACATCATGGTCCGACAGATTTACCGGTTCCGTCTTTTTTTGTTGAAGTGGGCAGTACTGAAAAGGAATGGAATGATATGGCTGCCTGCACCGCGGCGGCAAAGAGTGTTCTTTATGCGAGTCCCTCAGTTGATGCGTTATCCCTGATTGGGTTTGGCGGAACACATTATGCGGCCCGGCAGACAGCAATTAGTCTTGAGACGAAGGGGGCGTTTGGTCATATGATGCATACGCGAAATGTTGGTGCTGTTTCAGCAGAAATGGTCTCTCAGATGATTACAAAGTCAGGCGGGGTGGTTGCCGCGCACGTTGACCGCAAATCTTTATCAAAATTGGAGATTTTACACATTGAAGATATTTTTGCAAAACTTGGTCTGGAGGAAATTTCCGAAGGGGATCTGCAAAAAATTAACCAGATGTCTTATGCAACATGGCGGGCATACAGTAAATTTGCCGCTCAACTCTCACCTGAATTGAAAATCTTCCCTCACGGGGAAATTCTGGACGGAAAACCATCAGTCATTGAACTGCCGCAGGATTTATTTTCTGCAGCCTTCGGGGGGTCTCAAGAGATATTATTTGAAAAACTTGATGCCCTGGGAAATATTTTTCACACAACCGGGATAGCCGGAAAAGTTATGCCGATTCTGTTCACCTCTGTTCAAAACAGGCATGCGGTATCAGGTGATTTAATAGCCTTATCCGTTCAACAAATAACACGTACACAGGATAGTATGGTGGAGGGTGATGAAATCACGATAACCCGCCGGCAGTTTGACCCCAAGCTCGCGCGCACGCTTAAGGTCCCGTCAGGTCCCTTGTATGGGCAGCTTGTCGCCGGAAAACCGGTGACGCTTCCGGACGGCAGAACAATCACGCCGGAGATGGTCACGAGAGTGGTCAGTACATCCATCAAAATTCCGGGATTGGAGAATTACTCATGAGATCAATTGTAGAAGAAGCACTTTCACGCAAACGGTTTGAAGATGTTGCACGTGACGACGCTCCGGTTTCCGCAATCTATGATGCAGAAGCCGAGGCTGAACTCGGGGCAAAAGCCCATGCAGCTCAGGCGGCAAAGATACCAGTGCCAACTCAGCCCTCAGTTCAGACACAGGCACCACCCGCAAAACAGGAACCGATAAAATCGCACGTTGACTATTCCAGTCAGTATAATTTCTCAGCTCCAAAAACAACTCCGACGGATGAAGATGATGAGTTCGATGAAATATTGGCCGGACTCCTCACGAAAATCACCGTAATCGGGTGTGGCGGAGGAGGCTGCAACACGGTTGCCCGTGTCTACGAGGAAGGTGTTGAGGGTGCCGACATTTATGCGTTGAATACGGATGCTCAGCATCTCTCCATGCTTCGCGGCAGAGTTGGACGCCGTATCCTTATCGGACGCCAGACCACCAAAGGTCTCGGCGCAGGTGCAATTCCCCAGCGTGGTGAAGAAGCTGCGCTTGAAAGCGAGGATGTAATACGCCAGGCTCTTGCCGGCAGCAACATGGTTTTCGTGACGGCAGGTCTTGGCGGAGGTACCGGAACTGGTTCAGCCCCCGTTGTTGCAAAAATCGCCAAGGAAGTTGGTGC
>Ga0265294_10011389_pt1 | contig 10003 bp, 15 predicted proteins | sample MunlanPumphouse3_FD_192504 | JGI IMG/M metagenome (GOLD analysis project Ga0265294, IMG submission 192504) | Groundwater microbial communities from a municipal landfill in Southern Ontario, Canada - Pumphouse #3 | ecosystem: Environmental > Aquatic > Deep subsurface > Groundwater | place...
CTTGCCGCCTCGAGTTCCTGGTCTTTAAGCATCTGCGCCACTTTCTCATCGGCTTCTCCTTCAGACCGGCGATACCACGTCTTTAAGTTTTCAAGCCGGGTCATGACGCCTTTTGCCGACCAGAGTGACGGGGTTTCTTTCTGTTTCCAGATCATGTCGAGCGGGACGTATTCGGCCTTTTTCGATTGGTATTCCGCAAGGCTGATGATCGAACCCGCTTCGCTTTTTCTGCTTCCCCATTGGGTTAAGAGCCACGTATCGTCGAAAATTTTCAGGCCGTTTTCGTAGAATGCGTCGAACATCGAAGCGGCCATGTATTTCGATTTCGACGCCATCGTTGTCCCGGCTCCGGCCACTTTGGCGGCTTTTGCTCCTTTGGCGAGCGCCGTGACACCTTTCGGGCCGAGGATCGATACGGCGAACGATGCACTGGCGAGATCGGGGTCGTCGTTGAACTCGGCGGCCATGAACCCGAGTCCTTCGATGACGCCGTTGACGAGCGACATCGGGATCTCGGTCGGGTGTCTCACGAAATAGTCTCCCCATACCGGGAGCATGGTGGTGAGGGCGACGGTGCCGACGATATTCTCGACAATACCGCATTGCAGCGTTAAGACGCTATACGGCCACGCATAGAGTGCGTTGTTGGTAATCGATTCGTCTCTTCGGCGTTTAATCTCTTTACGCAGTTCGAATAACCCGCTCACGGCCTGCGTGGTGGTGTTAATCGTCCCGATGGCTCGGATGGCATCTTCTTTTCCTTTCGATGATAGTTCATCGAACCCTTTGACGGCGTTGGTCACCTGGTTGAAATCGACGTCGATCTCGTTCCAGTATTTTTGCGGGACGGTCGCATAATAATATTCGAGCGCCTCGTCCGAGAACTCCCATTCGCCGGTCTTTTCGTCTTTTTCAACGCTCCGAAAGAGTCTGGTCTGCGGCGAGGCGAAGGGGATTGCCCGGCCTTCATGGTCATACGCCTCTTCGTTCTTTTGTTCCTGTAACCCGTCTTTCCAGCCGAGCCAGAAGAGGTTATCGCCGCCCGAACGGAGGTCGTCTTCGACAAATTCCCGGTAATATTTTTCGTAGTTTTCGCCGGTGACGGTGATCTCCCACCCGGCCCGCTCGTAAACCCGTTCCATGACGGTTTCTGCGAGTGCTTTGTCGCCCCAGGAGAACCGTGACTCACGGATAATATTGAGTTCTCCGGGCGTCGCATACCGCCTTACATATCGGTTTTTTGTCGGGTCATAGATTGATTGAGCCATTGTTCACCGTCTCGAAATCGAATCCGAGCATTTCCTGAAGTTTTGTTACGATCCGTGGTGCAGCGACTTTGACAATCTCGTCTTCGATCTCTTCTTTGGTCTTGTTCGTGGTTACCGGGGGCTGCTGCATGGTGCTCCCCGACCAGAGGGGTTTCATCATCGAGGGTAACGTCTGCCCGGTCGTGTTCCCGGACGATTGCTCGACCGGCTGCTGCACATCGTCCATCTGACGGGCGTTTTCGTTCGGCTCGTCCATACCCATGATCAGCCCGTTTAAAATGTCGATGAACTCGGCAAGAGCATGCACATCGTCCATGGTCACGTTCACGTCCGGGGTGAGTGTGGGTTCTGCCATGTCGTCGCCACGCTCACGGATGGCGTAGTTCTCCGATATCTCTCGACCGTCATCGGGTTCGTTTTCTGTTTCCGTGCCGATAACAGTTTTGATGGTGTTCTTGACGAGGTCGTCCTGGTAGATTTCCGAGTCCGGGTCGCCAAGCATCTCCATGACGATCTTCTTGATCATCTCTTTCTCGTTTGCTTCGGCGGTTTCGGCTGAAATGTCCTGGATGTTCTCTTCGTAGTCCGACCACCCTCTCTGCGCCAGATAGTTGAGGTCCTCTTCGGTGCCCTTCACCCTCGCCGTGAGCGGGTTTACGTTGTTGTAGAGTGCGCCAGCCGTCCCGCCAGCGACGATCTGGCCGGTCGGCACGTCCCGGATCTCGTAGGACCCGTCATGCATTTCATCGACCAGACGGTTTTTATACACCCATGACCGGGCGATCTCGTCTTTTGGCGCCCGTGCCAGAAACCGGGACGCCGATGGCGAGAACCGCCCGTTGTCGTCGGCGGCGGTGGTATTCTGATAAACCTCGCTATACCATTCTTCGCTGAACAGGTCAGCCGAGGCGTTTTCTGCTTTTCTGGCGATCTGTTCTTTAAAAGGTGTGTATTCTTCGCCGGATTTCGTGTCGAAGAGCCGGTTGTTTTGCATGACGTAGGTCGGTAGGGCAGGTTCTTCCCGGATCGGGTCGTTTTTCGACCGGAATTTGCGTTTTTCCTCTTCCTGGTTGTAAACCGGCAGGTCTGCACTTTTGTATTGGTTGAGATATTGAGCGGTTGCCGTCTGATTTTTAATAAGTCGTTCGTTTGCGTCTTGTAATTCGATAACAAGATCGTTTACCGTCTCGACTGTAGCAGACAGCATTTGGATCTGTTCGTCGGCACCGCTACCCATGCTACGATAAGCGAGCGACACATTTAAAAACCAGAATCAATTTAAGAAGGCGACATACGCACCGATACCGGCGACAAGAAGGCCCATAATCGAGAGTGCATAGGTGAATAGTTTATCTTTCGTCTCGATTGCCGATTCGATTCGTTCGATGTGTCCGTTCGTCTCGGAGTTCGACCGAATGACATCCAGAAGAGCGTTTGAGAACTCTTTGTTCGTTACCAACACCGCTTCGAGCCTTGCGACGTTTTCGGCCATCTGCGACATGCATTGCGATATTTTATTGATGTTCTGCGACACGTCACATAGATCGCTCTGAATCGATGTCACGGACTGCTCCAGGAGTGCGACTCTTGTCTCAGATGCATCCATGTATCTGTTGTCCATTGCTGTTCAGGGGTGACTTTCTGGAACATAAAAATGGATATCAGGTCATGATTACCTGATCGCCAACCCTCCGTATTACTCTGCTGAATTGCCTTTGTTTACTCTGGGTAAATGCCGTATTATGCTGGACGTTTTGCATTTTGCGCTCGGATATCTGTTTGAGCGCATAGGTCCACCGATATATTTTTTCATACGGCCACACGCGCACGGTGTCGATATCCGCTCCGGTTTCTTTCGCGATGAAATAGAGATTGAGTTCAGAATCAACTTCTTTCTCAATCGCCTTTTCATCGGTGTTCAAAAATCCATCGTGTCTTCTTCGTGCAACTTGATGATTTCAAGCGCCGTCTGGACGAACTCTTGATAGTCGAGGGATTCCGCTTCTTCCTTTGACTTGTTGGTGCAGAGCACGATTAAGTCACGGTAACAGGCGGCGACGTTGCGCTGAGCGTTTGCATAAACGCTCAGGAACGCGAACCCCGTCACCCTTTTGATCGTGACGGTCTTGTTTTTACCAACGGTGATTTCTTTTGTTTCTCCGACCATTATGCCACCTGTCTTCCCCACTTTTCGCTGATCTTCAGGGCGAGGCCCGGAATGATCACGGTCGGTGTCTTTTCGGCAATCCGGCCCGGATTTATCGTGCTCAGCATGCAGTCGTAGCCTTTGACGAGGAGGTTTGGCGCACGGTAGGTGAAGTCACCGAGTTCCTCGTTCTCGCACATGTCCGATATCTCGGTCAGTTCCGGGGAGTTGCCGTTCATCGTGATCTGGAACGATGGCTCCCGGTAAGTGACGTCGAAGCCGACAACACCCTTGATGGTGGACTTCGTATGCTTGATCGGTCTGCTGTTGTCGTATGCGATTTCGACGAATCCAGTGCATTCGATGCCACTGTATTCGAAGTAAATGTCGCTTGCCCGCCAGATTTGAACGGCACCGTCATTTGTCATAGTTTACACCTGGATGTTCATGTTGATCGCAAAGCCGAAGATGTCGCCCGGTATCGTGCAGTTCACGGTCACGCCGGAGAGAATGCGGTCTGCTTTGTCCTCGACTGCGATGTCGTCGATGTCGGGAACGACAATCGAATACTCGCTGATCGCACCGGCCCGCTTCATCGTCTCGAGCGGTGACTCGATTGCCGTCTTGACACTCTCGATCCCGGCGTTCGTGTAGGGGATCTTCGCCATGTTCAGCCGGAATGCAATCAGGGAGTTCTTGATCCGGGACATAGCGTAATACTGCGTCCGGGTGATGTCGATATATTTGTAGTCGCCACCAAGAGTCGTTTTCCCGTTCGAGAACCTCGGGTAGCCGGTGATTGTGACGATACCGTTGCCGTTCGCCGCTTCGATGGTCACGATGTCGTCACGGGTGATGTCTTTCGTGACCGTGGTGTTGAGTGCGTCCCAATACGGTGAGATCCACGGTTCGAGCGTCATCAGCACGCCAAGAGCGGCTGCGGCAATGTGACCGGCGCCGGTCGTGTTGGCACAGGCGAGATAGACACCGTTCCTCGATGCCAGAGCGGTGATGTCGGAGACGACCGTAGAGATCCCGGCGTGGAAGTCAGCGACCGGGACGTTTGTTGCCGTGAAGACGATGTTGTGCGTGTCGGCCCACGTCTTCATCGCCGTCATTGCTGCAATCGATGGAGTTCCGGCGAGGCACATCCCGGAAAACGACCCGTTCACAGCGAGGTCGTGGATGCTGGCGAAACTGGTCGTGAGCGTTTCTGCAACCCAGGTGCCCGGCGTGGCGAATGCGACGGCCATCGCATAGAGTTTCCGAACACCCTGGTTGAAACATACCACACAGGCGTTGTAGAGATCCCCCTCACCGTGGTCCGTCTTGACGGCTTCGGCATTCGTGTAGAGTTTTGGCGTGTTTACCGCATACAGACCCGACCCGTATGCTCCTTCGACGACCGCCTGCTCTCCCACAATGCACGGCACCCCCCACTCTACGGCGTTCGCCGCCGAGTTTTCGATGGTTACGGTTATTTGTATTGCGTCTGCAATATTCGGCATTAATAACCCTCTGTCCGTGGCTATAAAAAGGAAAATCGGATATCAGTCAACGAAAGAGACGATGAACGGTTGGTCGTTGACCGTTCCTTTGACAGCCGTCATATCGCCCGGACGTTCTTCCCAGGTAACCGGGTAGGAGATGGAGACGGAGAAGTATCGTTTGACCGAACTGTCTTTGTCGTGGACGACTTTCGATAGTTCGGTTCTGCTCTTGATGTTGCAGTATCGACTGAGTTCGACAACCGACCACCCGATGATCATGTGCAGGACCCGTGCGATAAGATCGGCACCTTTCACTCCGTTGACGAATTTCCGGGCGTGAGCATAGAATATGATGTCGCAGACTTCGTTGTAGCCCCTGGTATAGACGAGTTCGTCGGTGGTGCCGTCGATGGACTTCCCCATCAGGGTGTTCGTGACAACACTTTCATCGTCCGGGCGTTCTCTGGCGTATTGCATGGTGACGATGACATCGGACGTTTCGAAGAGGTGCTCGATATGGGCGGCGTCTGAGTAGTCGTATGCGATGGTCCGGGCGACACCATCGTAGGTAAATGATTTTGGAAGGCTTTTGAATATGGTTGCTCGGGTCGTTTCGTCGAGCATCAGTTTTTCCCTGCCATGACTTCTTTACACCAGAGGACATAGACATCGGTCGATGCGGTGATCATCATCATTGTCCCGCATTTCGGGCAGAAGGTCGGTTCGAGGTATATATCGCCGTTCTTCGGTTGGTGCCCGCAGAACATGCACCATGTAACCGGCATTTCCCCGATGGATTCGTCTGGACCCGCCATTGTTATATCAGGTATCATTTTTGCCCTCCTCTATCATCTTCATCGTTTTTTCTCGGCATTCATTGCAGCAGAACGGGAGGACGACCTTATCGTATTTTTTTACGAATGAGATCAAGAAATCCCGTTTCTGTATCGGCGTCATCGTTACTGTGTTTGAGCAATACGGGTTCCAGCATGGCATTTCTACCAGTTCTTGCTCAAATTTCCGTTTCTCTGCTATGGTCGTTTCGATATGTTTTAAATCTCTATCAGAGATCCGTTCGCTCGTCTGTCTCCAACGGCCATCGACGTCTTTATATTGGTGAACAATATAATGACGGTTTCCGATTTGTCTTACAAAATACGCCATGATTGTTAGATTGACATTGTTGTGAACCGATTTTTGACATCGGCAAATTCCGGGTGTTTCTTGTTCAATGCATCGATGAGTTCGACTTTTCGCAAAATTGCTTCGTTTAAGTATTCTTCCGTGTAAATGCGATGGTTGGTGTAATCCAGAACAAGGCCCGGTATCATGAGTTTAATTCGTTTCTTTTTGCATTCCGGTCGATATTGACAATCGGATGTGCAAAGCCCTCTGTTCATACAGAGGTGAGTGATATCCATGCACGTAAGGTTATTATTTAAAAGCGATATAGATCAGTTAAAATATAGTTTGCGCAAGGTATATTTCAACCCTGCCCGGTGTGGTGAAAATGTTGCGATAGCGGTCAGGTGATTAGGTTCACCGCCTCGACAATCCCCACCACGGTCGCCACGATGCCGCCGATGATGACCGGGGCGTATCGGACGAGCATATACCACCCGGAATAGTATTTGTATTCCCGTTTGAGTTCTTCTTTCAAATCGGTGTCGATATCCAGCGTATCGATCTGCGAATAGGCGACACGTTGCCGTTTCTCAACGGCATGGGTGATGCCGAGCACCGAAGCATGAATACCGGCCTGCGTCCCGCCCACGGTCACGTCGAGGGCAGACTGGATGTCGATGGTTTCGCTGCCGATCCGGCCCCGCCGGTATATCGACCAGACCACCGAGGCAAGGTCTTTGAATGGCTGCATGCGGGTTTCTTCGATATGCTGCTCTGACGTCCCGCACCGGATCGCCACCACGTCACGGTCGGTGCACCGGATCGTGCCGGAGATCGGGGTATCGGTGTCTATCGCCGCCGTCACCGTGAGCGTGACGTTCTGGATGTTGGCCGGGGGGCCGTGGCGTTCAATATTGTAGAAAATTTTTTTGTGAGGCTGTTTCACGGGGTCCACCCTCAGAAATCGTCGTCTTTAATGGTCGGTGCCTCGATCTGCTGGAGCGTATATGACGTTCTCCTGAACCCGCACAATTTTTCGAGGAGCAAGAACCGGCGTTCGATACCGTCAACGTGCCACCGGGAGATATCGCCGTTTGTTTCGACGATTTCGATATCGTCACCGACCGTGATCGGGTATGACGTCCTGAGCAGACGGTTGCCGAACGTGATCTTACCCGAATCACGCTGCCACTCTTCCAGGACGTTCGTGTGATTGATCTTGCCTTTGAGTTTATCGACAATCATCCCCGGTATCGGGAGCGATTCTTCAACGGGCTTCACCCATGCCCCGGTTGACTGGTTCGTGTAACCAGGAATTATTTTGATGAGCCTGATCTCGGCCTGGTATTCGAGTTCTTCAAACGGACCTTCCATATCGGGTCACCACGCATCGTCGGACGTTGCGATTGCTTCTTCGGCCATGAGAAGAATCGTCTCGGCTTCAGCCGTCCACCGATCCTCTTTGTTGATCCCTCGTTCCGAGTAGGTGATGGTGTTGTCGCCGTCTTTAACCGACTTGATCCCACCGGCACGCATGGCGTATCCATCGTCTCTGTTCAATGCCGCACCGGCGAGAAGTGTCTGCGCACGTCTGCCCCGTGCGGTTTCGAGGCTGATAGACCACTGATCGGCTATGGTTTCCCTGACCACTTCCAGCATATCTTCAATTACGCTGTCCGATTTGCGATACGGCTCGCTCGTATCGTCGATGAGTAACCGGACGTCATCTATCGTTGCAGCCATACCTATCGGTCGGAGAAGGTATGATTTAAAGAAGAATCGGCGGCGGTGCTACGAAAAAAAGAATTGTGCGGTTGCGGTGCTCAGGGTCAGTCTTGCGCAACGTCTGCGCCCACACTCACGGTGGGGGTGCGCCGCTTCCTGGTCTGTTTGGGAGGCGCATTGAATATCGGTTCCTCGATGGGTTCTGGTGCACCCTGCTCCTCAGCGAGGTCAACCGACTCTTCAATGGTAACGCTCGGGGTCGCCGTCATGTCGATCTCGACGGGAACGAGCCGACCGCTTTGCACGGCGTTTCTGAGCGATCCCTTCAGGGATGCGACGTCCTTTGGCACAGACACAATGTCTCCTTTCTTGATGGTTCCGGTTGCGAGGCTGATGCACCCCCCACAGTTTTTCATCTTGATGTAATCGGTCATGATCGTTTGGTGTTTGGTGTATTCGTCAGGTCAACGGTTTTCCCGAACGGAAAAAAGTTGGGAGGATTATGCTCCGACCGAAATCAGACAACCCATTTCGGCGTTGTCGATGACCGGCTCGGCCTGGGTATAGACGAAGTATCTCTGGTTGATCAGGGGGTTGGACATCATGAGGCCAGCGACGTGCGGAGTTTGCAGGTCGAGCGTCTGCGCCATGTAGCCGATCTCCTTCTTCTTCAGAGCGAGTACCTGGGTTTCGCCGTTGGGCGAGACAGCGTCGTCAACGACGATCTGCATGCCGGAGATTGCCGGAATGGTGCCGGTTGCGACGTAGTTGCCAGCGAGATACAGGCGGTTCCTGATGACGTCGAACGAGGTCAGATACTCGAAGGTGGCGTCGCTCATGACGAGGGTGTCAGGCTTGGTGCCCTTGGTTGCGTCCTTGATGAGCGTGCGAGCGGCCTCGAAGTCGCTGAGCGGGTTTCCGGTCGCCGGGTCGGTCCAGTTGGAGCCGTCCTTGGTGAGCAGGTCGTCGGCGTTGAGGATGTCGTTGTAGATCAGTGCGTCTTCGAACTCACGGATCTGGCGAACCGAGCGGGAAATCTTGCGCTTGGTCATGTTGTAGCGGGCGTGCTGGACTTCGGCCTCGGTGACGTCGAAGTAGGACCCGTAGGGACGGATGACCTTGCTCTTCTTTCCATACTCGAACTCGATCTTGGGAATGCCGCCCTCTTCACCGATGAAATCGACGCCGCCCTTGATCTCGGACTCGGTGATGTAGGAGATTGCCTCGCCATCGACCTTCTCGAACCCGAGCAGGTCCCGGCCCCAGAGTGTCTTCTCGTAGAGTTTCTTGATCCGTGCGACGACAACGTCCGGGTGAAGTGCCGGAGCGTTGTTGTAGTCGAAGTTGACGGTGATGGCACCAGTCATATTAGGAAGTGCTTCCATTTTTTCTGCTCCTTACATCAGGATTTGCGCGGTCTTCGTGTCGGCAGCGCCAACAAACACAACGCCTTTGATCTTATCGCCTTCGCCAGCCACCTTGAACGACCCGGCGACAACGGTGCCGTCCGTGACGTTCTGACCGGCGGTGAGTTCACCCTCGGCGGTGACTTCCATGAGGAAGTTATACGGCGTGTTCACGTTCACCCGGTCACGGGCGTCGAGGCCACCGGGACGAGAGGTGGTCGAAAGGCCGGTCTGGAGGATACCGATGGATTCGCCGGAGTTGGTCTTCAGGCCGACCGTGCCATCGGCGGTGATCATGACCGTCTCGCCCTTGCGGTAGTAGAAACCGTCATCCCCGGCGGTGACGCCAGAGGTCTTTACCTTCGCTGAGAGAGGCTGGACGCGAAGGTCCTGTTTAATGAATCCCATAGTGTTTCACCTTCAGTCGAGGTCTTCCCCGTAGTATTCGTCTGCGAGTTGTGCCGCAGTCTTGCCCATGATGCCCGCAGCAGCGTTGCCCACATGGACGCCACGCTCGGTGGTCTGCGAGTTGTCGGCGGCGGCTCTCGGGGCGGGGGCGCTTGCGGGTGCAGCAGCCTTGACGGCCTTCAGCGAGTCACGGAACATTACCAGGTGCTCGCCGGACATTGCCAGAAGGGCATCCTCGGATGCGCCGCTCTCCATTGAGAGGATCTCGGTGACAATCGGCATCTTCTCCCTGAAATCGGCAAGGGCTTTCTTTGCAGTCTCAGCCTCGTTCATCGCCTTGGCGAGGTCAGCGTCGAGAGCAGCAACCTTTGCCTTGAACTCAGCGATCTGCCGTTCAAGTTCGGAAACTTCCATGCTAACACCGTCCGGCGTCGC